>Ga0155281_104_pt1 | contig 47329 bp, 47 predicted proteins | sample RifCSPhighO2_02_FD_106249 | JGI IMG/M metagenome (GOLD analysis project Ga0155281, IMG submission 106249) | Candidatus Peribacteria bacterium RIFCSPHIGHO2_02_FULL_51_15
CTTCTCTCATACAAGATGAGACTGAACACATAGCCTCTTTCTCACGCAAGATGAGACTGAACGACCGGGGAAGTACAAGCTCCTTCCCCTATGGTCATGCGTTTCAACGATTCATTGCTTCAAAGCATCGGCAATCTCCAGTTGTTCGTCCAAGGCTCCCTCCCGATTACATTCGAGCCGCTCCTGAAAGAGGAACGTTCGGAGTGGGTCCGTGCGACGCTCGTCCGCTTCAAGTACGTGGTGTTGCTCCGACCAGAGAAACAGATTGTGCTGCGCTACATCACGAAGATTTCAGACCTCTCCCATGCTCAACTTGCACGGCACGTTGCCGCATACCGTGACGGAAAGCCTGTCCGTACACGGTATGTACGACATCGCTTCCCTCCGCGGTACACCGCTCATGATGCTGAACTTCTCGCGGCAACGGATAATGCACACGGACGATTGAACGGGAAGGCGATGCGGGAAATCTGTGCCGCGCAACATGCGGCAGGAGATCACCGCTTTCTCCGTCTTGCAAGAATCTCTCCAGCTCAGGTCTACCGGCTCCGACAACATCGGCGATACCGCGAGGAAGCACTCACGATCGAGAAGACAAAACCACGACAGACTCCGATTGGGGAACGAAGGAAGCCGGAGCCTGCCGGGGCTCCCGGCTTCCTTCGTGTGGATACTGTCCACCAAGGGGATTTCGGCAAGAACAAGGGCGTGTACCACATCAACCTTGTGGATGAAGTCACGCAGTGGGAGGTGATCGTTGCCGTGGAACAGATCAGCGAAGAGTGCGTGGAACCCGCCTTGGCAGAAGCATTTGGATTGTTCCCGTTCCGCATCAAGAACTTTCACTCCGACAACGGTGGCGAGTACATCAATGATGTTGTGCATCAATTCCTCGTGCGCTGGAAAGCGAAGCAGACAAAGGGCAGACCCCGTCACAGCAACGACAATGGACTCGCTGAAACGAAGAATGGAGCCATCATCCGCAAGCACATGGGTTACCGTCACATTCCGCAGCCCTACGCTTCTCGGATCAACGTCTTCTACAGCGAACACCTCATTCCGTACGTGAACTTTCACCGTCCCTGCGCCTTCCCGGAGATCACGACGCTTTCAAATGGGAAGAAGATCGTGAAGTACAAGGAGTACAAGACGCCGCTCAGGAAGCTTCTGTCTCTGGACAAACCGGAACAGTACCTCCGTTCCGGCATCACCCTCGATGATCTGCGCCGTCAGGCATCAGCAAAGCTACCGAATCAGGCAGCGGAAGACATGCAGGAAGCGAAGAGAAACCTCTTCTCAATCATCCCGCCTCCTCAGAATGGTATGATGTGATCATTCCCCGGTCGTTCAGTCTCATTATTGGATGAGAAAAGACTGTAAAAACCTGGGGGTTATTTAGATTTCAGATGGATCGCAGATCATTCTGAAAATGTGGGGAGATTTTTTAGAATAATCATTATTTTGTTTTCATTTTTATTGCAACTTAAACTTTCGGATTGATCCTGGTCGACCTGATGCAACTTAACCAAGTACATCACGGCGTACTCCGCAGACGAAGCCGGATGGTCGTCCTTATACGAAAAAATCCGAACCGAGTTGCGGGGCTGCGGCTGATTTTGCTGCCCCCCGCAGCCGCAGCCCCGCCCACTGCCGCCCGGCGATTTCCGCTCCTACGACGTCATGAAAGGACTCATCCAATCGGAATTTCCGATCTTCCAGAAAGGCACCACAGAATACTACGCCCACAATAAATGACCCTCCCGACTACCTCGCTTGCGCGAGCAGAGCCCAGGGGTGGAGAAAAAGTCTTCGATGGTCGGGGTGCAGGGACTCGAACCCTGGGTCTCCAGACCCCCAGCCTGGCGCTTTACCAACTAAGCTACACCCCGACTCTGTAAGCTTACCTTTATCTAAAAATTCAATAAAGCCTACGGCGTCGTTCTCGGGCGATCTGTTTTGAAAAGAGTCCGCGGCCGAGGTTGTTGTCGGGCTTCGACCGCGGACTATTGATGCGGAGGAACCTCCGCAGGATGTGCGTTTTTCCAAGGCATTAGAAATGTTCTGCTAATGCCCTTAGACCCATCACCAGGAAGGTCAACGGGATGCACGATCCGACCAATAAAAGAAGTCTGATCCGCATTTCCCGTCTCACCGTCCAGGCGTATCCCAACCCCCCGATACCCGTAACGGATATCGCAAGGGTCAAATAATCCATTGCCAAGAAGAAGTGATTCAAGGCCTCAACCTCCTTTTGAATGAACAGGGTTAAACCAAAAACGCCAACATACATTACACTTTTTATCCGATATCGCAAGTTATTGACCGATTTTCAATTTCCTTTCACGACGATAGCAACTTGCGCTCCATTTTCCACGTCCCCCCCGTTCCAATCGTGCATCGCCTCCAGCAAACGCTCCCAGGTATAAACAAACTGCTCCCCGCGCCTGGTACCGGGGTCGTTCATGATCGCATAACCGTCTAAAGTAAACCCTCTCAGAACCAGCATGTGGTAATCCGGTCCGGGTCTTTGAAAATATGGATTATCCAGTTCTCTCCCGGCTGCCGGAACGATTATCAAAGCCCCGCCCAGTAATTCTCTCTCAAGCCGCTCTCTGTCCGGATTTCGGATCAGATCCAACGTCAGATCCGGAGCCTCGCTTCGAATCAATGTCATCACCTGGAGGGCAGTATCGTCGACCGGAAAACCGAGCGCCGAATTTTTTTCGACCAGCGCTTTTATTTCCCTGTCGGCCTCTTCCGGCGATATGAATTTTTCTCCCCGGAAATATTTCAAAACCATCAGCACGCTGGCCTCCTCGCAGGCTTCCTCGTGCAATTCATCCCAGATCTGTAGCGGCGCCTGGGAGGTGAAAGGAACATTCCAATTTACAGCGGAAGTATTCTTATCCGAAGAAGGATCAGATGAAGAAAACTTTGAAGAAGCTGATGAGACGGGTTTGATCCGCACAATATTCAGTTCTTTTGCGGGCGGTATCACCACGTTCTGCCTTTCTCTTTTCTCCAGATATCTTTCAAAACGGTCGGCAATTTTTGGAAAAACCAAAACAAGTCCCGTTACAAAAATAATGACTGTCGCGCTGATGATTTTTCTTCTTTCCATTTACGGATTATACCCGCTTCTTCGCCCGGGCATGGACAATTGAAGCAAAAAATCCCAGCAGCGTCACGGTCATGAAACCGGCCGACTCCGGCCCGGATTTGGTCAGTTTTCGGGATTTTTTCAATTTATCGTTCTGACTGGAGAAAGACACCGATGTCCCGGAAGAGGCAAATCCGACGCCTAAAGAGCCGGTTTGGGCGATAGGACGACCGGCTTTCGTCCCTCTCAGATAATCAACGATGCTTCCGGTTTGTTTGAAAGTGCCTGCCAATTGACGGGGGGCATCCTGAAACAGAAAAGCCTGGATACGCGGATTCCATGATTTGGCCTCGGTGAAAACAGCTCCGACGGTAAAGGCGGTCAAAAGAAGCGAAAGAAAAGTGACGCGAAACGCGCTTCTCCGGATGACATGGACCGAGAAAATTATCAGAAACGTTATACCCAGAGCGACCAGCGGCCAGGACCACAAAAAGAGGAATCCCAGCTGCAGGATATGGACGGACTTGAATCTGGGTCCGAAAAATTCAAGTAGTATCCAGAGCAGGAATATTCCGGCCGGGAACCAGTGCATCAGGCGGAATTCATAATCGGCGCGGTTGGCCTTCAGTGTCGGCTGGAACAAAAGGGGGTATACGAGGGAAATACCGAAAAGCACAGCCCAGGGAACGAGTCCTTTCGGAGATGAAGGTAAAACCGATGCCGCGACCCCCGTAGCGCATATAACAATGCTCATCAGCAGCATCAAAGCCGTCTCTAAAGAGTGCTTCAGTGGCACAGGATCGGAGATTTTCCACTACTTGGTCAGGTGTGTCAATAGTGGTTTCTTCTCGGCAAATACTTCTCCCGCTCGTCAACCACCTGCACGCGCTTAAGTACCGTGTAATGGCGGCGGCGGAACTGGAGAAGCTGAAAGAACAAATACAAAAAGAAAGACACAAACCAGAAGATCCAAAGTAACCGCATCGCAAGGAACTGTATTTCTTCCACCCGGCTTACGATCAGGAAAAGCGCCACCACTGCGAACCAAAAAAGCGATCTCGACCAGCTGGCGCTCAGGTTTCGGGTAACCGGATTTTTTAGCCTGGTGCGCCAGAAACGGATCATGAAAGACAAAACTATCATGACGAGAAAAAGTATGATCGCTGCTTTGATCTTCGGGTCGCCGTAGTTCCAACCGGCCGGATTCGGCCAAATCCAGTAAACGAGGAATTGCTTCATGTGGGGAGAATAAAGGATTAGGGCTGAAAGAGTCAAAAAAGAGGTTCCTTCGGTCAATTCCCATTCGATTTCCCTTTAAATATCTTCCACGCCTCATCTACAATCTTATTATGATCAAATGCCAGCTTCAGATCTTGCCAATCCCGAACCACCTCCACTTCACGCGCATCGTCGCCGGCTTTTTGCTCGCCTGATACCGACCCGGCCAAAAAAGCGACTGTGACCGTGTGGCCCCGGGGATCCCGGTCCGGCTCGGAATAAACGCCGATCAGCTCCAGTTCCGAAATATCAAGCCCGGTCTCCTCCTTTACTTCTCTCGTGCAGGCCTGTTCCACGGTTTCACCGTATTCCACAAAACCACCCGGCAAAGCGCAGGAACCTTCAAAAGGATATTTGTCCCGTTTGATCAGTACCAGTCCCCCGTCTTTGAATATCACGCAGTCCGCCGTCAATTTAGGAGACTTGTAGATCATAGCTAAAAGCCAAATGCCAACTGCTAATTGCCGATAGTTTTCTGGGATTTCTTCTTTTGATTCCCGAACCTGGCTACAACCGACTCCAGATCGCCTTTCAGTTTCCTCTGAAAAATCGTGGTCGAAGGCCGGACCAGCAAATATATGAGGAAGCCGATCATTGGCAGCGCGGCGACGAGAACGATGCAAATAATCTGGAATAAAAAATAGTCGGTGCGCAGCATTATGTCCCTGGTCGCAAACACGACCAGATACACCACGAGGAATCCGCATCCGAGGAGAACAGCCTGGATAAAAAACACAGTAGGATTTGCGGAAAAAAATGCGCTGATATTTCCGGGCAGAGTCGAAAAGAAATTCACGGGATGAAAGGAAAAATAAATAAAATCAGAGATAGGGATATTTTCTTCTGTGTACCACCACATAAACGACCGTCGTCAGGAGCGCCAGGATCGCCAGCACCTGGCTGAATCTCAGCTGATACTGCACGAGATCGATCCACGGCCGGGCGACCACATAACCAATCGTCAGAATTCCGACCACTCCGCCGTAAATAAGATTCACCCGCTCGGACAGCCGGTTTTCAAACATGGCCAGCAGTCCCAGACTCGCAATAAGCGAACCGAGGAAAACAAAATCCGTTATCAATGCGAATACCGGTATGCCGAAATCTCCGCGCATAAATTCGAAAAGGAAAACCGCGACGGAAGCCGCGACTATGCCGAGAAGAGTTTCGGCTCCGGCCCGTTTTGAATACCTGCGTATCATCAGCAGAACAAAAGTCAGCGCCAGATAAAACGCGGCGTAATAAAGCTGAACCGGGTGTATCGGCACGGCATAACGGACGTTGAACGTATCCACCGTGACCGCCCACGGGACATTGGTCGGCTTGCCGTAAGCCTGGGAAGCGAGAAACATCCCGATCCAGTCGAAGGTCAGGCCGAAAGTGGTCGCCGGCAGCAAAACGTCAAGCCATTGCAAAAAAGTCGCCCGCTGTGTCCGGGTGGCGAAGAAAAGTACGACAGCCACGCCCATCGCTCCCCCGAAGAAACTGAAATTTCCGTCCCATAAAATAAAGACCGCAAACCAATTCTTCAGATATGACTGGTAATCGCCCAGGATCGCCATGATCCTGCCCGTCAATATGAATGCGACCAAATGGTAACGTCCGAAATCCTTGATGCTCTGTACGCTCAGATTCGCGGACGCCGCAAGCCGGAGAAAAAATTCAATCGAGATCCAGACGCCCAAAAGCAGAAAAACCAAACGCATCCAAATAATCATCGGCCCGATTTCGAAGGATTCAAACATCGGAACTTAGGATAGCACATTGAGCGCTACTTACGTTTAATTTTTTTTCGGGGTTTTACTGCAATGTTATACCACTTCGCGTTTAAAACGTTCTTAATCAGAAGCGCTGGCGGTATGGAGTTCTTGGCTTGAGTAAACGCTACGCGGTACGAGATGATGCCGTTACGAATGACCGATTAGTTATGTTTTAAATGCAAAATGGTATTAAATTGCTAAATTGTTAAATTGTTCGCCGGCCTTCGCCAATTTCAACTCTGCTATCCTCTTTGAAGGCTACGGTCAGCAAGCAAGCGAAACGCGCGATAGTGCGTGCAAACAATTTAGCAATTTAGCCATTTAGCAATTTTCATAATTCAATCGAAGCTTGCCTCCAGCTTCCGTTCTTTGATTTCTTCCACCGTCTTCATAATAAATTCCCCGAGCGGAACCGTCACTTGCTTTTTGGTCTTCACATTTCTTACCGTAACGGTTTTTTCCGCCGCCTCGCGGTCACCGACGACAACCAGGTAAGGAATCTTCATTGTTTCCCCTTCTCTGATCCGTTTGCCCAAAGATTCGGCGCTGGTTTTTAGATCTACGCGGATCGAATTTTCTTTGAGTTTCAGGGCGATTTCCGTCGAATATTTTTCATGCGTCGCGGCTACGGGCAGTACTGCAACCTGCACCGGAGAGAGCCACAGCGGAAAGAGTCCGGCAAATTGCTCGATCAAAAAACCGATCAAACGCTCATGAGTCGAAAGCGGCGCCCGGTGAATACAGATGGGAACTTTCTCAGATCCGTCCTTGTCGATGTATTTGAGTCCCAGCTTGCCCGGCACGTCGAAGTCGACCTGATTTGTCGCCAGTGTGAATTCCCGGCCGATGGCGCTCCAGACTTCGACATCTATTTTCGGTCCGTAAAACGCGGCTTCGTTCGGCACTTCGATGAATTCGATTCCGGATTCTTTCATCGCGCGGCGAACCATGTCTTCCGTCTTCAGCCAGAGCTTGCGGTTATCGACATATTTTTTTCCGAGCTCTTTCGGGTCATGCAAAGAGAGCCGCATTACGTATTTCTTTATTCCGAAAAGATCGAAATATTCCAGATACATTTTCATAACTCCGATGAATTCTTCCTCAAACTGTTCCTCGGTTACGTACATGTGCGCATCATTCATGTTCATCGACCGGACACGCATCAGCCCAAAAAGCGCGCCTGAATCCTCATAACGGTAACAATGTCCATATTCAGCGAGACGCATCGGCATGTCACGGTAACTACGAAGCTGCGAAGCGAAAATCTGATGATGATGCGGGCAATTCATCGGCTTCAAAAAATATTCACCTTCCTCCTTATCGAGTTTCATTGGCGGGAACATGCTTTGTTTGTAATGCGCCAGATGTCCGGTCTTCTCATAAAGCTTGCCCTTGGCGATATGCGGCGTGCGAACGCGCAGATAACCGGCAGCTTCTTCGGTTTCTTTGGCGAGTTTCTCGATCTCATCGGCGATGATGGTTCCGCGAGGCGTCCAGAGCGGCAAACCCGGCCCTACGTCTTCCGAAAAAATAAACAAATCCAGCTCCTTTCCGAGTTTCCGGTGATCCCGTTTTTTGGCCTCTTCGAGCATTTTCAGATGATTCTCCAGCTCGGTTTTTGAACCGAACGCCGCGACATACACCCGGGTCAGCTGTTCACGCTTCTCATCCCCGCGCCAGTATGCGCCGGCCAAACTCATGACTTTGAAAGCGTCGACCGGAATTTCCTTCAAATTTCCCACATGCCCCCCGCGGCAAAGATCGACGAAAGTTTCTTCGCCTTTCGGTCCGGTGTTCACGTAATGCGTTACCTCTTTCACTTTCTCTTCCTTTTCCAAATCTTCCACCAATTCAACTTTGAATTTCTGTTTATGCTTTCGCCAGAATTTTTTGGCTTCGGCCACAGTCAGTTCTTCTTTTCTGAAAGTCTGACCCTGGTGAATGATCTTCCGCATCTCTTTCTCAATCTTCGGCAAATCGTCTTCGGAGATAGGCTCGGGGAAAAGAAAATCGTAATAACATCCGTCCTCGATTGGCGGTCCGATACTGATTAGCGTTCCGGGCCACAGATTCTGCACGGCTTGCGCAAGGACATGCGCGAGGGAATGCCGGAGCCGATATAAATCGTCAATTTTTTCCATGGATTAATCATACATTATTGTTAAATTGCTAAATTGTTAAATTGTTTGCATGCATGAAACAGGCGTTTCGCTTGCGAACAATTTAACAATATAACAATTTAGCAATTTATCAGGCCGCCAACCCCACCTCCCGCTCAATAGTCCTCAGCTCCCTAAGCAATTGTGCGTCTTCCTGGATCTTGTTCTCGATCTTCCCCACCGCATGCATGACGGTCGTGTGATCCCGGTTGGAGAAGGTCTCGCCCAGCCGGACGAAACTCATCCGGAGGAATTTCTTGCCCATATACATGGCAATATGCCGCGGAATCAACACCTCCCGGACCCGCGACTGCCCCAGCATGTCCTGAACCGAAACCGAGAAATAACTGCTGACCCCCTCGAGCACGTCCTGAAAAGAAACTGCATGCTTGGCCGGCGGCTCAAAGCCGACTTGGCCGGCCAGCGCCGGATCGTCCGCCACCAGCTTCTGCATGATATCGGCGATGGATTTCACGGTCGGAACGAAATGCTCAAGCTCATATTGGGCCACCGCCTGCATCAGAATGCCTTCCAGCTGCCGGACGCTCTTGGTCGCGTACTGCGCTATGTAATTCAAAACTTTTTCATCCAGGAGCAGTCCGTATTCCTTGGCCTTCTCGGAAAGGATGGCGTGGCGCGTCTCATAATCCGGCTGGCTCAAATCGGCGATCATCCCGCGCTCGAAGCGCGACACCAGCCGGTCCTGGAGGATTGTAAGCTCGCGCGGCGGACGGTCGGAGCTGATGATGATCTGTTTGCGTTCCTCGATGAGAGTGTTGAACGTGTGGAAAAGTTCCTCCTGTGTGCGGTCCTTGTTTGCCAGAAACTGGACGTCATCGATTATCATCACGTCTAACTCGCGGTAACGGCGCCGGAACTGCTCCATCTTCTGATGCTGGATGGCCTCTATCACCTGGTTCGTAAAATCTTCGGTAGTGGTATACAGCACGGTCGCGCCGGGCTGGTTTCTGAGTATTGCATTGCCGGTACCCTGCAAAAGATGTGTTTTCCCGAGACCTACCCCGCCATAAAGGAACAGCGGGTTGTATTTTCCGCCAGGCTGTGAAGCTACCGCGCAACAGGCGGCATGTGCCAGCCGGTTATTGGGTCCGACTACGAAATTTTCCAGAGTGTATCTGGAGTTCAGTATTTTGCTTACCAGGCCCTCGGCCAGTTTTATTTCACCTTTGTTCGGCAACTTGCGTCCGCGTTTTTTTTCCGGAAAATGTTCGAGTAGCTTGAGCGTACGGGCCAGATCATCTTTGAGTCCGACATCTACCTGATACACGACCTGCTCGATCGTGGGATCCGTTTCTTTCAATGCTTCCAGGGTGAGTCCGCGATAATGCTCCAGATGCCAATTTAGAAACATGGGTAGCGGCAAACCGATAATCACCGTCTTTTCTTCACGACCCAGCACGGTCGTGTCTTTAAACCAGGTTATGAACTGCCCGCGCGGTAACCCGCGCTCGATTTTCTCCAGAACCTTCAGCCACAGATCGAGGTCGACAGAGGAGGTCATTTTAAAAAAGGTTAATCACATCATTAAACGTTATGATCAAAATCAATATGATCAGCAGGAAAAAGCCGACGGCGTTTGTAATCAGTTCAAATCGCTGGTTTAGCGGCCGCCGCATCATCACTTCCACGAATACGAAGAGCAGACGCCCGCCGTCGAGCGAGGGCAGCGGCAGGACATTCAGTATCGCCAGGCTCAGGCTCAGAAGCGCCACCAACCGGAGGTAAGTCATGAACCCTTCCTGCACCGAGCTGTAGGTCAGAACCGCTATCCCGACAATACCGGTGATTCCCTCCGGCACATGCCCTTTGGTCGCCAGTGTCTGGATCAGATTTCCTATCCCACGGACGGTTTGGACGGTCATAAACTGCGTTTCTTTCAGCGCCAAGGGGATAGCCTGGCTGATGGGCCGTACCGGGCCGGAGAGCTCGGCGGCAAAAGGCGAGATGGCTATGCCGGCTTTTTCATCTTTCAGCACGACCTTCACATCCCTTATTTTCTTGTCCTTGCCTTCCATCAGAGTATAAGTGACTTCCTTTTTTCCGCGCTGGAAAGCCAGCACGTCGTCCGGTCGTTTAACTTCGATCCCGTTCACCGCTTTGATCGCGCTGTCTTTCACTACCCCCGCCCTGGCCGCCGGACTATCGGGCAGGACTTCGGTGATGTATACGCCCGTCTCGAGAAACACTTCACCCCGGGCCGCGGCATTTTCCAGTTGTTCGATCGACGTGTAATAGCTCGGAACCCATTGTCCGATTGAAAAACCGGCTGTAAGCAGCGCGAATGCCAAGATAAAATTCATGGCTACCCCCCCGAGCAGTATGCAAGTCCGCGCAAAAGGACTGGAACCGGCAAAACTGCCCTTTTCGAATCTCTTCAATATGTTTATTTCATTCTCGCCTTTAAGCCTTACAAATCCACCGAACGGCACCCAGTTCAACGTAAACAGCGTTTTTCCGATTCTGAACAAAACCCTGGCTTTTGGCGGGAGACCGAAACCGAATTCCTCCACTTCCACGCCGAAAAACCTGGCCAAACCGTAATGTCCCAGCTCATGAATTATTATCAAAAGCGTAAGCAGTAATATGAAGGCCACAATTGAAACCAAAATATCCATGAAATTTACAGGCAAATCGGAACTTACCAGTACTGTGTAAAACTAAATAGTTTTCCACACCCACTTTCGCTTGCGGTCTACTTAGAAGAAGTAGCTGGTATTAAGATGAAAAATAAAGCGCTCACAATACTATTCAGCCTGCCCCTTATTCTTCATCAAACACAAACTTAATTCTCTCAAATTCAATGTCCTCTCTGCGGCCATGCCCAATTCGTCGGAAGTGCGTTTATGGCCTACAGCATTCCAGGGTGCGACTTGTTCCACATCCGGCATTAATTCTGAGAGACCGGCAATGATTGCAGCGGTTAACCTGCTTATTCTATTCTGTGCGGATCCCTGTACAGTTGCCCTTATGCTATGAAGCGATTTTATCAATCTGACCGCGATTGCTCTTTCTCTGGATTCTCTTGATAAAGACTCTTCCGATCCGGGGAAAAACTCGCTCAAGGGTATTCGCCCCAGCGCCTCTCCCCACCGCCGAATATCGGTAATTCGCAAATCCGTTGATGGGTCTTCTTGAGCGCGTAGATCACTCAGTGACAAACCATGACCTAACATGTGTTTGGCAACGGTTCGTAAAGTGAAGCCCTCCCTTCTCCTTACAGCATTAATTTGATGCAATTTCTCCGGATCAAAGACAATTTTTTGTAGGATACCTATTGATTCAACCTGCTCCAACCGTGGTCCGTCTGACTCCCTAACAATGTCCATCAGATCCGGACGTAATTCCAAAAGATTTTGTATACACCTGTGAGAATAGGTTTGGATCTGTTTGTCCGGAGTTGAAGAATGAATACTTAAAACCATTTTCATCCATCGAGCCAACATCAATCGATGTGCAGATATCCTCTCCTTGGGAGGAGCCGCATCGTCAATTATGAGTTCGGGGACATCGACATCAAGCAAAGCTGCCCACCGATACAAAGCGGAAAGTAAAAGATCCGAGGTAGCACGCTGTTGTTGGCGTACAGAACCAACGTCGTCGATTCCCATTCTCTCCGCTGCAGTACGCAGCGAAATACCCTCGGATAAACGTATCTCACTAATCCTGTTCAAGCCCGTAGACAAATTTTCACTCGCTGCATGTACCGCCAGATCTTCCTGAGACGTATTTCCGGAACAAGGAATGTGAGTTGACATAGTCTCTTTATATTTCTTAATTAAGTTTAAGTCAAATTTATAGACAGTGAACGACCAGTGAACTTTCCGCCAGAATAGAACGCTCTCTTCTGGAGAGAACGCCTACAAATCTCAATGGTGGTGCCTGCTGGACGAAATTATAACCGATTTGGGGCGTGGCGGCTGATTTTGCTTCGCACCCCCCCACAGCCGCCGCGCCGCCCGTTGAAGTGCCGTTTCCGCCTGCCCTTCCGTAGCCCCGAAGGGGCGAAGGAGGGTGACGATTTGTAACCGCTCTTTTGCCACAAAACTGCGGGTTTTTCGATTTGACATTATCCATAACCTGTGTATTATTAGCACAATTTCCCCAACCATTCATGAATTCTGTAACGCCTGAAACAAGAGAGCGCCTTGGATCCAATGATCTACCTGGTAGTGGCACAGTCGAGGTTACAGGGGCAAGCAATGTGGAAGGTATGCGCTCTCAGCTGCATGTTTCCGTTTTAGGTGTATCGGATCCAAATCAAAACGATGGTGCGAACCCTGCAGAATCAACTGCATTGCAATCTTTCGAATTCACACCAAAAATGGCTGATGAAGCCATCGCTGCGCTCAGAGCAGAGTTTGATAAAGGCGCACAAGGTGCGAAAGAGGCGGGATACCTTGTACAGGAAGGAATCGCTTTTTCTGCCGTCGAAGCGAAGTTACGAGCAGCAGAAAACAAACCAGTGCTCGTATCGCTCTACAGGATGGTTCAGGCCGGTTCCCGGCCTGCCGTTGTCTGCGCAGAAAATGGAAGGTATTGCATCGCAGAGACATTCGGTCGGACACTGGCAGCACGTGCAAACTGCGTGTACGACAAAGAGGCAGAAGATAGAGTCGGACGTGATAATTGCAACGGAAATGCTGTCGATCAGGCGAAGGAGATGGGAGTTCCTCTCATGGAGAGAAGCATTGCTGATGCACATCTCACTCGATTCCCAGACGCAGATCAGTATTGCTACGACTACATTCAGGCAGCGGAAGACGAACTAAAAGACGGTTTCGCCCCTTGCGTCTGTCGCGGCGGCGGTAAGGCGGTCGTGGTCCTGTACGTCGCCCGCGACCACGACGACGACCTTCAGGGTTGGCGTGGCGCGCTATGGGTTTGATTCTTTGAACTTTAGTCTTTGTACTCTTTTTTTCTTTGTCCTTTAGACCGCCGTTAGGCGGTCTTCCGTTTTAAATTTTCTTTGGTACTCTCCGGGGAGAGTGGCCCGGGGCCGAAGGCCGAGGACCACCCCTCGACCGTGAGTTCGGGTTCGAACGGTGAGTGAGCCCCGCGCATGCGGGGCGAGTCGAATGGTGGGCAGTCTTACAGGATGCTAGAACTGCGGTTAGAACTATGGCCGCGCCACGTGAGAGCGTCCAAGAAGCCACGTAAAACGGCTGCGCCGTCACGTGGCACGTAAAAATCGCTGCGCTCTTTTACGTGGTGGGCAATACTGGACTCGAACCAGTGACCTCCACAATGTCAATGTGGCGCTCTAACCATCTGAGCTAATTGCCCGAAACATGCGGATAGAAAAGAACAATTGCCTATCTCGCGTTGCCTTCTTAACTTAAACAAGAAGGTTCCCAAAGCAATGAGGCAACTTGCGAAAGTGTAGCATCGATTAATGTTGAGATCTATGCAGGTTGCTCAGTAATAATCACGACGAAGCGGGGGCAAAGGAGGAATATGAAATACTTGTGCCGAAAGTCATCAACCAGATGCGCAAAACCGGCGACTGGGGTCGGTATCTGGATCCGATTTTGTCGCTGATGGGTTACAACGAAACACTGGCTCAGGAATATTTCCCGTCTCTTGAATCCGAAATACGCGGAAAAAACTGGAATTGGTTCACTACCGAAAACGAACCGAAAATAAAAGCGACTACCCGGGTTCCGGAAAACATAAACGAAGTCGATGAAACAATCTGCAACGAAATTTTCGCCTGCCGGGCGACGGGCAAAGCCTACAAAATACTTCTCCAGGAACTTAAATTTTATAAATTGATGAGCCTGCCGCTGCCAAGTAGATGCCCCGAGGAGCGGCATAAAGAGCGCTTGAATAAGCGCAATCCCCGGAAGCTGTGGCCCAGGACATGCTCAAATTGCGGTGTGCGGATCGAAACCAACTTCGAGCCACATAGAACCGAAAAAGTGCTTTGTGAAAATTGCTATCTGAAGCAGATTTACTGAGACGCAAAAAAAACAAAACGCGCAACAACAATTTTCAATTCTCAATTCTCTTTAGGCTTGGGGTACCATGCTTCCCAATGCTTTCACGACTCCTGGACATCTTTTTCCCGCGCCATTCCCTTACCGGCACCGAAGGCGGCTGGATAACCGAATCGGAACGAAGATCGATGCGGACTTTCCCGGTCCGGCTGCATAAGGAAATACTCAGGAAAAGAGATCTAAAGAATCTGGATTGCCTGATAGCCGCCGGAAGCTACAGCGAGTCCCCTCTTCTCAGGAAAGCCATTCACTCGTTCAAGTACTTGAGAATCAAAGACCTGGGAAAAGAGTTGGCGGACAAAATAGCCTCCGCCCTCCCTGGTCTTTTAACTCTCCCGGATAAATTTAATCCAAAATTAAATTCTCAATTGCCTGCCCCTCCGAAGTCCGCCACAGCGGACGAAGGGGGATCAATTATCAATTCCCTGCTCACCGAAGCTCTGGCGAAGGCGGGTCAATTACGCCCCGTCCTCTGCCCCGTTCCCCTCCATTGGACCCGCAAATTTCACCGCGGATTCAACCAGGCAGAGGTCATCGCGCAAAGTTTAAGCGCAAAAACCGGCTGGCCGGTGATTCAGCTTTTGAAACGGTCAAAACCCACCGGACATCAGGCATTTCGAACCCGCACCGAAAGATTTGAAGCGATGCAGGACGTCTTTGTTTCCATTGCCAAGAGTCAGACTCCGCTCTGCGTGCTGTTGATCGACGATGTATTTACCACCGGAGCCACGATGGACAGCTGTGCGAAAGCGCTGAAGAGGGCAGGGGTTAAATTCGTTGCAGGTTTGGTTGCAGCACACGGATAAAGCAGGAAAATTGCTCACCGTGGCCGCGGAGGGCCGCTGCTGATCTGAATTTAATTTATTCCACCCAGCAGCACCCCTCCGTGGGTGCGGCGGCTTAAACTCGACAATTGCGCTCTGGAACTCAAAAAAGCGGGAGCGAAATATGTGGCGGGATTGGTGGTGGCACACGGATAAAAACAAATTGTTAAATTGATAAATTGTTAAATTGCTTGCATGCAACAACGCGCGTTTCGCTTGCTTGCCGGACAGAGCTCTTCATCAAACAGAGCTTTAACCACTATTGAGCGAAGGCTGGCGAACAATTTAGCCATTTAACAATTTAACAATTTGGCAAGATGGGCCGAAAGCAAAAACCGGCTTTTTGTGGTAGAATAACAAGATTTATGAACACAAACACACAACCTCTACTGGAGTGGCGGGCTCCGGCGCGGATCAATCATGAAAAAAGCGACCGGTGGTATCTGGTCAGCGGAATTATCTGCGCGATTTTCGTTGTTTACGGGATTCTCACCGGCGCCTGGACCATGAGCATCACATTCGGAATGATCGCCGGTCTGTATTTCTATGTCCGGAATCTCGACCACCCGCTGCACTATATCCGGATCTTCGAAGGCGGTATCGAGTTCGACGGCTTGTATTACATCTGGCCTGATTTCAAACATTTCTGGATACTTGACGGCAAAACATATCACGAACTTCATGTCGAGCCGATAAAAGGCCTCCGCGCCGACATCGTGATACTCACCGACCAGATAGATCCATTTGAACTGCGGGATGTGTTGAACCAATTCATTCCCCAGATCGCACATAAACGTGAAAGATTACTTGACGCCATTATCCGTTTTTGTAAACTATAGATGCTGCGCTGGCTTCCCTTCGCGCGCTTTGCCATCCCCCACTCTCCTGAAAAGGAGCAGCGGCTGGTCGCGTTTTCGATAAACGACAAAAATCCTACAAACAAAGGAACAGAAGAACCCGCTGAATCTGAAGGAACAGAAAGCCGCCCGCAAACATCAAATGCAACCGGAACAAACATCGATGCTGTAAGGAAAACATTGTTCAAAGTTGCTTTAAGAGATTTGGACCCGAGCTCTCCGGATCAAGTCGACCGCCTGTCCCAGGAATATTGGGATGTCCTGAAACCAAATATCGTAAAGTCCGAAAACGGCGCACCCGAGCTGGTCGAAGATTTGATCGGCAGGATGCGCAGCCAGATAATCTCCAAACACCTGGAAGAAGAGCCGTTTCTGCTCGAACTAGGGCGAATCGATACCGAGGAAATGCCGGAGGAAGACCAGGATGCTTTTGTAAAAAAACACGAAGTTTTGATCGACCGATATTTAAGCGGGGGAATACTGAATTCGCCGGCCCATCAAATAATAAATCTTCTGCAAGCGTTGTTTTCGGAAGCCGTTTCGAAGCTGAAACCGAAAGAAGAGCCGGCCGGTCCGCAGGCGTTTTTCCTTTTTGAAACCGGGAAGGACGTAAATGACCGCTACGAAAAAAGCGGAATCCAGTATCAATACGCCAAGCTCTATGTAAAAAACACGCTGGATCCGACGGATTATTACAAAGATGAATCTGAGTTTGATAAAGCTTTCGCCGAACCGATCGAGAAAAAATTAAACGAGATCATGGAAGGCAAACTTCGCTGCCCGAAAGCCTTCAAGCGCGGAAACAAACTTTATTTCAACCGCGACCTGGAGGAATACAGGGACGCGACGGTGGTCGACTCAAACACAGATCCACCGCTGACTGCAGGAAGGATCAACCGTGAACGGGCCATCACCCACGAATTGACCCATTACGAAATCGACCTGCCGTACCGTGGAGAATCCTTCATCAGGCAGGTTTTGGAACACATGAAAAAGACCGGCAAGTGGGAAGAGCTGAAAGAAGCCATCGACAAAGTCTACGCAAACAACATCGCGCGTGAAAATCTCGAATCGGACGCGGACTACGTCCACGAAGCGCTGACTTATTACCTCTCGGGAATCCGGCATCCATACGGTCCCGGCTTGCCGCAGGCGGTCTTCGAAATCATGTCCGGGATAGTGGATGGCAGCGATGATAATTTTAGAAAATTGATATCGAGTTTGGAACGGGATGTGCAAGAGCATGAAACCTTCATGGAAAACAAGTTTGATGAACAGCTGGATCTGGATCGTGAAAACCAGGATTTTGCCAACGCCGTACAAAACGATTCCGGTTACGATCCCGAACAAGTCCGCTTGGCCGAGAAAAAAGCCAGAGAAGAACTTGGTTACAAAGCGGATGTAATCCGCGCCGCCGAAGCCGGAGACGAAACTCCTCCCGAAAGCCCGGAGAATGGACTCGAAGACGGTGCCAAGACTCCGAAACAAAAACACGAGCCTGCGGCGCTGCTCGATAAAGTCGAAGATTTGAAAGATAAAAACGTGGTACTGAGAAATCTTCTGGAAAAGATCGAGAAACAGGGCATACCGCCCTCGATGGACCGCGCCATGTACGAAGCGGCGCGTGCCGGCGCCAACCGGATAGTCGCACAGAACCTGGAGGATCTGGACTATGCGTCATCGCTGCTTAATCCGCTCAAAAACTGGGAGTCCGGAAGTTCGATTGAAGAAAAGGCAAAACACTTACGTGAGCTCGGCCTCGAAAACGCCGATGAATATGAAAGGCTGGCCCGCCTGATACCGCCTGACCCAAAGGCCGAGGAAGCCGCTGACCGAGCCTCGGCCGGAAAGCGCGATAAAATCGCCGGATTTATAGAGGAAGCGCTGAAAGCAGTTGAGAAACCAATGGAAGACATATCGACTTTTGCCGACAACGCTGACAAGGAAGCTGAAAAACCGACCACCGTATTCGGAACTATAAAAAAAGGTCTTTTCGACAATGTTCATTGGTTAACTTTTTTCGATATCATAAAGATTTACTCGATTTTCAAAGAGTCGGTACTGGACAACTACCATAACCGGCAAAAGGTACGGACTTTCGACTTCGCCCAAAACTTTAATTTTTACAAACCGATACAGGAAACCATCAATAAACAAGCCCGCGCCGCCAACCAGGAGGAAACCCAGAAATACCTGGAATATCTGCAGAAGAAAGGCTGTACCTGCGACGAGCTGTTTGGCGAAGACGGCGAAGGAAATTCAGGACTGATCCGGCGGGTCGGCACAAATACCAACTACGCCAAAGCGGTGTTGGAGTATGCAGCCGATCATGCATGGTTGTATAAATTCAAGAAGAATGCCAGAGGCACATACGACGGACACGACGTCTATGGAATCGACTATGAAGGCATTTTCGGCAAGGAGGCGTTCCGCGAGTTGGTGCAGAAGAACGAAGCCGGAAAGAAGAAGGAATTCGATCGCGGTTATGAAAGAGTGGATAAAGATGCCGATATCCCGCCAATAATCGACGTAATGTTGGAGGAACTTGAAGAAAAGAACATCTTCGCAGTCGGAGGCCTGATGAAACGTCTCCAGGAAAAAGCTAAATTATCGCATAGTAACACATGGGCGCTTACCACATTGTTCGGCACCATGCGCGGCAAATACCTCCAAAACAAGACACCGGAAAAAGTGAGGGGGTTGCTAAACAGTCTGGACAAGGGGCTCATCGACTTCGTGTCGAACTTCACCATCGGCCAGTCAGCCTGGTCCATAACCTGGCTCAAAGTTCTGCGGCATTACATTGATCCATGGCGTAAGAATCCCGATGCTACCCCGTTCACCAACAACATCCTCACCAAGACGATTGATAGAATCGAGAGACGCATGGTGCATGATGGGACCGACAAGGAATTCCCCAACCGTAAGGACTTCGATGAGGCGGTCGCTTACGTCCTGTCAGGCAAAACCTTGAAACAGGGCGAAAGTATCGGTGGCCGTGTCATAACGAATAACATTAAGCCGATTTCCATCTTTGAAGATGAATTCACCGATTATAGAAACAAGTTCTTCGACACTGCAAGCACTTCCACGGAACCGACAAAAACGGATGATGACTTCTGGAATCCGAAAAACGGCGGTTCCGACGTGCTTCTGCTCGGAAGAATCCCGACAGCGCAAATCCTTGAGCGCAAGTCAACAGGCACCTTCGAATATCAAATCCAAGCCAGAGGTTATTTCGCACAGGTATTCAACCGCTTCGATGATCTTACAAAAGAAGCTAATCAAGCACCGGATGCTAGCAGCAAGGCAAGCATTTTGAAGGCAAGGGATAATTTTATTGCCGATATGCGGAAAAAATTATTCGATGAAAAAAACCGGGCCGGCTGGATATATGGAGGAGTTCTCGGGAATAATACGTCACTGAAGCAATTCCCCACCGAACAGGACACCATGGGCAGAATTATACTTGATGAATTGCTTAAAGTCGGCATCATTTCCTCAGAAATCCACGAGGAAATTAAGAGGAAGGCAGCAAATATTAAATAAGAAGAAGCTCACCCCGTACTCCCAAAACCGCCTCTGGTCTCCGCCCCGTGATCATCGACTTCTTTCCACTCCGCCCGGTCGATTCTTATGCCGCTGCCGCCAACCCCGTATGCCGCTCCAGTCGCGTGACGCGGGTCTTCAGTGAATCGATCCCATCTTTCGTCGCGCCGACGATATCATGCTTAAAGTTCTCCAGGAGCAGCCCCATCTGTTCCAAAATGCGGTATTCCATCGCACTCATGTCCGATTTCATCTCCGCCCGAAGATCCATAATATCCACCTTCGTCGCAGGATCGGAACGCCGGAATTTCTTCTTCGCGGGTTTTGTCATAGGACGCATTTTACGCGCAGTGGAAATGGTGTCAAAAAAAAATCTGCCTCAACCGGTGCTGCCGAACCCGCCCCGTGTCTCCGACCCGTGCGAAGAGACCTCTTTCCACTCCGCCCGGTCGATTTTGACGAAGAGCCCCTGCGCTATCCGCTCCCCTCTCTCGACCGTCACCGGATGATCGGTGGTGTTTTGAACCTGGACGAAAATCTCATCTTTTTCTCCATGGTAATCATGGTCGATTAGGCCGAGAGAATGCGGGCAAATCAGGCCTTTTTTCCGGGGCAGCGAAGAACGCGGCAATATCAGCAAAGCATAGCCATCCGGTACTTTTACAATCACGTTTCCCGGAACCAGACCGATGGATTTGGGCTCAATTATCGTGGTTTCACGAGTTATCAGATCAAAGGCCGCCGCCCCCCCGGTTTGGTATTGGGGTAGGGGCAAGGTGGAATCTATTCGTTGAATCTGAGCTTTCATTGCTAAATTGTTAAATTGCTAAATTGTTAACTTCAAATTCGTGAATTTTATGAGGGCATTGATTTCCTTTGGTAATTTCTGCGGCTCAGAAAGGATGTGTCTATAATGCTGTTCTGTAAGTAATTTCCTCTTTTTCGATTTTTGATTCCAATCAAGAGATTCCTTAACAGATCCAAAACTGTAACGATAGAAATTAACTTTGTCTTTTTTGCCATATCGGCCAAATCCTTCCGCGATATTGGCCGAAATAGAATCGACTGCTCTGACAAACTGCTTACCAACCGTATCCTTCGGAAAATAATCCCATTTTATAACCGCATCCCAAACAAAGTTTGAGAGATGAAAAGCCATTTTGTAAGCGCCAACATCATTAAGGGAAAGAAAAGTTTTTTCCATATCTAATTTTTTAAAATAACAATTTAGCAATTTAACAATTTAGTAATCGTAAAAGTGTGACAAAGCACCAAACTTACTTCCCGATCTTCTTCCTCATAAACGTCGGCACCTCCAGCTCTTCCTCGTTAAGTTGTTGTCCGGCGAGTTTGATCACGGCTTCGTCGGTACGCTCCATCTTTCCCGCGCCCTGCTCGTTGGCTTTCTTGAATGACGGCAGCGTCTTCAGCATCGGGACTGCGGAACCCGACATCATGTTGTCCTTTTTCTCCTCGAAACCGGTGGCTATTACGGTGCATTTTATCTGGCCGGTATAGGCGTCGTCTATCACTGCTCCGAAGATGATATTGGCCTCGGGATCGGCGGCTTCGGTGATGATCCTGGCGGCTTCGTCCACTTCAAACATGCTGAGATCGTTTCCGCCGGTGATATTGAACAGTATGCCTTTGGCCCCGCTGATAGAGAGCTCCAGAAGCGGGCTGTCGATGGCTGCGCGGGCAGCCTCGGCGGCGCGGCTGTCACCTGTCCCGTACCCTATGCCCATCAAAGCCGAACCGGCATCCTGCATGACCGAACGCACGTCGGCGAAGTCCACGTTCACAAGTCCGTGAACCGTGATCAGGCTGGCTATGCCCTCGATGCCGTGGCGGAGTATCTCATCCACGATCTGGAAAGCCTCGGTAAGCGGAGTGGTTTTGTCAATAAGGGACAAAATCTTGTCATTCGGTATGGTGATCAGCGTATCCACTTTTCCTTTCAACGCATCGAGGGCTTCCTCGGCCTGCTTGCGCCTCCTGAGACCCTCGAACGAAAACGGCCGGGTGACGACTCCAACTGTCAGGACGCCCATGCTCCGGGCCAGTTCGGCGATATACGGACCGGCGCCTGATCCCGTGCCTCCGCCAAGCCCGGCGGTGATGAAAACCAGATCCGCCCCTTCGATGGCTTTCTTGAGCTCCTCCGAGCTTTCCTTGGCCGCCTGCAAACCTATGTCGGGATTGGCCCCCGCACCGAGACCCCGGGTCGTACCCCGACCGATATTGACCTTTGTCTGCGCGGGGCTGTGAAACAGCGCCTGGGCATCGGTATTCACCGCAATGAATTCAACGCCCACCACTTTCCCGGTTATCATCCGCGCAACGGCGTTTGATCCCCCGCCTCCGATACCTATCACACGGATAACGGCGTTCGGCGTGCTGTCCGGTCGTACCTCCTGATATGCCGCGGACTTCGCCGTGTCATCGAATGCGGCACCTGACTGACCCGAACTTCTGGAACTGAAAAGCCCTCCCCCGGAATTCGAGGATGATCCTTTTGAGCCGGAGAAAAGCGAGCGGAGCGTATCTGACATGGGAATGGGGGGAACAGGGGGGGTGGTTTTGATTAATCAGGGAAGCAGATTTTTGAACCAGGAGCCGACATGGCCGAAAGCGCGCCGGACGTCGAAATTCGCCATCGAAAAACTGCTCCGGCGCTGACCTTCGCGGACTCCCCAGAGAAGCGTGCCGAGCGCCGTGGCGTACGCCGGATCGTCCACCTTTTCTATAACGCCTCCGATATCGACCGGGAAACCCATTTGCACGGGCAGCCCCAGCACTTCTCTGGCGATATCCAAAACGCCGGGTGCTTTGACCGCCGCTCCGGTGAGTAACGCGCCCGCGGGGAGGAGCCCGTCGCGGCCGATTCTCTTCAGCTCTTCTTTTACCAGGGAGAATATTTCGTAATACCGAGCCTGCATGATTTCAGCCATGTATTTCTTGCTGACTGTTTGGGTATCCATTTTTGAGACGGTGGACAGGTCTATCATCTCGCGTTCCTGTATTTCCGCAGGCAAAACCGATCCGTATTCGATTTTAATTTTTTCCGCCGTGTCGATCGAAGTCCGGAGCCCGATGGCTATATCGTTCGTTACGTTTTCACCGCCGACCGGCAGGCTGACGGAGTGCAGGATAGTGCCTTCCTCGAACACCGCGACACTCGTCGAGCCGGCGCCGACATCGATCGTCACTACTCCGAGTTCTTTCTGCCGCTTGGTCAAAACCGCTTCGGAGATAGCGATAGTCGCCGGGACCAAAGCATCGATATCCACCCCGGCCTGGTCGATGCACTTTTCCATGTTTTTCACATGCTGTATCTGGCCGGTGATGATGTGCGCTTCCACCTCGAGCCGTATCCCTGTCATGCCCACCGGATTTTTTATGCCGCGCTGTTCGTCCACCGCGTAGGACTTTGGTTCGATGTGAAGGATGCTCCGGTTACTGGGAATACTGACCGCCTGCGCGGCTTCCAAAACTCTGGCCACGTCTTCCACCGTTATTTCGCTCCCCGAGATGGCTATCACTCCCCGGCTGTCGAAAGCTTCGATATGCGAACCGCTCATCCCGACGAACACATGATTTATCGGGACGCCGGCCATTCTTTCGGCATCCTCCAAGGATGAAATGATATTGTGGATAGTTTCCTCGATATCGATGACATGTCCCTTGCGCATCCCCAGCGAAGGCGACAAACCGACTCCTATGACGCTCGGCACCTGGCCGCCGTCGACTGCATCGACAACCGCGACAACGGTACGAATTTTCGCACTACCGACGTCTAAACTGGAAATAACGCGTTCCTTGGCCATAGAAGTGAGGGGGATGGTGGATCGAAGCGAAAACGTTCCTTTTATTGGGGAACGTAAAACTGGTCCCCAGTCTAAAGAAGGACACTAAATGGCTGCAATAGCCGATTGACTAAGTTTGGTGCTCAAAGCGGCAAAAAACGCGCTGAAAATAATAATTTAATCGCGCTGGTTCATGCGGATATTTTATCCGGGTTTCATTTTTTTTATTCATCAATATATTAAAGAACACAAAAAGTGTTCGGAGAAGGCGAATGAATTCGCCATTCAGCCGTTCGTTAACCGCCGATTTAAATCGGCGGTTAACGTTTTCACGAGAAAGCGGAATTTATTCCGCCTTTAGAGTAAGGTCATCTGACCCTCCATCGATTCATTTTTTTGTGATTTTTCTTCAGTCTTTTTTATGCCGATCGGGTTGGCGCTTTTGAAATGCGCCTGCCCGAAAGACGTTGCCAGGAAAGATTCAAACCGTTTGATCAGTAACGTAAATTGCAGCGAGTTGAAAATAGAAAATATCGGTTCGGCTGGAATATTTTCAAAGACAAACTCTTCGATCGGGCGCGTCTCCGGGATATCACAAACCAGGAGCGCCATTCTCTGGCAGAAGAAGGCCTGCTGCCTGCCCGCCTCCAGCTTCGATCTCCAGACAGGTTTGATCTTTTCCAGATTTTGATAAAGGTTCTCCAGCGTCTGGTATTCCTGAAGCAATTCCGTTGCAGCCACCGGACCGATGCCCTTCACCCCTTTCAGATTGTCAGAGGAATCTCCGACCAGCCCCTTATAAGAAGGTATCTGATCCGGAGTCACCCCAAATTTTTTTTCCACTTCTGATGGGCCGAAATATTCGGCGGCCTGGTAGGCCTTGTGCGGGATGGCAATCCGAATTTTGTCCGAGGCCAGCTGCATCAGATCCCGATCGCCGGAAATAATCGTCACGCGGTTCCCGTCTCCTACGGCTTTTTTTGCATACGTACAGGCAAAGTCGTCCGCCTCGTATTTCCGGCCTGAAACGCTTCGGATGCCGAAAGCATCGATCATTTCCAGCGTGCGCGGTATCTGGGTATAAAAATCATCGGGCGTCTCCGCGCGGCCGCCTTTGTATTCAACATATTCCTTGTGCCTGAAAGTCTCATCTCCCGCGTCGAAACAAAACATGATGCTGTCCGGCTGTTCGGTCTTCAAAATCTGAAGCAGCATCGAAGCGACACCGAAAGCGGTGTTTGACTGTTCTCCGGCGGAAGTCCTCATGGTTCTGGGTATCGCCCAGTAAGCCCGGTACATCAGGTGGTGGCCATCTACGATGACAAAATGGCTCATCAGAATAATAAGTAAGGAAGGTAATGGAGGTAAGGGAGGTAAGGGAGGTGACGAAGCAAGGGAATCGCGACACCTTCCTTACTTTCCTTACGTTCCTTACCTACCTTACCTTTCTTTTGCTTCTCCTAAAACATATAACCATATAACAATATATCAATATAACAATTCCTTAGAGCTGAAATTTAAGCCAAAAACCGCTATAATGATAGGAAAACTAACACATACATCCATGTCCGCTCTGTCCCCCGCTTACGACAACAAGATAGTTCGAAAATATTCGGCGCGCACAATCGAGCATAAGGCGGAAAACAAAGCCGCTCTGGCGGAAGAGCTGGGGTGGATCTTTGAACCCAGGCAGCCGATCCTCTGCCTGCCTTGCGGGCTCACGGACGAACTCGGCGGTGAACTGTTCCATCAGGTGCTTCCGGGGATTTTGGAACTGCCGGTCAATATTATCGTGCGCGGCCGCGGCTCAAAAAAATACGGCGAGCTATTCACTTCTCTCACAAAAAATATGAAACACCGGGTGGCCATAATTCAGGACGATGAAATCCATCTCAGAAAGATGTTGGCCGGTTCGGATATGGCGATTTTCTTTTCCGATAAAGAGGAAGAGGAATTCGAAAACGCGCTGCGTTACGGCGTCGTACCGATTACTCCTCCGAGGGACACAGTGGAAAACTATAATCCGGTACAGGAAATCGGCAATTCATTCGTATACGAAAATCCCACACCCTGGCTATGCTTCGCCAGTCTGGTGCGGGCACTGGAAACATTCAAGTTTCCATACGACTGGCGCACGATTGAGCGGCATGCGATGGAATCGGTGGATCGACGGACGGTAATTCAGGTGTGATACCACTTCGCGTTTAAAACGTTCTTAATCAGACGCGCTGGCGGTATGGAGTTCTTGGCTTGAGTAAACGCTACGCGGTACGAGATGATGCCGTTACGAATGACCGATTAGTTATGTTTTAAATGCAAAATGGTATGAAGCGGCGTTATTGATCAATTGGTCCGACTAGATTTGGTCATTCTTTAAGGAAACTCTGAAAAATTGCTAAATTGTTAAATGGCTAAATTGTTCGCAGGCGACACATGGATTTATTGTCAGCAATTTAACAATTTAGCAACTTAACAATTGCGTTAGGATATCAATAACAGCCGCCAGTCAGAGTTTCCTGATTTTATCTGCTCAAATCGATTCCTAAATCTTCATCTTCTTCTTTTTCAGTGTCGGTTTCTTCATCATCGTACTCGAAATCGCCCTCGTCATCCGGTCCTTCAACGTCAACGACATCGTCGTCATCATCGTCGCCATATGCGCCGGAAAATACTGCGCAAAGCTCCATAAAATTAAGAGAAATAAGAGAAAAAAGGATTGCGCGCGAAGTATAACCGTAAGGTTCTCCCAGGCAAGTTGATTTAACACTTTTATTTATTGTGTCTACATGTGCTTTATGGCTTATTTTACTTACCTTACCTACCTTATTTTCCTTACCTGCCTGACCTTTTTTATGTATATTTCCCCAGCATTGCATAAATCTTTCTTTTTAATCGGCTTGCTTCTTGGCTCGTTGATACTCTCCGCCTGCGGTTCCGGGTCTGATACTTCAAAACCTCCTGCTCCGGACAGCTCAACGGGTTCGGGCCAACTGGAAACCTTGGAAACTTTGACCGCTAAAGCGGAACAGGGCCTCCCGTCTGCACAGTTCGAGCTTGGGACACTTTATTACGACGGCCAGGGCGGACTCGAAAAAGATGTTAAACTTGCACGCAAGTGGCTGGAGAAAGCCGCTGCCCGGGGCGAACCGAGGGCGCAGTTCAATCTCGGAGTCATGTACTACACGGGAATCGGGGTGAAACAGGACTATGCCGAGGCAAAAAAACTTTTCGAGGAATCCGCTGCGTCCGGCAATACGAGGGCGCAGTTCAATCTCGGAGTCATGTACTACCGTGGCGAAGGCATAAAACAGGATTACACCCAGGCACTGCGATACTTCACTACAGCGGCTGTCCAAAATTTCAATGAAGCGCAATTCAACATCGGCGTCATGTACGCCAAAGCCGAGGGAGTCAGTCAGGACATCGGAAAAGCTTATGCCTGGTTTTCACTGGCTCGGGACAATGGGAACCCGAGAGCGGATGAAGCTATGAAAAATATCGAGCGCGGACTCGGTCCCGCCGACCTGAAAACCGTCAAAAAAATGGCCAAGGAGCTGAAAAGAAACGCTTTGAGCGGGACGACGAAAGAATAATCCGCGAAGCCCCTCCGGACTTCGCCGCGGCCGCCATCTCTCCTTTTACGGCGGCCGCTTTCTCAAAAAAATCGTGCATTTCTATTGGCATATCCTTATGATGTCGCCACTCGGGTCAGTAGCTCAGCCTGGTAGAGCAGTTGCCTCTTAAGCAATTGGCCGTGGGTTCAAATCCCACCTGACCCACCATTGACTTATATAAGCCACTTAACTATATTTTGACAAATGAATTATGTGATGGAATGATATTAACATTCTTCCCCATTTTTCCGTATGTCAGAAGCAGCGAGCACGGTCGAAATTCCGACGGTTGATCTCGGAAGCACCTATGAGGCAAATCGAAAAGTTGAGGATCTCGGAAAACTGGAGGGTGTTCAATCCACACGCGTTGAAGACAATAGAGTAATCCTCACCGTGAGTTCTGATGCAGCTCAAGACGTTCATTATATTCTCCGCGCAGCTGGATTGAGGCCATGGAATAGTGCTCGTTGTTTCCAGAAACTCGATCCGAACAACTGTGATACCACTTCGCGTTTAAAACGTTCTTAATCAGACGCGCTGGCGGTATGGAGTTCTTGGCTTGAGTAAACGCTACGCGGTACGAGATGATGCCGTTACGAATGACCGATTAGTTATGTTTTAAATGCAAAATGGTATGAGAGATAGTTGAGATATGTTCGAGGTATGGAACGAGGGAGTTCCAATTCAGTCTAATCTCGTCCACCAGAATTAAGTTCATTTCAGAACCTTGATAAACCTGAGTGTTTTTCCTTTTTTACCGGTCGCATCTTTTACAATCTCGGCTTCACAAAGTCCTCTTATCAAAAGGAGGCCCCTGCCATGAGGTATTTCGATATTTTTTTCGTCAGTGGGATCAGGTACCCGCTCCAGATCAAAATCGGGACCTTCGTCCCATATCTCAAATACGAGCCGGAGAGATCTTGAAAGAGCGTCGGCCGTTTCCTCGATCCTGATTTTCACTTTAACTTTCAATTCCGGATCATATTTCGTCCCCCATCTCAAAGCATTGGCCAGAGCCTCCTCTGCCAGCATTCTTCTTTTAAATAAAATCTCATTGTCATCGGTCGGCATTATTTCCCCCAAAAAGCCCAGGAAATCATCCCGTACCTCAGCCAAACGCCTGACCAATACGGGATGTCTGCCGTCCGCAGCTTCATCACATGGATCAGAAAATATTGATTTTTCTGGTTCTACCGGACCGTAACCCCTCCTCAAGTCCAACGGGACACTGATTTCCCAATCTCTTTCCGCGATAACTTTGCAACCATTGTCGTCCATAATTCTATTATATAATAATTACTCTTATTATCAATGTCTGATACCAGCCAATTCCTGAGTAATTACCTTTCAAAATAATACTACTGTAAACGTTTTTTTAAAAAATTTTTTTCGCCTTCAATCTCCCCGAATCCCTGTAATCCTTCTCCATCGCCGCAACCGGCAAGCCATCGTACCAGGCGATCAAGGGCGACTGATCAATTTCACCGGTGATCGATCGGCCGAATCGTATTTCATCAAATTGATCCGGCATCAGATCGATCCTCGGAAAATTTTTCAAAATTTCCTTGAGCGGAATTACGTCCGTCCAATTGAGATCCTCGGGTTTTATTGATTTTTTCAAATCCCAATTCCCCACTTTCGTCCGTGTCAGTGCATCGAGATACCCGCCGCACCTCATGCATTCACCCAGATCATGTGCCAATGAACGGATATATGTGCCGGAATCGCAGTGGACCCATAAAACAAGTTTTGGATACGCATACTCCTTCACTTTGCATTCGATGATCGTTATCTCGCGGCTTTTTAGCTCCACTTTTTCGCCGCGCATCGCTTTCCGGTAAGCGCGTGTGCCGCCGACATGCACCGCCGAATAAGCCGGCGGAATCTGCGAAATTTTGCCAAGAAAACGGTCGTCGATCAGCGCCTGAATCCGCGAGGCATCCTCCGGAGGCAGCCATCCGGCTTTCGGTTTATTCATCGAAATCGAACCTTCGGCATCATAAGTCGTGCTCACCGCTCCGAGCGTGACGGTCGCCAGATATTCCTTGGTAAGCCCCTTGAAGAGCTCTATGACTTTCAGCGCTTTGGCTCCAACCGCAAGAACCAAAAGCCCTTCGGCCATCGGATCCAGGGTGCCTAAATGCCCGACTTTTGCCTCATTTAACAAGCGCCGAACGCGGTCCACCATGTCGTGGCTTGTCGGCCCGCGCGGCTTGTGAAGTAAAATAAAACCGTGGCGCATTGTAGGAAGGATAACTTAAAACCAAAGTGTATATCTGCCATAAGATAAAACGGCGAAATTGTTAAATTGTTAAATTGCTGATGCTGCCTTATCTGCCTGGAATAACAATTTGGCAATTTAGCAATTTAGCAATTTGATCTCTAACCGCTAGAGACTAGGCTCGTGGTTATGGTGAACCTTACCCTGAGCTGGGATCTCTTCATTGTCGTTTTTTTCGCGATCATCGTGTCCTACAGCTTCATCATCGGCCAGCATCAGTCGATGAAAGTCATCATTGCTTCCTATATAGGTATCATCGCGACACAGGGAATAGGAAATGTTTTGGCCCGGCTTATGGGCGGCGATTCACAGGCGATCTTGGCCTCGGTCGGAATTCCCTTCGATATGACCTTGATATCGCTGGCTAAAATTTTTCTCTTCGCGGTTTGTATCATCATTTTCGTAATCCGGAGCGGCATCGAAGTGACTTTTGACAAAGAAGCCGGGAAGATATTGAGCATCGTCTATACCGGGCTTTTCGGTTTCGCGACCGCCGGACTGATCGTTTCGACCATCCTGACATACGCCTCCGGCGCAGGAATACTCGACAGCAGCATTATCGCCAGCTCGACCCTGACTACCATGGCAAAAGGCAGCCGGCTGATGCAGCTGATGATTTTAAATCAGGATATATGGTTCACGCTCCCGGCGTTCCTGATCATCGCTACAGGATTAGTTCATAATGATTAACTTCCATAGTCAAATCCGTTAAACTTGCGCAATGAAAATATAAAGTCGATAATTTCACTAATTCCCTCCCCTCTTTCATGAAAAAATTTATATCGAGATTTTCCGGAGTCGCCCCGGTGTTTTTCCCAAAGGCCTTGGCGGCTCTGAATACACCGACAACTCCAAACGGACTGGCTTCATCGACCGATCTTGTGGGTACCATAACTACAATAATAACCAAAGTTCTGGACTTTGTTCTGATTCTGGCGATTGCCTTCGTAGTTTACGCCGGTATCCGCCTGATAATCTCCGGAGGGGACGACGCCGCCAAAGAAACGGCTAAGAAGACGATTATTTACGTAATAGTCGGCATCATCGTGATCCTGCTGGCACGGGTCATCGTGGTCTTCGTGAACAACTGGTTCTAAAAGAGAGGTCATTGAAGTGACTAAGGTGACCGATTCAACCGGAAATTTGGAGAGGTTTTTGGTTACTGGTTTATGGTTTTTGTTTCAGCTGCCACTCTTTACTCGAACAACTGTATGTGCTCAGAAATTGGCTGATATCAGGTAGTGTTCACATATAACTGCAAACAAAAAATCGCTTCACCTTTGACTCCGCAGCCACGGAGGGCTGCTGCTGTTTTAAAAAAAATCTTTTTCCACTCAGCAGCGCCCCTCCGCGGGCGCGGCAACTGCTCGTTGCCTTCGAGTAGTCATACCATTTTGCATTTAAAACATAACTAATCGGTCATTCGTAACGGCATCATCTCGTACCGCGTAGCGTTTACTCAAGCCAAGAACTCCATACCGCCAGCGCGTCTGATTAAGAACGTTTTAAACGCGAAGTGGTATCATTCAGCCAATTCGTGAGTTCCTTCGAACAACTTCATAACCAAAAACTAGAAACTTTTCAGTACCTCGGTCGCGTCGGTCCCCTCGGTTCCTTCGGTCACCTCAGTTTTGTGCCGCCGGCATGACCTCCGGTATCACGATTCCGGTTTCGCTTTTGGCTTCTTTTTCCTCCTGCAAAGGCGCAAAAGGATCTTTCACCCATATCGCACTGCCCGTCACTTCGACTATGTCGGTCGCAGGCATTGGCTGGCGCTGAACGAAGTATTTCCGCGGAAACAGCCACTCGATGCAAAAATGACGGGTGTCAAACTGCACATCGGCACAGATTCCCAGACTTTTTTTCGAGCCTTTTATCCGTATTCGCTGACCCAATATTTTCCGGTTGTCGCGTATCAACGGCTGCAAACGAATCAATTCTTCGGGCGGAGCCAGCCTGTCGCGCGTCTTGATGTGAACTCCAGAACCCCAACCGATGATATCCACGGCCGGTAAAAAAAGTTCTCTGGCATCCGAAAGCGCAATCGAAGGGATGACAAAAAAACCCTCGATGCGTCCGGTGTCGGGTTGTATTAGCGGATGCATCAGGTGTCCGACTGTTTCCAGTGTCTCATCATCGATGATCGGCAGGCCGGTGACCGACGATGAACGCACGTGCATTACCAAGATTATAAAGGAACCTCTGATTAATGTCTTTTACAACTAGTTTGAACCAAATTGTTAAATTGTTATATTGCTAAATTGTTCGCCCATTCGATTAGCTCAGGGCGACCTTATCGACACACAAACATGAGTGTCATCATGGGCGACCTGAGCTTGTCGAAGGTCGCAAGCGAAAACCACGTTTCTTGAATGCTTAACAATTTCGCAATTTAGCAATTTAACATCCGACAAAAAAACTATATGCCTACACCTGTCTTCTTTGCTAAACTTGCATCCATGCATCTCTTCTCCGGTTCGTCGCACCCCGCCCTGGCTGAAGCCCTGGCCAAAGAATTGAAAACCGATCTCGGAAAAATACTTTTGAAAGCGTTCAATTGCGGAGAACGGTACGTGAAGTTTCTGGAATCGATACGCGGAAAAGAGGTCTATCTGATTCAAACCGGAACAAAAAACCCAAACGTCGATCTGATGGAGCTTTTTTTGATGTGCCAGGCGGCGAAGCTCAGTTTCGCAAGCTCAGTCCATGTCGTCCTGCCGCATTTCCCGTATTCCCGCCAGGACCGGGTCGCCGATCCGCGCGAGCCGATTTCCGCCAAACTTATTGCCCATCTTTTGGAAGCTTCCGGCGCGGACCACGTGATCACGCTTGACCTTCATTCCCCCCAGATCCAGGGTTTTTTCTCGGTTCCGGTGGATTCTCTCGACAGCCGGCAGATATTCGCCGAATACATAAAGAAAAAAAAGATCAAAGACCCGGTGGTCGTGGCCCCCGACGTCGGCGGATCCAAGCGTGCGAAACGGCTTGCCGACTTGCTCGAAGCCGATCTGGCGATAATGCACAAACATCGCGCCGCTCACCATCAATCCGAAATACTGGAAGTCGTCGGCGAGATAAAAGGCCGCAGCTGCATAATTTTCGATGACCTGATCGACACCGCCGGCACGCTTTCCGCTGCCAAGGAAGCATTGATCAAGCGCGGCGCCCTGAAGGATGTCTACGCCGCGGCCACTCACGCCGTCTTCTCCGGCAAAGCCATCGAAAACCTGTCGAAGGCCGGATTCAACGAAGTCATCGTCACCGACTCGATCCCAGTCAATCCGAAAGCCTTCACCGGCCTCACCGTCCTCCCCATCGCCCCCCTGCTGGCCGAAGTTATCCGGCATATCGAACGGGGTGAGAGTGTGACAGAGATTTATCTGCATTAATTCATGAGAGACAAACCTGCGGTTTTTCTCTCATGTGCTCTCTTTTCCTTTAAGCGGAGCGGCTCCAGCGCGGGAACCCGCGCCCTTCGACAGGCTCAGGGCGATCTGATACCACTTCGCGTTTAAAACGTTCTTAATCAGACGCGCTGGCGGTATGGAGTTCTTGGCTTGAGTAAACGCTACGCGGTACGAGATGATGCCGTTACGAATGACCGATTAGTTATGTTTTAAATGCAAAATGGTATGAGCTTGTCGACGACCGAGACCCGCGCTTCGCCGCAGCTTTTTTTATTTTGGTTGTTCAAGTAAATCAATATTCAGCAGCGGCCTTTCAGGCCGCGGTGATACAAGAATGAATTTCTTAATTCTAAATCGGGGATTGGCTCTCGCGAACACCACCTGTTAAAATAATTTTGGTGTGGGCGATTAGCTCAGTTGGTTAGAGCGCGACACTGATAATGTCGAGGTCGGCTGTTCAAGTCAGCCATCGCCCACCAAATTTCCCGTCAAGACATTTTAAATCCCGGGTGCGTCCTGCACCCGGAGCTTTTCTTAACAGCAACAAGTAATAGTAGACCGCCGTGACGGCGATCCAGCTTAAGTAATTCGCGAGTTCCGACACTACCAAAGCCTTTCGGTTTCGGTCTCAGCCGGCCTCTCGATTGCTCCGAAGACGATCTGTCTCAGAAAACACAAATCGCCGAACCCCACTTTCATATTCTTCATCGCCTTTCCCCTTCTACTTTTAAACGTTGCCGTTATACCACTTCGCGTTTAAAACGTTCTTAATCAGACGCGCTGGCGGTATGGAGTTCTTGGCTTGAGTAAACGCTACGCGGTACGAGATGATGCCGTTACGAATGACCGATTAGTTATGTTTTAAATGCAAAATGGTATTAGAAGAAAAGATCATGCAAACACATGTCTGCGCTAGTACTATATACTATTTTCATTTTTTTTGTATATGTTCAAATAATTAGTACAAAAAGCTATTTCGTCACAATCAATTCCGCTTGTACAAGGGTAAATGTTGCAAAAAGGTTAATGAGTTTCTATAACGGTCTTAATTTCTACCACTTCCCTCATTTTATTATGAATCAGAAGTCCCCACTTTGCACGCTCGTGTGCGTACTTCTAGTCATCGGCGCCCTCAACTGGGGCCTCCAGGGTCTGGGCTTCCTGGTAAGCGGGGCAAACTGGAACGTCGTGAATCTGCTTCTGGCCAAATGGCAAACAGCGGAAGCCGTTGTATACGTAATAATCGGTCTTGCCGGACTTTATAAGCTCATCGTTTGGGGCAAGTGCTGCGGCAGTTCATGCTCGGCCCCCGGCCAACCCTCGGCCTGATGTAACCATCGAAAAAGAAAGCCTCCTTTTCTCTGGAGGCTTTTTTTATTTCACAAATTCCCGGTCGGGTAATGGGTCAAATCCTCCCGATTGAAATAAAATATCAAAGAAAGATCGCAAATGGATTGAATTCATCGACACTTTTCTCCCGTAGTTTTGGATTTGATCTCAGGTAATTTTGGCATCAGTCAGTTGACAAACTGTTCCACACTCAGGCTGTTCGGCTGGCTGACTCCGTCTTTTTTTATTTCGGATATCCGTTCATCCGCCGCGTCATAAGCGAAATCATAGGAAATGTCCCGGCCTCCCTCGGCGCGGAACACGCCCGTTATTCGCACGCTGTCGGGCTGGTCTTCCAGTATTTTTATGGACGTGAGAGCCGATTGCATAAATCCGTTGCCTAAGATGAGGATTCGGGCTTTCGAAACGAGCTGATCATTTGTGAATTTTATCTCTCCGACATATTTAGCCGGTGATTCTCCGGAGTAATCGGCTTGCCTGATCTCGAAGCTATCACGCCTTACGATGCGGAAATCTTCATCGATTTTGGCTTGAATTTCATCGCCGAACAAAGGTTTGAGAATCGGCAATAACCGGTTTATTTCTTCTTCCCATATTTGCGCCTGTTTCGGGTAGCCGGCTTGCAAATATCCGGCCGGAATATTCGGCGTGACGTTGTGCATTATGCCGAATGCAACACCTGGGTCACTGGCCATGACTTCGACCATCCGGTCCGACCAGATCTTTACCAGGCCGGACACAACAGGCTTCCTCGTAGAATCGGCGACCTGAGGCAAGGCATGCGGCAAATCCACGTAAATATCCGATCCCGGCACCCGGCCCAGGATCAGTTTTGCGGCATCACCTGTGATCCGTTCTCCTTCCTGGATCAACCTGATTGTCACAAGCTCTTCCAATTCCGGAAAAGCACTGGATCTGACAAGCCGGTAAATCAACTCCACCCGGTCAACATCGTATAAACCGTCCTTCCGGATCTCCTTCCCAATCAGCCCTTCCCCCGAAATGGCCGGATTGTCTGCAATATCATTCGTGCCGATTGTCGCATCATCTGCATTCTCAAGCGTCTCAAAATTTATTTTTTCGTTTGCCAGCCATTCAGCCGGGAGAGGAGCTCTCCTGCCCGCCCCAGTCTCGAATACAAGCTGATACCCCGGCGGCAAAATCCAGCTTTTCCCGCCACTTTTTACCAGCATGGAAGCAGTCAAAGATACGATCGTGTTTTTCTCCGGCCCGGTCATCAACATGAAGTCTGTATCCATAGCGAAAGCTTTCACATCGCCGACACTCGCCTCTACCTGACCAAATGCTCGTACATGGGCGGTTCCGCGGTTTAATTTGATCTTGTTTCCCCGGCCAAAAATATCGATCCTGCTCTCCGGTTCCAACCGCCCGTTTAGTGTGGAAGAAACGGAGAAATCGCGCGGCTTGGCTTCCGATTTTATAACCCAAACATCTGCGCTGGATCCGGCAGAGGCCCGCACGGGAACAATTTTCCCCAGTCCGGCCAACAACACCATACTCAAAACCATCAGCGGCATCGCGACGAAGTGGCGATGGTATCTTTTGGCCAGTTGGGTTTTTATGTTGGTCAATCTGTATATTCTAGCAGATATAAGCCATTTTTTCCATAGACAACATGGTAACTGCTCACTGACCTTGTAGGAGGTGTCGCTAAACTTGTCGCCTCACCCCCGGCCCCTCTCCCTCGCTTGTGCTCGGGGGAGCTTCGCTTCACCTCCGAATGAAGTGTGATACGGATTCCTCTCTCCCCCATCGGGAGAGAGGTGGCGTCGCAGCGCCGGAGTGAGGGCGAATGGCCGCAAGGTCAGTGAGCACTTACACAACATGGAGGAAACCGAAGAGTCCGATGAAACCGATGAAAGCTGCTTTTCCTCGGACTCTTCGGTTTCCTCGGTTTCTTCGGATTCCCTCTCGAACATGGAAAACATCCACGAACCCCGCTACTCTTTCATCATGCGCATCCTCGGTATCGATCCCGGGCTTACCGCCGCCGGTTTGGGTTTGATCGAATGCCGAAACACCGAGACAGCGGTCGTCGAATGGCTGACGATAACTACTGAAAAAACTTTTTGCCTGTCGGAACGGCTGGGTGAGCTGGCGAGAGATCTGCGGACATATCTCAAAGAAACAAACCCGGATCTGGCCGTCGTGGAGAAACTCTTTTTCGCCGCGAACCGCCGCACAGCTATGGACGTTGCCCATGCGCGGGGAGTGATACTGCTTACTCTCAGAAACGAAAACATCGACGTACTCGAAGTCACGCCGCTCGAGCTGAAAACGGCGATAGCCGGAGACGGCACCGCCGACAAACGCCAGATGCAGGAAATGGTGAAGAGACTGCTCAAATTGAATGAAATCCCCTCCCCCGCCGATGCCGCGGACGGTCTGGCTCTCGCTCTGTATGGCGCTTATTGCAGCAGGAACAAAGGGGCATTATTGACGGTTTGATATCACCACCCCTTTATTGACTTCCCAAACAGCGGTATCTCTGTATATCGGAACCTGATGCGTCGAAGTGATCAAAACCTGGTTCCCGGACAACGCTTTCAGAAGCGCTTCCTGATGCCTGTCATCCAGCTCCGAAAGCACGTCGTCAAGCAACACAGTCGGCCGTTCGCCGGAAACCTCTGCCAAAATATCAGCGCTTCGAAGCAACAGAGCAAGCAGGCAGGTGCGCTGTTGGCCGCGGGAAGCGAATTTCTCGAGTGGATGTCCGCGAAGCACCAGATGCCAATCATCCCGGTGAGGACCGACAGTAGTGGTACAAAGCATCAAATCTATGTCTATCGATCCGGAGAGAAAGGTCTGAAATTCTTTTTTCAGCACCGAGGCTTCCGTTGCCTGAGTTTTTCTTTCATAAACCATCAGCGCATCATCGGACTCTTCACTGAGCAATGCCAGCGACGTTTTCAAACCGACGTTAAAAAGGCCGATGATTTTTATCCGGCGCAGCTGCACTTCAGCCGCGGTATGCGCCAGCTGATCATCCCAAAGCGTCACTTCGTTTTTTTCAGCCTGACCTTCGGAAATCCTTTTTAGAAGCGCGTTGCGTTGCCTGAGAAGCCTATCATATTCGACCCTCAGACTCGTATAATTATCGTCGGTTTGGGAGATGAGAATATCGAGAAAACCTCTCCTGTGCTGCGGTGCACCGGTGAAAAGATCCAGATCCTCAGGCAGGAAAATCACGGTCTTGAGCGCCCCCACGAATTTAAGCAGCGGCAGGCGCACATCATTTATAAATGTCGCACATTTGCGCCGCGGAGCCCGTTGCCAGACATATTCCAGGCTGCAAGCCGAACTGTCTGCCATTTCACCTTCGGCCCGGATGCGGAAAAAATCCGCCCCCCACCGGAGCACGTCATCCGGAGCGGCCTTTAGACACGACCGGCCATAAGACAAAAAAGAGAGCGCTTCGATCAGGTTCGTCTTGCCGCCGCCGTTCGGCCCGACGAACACATGCCGCCTGGCATTTCCAAGAGACAACGCGAGCCGATCATATGACCGCATATTTTCCAGTGACAGGGATTTAATTCGCACACACGGATTGTAGATAAAGAATCAAGAATTTTACATTTTAAATTCTACATTCTACATTTCTTCGTTTTTACTTTTTTTCCCAAATTCATCTAATACTGAATAAATTACATCCAAATATTCCTTTCGCTTTATGAATTCCTTTAATCCCTCCCGAGTCACCCATCTGTAATCATTTATTTCCGAGTTATCCACTTTTATCACAGGCTCTACGTCGATTTTCACGACTACAAAACTTAATGTTTGGCCGGAATTCGCGGCTTTGAAACGCTCGATGTATTCCGGCGGAAAATCGTAGCTGTAAGTTATCCGGCTCATAAAATCGATTCCGCTTATTTTCAACCCTGTCTCCTCGCGAAGTTCCCTTTTGGCCGCTTCCCGGTCGCTCTCCCCGGCCTCTATCCCCCCCTGCGGCAGCTGCCAGGCATCGGCCAGGCGGGGCTTATGTACAAGCAATATTTCGGGTGACTTATCTTTCAGCGCTAAAATTGAAACAGCCTTGCGATATTTCTTCATGTTTTGGATTATACCTTTTTATGAAATATGCCAGAAAGAAACCGAGGAAACCGAAGAGTCCGAAGAGTCCGAGGAAATGCTGATAATCCTCGGTTTCGTCGGTTTCTTCGGCTTCTTCGGTTTCCTCTTTTTTAACTTGAGTGTTTCTCCTCCTTCAGCTTAACTTTGGTCTGTTTCCTGCAACGATTGCAAAATTTCTCAAGCGGCCGGAAATCGGCCTTTTTCGCTTTTGATATCCGGACCGTGGTCGTCCGGGCATTGCAATCCGTACAAAAGCCGGCGTAAACAGTCTTCTTGCCGCGTGGCATAGCCCGGAGACTCTACTGTGAGACGGCAAGAAGCGCAAGACCCAGGAAAACCAGCATGAAACTGAGGAGTTTCGCGCGCACCGAATCGGCATCCAGCAGTTCCTTCGGAGTGAAAGACGGCGTATGCCGATGGCATAACCATCCTAAGATCATCACTATAAACGGTTGGATATTGCCGACGATCGAAACCAGCGACAGCTGCCCGGTGCGATACGAGAGCGTTCCGAAATACTCGCCGAGAAAAAACAAACCGATCACCGAAGCAGCCATGAGGTAAAAGTGCGGACCGACTCGCGTATTGAGCGTCTTTACTCTCCGGCGCAAACTCGGTACAAACCAGACCCCGGAAAAGGAAAGCAGTTCGCGACCGATGAGCAGCCAGAAGAACACTGGCTCAATCGATAACCCGGCCGCCATCGAAGCTTTTTTCGCAAGTGAAACCGGCACGTAGAAGATCGCCAGGCCCGTGAGCAGTGCCAGTGACCGGAATGTGATCAGGCGGCTGCGCTGAAGAGGCAGGAGCAGGGCTCCGCCAAGCACCAGCGCGGCGCCCAACCCCTGGTTAAAAGACCACGCTTCATCGAAGAGCAAAAATCCCGCAATACTGAGCAAGATCGTCAGAATTGCCCACGCCAGACTGCTGATGGATGCGTCCACCCGCTCCAAAATAAGGAAGAAATAAATGTCTCCGAGATAAGCCGCCATGCCGGCAAGCATGAGCATCGGCCACCATGCTGTATGAACATCGATCAGCAGGGAAAGCAGAATGAGCGCCGGCACGGTAAAAAGCGACTGGCTCCAGAGCAAAATCAGAGGATGTTTCTCGTACCGTTTGACCAGCGAAGAGTCGATTACGCTGATCCCGGCCCACGCCGCAGTCGCAGCCAGAACAAGTGGGAACCACATTGGGGGAAGTATACATAAAAGGTAAGGAAGGTAAGGGAAGTAAGGGAGGTGACGAAATAAAAGAAAGCGAGATACCTTCCTTGCTCTCCTTACTTCCGTACCTTCCTTACTTTCCTTACCTTCCTTACCTTCCTTACCTTTCTATGCCATTCCCCCTTTATGCCCGTTCCCCTGCAGATAATTGAATACGCTGTTTGCCGCTACCGATCCTTCGCCGGCCGCCGTGGCGAATTGGGCGAAGTGATTGCTCCCGCTAGTCAGATCGCCGGCTGCGAAAACTCCCGGCACATTGGTACCCTGGCCGGCATCGACTTTCAGGAAACCCATCTTGTCGAGCTCACAGACGAGCTTCTGCGGCAGCTCCACCGCAGGATCGGAGCCGATTTCGATGAACACCCCATCAAGCTTCAGCTCATCCGAGCCTTCGAACGGTTTGTCGAGCTTCACCGCATTTACTTTTTGATCTCCCAAAACCTGAACCACATTCCGCTCCAAAACGAATTTAATGTTTAGCCGGCTCTTTACCTGGTCGATCCAGTACGGCTCTGCCCGTAAATCTTTGCGGCGATGAATCAGGTAAACGGTCTTGGCCACCTGCGCCGCTATGGCCGCGCCTTCGACCGCACTGTCCCCGCCTCCGATGACCGCCACTGTCTTCCCGCGGTAAAAGAACGCATCGCACGTGGCGCAATAAGTCACACCTTTTCCCGAGAATTCTTTTTCGCCGGGTATCCCGAGCTTCCGCTTCACCGAACCCGTGGTGAATATCACTGTCCGGCCGTCGACGGTTTCACCGCTCCCGAGAGTCAGGCGAAAACCGCCGTCAATCAAAGCCACTTCTTTCACAAAAGAAATTTTATATGTAACCAGATCACCGAAGCTCAAAGCGTGTTTTTTGAAATTCTCCATTAAATCCGGACCCTTTATTTCGATGTTTCCGGGCCAGTTTCCCACTTCGGCCGCCGTATTGCCCATACCACCTTCTTCGGCTCCAACAAGATACGTTTTCAGCTTGTACCTTGCCGTGTAAATCGCCGCGGTGTAACCAGCACTTCCGAGACCGATTATGAGAACATCAAACATATTTGATAGATATAAGATATAAGATGAAAGATATAAGTACTTATATCTTATGTCTTACATCTTACATCTTTCTCACATCTTACATCTTTTTTTAAGTAGGAATCTTGAAATTTTATTTTTTCTCAAACGTATCATTTCCACATGATACTTCCGTTCCAATCCCGAACGGCAGCCGGGCGGATCCTCGCCGGAAAACTGGGAGAATACGCCGGAAAAAAAGACACGATCATATTGGGGCTGGTGCGCGGAGGAATCGAGATCGGAGCCGCATTGTCCTCGATATTGAAGCTGCCGCTTCACCCTTACATCGTCCGAAAACTGGGACACCCATCCCACCGTGAATACGGAATCGGCGCCATCGGCGAAGGCGGCGCCACTTACCTGGATGAAAAAACGATGCGCAGCCTGGATCTGGAATGGGAAGACATGGAACCGGTGATCGAGGAGGAGATGCTGGAACTGAGGCGCCGGAAAGAGGCTTATTCTGCAAATAAAAGACCGTCTTTTCTCGGAAAATCAATAATCCTGACCGACGATGGCGCCGCAACCGGCGGCACGATGTTCGCGGCCGTGGAAGACCTGCGCAAAGCCGGCGTTCAAAAAATCGTCATCGCGCTCCCCGTGAGCCCACCGGGTATCGAGGATGAATTTTTGAGAATTGCGGACGACGTGATAATTCTCGCCACCCCCGAACCGTTCGAAGCTGTCGGCAAGTGGTATGTGAGTTTTCCGCAGCTGACGGATGAGGATGTATTGCAATTACTCAAATGAATCAAATCTGAAATCAATTTGATCGTGGGGGAGCACGATCCGGAAGCCTTAGGCTTCCATTCCTTTTTCCGAATCGTCTGATCTCGCGCCTACTTACTCGCGCGGCTTCTTGGCTGGCTTCTTGTTGATGCGGCGCGCCGGCTTGGTCGCCGGTTTCATCTGATGCTTGACCTTGCGGCCATGCTTCTTGGCCGGACGTTTCTTGGCCGTCTTCTTCCCGACCTTCGGCGGTTCGGCCATCGGTGCAACCACAGGCTTGTCAGCAACCGGCCGCTTGGGTACCGTCATCATGTTGTCGGGGACCAAGGGAATGCCCATCCTGACTGCCTGCCTTAGCACCGCATTCCTTGTAATGAAGGTCTCGGCAAGCCGGCATGCAACCTCGAGAGGCAGAATGGTCGGTAGGGTGTCTCCGGGCTGAAGGTCATTGCAGACGTGATACGACGCATCACGCGGGACCAACACCTCCACAACGGTGAATTTCACCTGTTGCGACAGGAGTATCACTACGCATCCGCTGTCCAGGTAGAGGTTCGGCTTTACACCGGTAAACACGACAACTCCCTCGAGCTCCAGGATCGCCGTGTCGTCATTCACGGTTTGGTGTGCTTCCACACCATCTTCATTCCTCACGGACAATTGGAGAAGGTTTTGAAGGTTTTGTGCAGTGACTGCGATACGTACCCCACGCGGCCCATGATGCTGGGAAATGTGATACCCCTCGCACCCGAACGGGAACGCACATCTCACGGACTCTTGTCCTGCGACGCCAGCCAACGTCCTAATCAGTTCGTCTCTAAACACGGCAGAACTCCTTGTTCTGAAGTCAGAAAGTGTTCGGTAATTTCAATGTGCTCCCCCACTGTATCCTCATTCATCGTTTGTGCTCCCCCACAAACAATGAAATTCGAATTTGTGAGCAAGCACGAAACCCTCGAATGAGGGTAAGTAGGGGAAAAAGCGATGTTGGGAAAGAACTACCGAAGTGGATAATTAACACTATTTTTTAGTTTGTGTCAATTTGTGTCAATTTTTCAATTTCAAATAGTCCTGAAGGAACGGAACATATAAGATTTAAACATTGCCGAAGTGGCGGAACTGGTAGACGCGCACGACTCAAAATCGTGTACCGCAAGGTGTGAGGGTTCGAGTCCCTCCTTCGGCACCACTCTAATGCAAAAATCCTGCAACCATTGCGGAGAAACTTATGACATAGCCCCCGAGGATCTGGTTTTTTATGATGCCGTTTCGCCGGTTTTCGGCGGAAAAAAATATCCGATACCGCCACCCGAACATTGCCCGGTCTGTAGGCAGCAGCGCCGGCTTGCCTTCCGGAATGAACGGAATATCTACAGTCGCAACTGTGACCTTTGCGGCAAACACATGGTCTCGGTTTACTGGCCGGGCGCAGGCGCTTTTCCGGTTTATTGCGTCAAATGCTGGTGGAGCGACAAGTGGGATGCTTCTCAATACGGAATCGGTTACGATCCCTCGAATAATTTCCTGGATCAATGGGCCGTACTTCATGAAACCGTGCCCAAGCTGGCGATGCAAAACGACGACGGGGTCGAGAGCGAAAACAGCGAGTATTCCTACGATATTTCCCGATGCAAAAATTGTTACCGATTGATCGGCAGCTGGTATGACCACGACTGTCACTACGGGCTGAACGTTAACAACTCAAAAAACGTGGTGGACTGCAACACGGTCAGTATTCGATCGGAGCTCGTTTACGAATCTCTCGACTCGCAGCATCTCTACCACTGCGCTTACCTCCAAAACTGCGAAAATTGCCATGACTGTTTCTTCGGTTATGATCTGAAAGGCTGTAGTGACTGCTTCGGCTGTTTCGGGCTGAGGCAAAAGCGTTTCTGCATATTCAACGAACAAAAAACCGAGACGGAATACCAGGAAATGATCACCACAATCGATTTGGGTTCTTACTCCGCGATAAACGAAGCGAGGAAGCGTTTCGACGAATGGAGCCTGAAGTTCCCCAGACTTTTTGCCAATCTCCAGAACTGCGAAGATTGCGAAGGAAATAATCTGTTCAATTGCAAAGCGGTAACCGGATACAGTGTTTTTTCCGCGGAATACGGCAAATACATCGACCGGTCGGACGGGCCGATTCATTGCTATGACATGATCAATACCGGCGGTCCGCAGTGGTGCCTGGATTGCGTGACGCCGGATGATTCGTACATGACCCTTTTCTCAATCTGGTGCTGGAAATGCAAAAACATAATCCTCTCGGACAACTGCCACAGTAGCGAGCATCTCCTCGGTTGCATCTCCATGCACCGGAAAAAATATTGCATCTTAAATAAGCAATATTCGAAAGAAGAATATGAAAGGCTCGCCGGCCCAATACTCGAATCACTTGAACAGTACAAATCCTGGGGAAGCTTGTTTCCGATCAGACTGTCTCCGTTTGGATACAACGAAACCGGTGCCAATGAGTATTACCCGCTTTCTAAAGAGGAGGTGCGGAAAAATAATTGGAAATGGACAGATGATCTGCCCTATACGACGGGAAAAGAAACCGTCTCAATGGAAAACCTCCCGGACTCCATAACCGGTATCCCAGACAGCCTCACCGCTGAAGTTTTGGCCTGCAGCCAATGCAACCGGAACTTCAAAATCATTCCTCAGGAACTGACTTTTTACCGCCAGATGCCCGCTCCCCTGCCGCGTAAATGCCCCAATTGCAGGCACCTTGACCGGTTCAAAAGGAAAACCCCGACCCGGCTCTGGCCGCGCAAATGCGATAAATGCGGAAAGGATTTCAATACCGCCTACGCCCCCGGTCGCCCGGAAAAAATCTATTGCCGGGGGTGTTATATGAACGTGATTTATTGATCCAAACTGCGACTCGGCAGAGCGCTTTTTTTTAATTGAAAGCCCATCAAGACTAGGCTTTGGACGCCTGGTCTTGTGCCGAGCGAGAACGCTCGGCCTGTATCAAATAAATTGATTTTTTAAAAATTATTTACGTGTTCCAGGCCAGGCGTTCCCGCCTGGCATCAGGTCGGGCGTTCTCGCCCGACCTGAAAAATCAACCAACCCGCGGCCGGGGACCCGTTCGACAAATCTCAGGGCAAGTAGTCGCTGCTGATTTTTCTTTTTATTTTGAATCAGCAGTACCCCTCCGTGGGCACGGTGTTTTAAGGTTGAATTTGAGCTACAATTCAATCTCAATGAAGAGCTATAAGTCCTTTATTTTCGAAAGTATCAATTTTCGCCCTCATAGCGGAAAAATCGTGCTGCGATATTCACTGGACAAAGAATTGTCGTTCGAAGAGACGATAATGCTTCCGGACGATACCCTGGTTCCCGATATCGCAAAACGCGATGATATCCAAGCTGCCCTTTTCGCCCTGCATCTGATCGGCGGCATCAGCTATTACAAAACTTTTTGTCCTGGAAAAATCGAGATCAAAAACGGCGGCCTGTCCAAATCCGAAGCGCAATTTTGGAATACGGTTTACTTGAACGGCCTCGGACAATTTTTTTATGAAAACAAGCTGGATTTCAGGAACCGAATCAATTTTCCATCTTCCCCAACCCCAACCCAAACCCAAACCCCCCGCCAATCAAACCAAAAACGCATCCTGGTTCCAATCGGCGGCGGCAAAGATTCCCTGGTAACTATCGAACTTTTGAAAAAAAGCGGCGCGGACATCACTCTGCTCCGGGTAGGCCCGCATCCTTTCATAGAACAGCTGGCCCACGATGCCGGTCTTCCCTTGCTTGAAATCCGCCGCTCTCTGTCCCCCGCTCTTTTTAAGCTGAATGAAAAAGGCGCCCTGAACGGACACGTTCCCATCACGGCTTATATCTCGATCCTCTCGATACTGGTCGCACTGCTCTATGACTTCGATGCCGTCGTGATGAGTGACGAAGCCAGCTCGGACGAAGGCAATATAAAATTTCACGGAATGGACATAAATCACCAATGGAGCAAGAGCCTGGAGTTCGAGAATATGTTCCGTAAATACATAAAGACAAGTATCGGGAGCAATATCGAATATTTTAGCTTGCTTAGGCCGTTTTCCGAGCTAAAGATCGCTAATTTATTTTCCGGTTTCCCGAAATATTTCGGCGAATTCACCAGCTGCAACATAAACTGGAAAATACTTGCTTCCCCTTCCCTCCCCCGGAACGGGGGAGGGGCCGGGGGAGGGGGCAACCGCTGGTGTTGCGCCTGTCCCAAATGCGCCTCTGTTTTCGCTTGTCTGGCCGCTTTTCTGCCGAGAGAAAAACTTGAAATGATCTTCGGTGCGATACCTTTTGAAAACGAAGCTCTTATGAGCCTCTACCGCGAACTTCTCGGCGTCAGCGGTCACAAGCCTTTCGAGTGCGTCGGCACCGCCGATGAAACCAAAGCCGCTTTCCTGCTCGCCATGCGCCGCGGGGACTTAAGTGGCACACCAATCATGAAAATGTTTATCGACGAAGTTTTGCCGGCCATAAAAGATCAGGAAAAATTAATTGCTGAAGTCCTGGCTATCCGGCCAGAACATTGCATTCCGGATTTATTCCAAAAGTTAATCGTTTTATGAAATCTAAAAACTTCCCAAAGATTCGTAACCGGGACATCGTGTCCCGGAGAAAGCAGAATAAATTTAGCATTGCACCGGGACACGATGTCCCGGCTGCGGAAAATATTTATAGATTTTTATTGTGTAATTGATTATTTATGCGCATCGAGGATTTATCCGCCAAATCCGTCTGCATCATCGGCTTCGGCCGCGAAGGACAAGCGATGGCGGAGGCTTTGGAAAAACATGCACCGCGATGCCGGATAACGGTTGCGGATAAGAATCAAGAACCCTTCGGCTTCTCTCAGGGCGAGTCAAGAATCAAGAATCAAGAATACGAATTTCAGCTTGGAGAGAATTATCTGGATAAACTTGAACGGTTCGATGTATTAATCAAATCCCCCGGTATCCCCCCGCACTCACAGCTCAAAGCACAAAGCACAAAGCTCACATCACCCACGCAGATTTTCTTCGACACAATAAAAGATTCCGGCGCGACCGTTATCGGAATTACCGGATCAAAAGGCAAGAGCACTACATCCTCGCTTATTCATGCAATACTGAAAAAAGCCGGAAAGGAATCCTATCTGATTGGAAACATCGGCATGCCTGCAATTGGCTTCATTGACAAAGCAAAGCCGAACACATTTTTTGTACATGAAATGAGCAGTTATCAGCTGATGGATTTAAACTGCAGTCCGCAAATCGCCGTCATTACTGCATTTTTCCCGGAACATCTGGACTACCATGGATCGCTTGATAATTATTTTTTGGCCAAGAAAAACATCACGTTATTTCAAAATGAAGACTGTTCCGTTTTCTTCAACACTAAATCTGAAGAATGCCAAAAAATCGCCGCACACGGGAAAGGCAAGAAAATCCCCTTCTCCGATGATGATTCCCCGGTGACGATTGAAGAAACAAAATTGCTTGGCCGGCATAATCTTTCAAACATCGCCGGAGCCTACAAGGTCGCGATGTCTATTGGAATCCCTGAAAAGACCGCGATTGAAGCCATCAGTGAGTTCGAAGGCCTTCCTCACCGCCTGCAATTCATCGGCGAAAAAGACGGCTGCGCCTGGATCGATGATTCCATCTCCACCACACCCGAATCCGCAATCGCGGCTCTGGAAGCGCTCGGTAACCGGGTCCGGATCATTATTTTAGGAGGTCAAGACCGGGGCTACGACTTCAGCCTCCTCGCCGAACGAATATCTAAATCAAAAATCGAAACCGTGATCCTGCTCCCGGACAGTGGCCGGACGATCCGGCAATCAATCGAGAAAGCCGGGATAAAAGTGAATTGCGTTGAGGTCGAAACGATGGAAGAAGCCGTTTCGACAGCAAAAAAAATGTCTCAAAGCTCAAAGCTCATAGCTCACAGCTTTCCGATTGTTCTCCTCTCCCCCGCCTCCCCCAGCTACGGACATTTCAAAAATTTCGAAGAACGCGGGGATCAGTTCAAAAACACGGCACTATCAGTAATTACTCATGAATTGGCTGAATGACTACTCGAAGGCAACGAGCAGTTGCCGCGCCCGCGGAGGGGCGCTGCTGAGTGGAAAAAGATTTTTTTTAAAACAGCAGCAGACCTCCGTGGCTGCGGAGTCGAAGGTGAAGCGATTTTTGTTTGCAGTTATATGT
>Ga0155281_114_pt1 | contig 42003 bp, 32 predicted proteins | sample RifCSPhighO2_02_FD_106249 | JGI IMG/M metagenome (GOLD analysis project Ga0155281, IMG submission 106249) | Candidatus Peribacteria bacterium RIFCSPHIGHO2_02_FULL_51_15
AAAAAATAATTTACATGTTCCAGGCCGGGCGTTCCCGCCCGGCACAAGCCCAGGCGTTCGCGCCTGGGCTTGAATGGATAACACCCTGGCCGATAAATTCGCGCCTGGGCTTGAATGGATAAAACCCTGGCCGATAAATTCGCGTCTGGGCTTGAAATCGAACAAGCCATGTTCCGGGCACCTATTCACATATCCTCCACCGCATAAACATCGAAAGCCATTTCCTCGTAAGGATGAACGGCTTTTGCCTTTTCGATCACCTGCTTCAGGATTTTTCGTGGGACGATTGTCTCGATTTTTTCTTCTTCCACCGATGCAATTTTTCCTCTTTTTCCAATCGTCGGGTTTGATTTTTCATTGCCGCGGAAGCGGCCGATGCCGCGCGATGAAAATGAACAAAAGTCATAATTGCCGAGCTTCCCCGCGCCGGCTTCCCCTAGCGCTTTGCGAATGTTATCCGCATGGGTCAGAGGAACATAAATCACCAATTTCACGTTTTGCGTTTCCATAAAACAGAAGGAGGATAACAGGATTCATTTCACTGTACCTTGCCGTGGCATTTTTTGTATTTCTTTCCCGAGCCACAAGGACAGGGATCGTTGCGCCCCACTTTCGTTCTGTGAGCTTCGGCGGGCAAGCGGTCAGCTGGCGCTTTTTCTTTGAGAACGCTGTCCGGTGCTACTGAATTTTTAAGGTTTATGCCCATTTGCGTGAGCTGACCTTCGATCTCGGCGGCATTGGTCTGAAGCGAGCCCGGGTCCTCATCGGCCGGCATTGGCGGCGGGGCCAGGAACTGGGCGAAGTCGACCTGAAGCAAAGTCCGGACGGTGGTGGTCGCGATATCCGAGAGAAGTTTCTGGAACATGCGGAATCCCTGGTCCTGGTACTCGATCAGAGGATCGCGCTGGGCATAGCCGGAGAAGGCCACTTGCTCGCGGAGGTGCGACATTGCGTCGATATGGTCCATCCAATGCGAATCGATGGACTGCAAAACTATTATCTGTTCGGCCTTCGAGACAGCCTCTTCGCCGAAGTGGCGGCATTTTTTTTGGTAAAACGACAGCGCCATCTCAGTTACCAGTTCTTTTACTTCTTCCGGTTCGGCCATGGAATTCAAGTCTTCGGTGGAGATCCCCTGAGCCAGCTGCGGATGTAGCGTTCCCAGGTTTTCGCGGAGTTTGTCGATCTGCCACAACTCATGGTCGTTTCCGGAAACGCATTCATCGACGAAATTTCCAGCTTCCCGCCTGAGCATGGATATGACTTCATCCCGGATAGAATGATTCTCCCCGTTTTTACCATCATCATTTTCATCTTTTTCCCCGGCGATTTTAATCAGGAGTTTTTGCCGCCGCTTGTACATTATTTCCCGATGCTTGTTCATCACGTCGTCGTACTGGACGACGTGTCGGCGGATGTCGAAGTTGCGGCCTTCGACTTTCTTTTGCGCGCTCTCAATCGACCGCGACACCATGCGGTTTTCGAGCGGAACATCCTCTGGGACTTTCAGCCGCTGCATCATGGACTTCAGCCGGTCGCCGCCGAAAAGGCGCATCAGCTCGTCCTCCATCGAAACGAAAAACCGGCTTTCGCCCGGATCGCCCTGGCGGCCGGAGCGGCCACGGAGCTGGTTGTCGATCCGGCGGGCTTCGTGTCGTTCGGTGCCGAGTATGCAAAGGCCGCCGAGGTCTTTTACTTGAGCGCCCAGCTTGATGTCGGTGCCGCGGCCGGCCATGTTGGTGGCTATGGTTATAGCGCCGCGTGCCCCGGCTTTGGCCACTATCTCGGCTTCCTTCTCGTGGTGCTTGGCGTTCAGCACGGTGTGCGGGATCGTCATCTCGGTAAGAAGCAGGCTCATGGCCTCCGATTTCTCGATCGAGGTGGTTCCGATCAAAACCGGCTGGCCTTTTTCATATTTTTCTTTGGCGATTTTGGCGACGGCCTTGAATTTGGCGGCGACAGTCGCGTAAACCGCGTCGGGATTGTCCAGACGGATCATCGGTTTATTCGTGGGGATGACGATTACCGGCAGTTTGTAAATCGAGAGAAATTCTTCCTCTTCGGTTTTGGCCGTGCCGGTCATGCCGGCCAGTTTTTTAAACAGCCGGAAATAATTTTGGAAGGTGATCGTTGCGAGAGTTTTGCTTTCGCGCTGGACCGGGACGTTTTCCTTCGCCTCTATGGCCTGATGCAGGCCGTAACTGTATCTGCGGCCGGGCATCAGTCGTCCGGTGAACTCGTCGACGATTATCACTTCGCCCTCTTTCACCACGTAATCGACGTCGCGCTGGTACATGGCATGCGCCCGGAGCGCTTGTTCGATGTGGTGTACTTCCTCGAACCCTTTGTCGGTGTAGATGTTTTCAATGCCGAGGAGCTCTTCCATTTTTTTGATGCCCTCCTCGGTCAGCGTCGCAGCTTTTTGTTTTTCGTCTTTTACGAAATGCGTGTGTTCCTGAAGCTGGTTCACATGTTTCGCGTAGAGCTGGTATTTCAAAGTGGATTCCTCGGCCGGCTGGCTGATGATGAGAGGCGTGCGGGCTTCGTCGATCAAAATCGAATCGACTTCGTCGACTATGGCGTAATCAAGTCCCCGCTGAACCTGGCGATCCACGATACCGGACATGTTGTCGCGGAGATAATCAAAACCGAATTCGTTATTTGTTCCGTAGGTCACGTCGGCGCTGTAGGCCAGTTTCCTTTCCTGATGGTCCAGCCCGTGGACTATGGTTCCGACCGTCAATCCGAGCGTTTTATAAAGGATGCCCATCCATTCGCTGTCACGTTTGGCGAGATAGTCGTTTACCGTCACTACGTGGACTCCCTTGCCGGCCAGAGCGTTCAGGTAAACCGGCATCGTGCAGACCAGTGTTTTTCCTTCACCGGTTTTCATTTCGGAAATCGCGCCGCGGTGCAGGACTATTCCGCCCAAAATCTGGACGTCGAAGGGGACCATATCCCATTTGATTTTTTGGGCGCCTGCTTCAAATTCTTGGCCGTAGATCAGTTCGCAGCCGCGCACCACGAGCGCGAAGGCTTCGGGCAGCAGGTCATCCACCGTTTCGCCCGAGCGGATCCGTTCCCTGAATTCCGCGGTTTTTTTCGGCAGATCTTCCAGTGTTAATTTTTTGAAGACGTCTGTCGCCCGGACGGCATTTACCTGTTCGACTTTCGGCCAGAGTTTCTTGAGCTCTTTTTCGTTGGGATCGCCGAGGATTTTGTTAAGCACTTCAATTATTCCCATGGGCTGCCACGATACCAGAGGAATGAGAACCTTACATCAGCTTCAAGCGGAGAGCTGCAAGTTTTAAGCTCAAATCAAGAGGGCCGATGCCGATTGTTGCGTCCGGATTATTGTGCTACGTACTGCTTCGTCAAGTTTCCGTTCTTGCTCCTCTGGACTGAGAGCTTCTGATGAGGAGACAATTTTTGGAATAATCGGGGTTTCAGTAGATTCCATGCTGGTAAGGGGGAAGCGGAAGAATAGTAAGCTTTTGTTTTAAAATTATCTACCTTCAAATCATCCGCCTCTGCCGTACCAGGGAGCAAGCGTTTTTTTCTGCCAGATACAATTTTTCAAGAGCGAAGGGAGAATATCGACGACAGGAAGGAGGGGTTTCAGGGGCTTGAATGTTTTCAATATTTTTTTGTGTTCTTCGATCAACTCTCCGAGATAGCAATTCGCAATCAGCTTTTGGCTTTTGGCGACAATTTCATCAATCGAAATCAATGTGGGATCCGGCCATTCTTTTGAAAGTTCTCCAAATCCGCGGATGAAGAGGAGGTTTTTTTTGGTGGAATGAAGCCATAAATAGCTATTAGCTATTAGCTTTTGGCTATTAGCCAATTGCCAATTACCAATTGCCGCTTCGGTTCTATAAAACCACAGATCACTCGAGTGGACCCCGGCGATTGGAATTTTCAAAGCCCAGCTCAGTGCGTTGGCCAGACTTATCCCGACTCTGAGGCTCATGAATCCTCCGGGGCCGGTGACGGCTAAAATATGCGTAAGGTCATCAAATCTCATTTTCTGCTTTTCCAAAAGGACTTTTAAAATCTCCACCAAGCGTTCTTCCGTATGGTCGTCCACTGCTGTTTGCGCTACGGTGCGTTCTTCACTTACGAGCGCGAATTTTTTTTCGGAGCCGGCCAGGTCGATAAATAAAACTTTCATGAATTGCTAAATGGCTAAATTGTTAAATTGTTAGCAAGCAATAACATGCCGACTCACTTGTGAACAATTCAACAATTTAACAATATAACAATCTATCGCAATTCCAATGCCGAATCCAAAGCTTTCAGTAGTGATTCCCACCTATAAACGCGCGGAAACTCTCAAGCAGTGCCTGGAGCATCTTTCAAAACAAACCGTCGCCAAAGAGATGGAGGTGATTGTCGTGAGCGATGGACATGATGAAAAGACGGCGGTACTTCTGGATAAGTATCGAGTATCAGGTATCGAGTATCAGGTATCGGGGGAAAGTGAATGGCCTTTTCAGATAAGATTTTTTGAAATAGAAAAAACTCAGCAGGGGAAGGCCAGGAACGAAGGAGTGAAAATCGCCGAAGGAGACATTGTTTTATTCATCGGCGATGATATTTTTCTGGCGCCCGATGCCTGTGAGCGGCATTTGAAAGCCCACGAGAAAAGCTATGAGCTACTTGCTATGAGCGATGAGAAAAAAGAAAGGCTCAAAGCTCAAAGCTCAAAGCTCAAAGCTGTACTGGGGTACACCACCTGGGACCCTGCCGTCGGCATCACGCCGGTGATGAAGTGGCTGGAGACCTCCGGATGGCAGTTTGGTTACCTCATGATCGAGCCTTATAAAAATTCATTCGTCCCTGCCGGTTTGCAGCACAAATTCACATATACGAGCAATATCAGTCTGCCACTCGAGATCGCTAAAAACTTCCCGTTTCGCACGGATGTTCACCTCTATGGCTGGGAGGACATCGAGTGGGGATTGCGTTTAAAAGACGCCAGTGTACGGCTGTTTTATGAACCGGAAGCCAAAGCGTTGCACCATCACCGGATGACGCTTGAAGATTCGCTTAAGCGGATGGAAACCTTGGGTCAGTCGGTTAAAGAAATCGAAAAAATTGTTCCCGGATTTGACCGTAGACCTCGGGGCATCAAATTATTTCTTTATAGGATTGCAGCGCTGATGCCGACGATGGCGGGGAGGCATAGAAAGGGATTTTTGAAGGGACTTGACAGTAAAATATAATAGTGAGAAAATTCTTTTCCTTTCTCAATATTTCATTTACAATCCCCAATTTTTTTTATGTTAACAAAAGAGCATTTGGAAGATAGGGTTTTATCTCGTGCACAAGATGTGTGTAATACCACTTCGCGTTTAAAACGTTCTTAATCAGACGCGCTGGCGGTATGGAGTTCTTGGCTTGAGTAAACGCTACGCGGTACGAGATGATGCCGTTACGAATGACCGATTAGTTATGTTTTAAATGCAAAATGGTATAAGCTGGTCGATTACGGGAACTTTGATAAAGCGGCAGAGTGCCGGTCTAGACTTAGCAATGAGGATAAGGTCATTTTTTTAAAAATCGCTCCAAATCCTTCTCCCCAGCAAGAAGCAGCCGAAGCTGGAGTTCAAATGCATCCAGATGGTGCCGAATTTGTAAAAGCCAGAAGGTCGGCTTATAAATTGCTTCGTACTGCTACGGCTGAAGAACTCGTAGAGGCATTTCGGGCTCTGGGAACTCTGCAAGAAGCCTTGAGCTTGATTGAAGCAGGTCGAAAAGAGACTGGAAAAAGAACCGAGGCGGTGATTCCGGGCGTCGGAGAAACGGCTTAAAAGCTGATTTTTGTCGCCTTTTTCTTGTCTCAGACAGCATTCAAGGGTACGCTCAAGATACTTTCCAATGTTCACTATGCCAAAAGATATTTCCATCAAAGAGCTGAGAGAGAATCTTTCGGAGATTGCCGATCGCGTTGAAAAAGGGGAATCATATCGCGTTATACGCCGTTCAAAGCCGTCGTTCTACATTCTGAAGATCGATGCGGAAGCTCCAGAGGAGGGCTGGGAAACCGTGGTGGATTTCACCGACGGCGGAAAAAAAACAGGCATGCCGGTGGAGGATGTTATGAAAATTGTTAACAAAATACGGCGATAGACATGGGGAAAATCGAAAAGCAGCTTCGCAAAATTCCGGAGAAGTACCGCGAGCGCGTCTTTTCGGCGATCGGACAACTCATGGCGCGGGATTTCTCCGCGCTCGACCGGAAGCAGCTTAAAAGATTCGAGAATATTTTCCGCATACGTATCGGAAATTACCGCATTATTTACCACGACGATGGGGACAAAATCATTTTAAAGGCGATCCGCAGAAGAAATGAGGCCACTTACAATGATTTCTGAATAAATTGAAGTATGCCGCGATCCTTCACCCATTCCAAACGACGGTACGATCGTGCACCTTATAAATTCATTCAATCAATAAGCAAATTTCCTTGTTTAAAGATTCGGACGCGGTAACATATGTTCAGTTGAGATTGTATTTCGCACTATCCTGAGTATCGGGATGGTGATTTCCACGTAAAGCCGGCTTCGCCGGCCACGTGGCACAGCCCTTTCCCCATCTATATATGCGTGCCTCATTCATTGCCGCAATAAATCAGCTCTGTTCCGAACGGAATGTTAAGCCAGACGACGTGCTGGAAGCCGTACGCCAGGCCATCGCCACCGCGTACCGCAAAGACTTCGGAAACAAGGAACAGGAAATCAGGGTCGTGCTTCGCGAGGATCAGGACATGCCCACGGTGCTTCTGATCAAGGAGGTCGTGGATGACGTGCTTAACGAAAACTTCGAGATCAGCGTGAAAGATGCGAAGCGGGTGAAGCCCGATGCCGAGATCGGCGATGAGATCGAGATCGATGTCACTCCGGTCGGTTATGGCCGCATCGCGGCTCAGGCGGCCAAGCAGGTGATAATACAGAAACTGCAGGAATCGGAGAAGAAGAGCCTCTTCGAGATGTTCAAAGACCGGGAAAATGAATTGCTGACGGCCAACGTGACCAAGGTGGAACCGAACTGGGTTACTTTGGAAGTCGAAGGCATGACGGTATCGCTGCCGTGGAAAGAGCAGATACCGGGCGAACACTATTACACCGGCAAGCGCTTGCGAGTTTACTTGGATAAAGTCGAGCTCACCGGCAAAGGTCCGCAGCTCAGGATCTCCCGGACGCATTCCAATCTGGTAAAGAAACTGCTGGAACTCGAGATCCCCGAAATCCGGAACGGCGACGTCCAGATCATGGCTATTGCCCGGGATGCAGGGATGCGTTCCAAGGTCGCGGTGAAGAGCAATGATCCGCGGATCGACCCCATCGGCGCCTGCGTCGGACAAAAAGGCGTGCGCATCCAGGCGGTAATGGAGGAGATAAACGGCGAAAGAGTCGACATGATCGAGTGGTCGGACGATCCGATCAAATTGATTTCGACGGCTCTGCAACCGGCTTCGATCTCGGCGGTGATAATCGTAAACGCGGAATCCCATGCCGACGAGGACGGCCGGCTGGTCAAGAAACGCGCGGCGGTTTTCGTCGAGGAAGCCCAGCGGCCGATGGCCATCGGAAAGAAAGGCCAGAACATCCGGCTTGCCACCCAGCTGACCGGGTTCGAGCTGGATATGTACAACTATGAGGAATTGCCGGCGTTCAAGGCGAAGCTGGCCGAGCTTCGGGGCGAAGAAGTGGCGGTGGCGGTTTTGAATGCGCCGGCAGAGGAAGAAGGGCAAGAGGGCAAAAAGGCAAAAGGGGAAGAGGAAGAGCAGCCCACTATCGAAGAAGCGTCAGGTGAAGAGAAGAAGGAGGCAGCTTGAAAATTTAAATTTGCGTAGAGACGCCCCATTGGGGCGTCTCTACAAACGTTTTGCGGGTCTACTGACCCGCGGCTGTTTTCATTTCAAGCTACAATCACCCCGATGAAGTTTCCGAACATTCCCCTTCTGGTTCTCGACACCGAAACAACCGGTTTCGTGCCGGGGCTGCACCGGGTGATCGAATACGCCTGCATGGAAATACGGGGCGGTGAAATCGTAAGTGAATTCGACACGCTGATCTCGCCCGAAGAGGATGAAATCCCCCCGCATGTTCAGGTCATGACCCAGATCCGGCCGGAGGACATGAAAGGCCAGCCGGCTTTCGGCGAGGTTTTTGAGACGCTCGAAAAAATGTTGAAAAAGGACCTGATCATTGTCGGTCAAAATATCAAATATGACGTCTCAATGCTGAAAGGCGAAGGATGGGATTTAAATGATTATCCGATGATCGACACGGCTATGCTGGCCTCACTGGTTTTTCCCGAAATCAAAAGCTATTCGCTGGGATACCTCAGCGCGGTTCTGGGCTTGAGTCACGCGCCGAAGCACCGGGCGCTCGGGGATGTGCGGGCTACATCGGAGCTTCTGTCAAAATGCTTCGAACGCCTTCTCATGTTGCCGGGAAAAGACATCGAAACACTGGCCGGTCTGGCAGGTCGCGGGCCGGAAGGTTATCGGCGGTTTTTCCGCTCACTTGCCGATGCATCTGAGGGAAGCCGGCCCCGGCCGGAATGGCTTTCACTCGTGCGCCGGCATTTTTTGGCAGGCAAATCGGACCGAACCGTGACGATCGGCCAGCCTCCTCCGGCTAAAGTGCAGGTTACTCAGGAATCACTTGATCCGGCTTTCCTGCCGGCCGTCATAAAAGGAGCCGGCAAAAACACCTGGGTCGCCGCAAAAAACGTTGATTCACTGATCCGCCGGCTGCCGGAGGATTGCGCTTTTAACGCTTTGCCGTCGCCCGATTTCATCCTGTCAAAAGCGGCATCTGAGACTTTCCTGAGCCAGGACAGATTCACCGATGACGAAGTCATTCTGGCGATGAAGCTTAAGTTATTTTCTCCGAAAACCAGGGCCGACCTGCCGCTGCATGGAGAAGAAAACCACATCTGGTCGGCCAAACTGGCCGCCAATTCCGAAAGTCCGGAATACTTTCTCGTGCTTGAGGCCGCCAAAACGGGGCCGGTTTTGCTGAGTCACTTCGAATTACTCCATCTTGCCGAACGCCCGGCCGCGCTCCCGCCTGAAGGAGCACATTTGATAATAGATGATGCTTCGATGCTGGAAGATACGGCGACGCAGGCGCTGGGCTGGCTGTGCCTGCTGCCGACGCTTAGGGCCGGGGCGGAAGGCAATCCATTGCTCACAAAATGCGCCGATCTGGTGGAGCTCTGGATTGAAAAAACGCGCGGCGGGCTCGATCGCAGATACCTCGCTGAAAACGATCTCGAGACGAAGGAGGCGGCAGGCCTGAGGAGCATCCTCGGCGAAGTCATGGACAGAGAGCTAAAGCACCCGGCCCGGCGGGCGCTGGATGATTTGATGAAAATAATGGACATAAAAAATCTCGGGGGGAGGATCTGCTGGATCGAAGCATTCATCGACGGCAGCAAATCCATCCGTTCCGTCCCGGAAAATGTGGCCGGGCTGCTGGCGGAAAAAATTTACAGCCGGTTCCGCACGACTCTCATCGTCCCGAAATCAAGCCAGGAAAATACGGGTTTGATCATCCCGCCGGGCCAGGAAACAGCCGTGGCGCCCCCGGTCGATTTTGGCTCACCCGAGGCCGAAGTAGTTTTTTCGTCCCAGCTGAAAATAAACGATTTTATCGCCGAACCGAAAGGGAAAACCGTTTTTCTGGCATCGAGCAAGAGGACTATCGAGGACATTTATATCAAACATGCGGAGCAGGCCGAAACAGCGGGAGTCACTTTGTTATGCCAGGGTTTTTCCGGAGGGCAGAGCCGGATGCAGGCCGAGTTTTCGGTCGCGCCTGCGCCCGCAATTATTTTTATCACGCCCTGGATTTACGAAACATTCGAGCTCCCTTCGGGAACCCTCGACCGCCTCGTGATCCAGGCTTTGCCTTTTGACCATCCGTCACATGCGGTTTTCAACCGGAGGAGCCAGAAGTTTCAGGATCCTTTCATGGAATATTCGGTGCCACGGCTCCGGCACCGGCTTTTCCGATTGATTCGGACATTTTGCCGCCACGCCAAACAGGGCGGAACCGTGGAAATATTGGATGAACGTATAACGACCAAAGCTTACGGAAAAGAGCTGAAGGCTTATCTCACTTCGTTATTGCCGGAAAAGAGGACGGAAGCGGAAACTGGAAAGCAGATGCCGATTTGGGGAGGCAATTAGCAATTGGCCATTAACAGTTGTGATAACAATTGGCCTTTTTAGCAGTTGGAAAAATCTGGTAGTAGCAGCCAAAAAACAGTTACCTGTAATTTTTTTATTGGCAAATCGTCTCCGCATGTATAAAAATACAACCATGGAAACCTCACCCTCATTCTCCAGGCAAGACACTTCATCCAAATCCAGGGAAATCAAGAGATGGGATGAACGGCCGCCTCGACCTACTGAAAATCCCAAAGTCGACCAAATGCTTTTGGAAGCCCGAGCAGGCTTAAGAAATTATTCGAGCGTCGCGGCTTATATAGGATTTCCGACGTCCTCAGTCGGCGCCCCGGCCTCCAAGAACCGTGAACAAAGTCCGCCACAGGATCCAGAGGTCGAGACCCAGCGACCAGTCCTCGATGTAGCGCATGTCGAGGAGAATCTCCTCGTCGAAGCTTAGCTCCGACCGGCCGGAGATCTGGGCCAGTCCTGTGATGCCGGGGCGGACAGTAAAGACCCTGTGTTGCCTTTCGGTGTAGCGGGCGACTTCGTCATGAAGATGCGGCCTCGGTCCCACGAGCGACAGGTGTCCGGCCACGACGTTGAATAGCCCCGGCAGCTCATCCAGGCTCCAGCGGCGAAGAAAACGGCCGATGGGAGTCGTGCGCGGGTCGCCTTTTATTTTGAAAAGCGGGCCGTCTCTCCGGTGCGAAAAACATTCCAGGTCTTTCTTTTTCAAATCGGCGTCACGGCACATGGTCCTGAATTTCAAAAGCGGTATGCGCCCGCGCCCGTATTGGCCGACGCGGTTGCTGACATAAAAAACAGGCAGACCGGACGTAACCAGAACGGCGCAAGCGATGATGAAAATAAGCGGGCTTAATAGACCCAGGAGAACCGATCCAAAGACCAGATCTATACCCCTTTTCCAGACGCGCCCCCAGCCGTCGAGCGGCGTCGGTTCGAACCGCAGCATCGGCGTAAGCCCCAGCCGGTTAATGGAAAGCTGATGCGGGACATCGGCAAAAAGCGGCGGCAGGAAAGCATATGTCACGTGTCTGCTCCGGCAGAAATCGACGAGTCTCAAAGTGTCTTCGTTTCCCGGGTTCGGGTCGGTATGCAGTATTAGGTCCAGCGGTTCCCGTTCGTGCATTTCGCTTACTTCGACAAATCCGGGCACATGGCCCAGGTACTGGAAACGCAGATCTTTCAAGAGATTTTCGCCGACACTTCGCGGCAGCATTGTAAGCCCGCACGAAAGCACCGCCCGCGTGCCTATTCCGCGGCGAAGAAATATCCGTTGAATAAGCAGCACCACGCCCCTCAGGGCAATAACGAAGAAAGTCAGCAGCGCCGTGGCCTGAAGCAGGAGTACGCGCGAGAAAAAGAGCTGACGCTCTATGAAGAAGAACCAGGCGATGACCAGCGCGATCCAAAGGCCGGAAGCCACGATCACCCGTCCCATCTCGCGCCAGGGACCCAGCGTGATCCTGAGTGAATAAAGGCCGAGCCCAAGCAGCACGAAGAGATAAACCCAGGTGGCCGGAAGGGCAAAATGCATCAGGTAATAATTGAATTCCGGTAAAGTCGGCGAATTTGAAAGAAGATTGAGCCGGGGGATCAGGTCGATGTTCCGGGTGCGGAGGAAATAAGCGAAAAGCAGCGAAGCGAACACGGCCATAAAATCGACCGGCACGCGGATGATGCCGAAAAGGATCTCGGAACGCTTCATGCAGGGAGGAGTTTATACCTGAAATGGAGAGTGCTACGGTGGGCAGCCTACGCGTCGCGTAGGCTGGAGCCGCTTCGGGGATTTGAACCCCGGACCTGCTCATTACAAGTGAGCTGCTCTACCACTGAGCTAAAGCGGCATGTGGTAACAAAATTAAGTATAGATTTTAACATGGCAGAAGGACAGAAGTGAGTTTTTTTTCTTCGTAAAATGCGGGTTGCCCCGCATTTACGCCTGTACTTCGTACGCCGGATTCTGTCCGGCTTCGTCCGCCCGAGGCGGACTACGCCGAGATGACCATCTATCTGGCCCGCGGATATTCTCAGCGGATCTACCCCACTTCGCCTTTCGGCTTCGCGGGGATTAGCGGAGGGGTGGCCGGAGCGACGGAATCATCGCTTGATCTGACCACCCAAATCCTCCTTGCAGCACCTAGAAGTTTGCCGTGATGCCCCGGATTCCCCGGGGCCAACCCCGCACGCACGAGTGCTGCGGGGACGTTTCATATCATCCGCCTGAGGGCGGACTGCTCGTCTCTGTGGCACTTGTCCGCATGCAACTTTACCGGATATATGTTGCATGGGTGGGCGTTACCCACTAGGCATTCCATTGCTGTCCGGACGTTCCTCCCCGCGGAAGCGGGGCGGTCATCTAAAGAACAGGAAACGTGATTATCGCATTAATAGGATGAAAAACAAATTTTATTCTCCGGTTTCCCGGACTCTTATTTGTTATTACTTTCCTTATCTTTTTATTTCGCCATCTAATTTTTTTTAGTAGATTCTGTCTTATTCAGCTCAACAGGTACCGACAATTCAAACGTCGTGCCGGTTCCTTCCTTGCTGTGAAATGAAAGCTTTCCGCCGATGCTTTCGGCGGCGATGTGAGAGATATACAAACCGAGGCCCGAGCCTTCCGCATCTGAAAGGCGGGCATTCGTTCCGCGGAAAAGTTTCTTGAAAATCTCGGGTTGCTGGTTTTCCGGTATGCCTATCCCGCGGTCCGATATGGAAAACATCACGGTTTTCTGGGGGCGGTTCAGCGCGATAACGGCACTGACCGAAGTGCTTTCCCGGCCGTATTTTATCGCATTATTCACCAGATTTTCGAGAATCAGAAGAAGCAAGCCCCGATCAGAATAAATTTCAGCCGGATTGGCGCAATGTACTTCAACAGTCATTTTTTTTCTTTTCAGTTCCAATTTGAAAGACTCTTTTATCTCACTCAAAAGTTTAGCCACATCGACGGCTTCGGGCTTTAACTGTATTTTTCCCAGTTCCAGGCGTGAAACGTTCAAAAGCGCGTTGACGAGATGCACCATCCGGGAATTTGAAGCCGTCACCTCCTCGACATATTGCTCCTGCTGCGAATTCAGGGAACCGGCGTCTTTTGCAAGCAGCATTTCCAGATACCAACGCATGGAGGAAAGCGGGGTTCTCAGCTGGTGCGAGACCAGGGTAATGAAATCGGATTTCATGTGGTCGATGCGGCGCTCCTCGGTGATGTCCCGGAAAACAGCGACCGATCCCAGGCACTGACGGCCTTTCAGTATCGGTGTGACCCTGAGATGCAGGGCGCTTTGGGTGCCGTCGCGGCGAAAAAGCGCGAATTCGGGGTCAGTCAGCGGATTGAAGCGCTGCTTGGTCCGGACAACTTTTAAAATCGGATGCTCGGTGGGGGGAACTTCCCTGCCGCTTCTGTCGGTGATCTTCAGGATATCGGTTGAGTTTGAGCCCGTTACATTTCCGGAGGACCAGCCGGTGAGAAGCTCGCCGTTTTTGTTGAGATAAACCGCTTTCCCGTTTCGGCCGCTGACCAGCAGCCCGTAATCGATGCTTTCCAGTATCGCGGCGTCTTCGGCGTGCTGGGCTTGCAGGGCACTTGTCCGCTCTCTTACTTTTTCTTCGAGGTGGTCATGCGCCTCGCGTAGCCTGCGAGTGAGGTTAAAAGCCGCCCGGTCTACTATTTCCAATTCATTTCCGGTGAATATCGAACGCCTGAATTTCCATCTGCGGGTTTCCAGATTGTTCAGTTTACGGGCGAGTTCTTCGAGGGGCGAGACTATATGGCGGGCCAGAACGAAAACAGTGAATGAGAGAAGGGTGACCATCATCAAACCGCTTCCCATCAGGTTGGCCGCCAGCCGGAACACGGGTTCCAAAAGCTCGAACCTGTCCATCTGAACGATTATCGCCCACTTGATCGAAGGCAAATGCCGGTACGCAGCCAGGACCCTGATGCCGGAGTAATCAACAGTTTCGACCGAACCCTCTTTGCCTTCCAGGGTTTTCATAAATAATTCCGAGCGGTCGTCGATCTCGGCGAGACGGGTCAGGTTTGGGCCTGCAGGGGTGTTATTTGAGTGCAATAAAACCAAACCGCCGGAATCCTCGGCAGCCAGAATGATCTCGGCGGTTTTTCCGAGATAAGTGGTTTCGAGCAGACGGGCGATGAGTATGCCGGGGTCGAAAATCGCGATCAGTGTGCCGGTTCTATTGCCGGCGCGATCAAACTGGGGAGTCGCTATCAGATAAGCGGACCAGCCTGTGCTAAAGCTTCGGCTGGCTGGCCAGTCTTTATTTTCGAATACCGGGAAAAAAAACGTCCGGGATTCGTGTTTAATTTTTTCCATCACGGTTTCAGGCAAGGGATCGACTTGTGTGTTCCCGGGAGAGAGACGGCTTATCTTTCCGGAAGAATTTATCAGCAAAAGTTCTTTGAATCCTATGAGATTCATAACTGACGGGAGCGTAGTTAAAAGTGGATCCCGTCCCAGGATCGCCAATTGCTCGCGCTGTCTGGAGATCGTCATTTCAAACAGATACTCTTTCGAGGAAGCCGCGAAATCGAGCTGTGCCGCCGTTCGCATCTTCAGTTCGCGGCCGGTAAGATAAAAAGTCGCCGCCATTACGGCAAAAACCGTAAAAAGCAGCATCGCGAAAGACTCCAAAAAAAGCGTCGTGCGGATCGAATGAAATTTCTTCGCCTGCCCTGGCCTATGTGAAGGCATAAATCATTATATTATAGCAGAAAAGTGGAAGCCGGAGAACTTTAAAAAGGGTAACTGCTCACTGACCTTGCAGAAAATACCGCTAACCTTGCCGCCTCACCCCCTGCCCCTCTCCCGCATTCGCGGGCGAGGGGAGCTCCGCTTCACCTCCGAATGAAGTGTAATACGGATTCCTCTCTCCCTTTTTGGGAGAGAGGTGGCGCCGCAGCGCCGGAGTGAGGCGATGGCTGCAGAGTCAGTGAGCAGTTACTAAAAAGGAAACCGAGGAATCCGAAGAAACCGACGAAACCGAAGAAAGGCGGCTTTTCCTCGGACTCTTCGGATTCCTCAAAAAAACCCCGGTTACCCGGGGTTTTTAAGTAATTCCTAATCAGTCTCAGATTATCGTGTAACCGAGATTGTGGCACTCTGTTCGGCCTCGAGAGCAGCGACAGTCACGCGGGAGGTGGTGGCGTCTTTGGAAATCGTATAGTCGGTCGAGACACCGGCGACATCGGCCTGAGGATCGTTTGGCAGAGCCACGAGATAAGAACCGGTCAAAACGTTCAGATTGACTAGGCTGGTGCAATCGACGTTTACGCCGCTCTTACAGATTTCGGTGCCGGAAGTCGGAATAGCAGCAGGCAGACTGCCGTTGTTGTCGATCGAGTACTGGTAAACGGCGTTCAGGATCGTGTTGACGTCGGCGCGACGCTGTGCGTTTCTGGCATCCCCGAGTTGTTTGGTCGGGTTGATCGCCACGATGACGATGGCGGCCAGGATCGCGATGATCCCGATGACGAGGAGCAGCTCAATGAGCGTGAACCCCCGTCGGAGCGAACGAATGGACATGTGAAGAGGAGGGGAAAAATAAAAAAGACATAAGCTCTTTCGGAGCGGACATGAGTATAATCTTTGTTTTGGGTGCGAAAGCCTAAACTGCTTGGCAGGGGAGGAGAATGTTATGAATTAAGGAATCAAAGTTAAAGGCAAAAGGTTTACGTTTTGCCCTTTTGCCTTTTTTCCTTTTTGCCCTGATCAAAAAACCCCGGTTACCCGGAGTTTTTTTGTTGACGAAATAATTCAGATTACCTGGTTACCGAGATCGTCGCACCCTGTTCTTGGCCGGGTGCCGCGACCGTCACGCGCTTGCTGGTGTCATCGCGGAAGATCGTGTAGCCCGCGCTGTTGCCGGCTGCGTCAGCCTGCGGATCGCTCGGTACGGCGACAACGTACTTTCCGGTCACGACCGTAAGGTCAACCAGACCTGTGCAGGAGGAAGCACCGGTCTTGCAGATCGGGGTGACAGCGCCGGAGATCGTCGCTGGCAGGTTGCCGTTGTTGTCGATCGAGTACTGATAAACCGCGTTAAGGATCGTATTGACGTCGGCGCGGCGCTGCGCATTTCGGGCATCGCCAAGCTGTTTGGTCGGGTTGATCGCCACGATGACGATGGCCGCCAGGATCGCGATGATCCCGATGACGAGGAGCAGCTCAATGAGCGTGAATCCCGGCTTAAGCGAACGAAGTTTCATGGAAAATAAGGGGAAAAAAGATAGAAAAAAAGATTTGTCCCACGGACAGGAATGCATTCTACTATTTTTGACGATATGCCGTGTAAGTTCTGGAGAAGAATTGCAAGCCTTTTTTTAATAAGGACTTAAGAATAAACAATGATTGGTTACTTTTGGGGAGCCTCAGAAAAATTGTTAAATTGCTAAAAATGCAGGAAATGCGCCTTTCGCTTGCGAACAATTTAGCAATTTAACAATTTAGCAATTCTGTCGGGGGGTGATAATAATTAGCAGTCCGTCAGATTTTTCTCAGCAGCTAACGCTGTTCTCCGAGAGTACGCACAGATTTTCCTGGCAGTAATGCCAGCGCATCAAATGGTCCGAGCAAGTCGGCAGAGGACAACTGTCGCATCCTCCCGAAACGGAAAAATCATCAGGGAAAAGAGTCACGGAAGACCGGAATTGTCTGGAAAATTGGCTGCGCTGTACCAGTGACAGCGTGGTAACCATGTCAAAAGACACGACGATGCTTCCGTTCGGCGTATTTTCGAAACTGAGGTTTTGGATATTCACCCGGTCATGTAGCAGATTTGAAGAAATATTTTTTTGGGTGAAAATGAGTTCCCCCGAAGCCGTTTCGGAAAAAATCGTCGGATATTCCTGGTTGGCAGCCATCTGAAGGACTATATAAGAGCCGCTCCCTCCCTCCGCCGGAGCCAGGACTTTTTCCGCGCGGCGTATCGTTTTGGTCAATGTTTCCAAAATCTGCGCGCCTCGTTGCTCCACTTCGGAGATTCCCTGCTGGCGGACCCGGGTTTCCTGGGTGGAGATAAAAACCGAGATAACGGTTGTAAACATTATTGAAAGAATTCCCAAAAACAGGATCATTTCGAGAAGGGAAAAGCCGGAACGGTTGTGGAAGAATTTCATAATGAAAAAAGGAGGCCCGATTGCTAAATTGTTAAATTGCCAAATTGTTTAACAGGAAACAACGCATGTTTCACTTGCCTGCCCACCGAAGCCTTGGCGAAGGTGGGCGAACAATTTAACAATTTAGCAATATAACAATTCTTCTGGTCTTTGGTTAAAGACGAAAAATTTATCAGTTGCATAAAGAGAAGGAGGGAACTTCCTGCATCGATGTGATAAGCGTTTTGGGAAGTATCTGGTCGATGGCTGTTTCCAGACGACGGGTTACGTCGCCCGAAATGCCAATGGTGCATAGATACCTGTCATTGTTTCCAGTGCCGCTTATCAAAAGGATGCCGCACCGTCCCTTAGGCGAATCCAGCGTGACGTTTCCCGGGTAATTCGGCGACTCTCTAAGCCTGAGCAACGCATATTCGGTGCAAGCCTGAGCTTCTGCCATGGCCTGCTTGGATTGCTGCACCGAAAGCGAGACCTGATTGGCCGATATGCCGAGCAGCAGCAGTGTGGAGAGGACCGCCGAAGCAATGGCTCCGATGACGACGATCGAGATCAGGAGGATATAGCCGGGCGAAGACAATTGACCCGCCTTCGCCCCGGCAAGCCAGGGGCTATGGCAGGGCAGGCAATTGACAATTGACAATTGACAATTTTTTGAATTTTCCCTGGGTGGAGGCCTTCTGAAAATTATCAATTTATTCATTGATTAGGGTCCGGGAGCGAAGACCATGAATGACGACGGGGTGACCAAAAAAAGCCGGTCTTTTTGCCAGTCATAGAAAATCCCGTTTACGGCCGCTTCCGCATCAAAAGTTTTTAGTATGGCGGCTCCGTTTTGTTCCAGTTTTATCCGGTCGATGACCCTTAGCTGCGCCCCGTCCGCATTGCCGGCCGCAAAATCATACCGGCCGAAAGTCCGGTCCAGGCTGCGGATGTCGCCGTTCATTTCCAGTGTCCACGGTCCCGGCGGAAAGGCGGGAACAGGCGAATTTTCCGTGGAATACATTGTCAGTTCGTCTATCCCCGTTCCGTCGAACCGGCCGACTATGGCCGCCGTGCCGGAGATGGCCACCGAAGCGGCATCCTGAACATCCGTCATATCAGCTCCTACTCCGTTTGCAAATTTCAGGCGCACGGGATCGGCTACAGAGATCACCATCAGCTCGGCGGAATTATTGGACGAGGCGATGTACGCATAATTTCCGCTCAAGGTTATATCCAGCACGCTGCCGGTCACATGCAGTGAATCCAAGAGGCTCAAACCGCCTGTTTCGCTCATCCGGAGCGCATAAAATTGGTCATTCGGAGGCTCATCCAGCGTGCCGACGAAGACGTTGTTCCCGTAAACGGCGACCGATCTGGCCTTTCCGATTCCGGGGAGGTCGAAGCTCATAACCAGATTTGCGGAGCTGAGATTTTCCGGAGAAGAAACGTCGTAAACCTGTATCTCTTTCGCGATGTCATCGGTTGCAACGTAGAGCTTTCCGTCTTCGACGACCGATTCAAACCCGGATGCGTACAGGGTAAATGACACGGCGACCTGAAGCGGTGACGCCGGATTAGTAACGTCGTAAACATAAAGGCCTTTACCGCCGGATGCGGCGCTGCCGGTCAGATATGCGAAGTTTCCGCCGACTGAGATTTTTTGAAGATCCGGTGATCCGGCGACGGTGATATTTGCGATTCGGGACATATCAGCCCAGTCGCCCAAAGGCGATGTCTTACGCCAGTCGGTCAGATAAGTTGTCAAAGCCGAAGTGCCGCTTCTGGACTCGCCGAAGCGCCAACTGACGACGGATGTCACTTCCAGCCAATCAGGCGCAAGCGAGACGATTTCCACTTTGGTTTCGTAACCGTTTTCGTAACCGGAAGTTCCGGAAATAACCCAGCCGGTTGAAGTTTTTTGCAGGCCGTGAGTGCCGACGGGTATGAAATCAAAATTCTGATTTCTGATTCCCCTGACCGCTTCCAGCTGTTGTTCCGCGAGGAATGCCGCCCGGATGCGGTCGCCACCTTTCAGCGTGGATCCTTCGCCGAGCACCAGTGAAAAACCGATCCCGGCGAGAAAAATGGTGAATACCCCGATGGCCAGGACGGCCTCGAGGAGCAGGCTGCCTTCCCTCCCCCCGGCCTTGCTCCGCCACTGGCGGTTGCGACCGCCGTGGCTTCGCTCGTCCACCCCTCTCCCGCGGGGAGAGGGGTTGAAGGCGAGAGAATTTTCCCCCCCGGCCGGGCAATTGCGGATAGCAGGACGCATATATTATTTATCTTCCCACCGATCCGACGATGGAATAAATAGGCACGATGATGGCGAAAGCTATGGTTCCGACTATGCCTCCGATGAAAATCAAAAGCATCGGTTCCAAAACCACCGGCAGGCGCTGGGCGGATTCTTCGGCTTTTTTTTCATAAATCTCGGCGATGCGGAGCAGCATTTCCGCCATCTTCCCGGATTTTTCACCGGTCACGATGAGCTGCTGCACCGAAACCGGAATCAGTTTTTTTGTTTCCTTCAAATTTGCGAAAGACAGCGCGAATGACTGCCCGACCTCTATGGAGTCCGCCAGACGGTAATAAAACCGGCGGTAGTATACCGTGTCGGTGACGTCGGCCATCGAACGGATCGATTCGACCAGCGGCACGCCGGCGCGGATCAGGCTGCCGAGTATCACCCCGAAGCGGGCGATGGTCGCGGCGCGCGCCATGGTCCCGACGCCCGGAATATGAAAAATAAACTGCTGGACCGGCCCCTTTAGCGGCGTGTATTTGCACACGGCGAAAATCATGCACATGGCGCCGAAGAATGACGGAACGGCGACTCCGCCATGAAGCTTGAAAAAATTGGCGATGACGATGATCACACGGGTTACCAGCGGAAGCTTCGCATTAAGCGAGATCAGAACCGACACCAGCTGCGGCAACACGAACCAGGCGAGACCCAGAGTGATGATCGCCGTGAGTACCAGGACGATCGACGGATAAATCATCGCCATCCGCACTTTTGATCTGAGCGACCGGTCTTTTTCCTGCTGGACCGACAGGTACTCCATGTTTTTACTGAGCGAGCCGGCCTCTTCGCCGATGCGGATCATCGCCAGGGCATAGGGCGAAAAGAAGCTGCGGTTGTCCATCGCCCGCCAGAGAGCGATGCCGCTTTCGACTTCCTGGATTATCTGCGCCACGACTTTTTTCATCGGTTTGGATTTCAGTTCGGCGTGCAGGGCTCTGAGGGCGTCGATGACCGAAATTCCCGAGTTCAGAAGTATCGCCAGATTCTCGATGAAATTCGCCCGCTCCCGGCCGAGGCCGATGGATCCCAGGGTATCCAGGATTTTTTTTAAGCCGCTTTTTTTCGATGTATTCAGTTTGGCCGTCATATCTTTTTTTTCTTCATTTTTTTCCGGACTGGTTTCGGGCTTGGCTAAAATATCGGAACCAGACTTTGTTTCCTCTTTCTTTTCATCGGGGCGGTTCGATTCTTTCACCCCTCCTGTTTCACTTGCCTTTGGATGGCCGTTTTTTCCTGACATTTTTTGGGAAGAAAATGGATTCCGGAGGAGCGGCGACCCGCATAAGTTCTTCGATAGTCGTGAGCCCGGCTTTTACTTTATCCAGCCCGTCCTCGAAGAGGAACATCATGCCGTTTTCCCGGGCTTTGAGCAGAATGTCAGTGGATGATGCTCTGGCGATGATCAATTCCTCTATGGGCTTGTTTACCTCCAGCAGTTCGTAGATTCCTACCCGGCCGCGGTAGCCCGTGTTGCCGCAGGCATCACAGCCTTTTCCGCGATAAAGATGCACCGGTTCATCGGATGGGAAATAATGCTCGGCGCCCTTGAAAAGCGTGCGCGCCTCCGCCGCGGTGATGGCGAAACTGAACCGGCATTTCGGACAGATGCGCCGGGTGAGCCGCTGCGCGACGATCACTTCCAGAGTGGAAGCGAGCAAAAAAGGCTCGACGCCCATGTCGATCAGCCGCGGGATGGCGGTGGCCGAGTCGTTCGCATGCAGAGTGGAAAAGAGCAGGTGGCCGGTGAGAGCGGCGTTCACCGCGATGGTTGCGGTTTCGGTGTCGCGGATTTCCCCGACGAGAATGATGTCCGGGTCCTGCCGGACCAGCGCGCGGAGCCCCTTGGCGAAGGTCAGTCCGGTCTGGGTGTTTACCTGGATGTGGTTTATTCCCGGTATTTTGTATTCCACCGGATCTTCGATGGTCGACACATTCACGTCCGGACGGTTGCGCATTTTGATCAGACCGTAGAGCGTCGTGGATTTACCGGCTCCCGTCGGTCCGGTCGATATGATCATGCCGAACGGTTTGTGGGCGGCCTTTTCCAGTATTTCGCGGTAGTGGTCGGAAAATCCCAGATCGGCCAGAGTCAGGTTGCGGACGTATTCGGACAAAAGACGCATCACGACCTTTTCTCCGTCGATAATCGGTATTATTGAAACGCGGACATCCATCGTTCCGCTTCTGGACTTATAGCGGATGGCTCCGTCCTGCGCGGCGAAATGTTCGTCGATTCTGAGGTTGGATTCGATCTTTATCCGGTTGACGATCCCCTCGTAGAACGGTTTCGGCAATCTGCCGGCCTCATGCATGACGCCGTCGACCCGGAACCTGACGATCACGTCTTTTTCCTGCGGCTCGAAGTGGATGTCCGAAGCCTTCAGTCCCATGGCGTCCTCGAAAATTTCCTCGAGAATTTCCGGAGCGACCTGTTTTTGGTTTTCGATGATGGCCTGGAAACGGGTGGCCAGCGGCTTGTGATACAGCGAGAATGCCCCGCCGACGGAAGATTTCGGGGCGTAAACCAGTTTTAATTTTCCGGCGAACTTTTTACCTTCGGTTTTTATGGCCTTGCCCCAGAATCCGCGACGGGATTTTTCCGCTTCTTTCGCCGCTGAGCCGGTGAGCACCATTAGATTTTGGCCGACATTTGCGCGGATGGCCTCTTCCAGGCCTTCCTGGGACGGGTCCGAGGTGGCGACAGTGATTTCTTTTTCGTCGTATGCGACGGCCACCGATGAGAAGCTTCTGGCGAAATCTTCGGGCAGCACGGCCACGATTTCCCTGGATGGAGGTTTGCCTATCAGATCGTAAAATGGCAGCTTGAAAAATTCGGAAAGCGCGTTTTCCAGCAGGTCGGAGGTCAGAAGCCGCCGTTCAAAAAGGATGGTCCGGATATCCACCAGGCGTTCTTCGGCTTCGAGCAAAACGTCCTTCAGTTCCGCTTCGGAAAGATAGCTCTGCTGGACCAGTATTTTGCCGAGTTCGGCGTTGTTGAGTTGCATGTTTTAAACAGCCGCTTTTACGCGGACAAGGATTTCGGCGATCGGGGTGTTTGATTTCACGAAATAATCGATGGCGCCGAGTGATTTGGCCTTCGCCCGGTCTTCGTCCTGGCCCAGATTGCTCAGGACGATCACCGGAACTTTGATTTTTTCCTTTTTCATTTCCTCCAGTACCGCGAAGCCGTCCATAACCGGCATGATCAGATCCAGAAGCACGAGGGCAAAGTTCTTTTTTTTGAGTTCGGCCAGAGCGTCGCTCCCGTTCGTCGCGACTTGTGTCTCGTAACCCTGTCCCTTGAGCTTCATTTCCAACGCATGGGCCAGCGGCCTTTCGTCCTCGACGATCAGTATGAGTTTGCCGTTCGATTTCGGCTTACCCGCGATGTCCGGTTTTTCCTGAGACTCCGGGGCTGAAACCTTGGTTTGTTTTTGAGCCATAAATTCAAGATATTGTAGCAGAATTATGGAATTTTTACCAGTGACATGCAGGAAAGTGCTCACTGACCTTGCGGCCATTCGCCCTCACTCCGGCGCTGCGACGCCACCTCTCTCCCGATGGGGGAGAGAGGAATCCGTATCACACTTCATTCGGAGGTGAAGCGAAGCTCCCCTCTCCCGAGCCGCAGCGGGAGAGGGGCCGGGGATGAGGCGACAAGTTTAGCGACACCTCCTACAAGGTCAGTGAGCAGTTACACATGCAGGAAAGTAAGGGAGGTAAGGAAAGGCTTCAATAAACTTCTCCCAACTGATAAACTCCCAATGCCAATGCCCCGCTCTTCGTCTTCACCGCATCGACGTGCCCTGATATCGGTATTCGACAAAACCGGCATCGTCGATTTTGCGGCCTCGCTTCAGGCGGCGGGATTCCAGATCATATCTACCGGAGGAACGCAGCGAGCCCTGGAGGAAGCCGGAATCACGGTATTGAACGTCGAAAAATTAACCCAATTTCCGGAATGTTTCGGCGGGCGGCTGAAAACCATCCATCCGCTCGTAGCCGGCGGGATTTTGTACAAACGGGATGAAGAGGAGCAGGTCGCGGAGGCAAAAGAGCTGGGCATCGAGCCCGTAGACGTAGTGGTTGTAAATCTGTATCCCTTTGCCGAAACAGTCGAAAAATCCGGCTTTAAGCCGGCTCCTGGCGCCGCATTGCCCGAGGAAGTCATCGAGCAGATAGACATCGGCGGACCGATGCTTCTCCGGAGCGCGGCAAAAAATCACCACACCGTCACCGTCATCTGCGATCCGTCGGACTACGCCGAAGTTGCCTCTCAAATAAAAGAAAAAGGAGACACTGCCGTCGAATTTCGCAGGGAACTGGCGGCGAAAGTTTTCGCTCACACGTCAGCGTACGATTCTTTGATAGGGGAATATCTTTCGGGCGGGAAAACTGCGGGCGTTATGCTGGATAACCGCCGGACATTGAGGTACGGGGAAAATCCCCATCAGACGGGAGTTTTCTTCGATGTAATGGCACATGTAACGTTGAATCAAGAATCAAGTAATAAGCCAAAAGCCAAAAGCCAAAAGCCAAAAGCCTCTCAGTGGAAGCAATTACAAGGCAAAGATCTGAGCTATCTGAATATTCTCGATGCCGATGCCGCCTGGCGGATGGCGATGGATTTTTCGCCGCCCACTGCGGTTTTTGTGAAGCATGCCAATCCCTGCGGCATCGCTTCGCATGAAAAAATAGAAGAAGCGTTCCAGCGCGGTTATGACACGGACAGGCTTTCGGCTTTCGGAGTCATCATTGCCATTAACAGAAATTGTTCTGCTGAAATCGCGAAAAAAATCATCGACCAGAAAATATTCACCGAGGTCATCCTCGCGCCTTCGTTTGAACCCGGCGCCCTGGAGCTTCTCAGGCAAAAGCCGAACATCCGGGTACTGTACATGGACGGTACGGTTTTTTCCGGCGAGCCGGTTTACCGGTCGGCTTTCGGCGGCATGCTGGTTCAGGACGAAGATACGAAACAAGTGACGGCCGGGGATTTGGTTTGCGTAACCGAAAAAAAACCGACCCCGAAACAGACAGATGATCTTTTGTTTGCCTGGAAAGTGGTGAAACATGCCAAGTCGAATGCGATTGTTTTGGCCAAAGATCAGGTGAGCATCGGTATCGGCTGCGGACAGACCAGCCGGGTGGATTCGACGCACATCGCTCTCAGGCGGGCGGGTGACAGAGTCAAAGGAAGCGCTCTCGCGAGCGACGCATTTTTCCCGTTCCCGGATTCAATCGAGGAAGCGGCCAAGCACAGCATCAGCGCCGTGATCCATCCGGGAGGATCGATACGCGACAAAGAGGTTTTCGCGAGAGCCGATGAGCTGGGGCTGGTGATGGTCGTAACTGGTATACGTGGATTCCGACATTAAAACTTGAATGCATAATGATCACGCTAGAATGATCGTATGTTTCCGTCCATTTCATGCAGGGGGGAGAAAGTGTATTTGCGTCAGGCAAGGGAAGCGGATGTTCCGACTCTTGCGCAGTGGGTTGGTGACATGGAAATCATGAAGCATGTCACCATGCGCACATTCACGCTGGAGGAAGAATACATGTGGTTTCGTGAGATGAAGGACAATGCGGATGAGCGTGTGTTCTTCATTTGTCTTTCGGGAAACGACGAACTGATCGGTTCGTGTGGGATTCACGATGCGCGGAATCCGACGGCCGTTGGCATCGGTCTCTTCATCGGTGACAGGACACAGTGGGGGATGGGGTACGGTACGGAGGCCGTGCAGCTGCTCCTGGATCATATCCGGAAGGAATGCTGCGTTTCCCGCGTATGGCTCAGGGTTGATACGGTGAATCGGCCGGCGATACGGTGCTATGAAAAATGTGGGTTCAAGATCTACGAACGACATAAAAACCCCGAGCGGATTTTCAGCAATGGCGAGGAGTATTTCATGGAACGTTTTTTCTGAAGTGGTTTATTTTCCCATGATACACTGCGCTCTCTCATGACAAAAAAGCCCATTTTTTCCGGCCTCAGCCGTTCGATGTTCGATCAGGCCAATCCTGCGCCGTACGCCAAGAGAGCGAAGCGGGGGGTGGACGAGGAGGTGGTGAGGCGGATCAGCGCGGACAAAAACGAGCCGGGATGGATGCTTAAGCACCGGCTTGATTCTTTGAAAGCTTATAACGAAAAGCCGCTGCCGATGTGGGGGCCGGACCTGAGTCGGCTCGATCTCAATAATATTATTTATTATGCGAGAACAGGTGCTGAGGAAACGGATGACTGGCGCGAGGTTCCTCCTGAAATTCGTCGGGTCTACGATCGTCTGGGAATCCCCGAAGCCGAACGCAGGTTTTTGGCCGGAGTCGGCGCCCAATACGAAAGCGAGGTGATTTATCACCGGCTAAAAAAGGAGTGGAAGAAACTCGGCGTTATTTTTTTGGATTTGGATGTCGCACTCAGGCTCCACCCGGATCTGGTCCGGAAGTACTTTATGACGTGCGTTCCGGCAACCGATCACAAATTCGCAGCGCTTCACGGTGCGGTCTGGTCCGGCGGGACTTTTTTATATGTGCCGCCAGGCGTGAAAGTCCGTGAGCCGCTGCAAGCCTATTTTCGTATGAACGCCAAAAACATGGGTCAGTTCGAACACACGCTGATCATCGCCGACGCAGGCTCCGAAGTGAGTTACATCGAGGGGTGCTCGGCCCCCAAATACGGCAGTCAGGCGCTTCATGCCGGACTTGTGGAAATTTTCGTCAAGCCCGGAGCCAAAGTCCGTTATTCATCGGTCGAAAACTGGAGCCGCGACACTTACAATTTAAATACGAAACGGGCGATAGTCGAGCGCGACGGCACGATGGAGTGGATCGGCGGAAATATGGGATCGGGAACCACCATGCTTTATCCCTGCAGCATGCTGGTTGGGGAAGGCGCCCGGTGCGATCACATGGCGCTGGCTTTTGCCAATAAAGACCAATGGCAGGACACCGGCACCAGAGTCATCCATCTGGCGCCGCATACTTCGAGCAAGGTCGTAAGCAAGTCAATAAGCAAAGAAGGCGGCGTCTGCATTTACCGCGGGCTTCTGAAAATCTCGCCGGAAGCGCATGACAGTACGGCGAGCGTTGAGTGTGATGCGCTGCTCCTCGATGAAAAAAGCCGGACCGATACGGTCCCCGACATTCAGGTGAAAAACAATGACGTGACCGTCGCTCATGAAGCCCGGGTCGGGAAGCTCAGCGAGGAGGATCTCTTTTACCTCATGTCCCGCGGCATTTCCGAAGAAGAGGCCAAAGCCATGATCGTAAACGGGTTCATCGAGCCGATTGTCCGGATGCTGCCCCTGGAATATGCAGTGGAGATGAATCGACTGATTGAGATGGAAATGGAGGGATCGGTGGGGTAATCGGTTGTAACTGCTCACTGACCATGAGGGGTGCTGCCAATCTGGCCGCCTCACCCCCGGCCCCTCTCCCGCTGTGGCCCTGGAGAGGGGAGCTCCGCTTCACCTCCGAATGAAGTGTGATACGGATTCCTCTCTCCCCCATCGGGAGAGAGGTGGCGCCGCAGCGCCGGAGTGAGGGCGAATGGCCGCAAGGTCAGTGAGCAGTTACGGTTAAGTATGTTGTTAATTGAATAGAATTATGCTATAATATATTCGATACAAATACCAATCACTTCCTATGCAACTCGAGCAATTTAGCCCGCAGGAGGATTCAACCTCTAGGTGGCCAGATCCGGAACAGAAGATGGCGAAGAAGGATCTCGAAGATCTGAGAACAAAAATCGCTGAGCGTCCGGAGATGTCACTGCCGCAGTTTCTGCGCGGGAGCAAAGATCTCTTTCAGAAACGTCAATACAGTATTTGCAACCGACTCAATACATTGACGAAAAAGAGAGAAAAGCCCGGATGGACAAAGCGGGAAATCGCAAAATACGAAAATCTTACGAATGTTCTCAGCACCATAGAAGACGATGCCAGGAGAATTGAGAGCGACAAAGAGGAGAACAAAGAGGATGAGGGAGTGGAGTGGTTCACGGATAGTATGAATCTACTGCGCAAAGCGGAGAGGCTCATTGCCGATCTGGAAAAAGTGATCCACGCGGAGGAGAAGGACAAGGAAGGAGAAACGTCCTGGGTCACCTTTGAGCAGGAGCAGCGCTCTCTCTGGATGCAGTCGATGTTGACTTATGGGTTACCGACCGATCTCCTCAAAGACGGAAAGAATCCGGAGATCCAGACGCTCGCCGTGCCGGACAACGTCACCGTCACGACCATCGGAGGCGTGGATTTTCAGACCGTTGCTACGGAGGAGGAGTATAAGATTAAAGATCCAGTAAAGGATAAAAGGACGGATAGAGACCTGACGGCATTCGGCGAATATGCGCGCAAAATCACGCAGTTCCGCAAGCTTATCCATCTCAAAATCCCGGAAGGTCAGACTCCGGTACTGAAGTTCGAGTGGGCGGACGCGTCGGGGCAACAAATGGAATGCACGGTTACCGGACGGCAGCGGGAGAATAAGAGTTGGATCTTCCAAATGGCTCAAGCCGGAACAGAAGATGGAGGGGGCAGGCGAGGGCGGAGAGGCTGGTTCCGCTGATCTTCGGGGAAAATGAAGATCGAAGTCATCATAACGCTTATCGTGCGATTTTTTAATATTCTTCTGAGCTGGTGGAGCTGCACTTTTTCTTCCATACTTTAAGCGATGAGGAAGACCACAATGAAGATGCGGCAATTTAAAAAATCCTTAGTGCTTATTCCCAAGGGCCAGGTGCGAAAAGAAGTACTGAAGCTTAGTAAGTGGCAATCGAGAATCGTTCTGGAGCCGGGATCGAAGGCAACCATTTTCGAGCGTGATATTTTCCCGTCGTCGGGGGGAGAGAAACGCGGTCCATTCGATGTCGATGTGACCATCGGCGAAAGAGCGGAACTCCATTATGTCGTCCTTGTAAATGGCGGGGAGGGGACTTCGAAGATCAGGCGTCGGAGCACAGTGGAAGAGGGAGGTGTTATGCACTGGCACATCGTCACTCTCGGCGGGCATGGCGACCGGCATGAGCTCGTTTCGATGCTGGCAGGGAAGAACGCGACGAGTTCCATCGATTGGATATTCTTCGTCTGCGGTGATGAGAAGCAGTGCGTCTCGGCATGCATGGTTTTCGCGGCTCCGGGCGGGAGAGGGGAGATCACGATGAAAGGAATCGCGCAGGACCATGGATATATTCAATGTGACGGGAGGATCGAGATCTCGGAGCGGGGGAGCGGAGTCGAAACCTTTTTGACCCAAAAGTTTTTATTGCTCGATCCGACGGCGAAGATAGACGCGGTCCCGGCGCTGAAGATAAAAACCGACAATGTGAAAGCCAGCCACTCGGCGACGGTGTCGCGCGTGACGCCCGATGATCTTTTTTATATGAAATCGCGCGGGCTGGATGAATCTTCGGCCAGGAAAATGTTCGTCGAAGGATTTTTATCCGATCTCACCGAAAAACTCCCGGATGAGCTGATCCGGGTGAAGATATTGGGGGCGATAAGGGAAGCGTACGAGCGATGAGCTATGAGCTTAGAGCGATGAGCCAAAAAAATCCCCGTTTGGCGCGTTCAATCATCGAGCGAATGGATCCGGAGTTGATTGCCGATCAGCAGACACGCAAAGAGCGGGGGTTGCCGATGGAAAAAAATTTGTTAATTATTCATCCTTCCGAAGGCACCGAATTCGTTCCATTGGCTCAAAGAAAAACTGAATTAAAAAGCCTTCAATAAGTCACTCTCGATTCACCGGGACGCCGCATCCCGGCTGCGGGTTTCTATGAGAAACCGCAGGTCCACGTCGAACTCACAGCATTGTGTAACAGACCCCACTTCGCCCCGCTCGGCGTGGCTTCGCGGGGCAGGGAAAAGATCTTCACAGCATCGTGTAACAGAGAAAAAGGTAAAATTTCTTGCTTGCGGGCTCCGCTGCCTAGGGAATCCAGTACTCAAAAAAGAGAACTGAATTCCGAGGGCAGGGAGAGTGTCCCCGCTCAATAATATGGTGCATGATGGCTCCTTTCGGATGACACTTGCCAGAGCATGCGACCAGAGATACTCCCTGGTAAGGAGATGTTCCATCCGCAGGTTCTCCTACGGATACCTTGTTACGACTTAGTCCCAATCAGTAGCTTCACCGTGGTACCGCCCCAAAAGGGTAACGGTGCTTCAGGTGCTTCTACCTTTCATGACTTGACGGGCGGTGAGTACAAGACCCAGGAACATATTCACCGTGACATGGCTGATTCACGGTTACTAGCGATTCCAACTTCATGCAGTCGAGTTGCAGACTGCAATCCGAACTGAGGCCGGCTTTTAGAGATTGGCTCCTCCTCGCGGATTCGCGGCTCACTGTACCGGCCATTGTAGCACGGGTGTCGCCCTAGGCATAAGGGCCACGCTGATTTGACGTCATCCCCACCTTCCTCCGCCTTGGAGGCGGCAGTCTCCCATGAAAAGACAACATAGGATGAGGGTTGCGCTCGTTCGCTGACTTAACAGTACACCTCAAGGCACGAGCTGACGACAACCGTGCAGCACCTGTCTTCGGGTTCCTTGCGGCACCCCCCCGTTTCCGGGGGGTTCCCGAGATGTCAAGCCTAGGTGAGGTTCTTCGCTTACTATCGAATTAAACCCCATGCTCCACCGCTTGTGTGGGTCCCCGTCTATTCCTTTGAGTTTTAGTCTTGCGACCGTACTTCCCAGGCGGCGTGCTTACCGGTTAGCTTGGACACGGAAGGCAATTGAAAACCTCCCACATCGAGCACGCATCGTTTAGGGCATGGACTACGGGGGTATCTAATCCCCTTTGCTCCCCATGCTTTCGTCTCTCAGTGTCAGCAAGTGGCTAGCATCCTGCCTTCGCTTTTGGCGTTCTACCATATATCTACGGATTTTACTCCTACACATGGCATTCCAGATGCCTCTCCACTGCTCGATTCCGAGAGTTTCCGAGACGCTCTCAGGGTTAAGCCCTGAGTTTTTACCTCAGACTTTTCGGAAAACCTACAGACGCTTTACGCCCAGTAATTCCGAGTAACGCTTGTATCCCCTGTCTTACCGCGGCTGCTGGCACAGGGTTAGCCGATACTTTCTCCTGAGGTACCGTCAAAAATTTCGTCCCTCAGAACAGGTGTTTACAACCAGTTAAGGCTTTCATCCACCACGCGGCGTCGCTCCGTCAGACTTTCGTCCATTGCGGAAGATTCCTCACTGCTGCCTCCCGTAGGAGTATGGACCGTGTCGCAGTTCCATTCTGGCTGGTCGTCCTCTCAGACCAGCTACCCGTCATTGCCTTGGTGAGCCGTTACCTCGCCAACTAGCTGATAGGCCGCAGGCCCCTCCCGGACCGATAAATCTTTACTCGGCACCTCTATATACTGAGATTGATGCTGGTTTAACAATCGGTGAATCATTTTCGACAGCGATCTTCGAGTTCAGTATAGAGAGGTACCGAGGCCATCCGGTATTAGCCCCGCTTTCGCGGGGTTATCCCTGAGTCCGGGGAAGGTTCCAACGTGTTACGCAGCCGTTTGCCGTGGGTCTAAACCCACTCGACTTGCATGTGTTAGGCGCGCCGCTAGCGTTCACTCTGAGCCAGGATCAAACTCTTCGAAAAAGAAAAATTTGCTCCGCAGCGCTAGCGCGTGCGGAGTGGCTAAACGGATTTTTTATACAGGGCCGTTTGTCCTGCCCCGCACGCGCTCGCGCGCTGCGGGGTTCAAAAAAAATGAGACCTTAATTCTCTGTTACACGATGCTGTGAATGAGCAACAGTCATTCACCCTGAGTGAGCCCCGAGTAAATCAGTAAATCGAAGGGCGAATCGAAGGGTGAAAGAGCCAAGGGATTGTAGAGATGCGGTTTTGGGACGTCAAGCGAGTTTCTTTCAATGTGCTAATCTAAAACTCAATGCAGATATCACATCAAGACCGGCGCACACTCCCCTGGCTCGCTATCGTTTTTTGCGTATTGATTCTGGCTTTGATTTTGGGAGGACTGAGTGAGCCTGTGTCGTTTGACGACAGCCTACGGCATTTCATGATGGGAAAGCTGATGGCGGCGAGGGGAATCCTCGGCTTACGCGGCTGGAGCGAATGGTTTTTCGCCGGTTATCTTTTCGAACATCCGGTGGATCCGTGGTTCTTGTCCAACGTGCTTTATATGCCATTTACCGGTTTCCCGATTGCCCAGGGTTTGCACCTTTATGCCTTGTTTTCCATAACCTTCCTCGCTTTTTGTTTTGTGCTGATACTGAAAAACCTGGAGGTCAACCCGGTCATCTCCTCGTTGCTTGTTCTGCTTTTGATATTCGGCCATGAAGGCTTCCTTTTCAGGCTGCTTATCGCCAGGCCTTTTACCGTCATCACGGCGCTTACCGTACTTTTGATGCTGTTTATAATAAAAAAGAAAAATATCCCGGCGGGGATAACCATGGTTCTTCTGGTCATGCTTTCCCATATTTTCGTTTTCCCGCTGGGAGTCGCTTTGATCGGCGTCTTTTTGTCGTATATGAATAAAAACAAACAAAAGAGCCTTTCGCTTTTTGCCGCCGTTTCGGTCGGCACTTTAGTCGGATTTTTTCTGCATCCGGAGCCGATCGAGTACCTGAAATATATGGGACTGGTTTTCTTCAGGACGCCATTCATGAATTTCCCGGACCGCGCCACCGAACTAAGCGGGGGACTGGGTGAAGGGGGGATTATTTTCGTAATTACAGCCGTGATAGTTTTGTTGCATTTTTTGATTATCTTTAACCGAAAAGTAAGACAGAAGGATCTTTTTGTTTTGCTGTTCCTGGACTTTGTCGCGGTTTTTTTCCTGGCCCAGTTTATGCTCTGGGCCAGATCGATGGATTTTCTTTGGCCGGCGCTGCTGGTTTTGGCCGGTTGGCTGACCACATACTTTGCGGATCCTTTCGGGAAGCTGAGTGAGCTGTTTTCCCAAAAAAGGCACGCTATCGGAGCTCTGACCGCAGCCTTCACCTTGTTTGTGTGTTTCGTTTCGACGGTTCCGCTGGCGCTCGCCATTAATTTTTCGGACAAGAACCACTCACTGAATTTTTATAAGCAGGCATTCGCCAATGTGGAACCTAGCGCGCGCATACTTCCGGTTCGATGGGATTGGTTCTCGCCGTCGGTGGCGGTGCGGCCGGATCTCAAATACGCCCGAGGAATCGATCCGCTTTTCGATTACGCTTCAAACTCCGGAGCGTACGCCCTGATGGCCGCGGTATTCCCGACGCGTTTTCCGGAAACGCGGCAATACATCGATGCCGAAGGCTGGCTGGAAGCTTCACTAAAAGTTTATCCGTCGGACTATCTGATGCTTTCGGCCGAGCGCTATGCGCCGATCATCAAATCGATAAAAAAGCTCGGGTATGAGGATGTGTCACAGAGCGAGAAATGGGCGGTGTTTGACGTTAAAAAAATAAATGGATTGGGCGATAAATCGAAAAAGTCTGAGTAATTGTTAAATTGTTAAATTGCTATATTGCTATATTGTTTGCATGCATCGAATTTAGTTTGTGCCTGCTGATACCACTTCGCGTTTAAAACGTTCTTAATCAGACGCGCTGGCGGTATGGAGTTCTTGGCTTGAGTAAACGCTACGCGGTACGAGATGATGCCGTTACGAATGACCGATTAGTTATGTTTTAAATGCAAAATGGTATGACAATATGGCAATATGGCAATATGACAATATGACAATATGACAATATAACAATTTGTTACGGCTTGACTGAATTCAGACGTAAATCCGAATTTGTTGAACCATTAATTCCAATTTTCAATTGTCAATTGTCAATTCTGTCGTTATAGTCTCCCAGCAATTCCTCCCCCCGGCTTGGCCGGGGCGAGTTCTACCCACCCATTCGACAAGCTCAGGGTGGATTCCATCCAAGAATCTATGCCGACACTGACACCATCCAGCGAAGACGTGCGCGTGTATGAAGTGGCGATAATGTATCAGAGCGACTTGGACCAGAAGGCCGAGTCGGATCTGCTCAAGGAAACAGCCGCTCTTTTCGATGAAGCCAAAGGGCGGATTTTGTTTCAGGATCCCTGGAGCAAGCGCGGACTGGCTTACAAGATACGGGGATTCACCGAGGCGAAATTCGTGATCAGCTATCTGGAGGTGCCGCCCGAAAACATACGCGAACTCGACCGCCTGCTCCGCCTGCAAAAAGGCATCTTGCGGCACTTGATCGTGATACCGCCCGCCGGGTATGAAGCGGTGAGCTTCGAGGACCGCTACCAGACGTGGCTCAAGACGCGGGAGACGGCAGCCGAAACCCAGATGCACAAGAAAGAAGAAAGACTCAGACAAACTGTGGCCGAGCATGCCAAGCGGACAACGAAGCGGATGGAATCGAAGAAACAGGCGCCGGTAGAGCCGCTCAAAGCGAAAGAACTGGATGAGCAGATCGAAAAACTCATTTCCGACGCCGATCTAAAGCTCTAGTGCTTTCTCTGTTTTAAAAATTTAGCAATTTAACAATTTTTTATGGCCGCCACTCAGCAAAAGTCCAAGCCTACAAAAAAATCCTGTCCTTTTGACCGGACCGGAGTCAGGTATCTGGACTACAAGGACTTTCCGACGCTCAAGCCTTACATCGATTACTTCGGCAATATCCGGAAACGTTATTATTCCGGGCTTTGCCTGAAGCATCAGAAGCTACTGAAGAACGCAGTCGAGCGGGCGAGATTTATGGGGGTTTTGGCTTATAGGAAGTAGATACAACTTTATCACAACCTCATCCCCAGCCCTTCTCCTTTGCGAAGGAGAAGGGAGTTGTTTTGTTTTTGTTTTGTTTAAAAAAAGTTGTAAACAAAACAATAAAAAACAAACAGTTCCCCTCTCCTGCGCTTCACGTTCGATAAATATATGGTGCGCAGGAGAGGGGTTAGGGGTGAGGTCGGATAGGAAGAAAGGCATAAGAAAATGCCCAGGTCCCCTCGCGGGGTCTTGGGCATTAGTGCTCATCTTAACAATCGGTTCCCTTGTAAAAAAAGAACCTCACCGACGACTCAGCCTGTCTTCAACTGGCTGAAGATGTCCGGCCTATCCTCGCCGGCGAACCACCTGTTGGTCAATGTATCGACCGTTGACCAGAGCTCCGCGCCGCCCGAACTGGCGGCCACTTGCAGAGTGGAAGTCAGCGAGAGGTCGGCCTTCCCATAATCGGCAGTGACGATGAAGGTTTCCGACTGGCCGGCCGCGATAGTCACGTCGATCCCCGACAGATTGATGTTGGGGGTCGTGACCTGAAGCAGGCCGGGAGCCAGGACCGTCACAAAACCAGGAACGCTGAGGCCGGGGTTCGCGGCATTCGCAACCCGGATGTTCGACAAGTCCACGTTCGTCGAGAAAACGAGAAACGCGAACTGCCTGAGGACGACGTCTTCCCTGCCATTCAGGGTGTTGTCGTTCATGGCAGCCGTGTACGTGAACGAGCCAAGCAGTTGATTTACCCCGGGCGTGAAAGCCGTGCCCGTGGGGTTCGCTACGACCGATTGGATTTCGGCCGTGACTATCACCTGCTCTTGGCCCACCAAGTCTGCGTTCGGCCCCGGGGCGGCGGCGAAAAAGATTTCGCCCCCCTGATCTACAAAATCCCCGTTGTTCGGATGCAGGACGCCATTGCTGTCATGCGCCCGGACCGAAGCTTGGCCGCTTCCGTCGAAAGCCGAACTTACCAGAACCGGGAATACCGGTTCACCTGAAATGCCGCCCTGCGTGTCCGGAAGGAACACGCCGACGACGACGATCAGGCTTTCCTGGCCGTCAGCGAGGGTAAACAAACCACTGCTTCCGTGAGCCAGGAACGTCCTGGCGCTGCGGCTAAAGTAGCTTGTCGGGACTGCGCCAGTTGCGACGTTGGCCGTCGCGAAGGCAACAGTCGAGCCATCGCGGAAGAATTTCAGCGACGACTCTCCGAGGCCAAGAACCGTTGTGATGAACAAGTCATCGACGGTCACCGCGCCCCCCACCGCCCGAAGCCGGAATGACATAATGCGTTCTTCGGTCCCGGCTAAATGCTTTAGGGGCTCAGGGACAGTCGAGTCCGGCAGAACGAATAAACTGGCACTCGGTTGCGGCGTAGGGTCGTCGGTGATGACGGCGACCACTTGCTGCATGCCGGACTCCGTGCCGTTGGTCACGCCGGTAATATCGACCGCGATCGTTTCGCTGGTCTCAACCAGCGTGTCCTGGACCGCCGTCAAAGTGAGCGATCCGTTCAGGCTTCCCGCGGGGATCACTATCTCAGAGCTACTGCGGGTATAGTCAGCGGCCAAAGTGGCGGTGCCTGAGAACCCCAGGTCCACCGTCACGTTTTGACCCGAAACGTTCGAGAGCGTGGCCCTAACTGTGGCAACGCCTCCCGCTTCGGCCATCGGCGATCCTGCCAATGACAACGTCACCGTTGGCGGCGGTTGCCCGCCGTCGAAGTTGAACACCGTCGTCTCTGCCGTCGTGACGACGATGTTGGCCCCTGTGATGCCGATACCGTCAACTTTCATGCCGACCAAGGCTCGGGGGTTGCTCTTCCCCGATTCCCTGGCCGATATGAAGTTGCCTGTATCGAGATCGAATGTCGCCGAAAGCGTTCCTGTCGGGTTGGCTACGATCTGATCCGCCATGAGGAAGAAGGTTTCCCTTCCCCACACGACGGAGTTTATGTGCGCTGTCAAATCGTCTCCAACGGGTCTCAGTCCACCAACCAACTTCGAATCCGGGTCACCATCACCATCTTCGTCTCCCCACACGGAGAAGACGGAGTTCACGACGTTTGCTGCTCCGTGAATCCTTATTTCGAACACAGAGTTTTCCAGCCGAACCGGATTTCCGAATTCGGCATGGACATACGTGGTGAACGCCATCAGTTCCACGTTCTTCCGCCCCGGCGCGGCCGTAGCCGTAGCACCGAGGTCTTCCTGCACAACATCGAGCTGAGTCGGGGCGCCGATCAGATGACGCAGTGGTGGTGCGAAGTCGTAGCGCACCCTTTCCAGGTTCCTGTGCCCGCGGGTCTGGCGGACATTGACCCGTTTCAAGATCATCGTCTCGGTCGTTCCCACAAGTCCCGCCTCTTTGACGGAGTAGCCCACGATGTACGTACCGGTCCCGCCGGGTTCGAGCAAATCCGTTTGACTTTCGGTCAGCGTGATCCATCCGTTGGATCTGCAGACCGAAACTTTCACCGGGACGGGCTCGAATGCACTGGTCGCGGCATTCAACTTACGCAGAAAGAATGCCTTGTCCGGAACGTTCCTAAGATCCGACTTCGGATTCATGAACGTCTGGACGCCGGCCACCCGATCTTCCCTTCCGTGGTTCCAAGACGACGTTACCGAAAATTGTGTCCCGATGATGAATTGCTCTCCACCATCGATAACAACGGGTCGGTAAATGTTGTCCGAAACCGCTGGCGCTGCTGGCGGCGTAATAACGCTGATCGTCAGCAGCTGCCTTCCCTCCAGGGGTTCCACCCCCAGAGAGTGACTCAGTCCACGCTTTGGCGCGGACTTGCGGCGGGCTTTCGCCCACCTTCTTCCGAGGAACCATGTCATGGTTCTTTCTCCTAACCATAAATTTACAAGGCACCGATGCTTTAAAGGAGCGTTGCTACAAGCCTCGCTCATTTTTGTCCGGACTAAGCCATCAGCGCCTGTAACAATCAGAAGATATAATAATATAACTCAAGAAAAGTCAATAGAAATTAAGGTAACTGCTCACTGAGTCTGAAATAAACTTGTGAGAAACAACCAGCAGCTCTTTGCGGAATAAATTCCGCTTTCTCGTGTTTAGTTAACCGCCGATTTAAATCGGCGGTTAACTAAGGGGAAAATAGCGAATTTATTCGCCCGATAATCCGCAGCGTCAGTGAGCAGTTACAAATTAATAAAATCGGGAGTTTTGAACGGAGCCTGGAGAGCACCGAAAAATGTTTATCTATAAGCCAAATGTTGGGTTTCTCCGCCTGTCAGTTTTATGTAAAAACATTGACATATTAGTCATTAAATGTGGTACGAAAATTGAGGGGGGTAAAATTAATACCTCGCTTGGGGCAAAGGAGAGTTTACTTTTGGGAAAAGATCGATCATTGGAAGTATCAAGGAACCTCTGAATAATTGTTAAATTGTTAAATTGTTAAGTTGTTAAGAATGTATAAAACGTGCGTTACGCTTGCGACCTTCGGCCAGCTCAGGTCGCCCGGAATGACACAGATGATTGTGCCAGATAAGGTCGCCCTGAGTTAAGCGAACGGGCGAACAATTTAGCCATTTAACAATTATGTCAGGGTAACAATAAAAAGCAGTTAATCAGAGGTTCCTTAAGTATCAAGTATTCAGTATCGGGTATCCCGGATGATCGGCGGTCATACTCAATACTTGATACCTGATACTTTTTTAATGGTGTACAATTTCGATGCATGTCCGGTCACAGCAAGTGGGCCAATATCCGGGTACGGAAAACCGCGCAGGACGCGAGGCGGGGGAAGATTTATACGAAATATGCGAGACTCATCGAGATCGCCGCGCGGGAGGGCGGGGGAGACCCGACGACGAATAACCGGCTTCGCGGACTCATCGAAACCGCCAAAGCCGACAGCGTGCCGAACGCCAATATCGACCGGGCGATAAAGAAAGGGACGGGAGCGCTGAAGGGTGAAGCCATGCAGGAGGTTCTGTACGAGGCTTACGGCCCGGGCGGGTCGGCGTTTATCATCGAATGTTTGACGGATAACCGCAACCGCACGCTGGCCAATGTGAAGGCGACGATCAGCCGAAATGGCGGACGGTTCGCCGAGGCCGGATCGGTGACTTGGATGTTTGAGCGCCGGGGAGTGGTGGTTGCAGGCGGAGGGGATGCCGGGCTCGGGGAAAAAGTCGGCGATCCGAAAAAACTTGAGGACATAGAACTGGAACTCATCGATCAGGGTGCCGAAGATTTCGATGCGACGGACGAACACCTGCAAGTGATTACCGATATGACCAAATGGACCCGGATACGGGATTTTCTGAAGGGTAAAGGGTTTTCAATCGAGTCCGCTGGGCTTCAGTATGTGCCGAAACAAACGGCGCCGGTGGACGCTTCGGCGATGCTCAAAGTCGAATCACTGGTAAATTCGCTTGAGGAGGACGAGGACGTGTCGGAAGTGCATACGAATGCGGTGGTGCAATAGGCGGATTTTATTTTTTTCAAGCCCGACCTGAAAATTGATAACATCAAAAATATAATACCTAATCATTGCAACACTGTGTCAAGTAGGTGATAATCAATCCGGATAAATTTTTTCAGGAATTTTCTTGTTGCGGTTCTATCGCTTCCCCAAGATTATGATTCCGTTTAAACGTCATAAGACCTGCATACCATGCGCGCTTTCGCCACACTGCTCCGGGCCAGCTTCAGATACGCCGCGGGATTCCGCCGGTGGATCGTGCTGTATGTGATCTTTTTCGTCGTGGCCAACGGGCTTTCCATGGTTGAGCCGCTGATTGTCGGTAAAATTTTGAACAGCGTTCAGGAAATATCGACACTGCCCCATCCGATGCAGAGGCTGATCAATCTGTTTTTGATCATGCTCTCCCTGACGGTCGGTTTTTGGATATTCCACGGCCCGGCGCGGGTGATGGAAAACACCTGCGCGTTCAAAGTCCGGAACGCCTACAAAGATCACCTGTACCGAATCATCGTGTCGCTGCCGGTTAAGTGGCATCGGGAAAGCCACTCCGGCTCCACGATCAACCGCGTGGTCAAATCGACCCGGGCGCTGGATCATTTCATCTCCGACAGTTTCCAGTTCGTCGAGATGATAATGCGAATGGCGGGCTCGGTCATAGCTTTGGCGCTGATCTTCCCGGCAGCCGCGATCCTGGCCGTGATCGCCAGCATCATCGCGCTTTCGACCGTGTTCATTTTCGACACGTTTCTGCTCAAGCGCTACGACCAGATCAACCAATACGAACATTCCACCGCTACGGCGCTGCATGATTACATCACCAACGTTTTCACGGTGATCACCTTGCGGTTGGAGGAACTCACGCGGACCGAAGTCTGGAAACGTATGTCGCACTATCTGCCTTTCTCCAGACGCACGTTCAAGATGAACGAATGGAAGTGGTTTTTGATGACTCTGCTGATCGGTCTGATGCAGATCACGGTTCTGGCCTGGTATGCGTTTCGGGCTATCGGCAGCGGCGAAACACTGCTGGCCGGAACGTTTTTCATGTTGTACGAATACCTGCAGCGGATCGGAGGGGCTTTTTACACCTTTGCCTGGAAATATTCCGACACCATCGAGCAGTACGCGGATTTTATCTCGACTGCGCCGATACTCAGAGCCGAGCGGGCCGATTATTATGTGATCCGGAATCTGCCGGAAGAGTGGCGGAAGATTGAGATACGGAATCTGAAGTTCACATATTCCGAAGGAGAGGACGTCCTGCGCAAGCTGCATCTGGATATCGATTCGATTGTTTTCGAGCGCGGCAAACGGGTCGCCTTGGTCGGGGAGAGCGGCAGCGGAAAAAGCACGGTTCTGAGTTTATTAAGGGGACTCATGACCACCGGTGAAGTCCAGGTGCTATGCGACGGGAAGACGCTGAAGCGCGGGCTTAAACATCTGGCCCCGCATGTCACGCTTATTCCGCAGGACCCCGAGATCTTCGCCAATACGATCGAATACAACATCACGGTCGATACGAAGCAGAAGAAATCCGAACTTGAGGAAGATATCGAGCTGGCCCGCTTCACATCCGTACTGGCGCGCCTGCCCAAAGGACTCAAAACCGATATTTCGGAAAAGGGCGTGAACTTGAGCGGCGGCGAGAAGCAGCGGCTGGCGCTGGCCCGCGGAATATTCGCGGCGAAGACCAGCGACTTCATCCTTCTCGATGAGCCCACGAGTTCCGTGGATCCCATGAATGAACGGCTGATTTATGAAAACCTGATGCGGAGGTTTTCCGACCGGTGCATCGTTTCATCGATCCACAAGCTGCATCTGCTGCCCATGTTCGACTGGGTTTATGTCTTCGATCACGGGAAAATAATCGCCCAGGGACAGCCTGCGGAATTACTGAAGGAGGGCGGTTCTTTGCATCATCTGTGGACACGGGAAATAAAAATACCGGGGGTATTGTAGAGACGCCCCAATGGGGGCGTCTCTACACAATGGCCTGAAAAAGCCGCTGCTGTATAACAAAATAATAAATATGGCAGCGTCCTTTCAGGGGGCGGTGATGTTTGCGGATTCGGGGGAAGAACGGACGGAGGGAAGCTCGCCGAAGCGTATTTTCACCGTATCCGAAACGGTGTTGAAATATTCGTCGGTCAAAGTAACGGTGAGAGTATGCCCTTCCGTCAAATCGACAGAGCGCGGGACCCGAACCTGTCCCATAAACGGTTTTTCCGTAAATGTGGCCACCTTTTTACCGTCGATCGAAACGGTGACTTCTCTCACGTTCGAAGCCGAATCAATGTCAATCTGCGGCTTAAAAACCGGAGCCGAGACACTGACGCCTTCCTCGGGCGAGATGATTTTCATTTCCGGTTTGATTAGGCGGCCGGGAGTGAGTGACGGATCACACTCTTTGGTTGGCGCCACAGGGAGAGGAAGCAGGGAACCGGAGTGATCGGGAGAAGCGTTCCACTTTTCCATTTGTTTTGCCGCCCATTCCAGGACGCCCTGCTCCCAGAGCGGCCAGCGGTCAGGAAGCTCGCTTTTCGGAACGAAAAACGGCCGCTCTTCCATGGCGTCAGCCGGACAAGACAGAGAGCTCAAGAGTCCCGTAAGCTTGTCCACTTTCAAAAGAACGCAGGAGTCGTCTTCGGTAAGCGGTGTTTTTTCCTCCAAAAACAGGTCGGAAACCCTCAGGCTTATCGGCGTGCACGCCGAAGCCAGGCGCCCGGACAATTTTGAAACCAGCGGATGCGTCAGGCGTTCCGGATAGGTGAATGCCTGCTTCGTATCTTTCAGTTTACGGTGGGCTTCGGCCATGTAGTCGTGCCAGATGGGTGCTGCTACGGTGAGTCCGTCGGCTTTCTCGAAGAGCGACTGGCTGGTGGCATTGCCCACCCAGACGCCGGTGATCAGGTTCGGCGTGTAGCCTATGGTCCAGGTGCTTTCCGGCCGTCTCAGCGTGCAGACTTTCGAGGCATCCCGCTCCAGACATTTGTTGGAAGTGCCGGTTTTGGCGGCGGCCGAAAATCCCGGAATCGACAAGATAGATTTCCAATAATCGTTATCCGGGCGGGAATTTACGTCGCTTAAAATTGATGTGATCTGGGCCGCAATCCTGGGATCCACGACCTGACGGGGGGCCTCGCCTTTCGGCATATACAGGATGTTGCCGGCTTTG
>Ga0155281_147_pt1 | contig 40561 bp, 34 predicted proteins | sample RifCSPhighO2_02_FD_106249 | JGI IMG/M metagenome (GOLD analysis project Ga0155281, IMG submission 106249) | Candidatus Peribacteria bacterium RIFCSPHIGHO2_02_FULL_51_15
TGCTTCCGTCGGAATAATTCTCTATCTGGCTTTTGCCTTTCGTAAAATCCCCAGGCGCTACAATCCCTGGAAATTCGGCATCGCCGCAGTCGTCACTCTGCTTCACGACGTGATGATAACGACCGGAATTTTCGTAATTTTGAGTTATTACACCAGCTTCGAGGCGGACACCCTCTTCGTCACTGCTCTTCTCACGATCCTCGGCTACTCGGTAAACGACACCATCATCGTTTTCGACCGCATCCGCGACAATCTTTTCGTCCAGGAACGCAAGGAATCTTTTGCCGAAATATCCAACCGGTCGGTTAATCAGGTTTGGAAAAGGTCGGTTTATACCTCCACCTCCACTTTGATCATGCTTTTCGCTTTGCTGCTGCTTGGCAGCGAGTCGATCCGCTGGTTCGTGCTGACTCTGATCATCGGGATAATTATCGGCACGTATTCCTCCGTCTTCGTCGCCACTCCCCTGCTTGTTTATTGGAACGACCGAAAGAAAACTCAATGATTTTAAATTTTTGATTCCTGGTTCTTGATTCCTGATTCTTTTTTTATGCAACCCATCGTCGAAAAACTCAAGCAATCGCGCATCAAAACAACGATAGTCATCTCGGCGGATGACAGGAAAAAAGCCGAGGAAGCAGCTCTCGTAAAGCTGGGTCAAAACATCGAGATCAAAGGTTTCAGGCAGGGCAAGGCGCCGAGCAGTCTCATCCGCGAACGCGTGAAAGACGATGATTTGCTGGAACAGGTTGTCTCTTACCTGCTGCCCGGCATAGTCACCGAGTCACTCAAGCTCAGCGGCGCAAAACCAGTGATCCGCCCGGTGGCGAATATAAAATCCTTTGACCCGCTCACAATCGAGCTGATCTTCGTCGAACGGCCGGCAGTAATTCTCAGGAAGCCGGAAAAAATTTCAGTTGAGAAGAAGAAGCCCCAAGAAGCGACGGCGGAAGAAATCAATGATTTTATCAAAAAAATTATGATGCATGACCGGACCGAGACTTTAGCCGACCGCCCGGCCGCGAAAGGTGATCTTGTCCGTATGTCGCTTTCGGCGAAGGATGAAAAGGGGACAATGGTGCAGGAACTCGTTATCGGCCATTACAATATCCTGATGGGATCGGATGACCTGCTTTCCGAGCTGGAACCGGCCCTAATCGGCATGAAGAAAGGTGAAAAAAAGACGGCAGAAGTTTCATTCCCGCAAGACCATGACATCACGACTGTCCGCGGTAAAAAAATTCAGGTCGAAATGAACGTCAAAGAAGTCGCCGAAGTCAAAATGCCCGAGCTGACCGCGGAATATATAAAAACCCGCCTGGGAGCCGACCGCACGCCGGAAGTTTTCAAAGCCGACATAAAGGAAATGCTTACGCGGAAAAACAGGGAGCAGGAACTGAAACGGCGCGAAGAAGAGCTTTTTGAAAAGGTCAGCCAGTCGACCTCGGTCGACCTGGCCCCGGAGTTTATCGAAACCGAAGTCCGTGAAATGCTCCATGATCTGGGAGAAAGGCTCAAAAAACAGCAGATGACGATGGAAGACTGGCTGAAATCCACGGGGAAGGAAGCGAAAACAGTCACCGACGAAATGCGAAAAATAGCGGCGGACAGGATAACCCTGCGTTTCGGAATGCAGGAGCTGGCCAAACACCTGAAAACCGAACCTGCGGAAGATGAAATCAAAAAAGCCCTGGCGGAAGCGCAGAAAAACGATTCGCATGCGGGACATCACCATCCTGAAGAGGACTCTCTATCCGGCGGCGCGCTCTATGAAGATGTCCGGTGGGAGCTTACCATCCGGAAATTGATGGAAGAGATCATCGGAGAGGTCACGCCCACCTCACTTTAATCCTCCGTTGCGGATTTATGCCCCGCACCATCCGGCATTTGTCTTTATGAATACTGATGTGGCCGCTGCGCGAAACCACCCCCACCAATTTTTCCGGCCGCGGATCGGCGGCCTGGGCGTTGCAGCATTTGGCGAACCGGTAAGGCATGCCGGTCGGCGCGCCTTCCAGGACAACAGGTTCCTTCTCTTTTTTCGTCAGGGTTTTTTTTGCCGGTGAATTTCGTTGCCGTTTTTCGGGCAGCGAACCCGAGAAGACATGCCTGAGCACGGCCGAGGTGCGGACCGAACCCATCCCGACCTTCACAATCAGGTCTTCCCGCTCTTTCATGCTTTGTTCTTTCCCGTCAAAAGACGCCAGCGCACTCAGATCGTTGTCGAGCTTTGGGAGCCCCCGGGTCTTTAGTTCCGCGTTTATCGCTTCGCGGCCCTGGAGCAGGAATTGCGGGCGGTTATGCGCGAAAAAGTATGTTTTCAGCTTCGACCGGGCCGATGGCGTTACCATTTCTTCCAGCCATTGGAGCGCCGGGCGGGGATTTTTGTGAGTCAATACCTCGACCACATCGCCGTTTTCCAGCTTGTGGGAAATGGGGACGATCCCGCCGTTTACCCGCGCCGCTTTGAACCTGAGCCCCAGATCGGTATGCAGCACAAATGCGAAATCCAGCGGCGTGCCGCCTTCCGGCAGCTCGATTATGTCTCCGCGCGGAGTGAGGACATAGATGTGGTCCGCCAGCTTGAAATCCGCCGGCTGGTTACCTCCGCCCGGTTTGCCGATGCCGACTGACTGCTGTTTGAAAAGTATATCGGTAAGCTGCATGTTCTCGGCCCCGCGCATCACCCGGCTGTCCCTTTTTTGCTCTTTATACAGCCAATGCGCAGCCACGCCGTATTCCGCCTTGCGGTGCATTTCGAATGTCCTGATCTGCACCTCCATCATCGCGTTCTTCGGAGAACCGGGCAGCCCGATGAGGCAGGTATGGAGACTCTGGTATCCGTTTGGCTTGGGGAAAGAAATATAGTCCTTGAACCGGTGACTGAATGGCGTCGCGATCCGGTGGAGCAGCCCCAGTGTCTGGTAACAATCGGGAATCGTCGGAACCACTACGCGGACTGCGAAAAGGTCTGTGATTTTTTGCAGATCGCTCAGGCTTTTCACGCTCATTTTCTGAAAGATCGAGTATGGCTGTTTTTCCCGGGCGATTACTTCGGCTCCTATCCCCTCTTTTTTCAGAAAAGCCTGGAGCTGGCCCGACATGCCGGGAAGGAACGAACCGTACTCCTCATGAAGCAGCTTCAGTTGTCCGTCAATATGCACCGAGTCAGTCAGGTAACACTCGGGAAAAGCATGCCGTTCGAGCCGGTACTTGAGCGCGTAAATGCCGAGCCTCGCGGCTACCGGCGCAAAAAGCTGCAATGATTGGCGCGCCAGCCTGGTCCTGAATTCCGGCCGGACGTCACTCAAGTGCTCCATCAAATAGGATTGGACCGCCAAAGCGATCAGCAGAACCCGGATATCATCCGAAACCGATACCAGCATGATTTTCATGTCATCCACCGATTTCCTCCAGTCGCTTGTGTGCAAATGCGACAAAAGATGGATCCGGCTGACAATGTCCCGTACGTTTCTGCCGAAAAGATCCTTTATCTGCTGCAGCGAACAATCGGGGACTTTCAGGGCATGCTGAAGCAGGCAGGCTATCAGCGCGTCTTCATCCGGACAAAATTCGGACAAAAGCCCGGCGACTTCGCTGGCCTGACGGGTCAAAGTCATTGTCATCAGCTGGCATTGCCGGTCGCCGTATGTCTGCTTTATGAATTTCTGGGCTTTTTTTAAACGTTCCTCGTCAAGCACCGGTACTTGGCGCCGGATCGCTTCCATGGAAGAGCCTGCACTGGACAAACTGGTATCCATCCGTTGTAGGAATTTGATTTTACCATAACATGCGTAGATTTTTTGCGTTTTTTGGAAAGAAACCGAGGAGTCCGAAGAGTCCGAGGATTTAAAGGAATATATTATAGGAACATCTGAAAAATTGTTAAATTGCTAAATTGTTAAATTGCTAAGAATGTATAAAACGTGCGTTACGCTTGCGAACAATTTAGCCATTTAACAATTTAACAATTATGTCAGGGTAACAATAAAAAGCAGTTAATCAGAGCTTCCTATACATAATTCTTCGGTTTCTTCGGTTTCTTTTATAAATCGCATTGACATTTTTCTCCCTATCGTTAAGATGTAGCCAAGTCCGAAGACCGGAGGCACTAGGCCTTAGGCTGAAAGTAAGCCCTCCCGAGGAGTACAGCAGCGCTCACCCGGCCCCGGCTTGGTGGATCGTGCCGTGTTCCTCGCTGGTCTCCCGGACCCTAAGGGAGACCTTTTTTTATTACCCGTGTTTTATGGCTCTTACCAGGCAACAAAAAGAATCCCAGCTAAGTGAGCTGCAAAAGAAAATCCAGGAAGCCAAATCCGTGATATTTGCCAATTATATCGGGTTGACTGTGGCTGACATTTCCAAGCTGCGCTCGGAATTGAAAAAAGGAAAAGCGGAATTCAAAGTGGCAAAAAAGACCCTGATCCAGCTCGCGCTGAAACAGCTTAATTCACCTGAGATCAGTCCGGATGCTTTGCCGGGTCCTGTGGCCTGTATTTTCAGCATGGAGGAACCCGTGAGCGGAGCCGGCATCGCCTTCAGGTTCGGCAAGGACCATACTCAGGTGAAGTTAATTGGCGGACTCTTCGGTAAGCAGGTTCTGTCCGCGGCGGAAGCAATTGAATTTGCCTCCATCCCTTCGAAGCCCCAGCTCCTGGCCATATTTATGTCGATGTGCAATTCTCCGCTGACCCAGTTTGCCACTACCTGTTCTTCTCCCCTTTCCGGTTTCGCCCGCGCTTTGAGTGAATTAGCCACCAAACGCTCTGCCAACCCTAACCCTAACCCTAACCCTTCTTAAATTTTCCCCAAATTTTTATGTCAGATACTTTAACTCTCGCGAAAGAGGAGCAAGCCGTAATCGATGCACTGGAAAAGCTGAATGTCATCCAGCTGAATAACGTCGTCAAATTCATGGAAAAGCAATACGGCATTTCGGCTGCCGCACCGGTTGCTGCTGCTGCCGCTCCGGCCGCCGCTGCCCCGGATGCAGAGGAGAAATCCTCATATGACGTCGAGCTGACCGATGCCGGCGCGCAGAAAATCGCGGTCATCAAGGTACTGCGCGAGCTGACCCAGCTGGGCCTGGGCGAAGCCAAAGAAATGACCGAGAAAACCCCCGCCATGATCAAGAAAGGCGCAGCCAAGGCCGATGCCGACGCGATGAAGAAGAAGATCGAGGCGGCGGGAGGGAAGGTTACATTGAAGTAAATCCGGTAAATGAAGTTAGAGGTGGCCAAAGCTGCCTCTTTTTTTAATGTAAAATGTACAATGTAGAATGAAAATTTTTAAAGGGTTGTTTCCATTCTAAATTCTACATTTTACATTTTACATTTTTTTCCATGCGTTCCCTTCTCCAGGAATATATATTTCTCATCCCGCTTTTCGTCGGAATTTTCTCCGAAGCTGTGAAAATCTTCACCGAAGGCATCCAGCGCGGAGCCTGGCACGAAGGTCTGTTCCGCCCCGGTGGCATGCCATCAACACACTCCGCCTTCGTCACGGCGCTGCTTATCGTCGTGGCGAAAAAGCTCGGCGCGGATTCCACGGAGTTCGCTATCGCGTTCGTTTTTGCCTGCCTGGTCTGGTATGACGCCATCAGTTTTCGCCATGCTTTGGGCGAACAGGCCAAAGTCTTAAACCGCCTGCAACATTGGGAACATTTCTCGGAACGACTCGGGCATTCACTCAAAGAAGTAGTCGGCGGAATACTCTTCGGAGCACTGGTGACGATGCTTGTAATATGGATTTCGGGCTAAAAAGAATTTCACCTTCCTTACTTTCCTTACATCTCTTACCTTTTCATTCAAGTCCTCTTGCCATCCTTTAATATTATTGACTTATCACAATTACCTACTCTATAGTTTCCGGTAAGCAAACGCCTTCGTCTCAGTCGATCGGACCATTACCGAGGACGCCAGAAAAGAAGGAAGGTTGCGTTCTCTACTTCTTTTTTTTTATTATATGGCTGATCAGCAGATCACCTGCCGCGACTGCGGTAATGCTTTTACGTTCACCGAAGGTGAGCAAGCCTTTTATACCGAGCGTGGGCTCGCGGCACCGCAGCGTTGCAAGGACTGCCGCGTGAAGCGCAAAAACGAGCGGCTCAGTAACCGCCAGATGTATCCCGCTGTCTGCGCCAAATGCGGCGCGGAATGCGAGGTGCCGTTTAAACCGCGCCCGGAATCCGAAGGAGGCCGGCCGGTTCTCTGTCTCGCCTGTTTCAAGGCCGAGAAAGAAGCTGCCCCGGCTCAAAGCCCCGCCTGATCGCGACAAAAATCCACAAAAGAGCCCGGGGAAAACCGGGCTTTTTTTAAAAAAATTTTCACCTTCCTTACCTTCCTTACCTTCCTTACCTTCCTTACCTTCCTTACCTTCCTTACCTTCCTTACCTTCCTTACCTTCCTTACCTACCTTACCTTTTCCCGTAATGCTTCCACCCCCTTCAAATCACAAACCAAAGTAGATTGCGTCACCCGGTGTACCGGTGTTTCCCCCGCCAGCCATTCATTAATCGAATGAAAAGACTCTTTATACATCTTTTGCGTGCTTTCCTCGGCATAAAAAGCGATATGCGGAGTTACCAGCACGTTGGGATGACTGATCAGTTTTTCATTCCACTGGAAATCTTTTTCATGCTCCAGCACGTCAAGTAATGCATGCGAGATCTTCCCGTCGTCCAGAGCTTTAAGCAGCGCGTTTGAATCAATCAGCTCTCCCCGTGCCGTATTGATGATGATTGCCCCCGGTTTCATCTTGTTCAGCGCATGTTCGTTTATCAGGTGGTTTGTTTCCGGGAGAAGCGGCACATGCAGGCTTACTACATCGCTCAAACCCAGTACTTCCTCGAAATCCACATACTTAACCCCAAATTGAGTCTCCAGCTCGATAACCCGGCATTTGTCGCAAGCCAGGATGTTCATGCCAAATCCGTGTGCGATTTTGGCCGTATTTATGCCGATCTTGCCGGTCCCTATTATCCCCATCGTTTTCCCCATAAGCGCCATCCCCCTAAGCCCGTGGTAATCGAAATTGCCTTCCCGGACCTGCGCTTTTGCCTCGGTGATCCGGCGCAACGCCGACAAGAGAAGGGCGAATACATGTTCGGCGATTACATGCGAGCCGTAATCCGGAACATTGCATACCGCGATATTCCGGGCTTTGCATGCATCGAGATCGATGTGGTTGAAACCCACTGAACGGGTGGAAATCAGTTTCAGTTTGGGAAGTGACTTTATGACTTCCGCGGTAAATTTTGAATATATGAAACCGCTAACGACATCTTTATCCTTGCAGGCCCGGATGAGATCGATTCCGTTCAGAGATTCCGTGCGAATCTCGGCTTTGGGATATTGGTCCAGAACTGTTTTCAGGTCTTCGGAATCGACTTCAAGAAAGAGAATCGAAGGAGGCGGAGGCATAGAAAAAATTGAGAATTGAGAATTGAGAATTGAGAATTGAGAATTAATTGTCAATTGTCAATTGTTAATTGTTAATTGTTATTCTGTTCACCTTCAAACGATAGCAATCCCCGGTTAATTCGTTTACAATTCCCCCCGATGTCTTTCACAGTCCGACCTGTCCGCGAGGAGAGGAAGTCTGATGTCAGGTTCAAGAAGTACGTTCTTCTGGCTGCGGCTTTCGTCCAATCGATATTTCATTTGTATCGGTGGAAAAAGGAGCGTAACCAAAAGGAGCGAAAGGAGCTCAAACGGATCGCTACGCTCAAAAAAACAGTGACAGTGTTGCTCGCCGTCCTTATCGCGTTCCTGCTGATAATCGGGACGCTGCGGGTTCTGCTCCGGTTGAAAGCTTTTTCTTTGACCGGAATGTTTTCCGCAGTCAGCGCCGATCTCCCCGCGGACGAAAACGGCCATACCAACGTATTGCTGCTTGGCGTCGGCGACTCCAATCACGATGGCGTTGACCTGACCGACACGATAATGGTGGCCAGCCTGGATCCGGCTAAAACCCGAAGCGCCGTCCTGCTGTCCCTGCCAAGAGATTTGTACATATTGAATTCGGAAAAAATGGGCAAAGGCCGCATAAACGACCTGTACAGAGACTACAAGTCCTTTCTGATCTCGCAGGGATCCGACAAAGCGAAAGCCTCCGGTGAAGCCATGAAGCAGCTGGCGAAAGAAATCGGATCCTTTGTCGATTTGCCGATACACGGCGTGATAAAAATAAATTTCTCCGGCTTCACCCAGGCGGTTGATGCCATCGGCGGCGTGGATGTTTTCGTTCCGGAAGACATAAGTGACCCCGAATATCCGGGGCCGAATTACACTTTTGAGACTTTTGCATTGACGAAGGGGCCGCAGCACCTGAGCGGGGAAACGGCGCTGAAATATGTCCGCAGCCGCCATTCGACCAGCGATTTTTCCAGATCGGCGCGCCAGCAGCAGGTTATGGCCGCAGCCGCAGCCAAAGTGAGGGGAAGCGGACTTTTAAAAAACGCGAGCAAGATGACGGATCTTCTGAGCATAATTTCAAAAAATATGGAAACGACCTTCACGACCCGGGAACTTTTCGGCTTGGCCGGCCTGGGCCAGAAAATAGACCAGAAAAAAATTGTTTCGACGCAGCTTTCGGATCAAAACGGCCTGTATGACGGCCCTGCCGGACGCGGAGGTTTCTTGTATGCGCCTCCCCGCGAACAATTTGAGGGAGCTTCTATCCTGCTGCCGGTCTCCATGCCGGAAATGCCAGTGACCTGGAAACAGATCAGATCACTCAGCCGTCTGCTTTTTGAAAACCGCGAATTGTTTGTCCGTCCGCCAGCCGTCGCCGTATTGAACGCCGGGGCCAGAGAAGGATCGGCCAGGAAACTCGCCGGTGAGCTTTACAAGTACGGCTTCAATGTCGTCGATTCACGAAATTTTTTGAAGGGTGACAATCCTTCATTTGAAAAATCGTTCGTCGCCGTTTACCCTTCCCAGAAAACCGAAGAAGCAACGGAAGAAGCGGCCAATAAGCTTTCCAAGGCAGAGGACAACGCCGATTTTTTCAAAAAACTTTTCAAATTTTCCTCTCCTTTGTCCACGGTCGACATTGCGGCTTTCGGGGAAAATCCCGCAGATATCATCATCGTTTTGGGCAAGGATTACCGTTTCGGCAATCTGCAAGATTTGATTCTCACTTCAACCGAATAATATTTATGGAATCAAGAATGAAGGCAGAAATGTTTACCGACCTTTCCCCCTTTTCTGCCCTTTCTCACTTTGATACCTGATTCTTGATTCTTGATACCTGATTCTTTTCCATGCTGACACCACGCGAGATCATTGCGCAGGCCTGGACCATAACCACGACCGAGCGTTCGTTGAAACGCTGGGGGTTTGTCGGCTCTTTCTTCCGTCTGCTACTGGATATCAAGCTGGTCGCTTATCAGATTTATTTCTCTTACGCATTCATGGTGGCCGGCAAGGAAGTGGGGCTCTTTGACGACATCATCTGGGCCTATGACCGCCTGCCTTTCGGGCTGTTTGTAACCTTGTTTGTCGGCTTCATACTGCTGCTAGGCGTTGAGTTCCTGCTGCCGAGTTTCACCGACGGAGCCATCATCGGCCTCGGAGCCAAGTCTCACAATAAGGAAGAGGTCAAAGGCGGTTTTGTCCTTGGGATGTACAATTTCTTTCCCATTTTTACGGTACATGAAATTTTCGTATTCAGCGGCCTGAACCTTCTGATCACGGCCGTATCGATACTTTTGCGCTACGGAAGCGGACTTCAGGGTTTCCTGATCGTTGTCGCAGTATCCTTGTGGTGCGTATCGGGCATCCTGAAGTTTTTCTCCAATTTCGCCGAACCGGCGATAGTGATAGACAAGGAAAATGTGTTTATGGCGATCGGCAAAAGCATGAAACTGGTGATCAGTTATCTCTGGCATGTCATATTTCTGGTCATGCTGATGCTCATAATCAGTATCCGCATTTTCATAAACACCGTAATCGCCGTCCTCATTCCCGTCGCGGTATTCGGCATCGGGATAGTTCTGACTTACATTTTCACCCCGGCGGTCAGCTATACCATCGCCGGCATAGTCGGACTGGTTTTGATCTTCATCGCGGCATATTTCTTCACTTATCTGCATGTCTTCAAACAAACGGTCTGGACGATCCTCTATATGGAGCTGGTGAAAGAAAAGGAGCTGGACCGGATAGAAATCAAAAATGAGGACGTTATCTTGCCGCAGGTTCAAGCAGTACCGCAAATTTAGGTAAGGAAAGTAAGGGAGGTAAGGGAGGTCATATTTTTTACCTTCCTTACTTTCCTTACTTTCATTACCTTCCTTACCTTTCTAAAATCCCTTGACTTGTGAACGATCGTCCACCATTCTGGTGTACGATTGTATCCAATCTTTTATGACCCTTACGCCTCATCAAAGAACGGTTCTGAACTATATCACTGAATTTCAGAACAAACGCAGCTACTCGCCGTCGCTGGCCGACCTCGCCGTGGCCTTCGGTGTACGCAGCAAGAACTCGGTTGCCAAAGTGGTGAACACTCTGGTCCACGAGAAACAGATTGAGAAAGATCCGAAAGGCCGGATAAAAATCATCGCTATGGCTCATTTCGACGACCGGCCCGCTCCCCTGACTCTGCCGCTCTTCGGTCCCATTGCCGCCGGTTTTGCCGCCGCCGCCGAGCAGGACGCCACGGAACAAATACGGCTCGATCAATATCTGATCAAAGACCGGGCTGCGACTTTCCTGCTGCGGGTAAAAGGCGACAGCATGATCAATGCCGGCATCCACGAGGGTGATCTGGTGATAGTTGACCGTACCTTTGAACCCCGGCCAGAGAATATCGTTGTCGGCATTATGGACGGCGAATTTACCCTGAAACGCCTGAAGAAAGACAAGGGAAAATATTATCTAAAAGCCGAAAATGACGAATTCCCGGATCTGCACGCCCTCGACGAACTGAAGGTGGCGGGAGTAGTGGTGGGGGTGATTAGAAAATATCACTGAGAATTTTTTTCGCCGTATACACCGCGGCCGGGAACGTCTGCTGCTGATTTCAATTTTTAAAAGCTTCCTTAGTTTTTAATTGCAAGTTGGTATCAGAGCGGGCGTTCGCGCCCGCGGTTTGGATGAGATTCATACCACTTCGCGTTTAAAACGTTCTTAATCAGACGCGCTGGCGGTATGGAGTTCTTGGCTTGAGTAAACGCTACGCGGTACGAGATGATGCCGTTACGAATGACCGATTAGTTATGTTTTAAATGCAAAATGGTATCACTTTGCGAATAAACCAGCTGATTCTTTGCTGTTCAAATTTCTCTGCCCTTTCTTTGTGCGCGACAAAAAAAAGGGCGAAAGAAAACGCGCGCGCCACAGTCCCTCCTTTGGGCCGCTCTGAACCCCATGGCGCGCACCCACATGGCTCAATTATTTATCGCCAACGCAGGTTCTTTTGCTCAAAGCTGATACCACTTCGCGTTTAAAACGTTCTTAATCAGACGCGCTGGCGGTATGGAGTTCTTGGCTTGAGTAAACGCTACGCGGTACGAGATGATGCCGTTACGAATGACCGATTAGTTATGTTTTAAATGCAAAATGGTATGAGCCAACCGCTCATCGATTTTCTTCAGCTTCTCTTCGACCTCCGTAAGCTTCCCCTTTTCCGCTTCCACAAGCGATGCCGGCGCACGTGAAACGAAGTCCTGATTCCGGAGCTTCTGTAAGAGGCCATCACGATACCGCACGAGCGACGTCTGTTCCTTCAGGAGACTCTTTTTGACCTTCACCGGATCGAAGAGGCCCTCGAGTGAGAGATGAATCTCCGTGCCGGAGAGGAATGCGCTCGCGACGTTCGTGTGCTTGACCGGCTTCGCATCGATCATGAGCGTCCCCACATGCCCAAGTCGCCGGATGTGGGCCTCCTGGGACTGAAGGAGCTCGGCATGCTTCTTCGTGTAAATGAATACCGCAACGTCCTTCCCCGCTTCGATCTCCTGCTCCACCCGCAGCTTGCGAATCGCGGAGATGACATCAATAAGTACTTGAAACTGCTCACGCGGAGTTATCCCTTTGCCCTCAGCAAGAGCAATGTCTACCGGCCAAGGATGTTTAATAAGAATATCGGCATTTTCATGTTTTAGAGATGACCAAAGCTCCTCTGTGACAAAAGGACAAAATGGATGAAGTAATTGCAAGATTTCTCTGAGAGCGTTAACAAGAAATGGGAGATTCGATTCCCCTTTAGAAAGTTCCAGGTACCAATCACAAAAGAAGTCCCAAACAAAACTATATAAAGAATCCCCTGCAACGCTAACAGCATAATTTTCTAGGCCTAACGTAACTTTGCCACGCACAGATAATAGCTCGGAAAACAAAGCGAAATCTGCAAGTGTTTTTGGCTCATAAGCACTAGGTATTATTGCTTTCGGATCTAATTTCTCCTTTTCACACTGTATCAACACGAACCGTGCCGCGTTCCAGAGCTTGTTGACGAAATTTCTGTACCCCGCGATTTTCTCTTCATAAAGCCGCGTGTCGTTTCCCGGGCTTTGCCCAATGGTCATGGAAAGTCTCAAGGCATCTGCTCCGTATTTCGGGATGATATCGAGCGGATCGATGGCGGTTTCCGGGTGGCTCTTGCTCATCTTTTCCCCGTTTCTGTCCAAAACCAATCCGTGGAGATAAACCGTTTCAAAAGGAATTTCACCCGTCGCGTAAGTCGTCATCAGGATCATTCGCGCCACCCAGAAAAACAGTATATCGGCGGCGGTTTCCAGAATCTGCGTCGGATGAAAATCCTGAAAATCAGGACTTCTCTTCAACATTTCATCGAGAGAGATGGAAAAATCATCGGCCAGTGAGGGATCTATAAGCGTCGACCATGTCCATAGTCCAGAAGAAAACCAGGTATCAAGCGTATCAGGATCCTGATGAACCACCCCGCCGCAATGAGGACAACCGTCGATCGGTCTCGAAGAAACAATAATGCCGGATTGCCCACCGGCTGTGAGCTGTGAGCTGTGAGCTGTGAGCTGCTCATCACTCATAGCTGACCGCTCATCGCTTGTCTGCGCATTCTTTGCGTCACCGCACTTCGAGCAATAGTAAACAGGCACCCTGTGTCCCCACCAGATTTGGCGGGAAATACACCAGTCCCGGAGATTATCTATCCAATTGAAATAAACTTTTTCAAATCTCTCAGGAATAATTTTTATTTCTCCGTTACGCACAACAGATTGCATAATTTCCTTCAAGCTGAACAATTCTCCTTTCCTTGCCCCGCGTAGCCCGAAGGGCGTAGCGGGGTGCCTTCTTGCCCCTTCTTGTCGGCCGAAACCTTGGCGAAGGCTGATGCCTTCTTGCTCTTCCCAGGTGACTACCTTTTTATTTACATCAATAAACCACTGCTCCTTTATCTGCGGCTCCACTATCCCCTTCCCGCGATAGCTAACCGCTACCCGGTGAACGTAATTTTTATCCACTTTGACCAGTAATCCTTTGGCCTTCAATTTCTCGACGACTTTCGGCCGGGCTTCCTCGATCGGCATCCCCGCAAATTCGCCGGCGATCTGAAGCAAGCGGCCGTCGAAGCCTATTATCTGCTCGCGCTCAAGCTTGTGCCGCTCACTGAGCTCAAAATCGGTCATGTCGTGCCACGGCGTGATGGTCATCACTCCGGTTCCGAATTCCGGATCGACGATCTTGTCTTTTATCACCGTGGCTTTCACCGGCCCGTTTATCCATTCGGCGGTGAAAGTTTCCCCATCCTTGTATTTCGCGTACCGCTTGTCAGCGGGGTGCATCACGACATACTTGTCGCCGAATTTTGTCTCCGGGCGGGCGGTGGAGATCTGAAAGGGACCGTATTGAAAGGTGTAGTACGGCGTCTTTTCCTCGATGTATTCGATCTCGTCATCCGAAACCGTCGTCTGCATCTTCGGGTCCCAGTTCACCGCACGGTGGCCGCGGTAAATCAAACCATCTTGGTACATTTTCACGAAGACCTCGCTCACACAGCGGTTGAGCGTCGGATCCAATGTGTAACGCTCCCGGGACCAGTCGCAGCTGGCACCCATCTTCCGGACTTGTCCGCGGATAGTCCCGCGGCTTTTGTCGACGAAATCCGCGATCCGCCGGATCAATTCTTCGCGCCCGAGCTTGGCCCGGGGGTCGGGAATATTCTCTTCTTTCTGAATCTGTTTTATCACGACGCTTTCGGTGGCGATGGAAGCATGGTCGGTGCCCGGCACCCAGAGCACGCGCTTGCCGCGCATACGATTGAACCTGATAAAAATATCCTGTAGAGCGAGCATCACCGAGTGTCCCAGATGCAGCTGCCCCGTCGCATTCGGCGGCGGCATGCTTATCGTAAAAGTTTCAGCTTTCTCATCTTTGCAACTTTCCGGCCGGAAAGCTCCGCTCTTTTCCCACATTTCATAAATCCGATCTTCGGAGGCCTTCGGGTCGTAAGTTTTGGGAAGCGGCATTGGGAGAAAGTCTACTACATGAGAGCTGTAAGCCAAATTATGATTATTGACATTTATTATTTTTCTAATATATGAACATAACTCCTTTCAACGGTTTTTGGAGTTGGGATAGGTAAGCCTGCATTGTGGGCGACCACTATCCACCCCGGGGCGATGCTTCTCCTCTTTTCTCTCTCAAAGAAGCATCGCCCCATTTTTAAATGTTTTGATTTTTTCAAGCTGCCCTTCAACTTCGCTCAGGGTAAACAAGCCATCAGCTACCAGTGACGCCAAAGCTTTTAGTTGCCGCGCCCGCGGAGGGGCGCTGCTGAGTGGAAAAAATAACTGTTTTTTTACAAATTTTGTAGATAAAGACCTATAATTACCAGCATGGAACGAGAGCATATATTTCTAGGGTCAAAAGAAAACCGCCTGATACCGAGAGGGGTTTTCGGCAATTTGAAAAATGTTGTGGCCGGCTCTTTCGATGAAAACGTTATCGTCCCCGCGGAAAAAGGCAATGTGCCCAAAGCGCTGCTGGGCGTTCCGATCGCGGTAGCGGATACCGTCCTTACGGCGCCGGACGCCGCACTGGCGGGACTTGCGGGCGAGGATATCGAGCCGCTCAAAGCCCAGTCCTTCGCCCGAACCAGCCGCGATATTCCGCTGATCGTAAGTCATACACTGGATACCATCGCGAACCTGCTGACACTGAAACCATGGCAAGCAACCAAAAGTTTTGTAAAAGGCGGGCTGGGAGTACTTCGCCTGCCCTCCGATATCCCGATGGATATCGTCAATGACGCGACGGGGGTGAGCGTCATCGAAAGAAAACAGGCACATTACCATGACAAAATTCTCGCGCTCGCGGCATGAGCTACGATCCGCGGACTTATAAAGGCTGCTGCTGAACCTAAATTACTATTTTTTATGATTCCATTTTCACCGTTTTTCTGCTAGAATAAGAGCATAAAACCTATGCAAATATCGCCCGAAAATTTGCCTGTCGCGCCGAACCTGGCAAATTCGCCATCCGTTGCTCCAGTCGTTTTCGCCACCCAGTCGGTGGGAAGAATTTTCAATTTTGTCGGAACCATCGCTCCCCCATTGCTTACTCTGGCCATCGCCGGTATGGGACTGAAGATTTTGACGGGAAAAAACCCGAAATACTCGGAAAAAGCTGAATTCTCAATTCTCAATCATCAATTATCAATTTCATCTAAACTCTAAAAGAAAAAAACCGTTAAAATCCAGTCAAGCCTCAAGCCATATGCCGACTTACGATTATAAATGCACAGTCTGTTTCGCCTCTTTTCGGAAGGTACTGCCTTTCGGAACGGACGAAATCCCGCAGTGTCCGAGGTGCGGAGGGGTGTCACAAAAAATCATCATTCCTCCCATGATCCACTTCAGGGGAAACGGTTTCTATAAGACCGACAGTTCCGTGAAAAAGGAGTCTAACCCCAACCCCAACCCCAACCCCAACCCTAACCCTAACCCTAACCCTAACCCCAACCCAAGCCCCAACCCAAGCCCCAGCCCCGCTTCCGCCAAAACATGAAAAAAAACAGATCCAAAAAAATGACGGCGAATAATCCGTGGGTGACCAAGCTCACAGGACTTTCTTACCAGTCTCTCTTGTTTCTGTATGTGGGGTTGATCGTCGGTTTCGGCATGATTTATTATTTCCTTTCCACCTTTATCCCGGCCCACGGACCGGGGATCCCGCTGGGCGCGCCGGTTTGGTACCGATTTTTGGACAGTCTGTACTTTTCTACGATCACGGCAACGACCGTCGGTTACGGCGACATATCTCCTCACGGATTTTCGAAAGTCCTGGCGGGGCTGCAAAGCATTTCCGCCCTCTTCGTCTTCGCGATATTGGTATCGAAACCCATCTCCCAGAAGCAGGAGACCGCGCTTTTTGAGATGCATCAGCTGACCTTCGACGATGTTTTCACCTCGGTTCGCGAAGGTTTTTTCATAATGCGCAAAGACTTCGATGACCTGATAGTGGAAGCCCGACACCATAAAACTCTGAAACCGACTTCCTGGGAAAACCTGCTGACCGCTTACCGGCAGGGCGAAGTGCTGTTCGAGGAAATCCCGAAGTTTTACGACACCGAGAAACAGCTCTATGTCATCGATATCCACCGGGAGCAGCTGCTGATCGAATCGGTCCAGAGGACGCTCGAGCGGCTGGCATCGCTCCTGAAAACTTTCGATGAACATGAAATCGGATGGCGTGCTGACGAAAAACACACCAAGCGGTTCGACGAATTCCTCACTCTGGCGGAGAAAACCAAAAAATACTGGCACTCCCAATCCTTGAACCGGGAACGGGAAGAATTCACCGAACTGGAAAAGATCTTCACTGAAATCATCGGGTTGAGGCAGAGCGCAACTTCGTAAAGGGAATCAATAACCAACCTGCTCAGATAATCTAGAACACCGCGGCCACGGAGGGCCGCTACTGATGGAGTCTGTTATTTTTTTGCACTCAGCAGCACCCCTCCGTGGGTGCGTCGGTTCAATAAAATGGCTCTGGAAGCCGATTAAAATGTTAACACTAATTAATAGGAGCAGGTCTCCGACCTGCGTACGCGGCTCAAGAGAGCCGTTCCTATTCTTGGAGCTCCTATTCATAAAAACCTTCGCGTTAGCGATTAGCGGGGAGCTTTTTTCTCCCCGCTATCCGCTCATCGCTTATCGCTATCTCCTAAATCCGCCTCTGCCTCCCCCTCCCGGTCTGCCTCCTCCCCTCGGTCCGCCCATTCGCGGGGGCGGCGGTATCCAGCCGGCGGGAGGAGCAGTCATTTGCTTGAGCGAAAAGCGCGTCTTACCCTCGAGCGCATCGAATTCCACGCACTTGGCCTGGATGACATCTCCAACCTTCAATATGTCTTCGACCTTTTCGGTCCTGGCCCATTGCAGCTCCGAAATGTGGATCATGGCGTCCTTGCCGTGGCCGAATTCCACTATCGCTCCGACTCCGTCGATGATTCGCGCCACTTTGGCGTCGTAAATCTTCCCGACTTCCGGTTTCTCCACTATGCCGAGAACCCATTCTTTGGCTTTCTGCATCGCTTCGCCGTTTACCGAAGTTATGAAGATCAAGCCGCTGTCCTCGATATCGATCTCGACTCCGAGATCCTTGGTGATCTTTTGGATCGTTTCGCCGCCCTTGCCGATCACCAGCCGGATATCATCCGGATTTATCTGAATCGTCTCGATCCTGGGCGCGTACGGGCTCATCTCTTTCCGCGGTTCGGCTATCTCCTTCAGCATCGTTTCCAGTATCTGTGCGCGGCCGACTCTGGATCTCTCCAACGCTTCGGCAAAAACATGATCGGGGAGCCCCTTGATCTTGACATCCATCTGGATAGCGGTGATGCCCTTCGCCGTGCCGGCGACTTTGAAATCCATGTCGCCGCCGAAGTCCTCCTCGTCCTGAAGATCAGAGAGGATGACGTACTTGTCTTTGGATTCATCGGAAATCAAGCCGAGTGCTATGCCGGATACCGGCGCGGTTATCGGCACACCGGCCGCCATCAGCGCAAGCGTTGAACCGCAGGTCGCTGCCATCGAAGAGGAACCGTTTGACTCCAGAATTTCCGTAACGACTCGGATGGTGTACGGGAAACTTTCGAGCGGCGGAAGCGCCGGCTCCAGCGCGCGCTGCGCCAGACTCCCGTGGCCGATCTCGCGGTTGCCGACAAAGAGACGATTACTGGTCTCCCCGACCGAGAACGGCGGGAAATTGTAGTGATGCATGTACCGGAGCTCTTCTTCACCCTCCATGCCCTCGATCAGCTGCCGGTCACCGGGTGCGCCGAAAGTACAGGTAGTGAGCCCCTGAGTTTCGCCGCGCTGGAACAAAGCCGAGCCGTGGACCCGCTTGGGCAGAATGTCCACCTGGCAGGTTATCGGCCGTATCTCATCTATTTTCCGGCTACTCATGCGGATACCTTTTTCCAATATCAACCGCCGGACTTCGCCTTTTATGATCTTGTCGACCATTTCGGGAGCCTTCTTGTAGAGCGTGATCAAGTCCTCATTTTCGCCTGCCGGACCGCCTGCGGTGAGCGAAGCCGAACCGTGAATGGCTTCCAGTTTTTCGGCCGCCTGGTCCATGAGACTGGTGAAAATCCTGCGGCGCGCTGACTTGGCCATGGGTTCGGTGATCGCTTTGGTGGCGATGGGCAGCACCCAGTCGGTCAACATTTTCATATCCTCTTTTGACGGCTCAAATGCTGGTTCGATTTCAAATTTCTTCTTGCCGATTTCCTTTTGAATATCAGCAAAGAACCGGGCGATTTTCTGCGCCCATTTTTTGCCGAACTCGATCGCCTTTAGGATCTCCGGCTCCGGGATCTGATTCGCCCCTGCCTCGATCATCACCACCCGCTCAAGCGAAGCAGTCACGAACATGTCGAGATCGCTCTTCTTGCGGGCTTCAACCGTCGGATTCAAAACCAGCTCCCCGCCGATGAGGCCGACTCGCACGGTTCCGAGTGGGCCGCCTGCTGGACAGTCCGACAGGGCTACAGCCAGATTCGCCGCATTCGCGGAAGTAATGTCGTGTTCGTGTTCGAAGTCGTAACTCAAGACCGTCGCGAAAACCTGTATGTCGTTTCGGATGTGTTTTGGGAACATCGGCCGAAGTCCGCGATCGATGACGCGCCCGAGTAATACATACGGATCGGCCGGTCGTCCTTCGCGCTTTCTGAAACGGCTGCCGGCGATCTTCCCTCCAGCGTAAAACTTTTCCTGATAAACGACCTGCAGCGGCAGGAAATCCACGCCTTCGCGAGCTTTCAGGCTTACGGTGCAGTTGCCAAGCGATACCGTATCGCCCATCTGGCAGACGACCGACGCGTTGGCCTGAGTCGCCAGTCCGCCGGTTTTTATAATAAGCGGCTCGTTTCCGAGTACCAACGAATATTCTTTTTGCATAGAAATTATGGGAAGCGGATATACGCCCTTCCCCTTTTAAAGGATTTTTGCTTTGAGTGGACTTACATATGAAGGTCTGGTGGCAATTGGCTATTAGCTAACTGCCAACTGCCAGCGCCGCAGGCGCTCGTACGTAAATCCACAAAAATCCGGTGATAAAGGAAAGAGCGTGGATCCATCATATACCGCCCCTGACGTTTTTTCCAGTTTTATGTGATAGGCGATGATAAATTGCTAAATGGCTAAATTGCTACGCCCATTCAATCAACTCAGGTCGACCTTATTCAGCCACAATCCCCAATGTCATCATGGGCGACCTGATACCACTTCGCGTTTAAAACGTTCTTAATCAGACGCGCTGGCGGTATGGAGTTCTTGGCTTGAGTAAACGCTACGCGGTACGAGATGATGCCGTTACGAATGACCGATTAGTTATGTTTTAAATGCAAAATGGTATGAGCTTGTCGAAGGTCGCAAGCGAAACGCACGTTCTTGCTTGCAAACAATTTAGCAATTTAACAATTTAGCAATCTGTTCCGAAGTCCAAAAATTACTTCTTCAAATCTAACGCATCAATAACCTTCTGGTATTCATCCGTCTTGTTCATCCGAAGATAGGACAGTAGCTTCCGGCGGCGCGAAACCTTGGCGATTAGCCCTCGTCTGGCTGAATTGTCCTTTTTGTGATCTCTGAGGTGTTTGGTCACCTGATCTATCTCCTTCGTGAGGATCGCAACCTGGACCGACGGGGAGCCTGTGTCGCCGTCATGCAGACGATGCTTGGTGATGATTTTCTTTTTCGAGGCGCGCTTCAGAGCCATAAAAATGGGGGTTAATTTCCCGAAGTGTAAAATCACAAACCTTCTTCGGGCCTTCTCCAGCGGATATCCGACAGGAAAAAGTGCGATAGCGGGCTTAGACTAGCGGGACTTTGTCCAAAGTCAAGAAGCTGGACACGATAAAGAAACCGAAGAAACCGACGAGTCCGAAGAAACCGAAGAAAAAAACCGGTTCATGACCTTCTGTTGCACTCCTCGGGTTCCTCGGTTTCCTCGGTTTCGTCGGTTTCCTCCCAAAATAGTGGACAATCGTCCACCCTGTGCTAGTATGGCCATTATGGAAACTGCTTTGATCGTTATAGGCTTACTGATTGTCGCCGGAATTGGCGTTAACATAGCTCTTCAACTTAGAACACCCCCACCCCCAACCGGTTCCAGAGACTTGAGTCTAGATTTGGCCAAAACTGAAAAAGAGCTTGAATCCGAGAAAGCGGAAAAGAACAAACTGGCCGGTATGAATAAGCAGCTTTTCGCCGAAATACAACAAATTAAAGGGGACTTGAAAGCAACAGAAAAAGAACGTGACAGTCTCCAAGCTCGCGTGACCAAATTCGAGACCAATAAGGAACATCAAGAAAAGGAGAATAAAGAAATGATTCTAAACCAGGCAAATGCCCTAAAGGCTTTGGACGAAGAGCGACAGAGAGTAACCAAAGAGGATCAGGATCGGCAAAGGCTGCGAGAAGAAGAACGTGATCGGATTTGGGGCGAGCATGAAAACGATGTCATTTCGGCACTGCTCGATCTTTGCAAGCTTCCACAGTTTCAGTTCACCTGCTACACAAACAAAACTCTACCAGATGAATTCGACGGCAGTCTCAAGCCCGATTTTTTAATCGAATTTCTGGATCAATACGTTATTTTCGACGCCAAAGCGTCTAAAGCGCAGAGTTTGCAAACCTACATCGACGACGCTGTGAGAAAAACAGCGGACAAAGTCCGGAAAAACAAGAATATTTATCCTCACGTTTTCTTAGTCGTACCGAGCCAGGCAATATCGGAGCTGAAGAAAGTGATTTATCCAAAAGATGAATTGATATTTTACGTGATTTCCCGGGAGGCATTAGCTCCGATTCTTGCTTCACTCAAAAGGATTTCTACTTATGAATTGGCTGAGCAACTGGATCCCCAAAAGCGCGAAAATATCATCAATATGATTGCCGAACTGGTGACCCATATCAGTTACCGGAATGCTCACGAACTGATCCTTACCCGGATGGGAGCGGATACAGTTGAACGCATCCAGCACATCGATCCCGATTTGGCGGAGGAGATTGATCAGAAACAATCTGAGAAAAAGATGACCCAGTTGACGATGTCAGAAATAAAACGCTTGGCCTCCAGCGTTTCCGAGCAAAAAAATGCCGCTTCACAGTTGGCTTCGCCGAAAGCTGCGGTAAAAAAACCGTTTATCCAAAGCGCTGAAACAGTCATTGCTGGAAAAATGCTTTGACAGAATTCCGGTAGGGACTAAAGTTTGATTAGTGTTGTTTCAAATGTCTCAATTGAATACGCTCATCAGCCTCGTCCTCGTAGTCGTCGTTCCTTAGGAACCGCGCGAGCCGTGCTGAAATAAACCCACCTCGCGCCAAGCGGGGTTTTTTGTTTTTATTCCCATCAATACAATGCCAAAATTCTCGGAAACACCACCGATGACCATCGTCCAATCCGAAGGCAATGGTTACGAGTTCTGGCACGGATCGGGGCGTATCACCGTGCGTAATTGCAATAATATCTTTCGAATGACCAGTGTGCTTGTCCGCAATATTCAGCCGGATGCCGATGTCGATAAGATAATTGAAGCGATGGGCAAAAAGGTTACTTCTGCAATTAAAAACGGATCGGATAAATAAAATCTTCGATAAACGCGCTTTCGCATGGGCGCAACGCCCATGCCCCCACGGCCGGGACGGCCGTGCCACATCGTAATCAGAAATTTTACTTGTCTTGATTCTTGATTCCTGGTTCTCATATGAAGCGCTAAGATCAATCGCCAATGTCTTATGATGATCCGATACTCGGCCCGCTTAACGAATCGCAGAGAGAAGCGGTGCTGAAGATAAAAGGCCCAGCGCTGATACTCGCTGGAGCCGGCAGCGGAAAGACACGCACGCTGACCCATCGCATCGCTTACATGATCGAACAGGGCATACCACCCTGGCAGATATTGGCGGTTACTTTTACGAACAAAGCTGCCGCGGAGATGAAAGAACGCATTCGGACCCTGCTCAAAATCACCAACGTCGAGGGCACCGAACGCGAGCATCTGCCGGCAAGCGGGACTTTCCATTCCATTTGCGCCCGGATACTCCGCCGCGATATCGAAAATATCGGTCGAAACAGGAACTACGTGATTTACGATTCCGACGATCAGAAAAAGGTCATGCAGCATGTTTTGCGAAATATGAAGATCCCGCCGGAGGAGCTGAAGCCCCGGGCGGCCATGGCCCACCTCGGCCGGTTCAAATGCGAAGCTCTGAGTCCTCATGAAGTGAAAACCCAAGCCACGACTTACACTACCCGGCGTATGGCCGAAGTATATTCCGCTTACCAGCAGGAGCTGAAAACCGCCGACGCGCTGGATTTCGACGACTTGATACTCGAAACCATCCGGCTTTTCAAAGAATGTCCGAAAATTTTGGAAAGATACCAAATGACCTGGCGTTATCTGCATGTCGACGAATATCAGGACACGAACCATGCGCAGTACCTTTTCATCAGCCTGCTGGCAGCAGGGCAGCGGAACCTGTGCGTCATCGGCGATCCGGATCAAGCGATCTACGCTTTCCGCGGCGCCGATATCCGGAACATCCTGGAGTTTCAAAAAGAATATCCGAATGCCGTTTCGGTGAAGCTGGAACGAAATTATCGTTCGACTCAGCAGATCCTGGATGCCGCCGACGCAATCATCGCGGCCAATCCGAACCGGCCACAGAAAAAGATGTGGACTGACCGGAAAGACGGGAAGCTGATCACGCTGTCGGAAGTTTTGGATGAGCGGCGCGAGTCCGAGGAAGCGGTGAGAGGGGTGCTGGAACGGCAAAAAGACGGCGTGCCGCTGATCGAGCAGGCGATTTTGTACCGCACCAATGCCCAATCCCGCCTGCTTGAGGAAGCCTGCCTCCGGGCTTCGGTCCCCTACCGGATCTACGGCGGGGTGAAATTTTACGCCCGCCGCGAAGTGAAGGACGTAATCGCTTATCTGTATGTCCTCCTCAATCCGAACGACACGGTATCGCTTCTCAGAATCATAAACGTCCCTTCCCGGAAAATCGGCGAAACGACTATCGGCCGGATGCAGAATTTTTGTAATGAACGAAGCCTGTCTCTGTGGCAGGCTCTCAGGCACATCGAAATGGTCGAAGGCCTTAGTGACCCGGTAAAGCAGCGGCTGATCGGTTTCGTGGAAATGATCGAAAGCCTGAAAAAGCTTTCGGAAACCGAAGTCGTAAGCGGTCTTGCGGCAAAACTGATCGAAAAAACCGGACTCGAAAAACATCTGCGGGATGACACCGACGAAGGCGAGACGCGGTGGGAAAACGTGCTGGAGCTGCTCTCAGTGACCAAAAAATACGACTATCTCCAGCCGCCCGAATCACTTACCAGCTTCCTCGAAGAAGTCGCGTTGATTTCGGAAGTGGATGCCATGACCGAAACCCGTTCCGATTCGCTGACTCTCATGACACTGCATCTTTGCAAAGGACTGGAATTCAGCTCCGTTACGGTCGTCGGCTGCGAAGAGGGGCTGCTGCCGCACAGCGCGGGGCTTTTCGATCACAACCAACTGGAAGAAGAACGCCGCCTGCTTTACGTCGGCATGACCAGAGCGAAAGACCGTCTGACTCTGCTTCACACCATCCGCAGGACGCTGTGGGGGAAAACCGAAAGTAACCTCCGAAGCCGGTTTTTGGATGACCTGCCGCACGCAGTGATCGAAGTGAAAAGCGATACCCTAAACAGCAAGTTCGGCTGGCTCACCAGTTCTGTAGTCGCCGCAACGTCCCAACCCAAACCCCAGCCCCAACCCTATAACGACTTCAATCAGGACACTTCTGCTGAAGAATGGCTGCAGCCAATCGAGGAAGAGCTCATCGACGGAACGCGCATACTCCACCGGACTCTCGGCGAAGGCACGGTCCTAAAGCGCAGCGGCGACGTGGTGGAAGTGCTTTTCGACAATGGGAAAAAGAAACATCTGGCGCTGGGAATAGCACCGATAAAGATACTCAATTAAATTGCTAAATTGTTAAATTGCTAAATTGTTCGCAAGCGGAACGCACGTTGTTGTGCGCTCGTCCACGAACATGGTGGTCATTCTAACAATTTAGCAATTTAATTTTGCCAATATGTCCCATCCGCTATCGGCGCTGGCAGCGAGACCCACTCGAATGTATTTGAGCCGTCCCACCAGCTTATCGCTCCGGAAGTCAAAATATCCCCGGCCTGGTTTATCGAAATCCGCAGGCTCGCGTTCTGCGTATTGTCGGGAATGAATACAGAGCCGTAAACCGTCAGTGTCCGCGGACCCTCATTTAGCTCTCCGAAACCGGCCGAAACCAGGCAGGTGATTTGCGATGCATTGGCCGTGCAGGACCTGCGGTCATCGCTTCCGTCGGCGCGCATATAAACATTGCTGAGCTCTATTCCTCCGGTCCGGCCGATATCAAAAACCACTTGCTGGATCTGGATATGCGCGACCGGGTCCGATCTCCGTCCCTCGAAAGTGAAAGCGCCCAGCTTGCGGTCCTGTCCTGAGACAAGCGAATCCGTCGCGCTCAATGCGTTTGCGACTTTCGTTATCTCCGAGCGCGCAGTCAGGAAACTCGGGAAATTTTCAGTCGAGGATTTCGCGTATTTCTGGCTGGTCCATTCGCCGTTTCCCTCGACCAGCAGATTGCTCACCGCTATCACTTCATTGCTCAAAGCGCCCTGATCCCGAGAAAGCAGTTTCGGTCTCACATAAAAATGGAAATCCTGACGCCGGGGCACGGTCAGCGCGCCGGCGGCCAGAGACAGCTTGTACTTGCGGTTCGTGGTATTTGACGGATCCATACGGGCATGGCCGAGCAAGCGGCGGTTTTCGTCGAATATCAGCAAATCGTCTATCACGTTCGTTTCGGCTGCCAGATTGACCGATATCGACGTGACAAAAAGCGCTTCATCATCCAGGAATATTTTTGCCGCTGCGACCGTCGGCCCGGTTTCTCCGAGAAGAACGAATTGGGTGTGAACGGTCGTGTCATCGAGAGTGTCGACAGAGAAAGAAGAAACCGAGGATGCCGAAGAAACCGACGAAGAGGTTTTAGATTGAGTTGAGGCCGTGCTTGCAGCCCCCGGTAGCGCGCAATTGGCTTTCCTCCCGGCACGGATAAGCCGCTTGGCCCGGCGTATCGAAGCCCTGGATTCACACTGTTTCAAAGCCTTGTTTTGGGCTGTGAAATACGTGCTTTCCTTTGCCCAAGCTATCTGGGAAGCAAGCAAAGCACCGATAACGATCAAGGGCACGAGTAAACGCACTTCAACATGATAGGAGAATCAAACAGTAGGAAGCAAGAATAAGGTAAGGAAGGTAATGGAGGTAAGGAAGGTAAGGCAGGTGACGAAACAAAAGAAAAACGAGGCACCTTCCTTACTTCCCTTACTTTCCTTACCTACCTTACCTTTTGTCGCATGAGGCATAATATCCCCATGCTCCGGCAAGAAGTCACTGATTTTCTCAGACTCCATAAGATCCGCCTGGACACTCGCTCCGGTCAGCATTTTCTGGTAGATGAAGAAGCGTTAACCGAAATCGTCGAGGTCGCGCGCCTGAAGCCGAATGACAACGTGGTAGAGATCGGCCCGGGTATCGGAATACTCACACGTGAACTGATCAAGCATGTCACCCATGTAACCGCGGTCGAAATCGACGAACGTTTCATCAAATTACTGAATACTTTCATAACCAAAAACCCGCCTTCGCCTGAAGGTTTCGGACGGGCAGGCCAGCAACAAAAAACCAAAAAACTTACAATAGTTCATGGTAATGCCCTCCAGGCTTCCCTGCCGCTTAAACCTTACAAAGTCGTCGCCAACATCCCGTATTACATCACCTCTCCCCTGCTGCATCATCTGCTTCTGGAAAGCGCAAAACTTCCGGAAACGCTCACGCTGCTTATCCAGCGGGAAGTCGCCGAAAATATCTGTGCTCCGGGCAGCTCGGGGATACTGGCGGTGCTCGTTAAGCTTTTCGGGACACCGGCACTCATACGGATCGTCCCGAAAGATGCATTTCTTCCACCACCGGAAGTGGACTCCGCTATTCTTCATATCGATTGTTCCAGGCCAAAAATCACGGATGCCAAAACCGCAAAACAAATTTTGGGACATGCCAAGCTGGCTTTTTCAAAACGCCGGAAAATGCTCGGCAATTCAATCGGCAAAACGCCCGGCGGTATGGAGGCACTGAGAAAGGCCGCCATAGATCCGATCCGCCGGCCGGAAACACTGGAAATAGAAGAATGGATCAAATTCAACAATATTTTTAAGCAGATAAAAACTCCGAAATTATGAAAATATCACGGCTAACTTACGGCTTTTTGATTTCCTTTGTCATCGCCGTTTTTCTGCTTCAGTGGTGGCAAAGTCCGCATTCAGTCGCCAATCTGTGGTTTTCGATTTCCGGCGCGGGAATATGCTCGGTGGTCATGATTTTTTTCCGCCGCAGAGAGATCGGCTTCCTGTCGCTCGCCATCTGCGCCGGCGTCTCGGCGGCCTTCATCGCGGTGATTCACTCGGCTCACGTGACAACGAATCGGGACATCGAATCTTTTGCCGACGGGAAAAAAATGACGCTGCTCGGCCGCGTCGCGGATATGCCCGACCGCCGGCCGGATGTGACGAAATACAAAATCCAGGTCACTGCCATAACCCGCGGCAAAGTAAAAAAAGAAGTAACCGGCAATGTTTTGGTAAACGACAAAAACGGTTGGCCGAGGTATCGGTACGGTGACCAGGTCAAAGTCAGCGGAACACTCGAACCGCCGGGCAAAATAGAGGATTTCGACTATGGCGCTTACTTGAGCCTCAGCGACATCTACGCCATAGTGCCCTGGGGCCGGATCGAAGCGGTTCCCGCAGCTGCAAAGACCGGAACAATTTCAAAAATATTTTCAGCTCTCTTCGGTTTGCGCGAAACCGCCGAAGGCTGGATAAACCGCGTGCAAACCGAGCCGCATGCCTCGCTGCTCTCAGGATTGCTCACCGGATCGCGCCGCGGCATACCGGAAAATCTGACGGCATCTTTTCGCACCGCCGGGCTGTCTCACATCGTGGCCATCAGCGGTTACAACGTGACGATAATACTGGCTCTCCTTTCCGGGCTTCTCTTTTGGCTGCCGATAAAAGCGCGGTTTCCCTTTCTTCTGATAGGCATCGTCGCCTTCACGATTTTCGTCGGCGCCGGATCGACCGTCGTCCGCGCGGCGATAATGGGCATACTGGGTTTGGCCGCTCTTGAGTCCGGCCGCCTTCCTGCCATGCGGTTAAGCATTCTCTGGACCGCGTTTTTCATGCTCATCTTCCGTCCGGCATTCATCTGGGACGACGCGGGTTTTCAGCTTTCATTCCTGGCCGTCATCGGCATCGCCGGGCTCGGCGCGCCGTTAAAAAAAATATTGAACCGTGTGCCGGAATCTTTCGGCCTCAGGAAAGCGCTGGTAGCCACTCTCGCCGCGCAGATCGCCACTCTTCCGCTCACAGTTTTTCTCTTCAGGCAGATTTCACTCGTCGCGCCGTTTTCAAATATCATCGTTGCTCCGCTGATCCCGGCCGCGATGCTGCTCGGCTTCATCGGCGCGATACTGGGCGCCGTCTACTGGCCGCTTGGTTTGGCCGTAAGCTATCCGGCTTGGGCGTTTCTGGAAATCATCATCAAAATCGCAACCTGGAGCGCAGCGATTCCGTGGGCAGCGATTAAATTTTAAAAGGTAAGGTAAGTAATGGAGGTAAGGAAGGTAAGGAAGGTGACGGAACAAAGGAAAACGAGATACTTTCCTTACTTTCCTTACTTTCCTTACTTTCCTTACTTTCCTTACTTTCCTTACTTTCCTTACCTTCCTTACCTTCCTTACTTTCCTTACTTTCCTTCCCTAATTATTTTTTGCTTTTCCCAAACATACCGATACACCTTTGTATTCCTCCCCATCCAATGCGGAACTTTTCTGGTTTCCACGGGCGTAATGCCCGGGATTTTGAAGGCATGGCTCACGATTTTCGTGCCGGGGCGCAGCTCCGATTGAAATTTTTCTCCGAGTCTTGCCATCGCCTGAGGGGAAAGATACGCGAATATCACCGAGAACTCCGACAAATCCTGCTTGTAAAAATTTTTGAGCTTCATCTCGACATCGGTTTTCGAGAGCCACACCCGCAGCCTGGCGAGCAACCATACGCCCAAAGCCCCTTCGTATCCGACAGCCGTGACTCCCGGCCGCGCTTTCTTCGCCATTATCAAAACCCGCCCGTCCCCCGCCCCGAGATCGGCGATCCTGTCACCCGGCTTGAGTCCGGCCATCTCGATCATCGCTCTTGCGACCACCCTGGGCGTCGGCACAAAAGGCACGAGCCACTTCAGCTGCGCAACCACCGAGGTCATAAACAAGCCGAAAAAGATCAGTACCAGCGCCAACAAGGCCAGTGCGACAACCAATGCGAAGGTTTGCATTTGGATAACTATAGCGGACTTAAAATGTAAAATTTAAAATGTACAATGTACAATGGGTTTAGGTTTCACAGATTAAAAAGTTGGTGACTAAAAAACCTTATCATTTTACATTTTACATTCTACATTATACATTCGCGCCGCAGCGCGACGTGGCCCCATCGTCTAACGGTTAGGACAACGGGTTTTCAATCCGTTAATCGGAGTTCGATTCTCCGTGGGGCTGCCACTCGATTCGCCTCGTTCACTTCGTTCACGAGGCTCACTCGTGGTCTTCGACCAACTTCCAGCAAATCGAGTGCCTCGAGCGAAATCCGAACGAAGTGAGGATGAGCCGAGAGGCTGCGTAAGTCTCAAATTTTATTGAGCGATACAATCATTCTATGCCTCAGTACTTTTATATCGCTCGTTGTTCCGATGGATCACTCTACGTCGGTTCATGCAATAACTTGCAAGAACGCGAGGATCGGCATAACGAAGGAAAAGGAGCTAAGTACACAAAGGATCGTCGCCCGATCAAGATTATCTATTCGGAAAAATTTTCAACGTTACTAGAAGCTAGGAGACGAGAGTTACAAGTAAAGAAATGGAGCAGGGCAAAGAAGGAAAATCTTGTTGAGGGAAAACATCCGACGAAAATTACGTACTAGCATCAAATCGCTCATTCTCGTGCAACGTTTTGCCTTGTTCATCTTTCCATTCATGCCAGCCATTAGCTGCTCTCGCTAAGACCATAACAGCAGCAGGTGAAGGCATGGGGAATTTATAATCACGAGTGAAACGATAGGAGTTTGCATTGGCTTCTTCAAGAACTCCATCAGCAATCATCTTTTCTCTAATGGGTTTTTCCCTATCTACTGATGGCGTCCATTCTTTTCGTGTTAAGGATCCTTTTAATACAACAAAACCTTCTTCAGTATAAATTCCTTTTGCCGCAGCGAATGGTCCTTTGCAGAAGTATTTCTTCTGCTTTTTGTTTTTACTCAGCAACGTCAAAATTGGGAAGCCAAGTGAAGGCAAAAGAATTTGAATATCTGAGAGAAATTGCATGCAGGTAATATTGTCGGACGTGGGTAGTTTCTGAGTTTGTGGGGCATTACCATTGTGAAGGTGGGTTCTGCCAGATGTCTTTGCCAAACGACAAAGACAGCTTTCCAAGAGCTTTGCATGACTTTTGTGAAGGCTCCCGTCGGAGGTTACGAAGCATACGGCGTAGTTCCAAAAATCCTTTTCGGCATCAGACACATGGCGACTAACTCTATCTAAAACGTTCTGGGCTTCGCCTATGTAGACATTGAATAAGCCCTCTTCATTCTGTTCGCCAATGAGAAAATAGACTCCCGAGTGCTGTAATTCATTCATGCTATTAGCTGCCACTTTCCAAAGCGCTCGCGGCACTACAAACGCTCTTAAGCTCTTGCTTGGAATTTCAGCCGTGCGGATCCCTAGTGGATTATCATCCGGAATGATTAAGTGTATGAGGGTTGCCATGCGATTGGATCATACGCCCAATGTCCTTGAATGACAGACTCAAGGTTTGGATCAAGCTTTAGCGACAGTTGCGATATTTTTCAGCGCTTCAAACCATCCCACCATCACTTCCCAAACGTTTGCACCGTTGCCACCAAGGGCTGCCAGCTCAAATTTAAGCCAAAAAAAACAGGATGAGGTAAATCGTACCTCATCCTGCTTCTCATGAACCTTGTAAAAATTTTTCCTCTATCGCTCCAAAGGCGCATCCGACGAGTCTTTCACATCGGAACCGGAGAATTCCTGCGTCGTCAGGTAATCCACCGCGGCCTCCTTGGTGAGGACGAGGAACTTCGTAAGCGCGGCTTTCGTGAGCTCATCCTCGGGATCATATGTTCCGTCGGCATCCACGACCCCCAAATCCGCCAGGGTGTTGATTGTCTGTTGCGTATCCCGGGGCAGGCTTCCGATATCCTTGAATTGAGCGCTTGTTGCCGTCGCTTTGAGTTCCTCCGGAAGCAGATTAGCCGCGGCCTCGGCAAATTCCGCGCGGGTCACTGCCCCGTTTGGGTCCCGGTCAAACATACTCAAATCAATATCGGCCTGAGCGAGGCCGGCTACTGCCTCCTTGGCCCATTTCGGGTATGAAGCAAACTTCGCCGGCACATCGCCCTTCGCCGGCTCGATCCCCAAAGCGTTCGCGAGCATCTTCACCGCAGCGGCGTTATTGACGGCTAAAGCGGCGCCCAGCGTCCCGTCGGGATTACCGGTGACAATACCCTCCTCCTTGGCCTTCTCCGCGAACCCGGCATACCACTCCGGGTTGAGTTTACTGACGTCGGCAAAGGGAGCGATGCCTTTCAGATACTCCTGCTCAACCGACTTCTTGACGAGCTTCTGGTATTCGGCCTTGGCCGTATCCACGTTCTGACCGCTTGCCGCCTGCAAAGCCAGCTCAGCGGCTTTGTCCGCAATAGCACTGTCCGCGAAGTTGAACTGCCGGATACTGTCAATGAGCTCCGAAACGACTGCTTTTGCGGAAGCCTTGAGCGCTGAAAGCTCGGCTTTCGCATCCTCGATTTCCTTGAGCAAACTTGTTTTGAGGTCAATCAAGTTCTTCATTTCGGTGATGCTCAAATCATCGGCAACAGCCAGAAGATCAGCGCTATCGCCTTCCTGGCCCGACTGGAACTCGAGGTACTCGTCGAGGGTGTCATCATCTTTTCCTTTGTAAAAATCCTGCAGGGTATCCATGCGGGTCATATCACCGCGGTCGAAGCCCTGCGTTTCAAAATAGCCCTTCATTTTATCGTCATATCCGTGCTTCTGAGCGAAGTCATCGTAGATCTTCCCGTTATCCGGACCGAAGCCCATGCCAAGCCCGCCGGGAGTGGACTGCCACTGCCGCTCGCGCTCCATGAGTTCCCGCTGGACTCCGTCGAGAATGGCAAAAACCTGCTGATATTGTCCCGCATCCTGTGCCGCCCGCGCCTGCTCGACCGCTGCGAATGCCTTGGCCTGCAGCGTCTTCATTTGCTGGGCAACTACCGGATTCTTGGCCGCAATCTTAGCGATCATCTCGCTCGCGCTTTTGGCACCCAGCTCCATTTCCTTGATGTAGCGCGCCGTATCAGCCTTCATACTGACTGCCTGCGACTCGTAGAAGATGGCATCGAGTTTCATCCGGTAATCATTCATCTTCTGCTGAGATGTAAACTGGAGATTACCCATGTTCTCCGGTGATGCACCGGCTACCATCGCCTCCATGTCCTTACGACACTGGTTTCCCAGATCTTTGATCTTCTGCTCGGATCCCGGAGGCCCGAACATCGTGCTGAATTGATCGCAGTTTCTCTGCAATTCAGGCGCCATTCTTCGCAGCATCTGCTGCCCCATTGCCTGCTGCGTCGGCATCGGCTGATCAAAAGGGCCGGCGCTGTGATACCCATTCTGTCCGGACCCGTATCCGCCCTGATTATATCCGCCTTGATTTAAGCCTCCCTGGTTAAAATTACCCTGATAGTCACCATTCTGGTTATACCTATACCCGCCCGTCCCCCCTTGCGAGGCGCCGGCCGGATTACAGAGCGGACGGTTATTGTAGCTGCCCGCATTCATGCACCGTGGGTCACTGCAGGAAATCGTTTCCACCGGCGTGGCGCATGCCGGCGTGCTGAAGTGGCATGCCAGGCTGAGCGTGCAACTCATGGATCCACCTTGCGTACCACCAGACATCGGCTGCCACCTGCAGGGATTCTGAGCTGTCGGAAATTCATTCGGTCCGCAATCGCGCATCGTGGGACTCGGCATGTCGCCGCCGTAGCAACGTGTCCTGCACGCCGCATAAGCCGGGTCGGACCCCGAAATCCCGCGGCTGCAGTCCGCGAAACACTGATCAGTACCTCCTTGCATAGAACCTCCGCCTCCCGACCATCCGGATTCGCCCCCGGAGCCTCCCTGGCTCCCGCCGGAGCAGTCGGCCGTTGCACCGTTGCTCCCGACTTCCTGGGACGAAAGGATGCGTCCGCCGGCCGATTCGCTGCAGTCGACGTGCGGGCTCCTGCACCAGAGGATCTTGCCGTTGGGATAGACGCACCTCATGCTCTGCGGTCCGCCGCCCCATCCACCGGAGGAGCCGCCGCTCATGGATCCCCCGACCGGGTAGCAGCCGGACGCCTCACCATTGAACGTAATCTGGCCGGAGACCTGCAGAGAAGAGGTTTCCGACCCTTCGCGACAGTCTGTTTTGTCCGGTTTGCAATTCAACGTCCCACCCCACTGTTTACCTTGCGACACGCTGTACCATTCCGCGGGGAAGAAACAACGTTGAACACCTGATGTACCGGTCGTTCCACTCGTACCGCTGCTTGTCGTAGTCGTGCCGCTGCGATTGCAGGTGTCGTAACATGCCTGCCGTGTCTCCGGAGTGGCTGATGGCATCGCGTCACACCCCTGGGTGCACGACATGCCATTCATATCGGGGCTATAGTTCGTTCCGGAGTTGTAATTTGTCCCGCTCTTCATCTGCGCACACGTCCAGTTGCCGGATGTACAGCTGAAGGTCTCACAATCCGGCCAGTTTGGTTGTGTTTCGCATGTGCCATTGGCGGGCATGCCCTGGTTTCCGCCGGTGTAACTTCCCATATTCGCGCAGCCCGATTCGCAGGTTGCTCTCATGCTGGCGCAATCCGTATTTTCCGGACATGTCATGCTCGCGCAGCCCGAGATACACGCTTGCACCGGATCGGACTGCGCTCCGATCGTGAAAATTTGGTATGTCGTGCCCCCGATAACGCCGAAGACAGCCAGCGCTATCAGCACGTGCTGCGTTTGAATAGGACCCCTCAACACTTGGGCAGCTCGTCCCAGGACAGTATTACTTCGTGACATAAAAAGATGTGGAAAGAAATTGGTATGTGTATAAGTGCTACTTTTTCTTCTTCTTGAGCATTTGGATAAGAGGAATTTTCTTGGACTGCTGTCCGTCTACCGGGTTCTGCATTTCGACACCTGCCGGGATATTCGTTTCCGCCGGTACTGTGGGCTCCACTGGCTTGAGCGGCTTCAGCCACTTCCATTCACTCGGTGAAATGCCGGAACAGGTGATATCGGGCTCAAGCGAGAGATGCGTACCCGGATCAGCCGGCAAGCCGCGCACCCCGTCGGCATTGGCCCAGCTCCAGAAAGCAAAATTGAGCGCTCTATTTGACCAGCAGCGCATTTCCTTCTGACTCGGGAAAACCGTTGCCAGCCATCCGGTGCAGTACCCCGACGACCCATAGTTTGCAAATCCGTTCTTGTCCGAAAATCCCTGACCAATGATGTAGACAGTCTGGTCCACCTCGGCCTTGGGAGACGGCCGCCAATACATGACATATTTTGTTCCTATGCCGATCTTCCCGTCCTCGATGACGGCGCCCTTCGTTACGTCAAACGCGACCCAGTCTCCATTCTCGTGGTAGTACGTCGCCGGATCCGCATTGACCGATGTGATTTCCCGCTGATACATGTCATAGCACTTGCGCGTTGTGTAGACGTCAGTGGAGACGGCTGCCGATGACGAGGCAGCGCTGCCATAATTGCTGTATTGCGCATAGGTATAATAATAGTGCACTGCGCTCTGGTAGAAGAAGAAAGCAAACGCAAGCACGACAATGCCGAATAATGTATTTTGCTTTGTACACGCATTTTGAATACGTTCTCGCACTGTTTGAACCATGATTTTTATTGGTATTTCTTGCATATTATATGCTATTTTGAATTTTTTGTCAATGCTGGGAACCTACTCACGGATTGGCAGATTTTTTCAAAGAAGTAAGAATTATCGCATCGCCGCGGCCGGGGACGGCTGCTGCTGATATGAGAGAAAATTTTATTAATTCGAAACAAATACTTTAGCATCGGCTTTTTTAGGCCGCAGTGACTCGGGGAAGTAAACGGATCAGCTAATTCGTGAGTTTATTCTGCCTGCTGTGCATCAGCTCCAGCATCTCCTGCCTCCGCGCGCGGAGATAGAGGTAAAGATCGGCCTCTGCCTCCTGCTCGGGTGTAATCGTTTGCTCGAGCTCAGCCAAAGGAGGGACTGATACGATCCTTCCGCCGATTCCGAAATTTGGCGAGCGTCGCTGGTGGGCGACTCCCAGTAGTTCATCCCGGCGAGCGGAACTTGTCCCGGCCCAGGTTTGAAAACGCTCGCGTTCGTCCGCTGTCAGCTGATCGACGGAATGTCTCCTGACACACTCCGCGCTGTAGGTTCCGATATCCACGTCGTTCGCGGTCACAAGCATTGTTTTACTTTGATGGGGATGGCACCTCAAGTTGGCAACGGTGCCGACAAGACTTACCTCACCGTCTTGCAGGAGTCCCTGAACCGGAGGAACAAAACGGCATTCCTTCAGCCAGGCTGCGTCGGATATTTCCCCAAAATCATCGCTGTCCTCAAAAAGGTCACGCCCGAAAGCGCGAAGATGCACCTAAAGCACCTCACCATCCAGACCGGAGTATCGATCTATACGTTCCCGCATACGAAGGAAGTCTGGAGCGGCGTGCATAAGCTGTTTGAATCACTCAAACAGAGCGCAGCTACTTCACTCTCTCGGAAGGCATGCAGGAAATCACGTTTCTGCTGGAAACGGTGCACGAATCCCGCATCGCCAAGTACTTCGCGGCGAAGCCGAAGCATCATCTGAGCAATCTGGCGGCGCTGGGCATGACATTCGATGAGGCCTATGTCTCCGCTCCCGGCATCATCTACCTCATACTCCAACAGCTTTTGCTTCAGGGAATAAACATCATCGAAATTTCCTCAACCTACTGCGGCCTGACATTGTACGTAGCTCAAAAAGATGCAAAATTTGCGTTCGAGACGCTGTATAGGTTGCTGTGAAATAACCTCTAACCTGCTATCCCCTCCTCCCCATCATCACAATCCGCATCAGCCTCAGATCGTCGAAAGGAACGGTTCCGGCCAGATCATCGAAGACCGGGCGGAGGCGCTCGAGACCCCGGAAAGTGAAAGCAGAGGCGATTTTTTGGTTATCCGGGATTGATTCGGCTAAATAAGCAAAGTCTGACGCCTCGCCGCTAGTGACCATTTTCTCCAGATAAAGCATCACCCGCTGCGGCTTGATGCCGCATTCTTTGGCGATATTTGCCAAACTGATTTTTTGCTGAACAAGTTTTGCGATGGTGCGCATACGCATCTGCCGCGTGGGTTTCATCGGCTTGGCTTTCCTTGTCGTAAATTCATCCGGAGGTCCCAGCGAAGGAACGAAAAACGGGCGGGGCACGTATTTCCTGGCCTGGTCGGCAAGGCCGTCATAAAAAGCGGTGACCAGCGGTTCGGCGCGTATTGAAGAGGGATGCCAGCGTGAGACCATCAGGCCATCACCCGAGCGCACGCGGCTGAGGGCTACATACGCCTGCCCCGGCTCCCAGAGCTGATGCAGATCGACGATCAGGCGGTCGAGCGACGCGCCCTGGGCTTTGTGAATCGTCGTCGCCCAGGCGAGTGAAACGGGGAAATTCCAGGCGGCTTGCACTTCGTTTCCGTCGCCGTCCATGACCGTGAACTTTTCTTTTTCAATCTCGATATCTTCGCCCGTAAAAAGCCGGATAGACAGCGTGTCCTCGCCGAAGCCCCGGATATGTCCCAGACTGCCGTTTACGTACCTGAATCCCGTGATATCGTTCTTGCGCATCATTATGAGAGCGCCGACCTTGAGCATCAGCTTGTCCGGTATCGGCACGGACCGCTTCGCGGCTTCCAGATATTTTTCGGAGCCGGAGTATTCGGTGAGAAAAGTATGCAGATCCCGCGGTACGGCCTCGAGCCGCCGCAGATTATACTGCTCGGCCTGCGCGCGGTGCGGATAGAGGCGCGTGCCGTCAAAAGAGTCACCCGAAGCGACGGTGCGTGCCTGCAAATAATCTCGGACTTTTTCGTTCACAATCCCTTCCCGCACGAAATTCAATATTTCCAGAAAGTTGACATCCTGGGTCCGCATAACTGTGGAGAGCAGCGCCGGAGTGAAATCACTCTCCGGCCAGACCGGATGCCGGAAAGCCCAGTCCTTCTGCACTTGATCCGAAGCTACGGGCGGCAGCTGAGCAAAATCTCCCACCGCGATGATCCTGAGCCCTCCCCAGGGCTTGTCCACGTTGCGCGCGCGGCGAGCCACCGTTTCCGCCGCTTTGAGCGTCACCCCCGAAAGCATCGATATTTCATCTATGACGACGCAGCACGCGCGGTTCATACGGTTTATCACTCTGTGGTTCTTCAGCGCCTTGGCTATGGCGCTGTTCACTCCGCCTTCGAGTATCCCGAGACCGAAGAAGCTGTGAAAAGTCCGTCCGGAGACTATGACCGCCGCGGCGCCGGTGGATGCCACAACCGGGAAACTGTCGGTCGGTTTGCCGGCGAGGTAGCGGTCTAGTAGAAAGCTTTTGCCGGTACCGGCTGCGCCGGTGAGGAATACGTTTCCCTCACGGTTCAGCATGTCCAGAGCTTTCGTCTGGCAGGAGGTGAGACAAGCCGAAGAACCGGATGAGTCCATAATCGGATATTAGCAGGAAAGTGTTTCGGATCGACCCAAAAAAAACTTAACCTTCGACCCCGAACACCTGCTTCACGCCAAAACCGATGAAGAAATTCAGCGCCGCGATGGTCAGGCTGATGGCAGCCATCTCCACGAATCTTGCGCGGAAGGGCAGGCGCCGGGCGACCGACGTATAAAAAGTGAAGAGCAATATGATTATGAGTGCGACCAGCAACGTCATCAACAAAGCCGTCAAAGCATTTGAGATGAAGAAGTACGGCAGTATCAGGAGAACGACGGTGATCAGGTAAGCGACCCCGGTCATGATTCCCGCCTGCAGCGCGTTCTTCCCCGGCTCTTCCTTGGTGGAGAGATATGCAGCGGAAGACATCGAGAGCGCCGCGGCGATGCCGGTGATCAGCCCCACGGTCGCGATAAGCCTGGTTTCATGGAGCGCGAGAGTAAGCCCCGCCAGTGCGCCGGTCAGCTCCACCAGCGCATCGTTTAAGCCCAGCACGAAAGAGCTGACGTACTGCAGCACGCGTTCGTTTATCAAGCCCAGTAATTCCTGCTCATGCCTTTGTTCGTCATCCATCACATCCAGCGCTTCGGGTATCGCCTGTCCTATTTCCCCGTAAACCTGCTGCGAGAGAGACTCGCCTTTTTCCATCAGCCGCAGCGAAAAACTGAGCCCCAGGAATCTGGCGAGGTTGGTATATAAAAAGACCTTCCATTTTGACGGAGCGACGTCCTCGCCGAGAAGCCTGCACCAGCGCTCGTAGTGGCCTTTTTCCTGCATGGCAATCTTCTCAACTACTTCGCGGTTGGGACCGGCCGGCAGTATGCGCGCCACGTTCCGGTAAATCATGTGTTCGGTAATTTCGTTCCGGGCGGCGAAGCGCAGCCGCTTTCTAAGCCTCAAGCGATTTGCATCCCCTCCTTCGGCCTCGATGAGACTATCTTGCATGGAAAACATTTTATCATGGGAAGAATCAAGAATCATGAATCAAGAAACAAGAATCAAATTTCAAAGACGCTATCTGATCGCATACGGATGCACGATGGAGCCCAGACCGAAAACAGCTCCCAGTCCGAGAACGAGTATTGCCAGAAGAAGCAGCTTCCCGGCCCGGCCCATTTTGCCGGCTTCATATGCAGCCAAAGGATAAACCGGCGTTATCGCCCGTCCGATGGAAGTGATCGAACCCCAGATATGCAGCGGCATAATAAGCATTATCGCCAGATATCCGCATAAAAGCGTGAGCGTAAGCGAGATTTTTGCTTTTTCACGCCAGGCGTTTTTTAGCGCGAGAACCGCGGCCGGGGCAACGAACAAAGCGAACAAGGCGACCGAAGAAAGCGTATATATCGAATAGCCTTTGGTCCCGAAAAGAATCGACAAAGGCGCGATCAAAGGCCAGGTCGCGTTGTCGCTGTTCACCAGGAACGGGATTGACCCGAATATTTTTGAAAGCAGCGCCTGCCAAAGTATGAAAACCGCAATCGCCGGTAAAGTCCAAAAAACCGAAGGCCTGTCCCGCCGCAAAGAAAACCAGATAAAAACCATTACGACCAAAGGAAAATTGATTTCCCGGGTTATGACAAGCAGGCAAAGTAGCAAGCCGTTCCAAAAATCGATGCCTTCGCGCTTCTTGAGCCGTAACAATAAAATCGTCAAAAGCGCGATATTCAGCGGTTCGGCGGTCGAGAAATGCAGCCCGATCAAAGCAGCCGGGGAGAAAGCCATAGCACAAGTCTGGAGGCCTTTTCCGGTCATCCGATAAGTCAGATACCCGCACATAAGAAGCGAAAAAACGGAAATCAAAAGGAACGTCCAGGGCAGCCAGGCGATATTGCCGAATGCGAGTATGAAAGCCAGAAACGGGTATAAAAATCGCTGATAAGCGTAGGCTCCGGGGGAAACCCCCTTGAGCTCGTTCCACCGATCGGGGCTAAGGAAGGCGGGAATCCGTTGCGCAATGCGGAAATATTCGGCTCCGTCATACGAAGGCACTCCGAGCACGACGAAACCCGAAGGCAGTGACTGCTGATCTGCGACCTCTTTTCCCAGGTGGAAAAGCGCTGAAACCCGAAAACCGTAAGGATATATGTACCAGACAACGATTCCGGCAAGCAATATGCAGGCTAAAACGATAAAAGCCTTTGATTTGGTTGCTGGTTTCATCTGAGCAATTGCTAAATTGTTAAACTGTTAGAAATAACTTGCGCTTCGCTTGTAAACAATTTAGCCATTTAACAATTTAACAATTTGGTAGTTACTTGGCAGCCTTATTGTCCAATCTTGTTTGGATTTGCATGATCGGACTCCCCTCGGGCTTGCTCAAAACATAATGCTGCGGTGAGCCGGTTTTTTCCGCGACGTAAGATATCTGGTAAGTGAGAAACGGCAGGCGCGGGAGAAAAAAAGTCCACTTTACAATGATCAGCGAAAAGAAATTGCCGATTTCACTGAATAACCTGAATCCCGTCCGCTCCAGTATGTTCCGCATGTTTATGCGGGTAAAAGACATGAAATGGCCTTCCTGCCGCGCTTTCATCCGCGGAAACTTCACGAGAAGATTCTGCATGTATTCCCAGTAATAATACGGATTCGGAGTGCTGACAATCAGCGTGCCGCCAGGCTTTAGGACCCGGTTTGCCTCGCAAAGCATGGCCATGGGATTGGCCACATGCTCGATGACGTCATTTGCCAGAACGGTGTCGAAAAATTCATCGGGGTACGGGATCCGCTCGGTATTGAGATCCGTTTGCTTAAGCTCTACATAATTCGGCAGCCGGTCAGCCGGCAGCGGTACGGAAATGTCTATGCCGTAAAGATTTTTGCTTACCCTGTTCGGAAATTCACTGTATCCGATATCCAGGGTCCTGCCCCGGACAAAGCGGTCCTGCGCGATATGTTTACGATGAGGCATCCACAGTCATCTTACATCTTACGTCTTGTCTCTTACATCTATGCAAAACAATATTGATTTTGGATATTTTTGGATAAAATTAAAACCGCATCAATACTCAGCTGATACCACTTCGCGTTTAAAACGTTCTTAATCAGACGCGCTGGCGGTATGGAGTTCTTGGCTTGAGTAAACGCTACGCGGTACGAGATGATG
>Ga0155281_106_pt3 | contig 31272 bp, 26 predicted proteins | sample RifCSPhighO2_02_FD_106249 | JGI IMG/M metagenome (GOLD analysis project Ga0155281, IMG submission 106249) | Candidatus Peribacteria bacterium RIFCSPHIGHO2_02_FULL_51_15
TATTCTCCGCGGTGCTCGGTTGAGAACCTGAAAAGATCCAGCGCGAAACGCAGGTCATACAAAAAGATCCCGGCAACCAGCAGAAATGCCGCTCGCTTGAGTCGTTTTTCTTTACTTAAAAAGACGGCGGTTGTTCCGCAGGCCAAAAGCAGCAAGACGCCGAAAACCGGTGTAAAAGATTTTCCAAGCACGCGGATACCCCTCAGGGCATGGAAACTGGAAGGAGTATAAAGCTCGGGAGTGAAAAAATGCCGGAGTATGGCGCGGACGGTGTCGCCGCTTTTCGCGGGGATGAATTCGAAATTCTCGATGGCGAAATCCGGTTCTTCTTTCTCGCTGAGGAAATTCAGCAGGAAGCGCCTTTTGCCCTGCGTCCATCCCGGAGAGATTGTGAGATCGACGATCACATTTACTAGTTTCGTTTTTGGCAGACTGAACCAGATGAAATCCGTTATGGCATAACTGTCGTTTACAGACAGAGGAGCCAAAAAAACCGTTATGGTGCTTTCGCTTGAGTACCTCAAAGCCAGTTTGCCGCCCTGTCCTTCCAGTATCGTGGAAGCATGGCCGGGATTTTTTTTCAGCGCCTGCTCGACGGTCTGCGAAGAGACGACGAGCTCCGGGCGAATCCCGGGAGTCTGTGCATTTACGACTCCGGCGAGGGAAAAGGCTGAGAAAAGACAAGCGCCGGCGATCAGAAGCGATCTTTTCGGATATCCTGAGGCGAGTGTGATTGTCATATTGTTTAACTGTTCGGAATACTTGTTCATGGTCGGGGCGGCGCGACTCGAACGCGCGACCTCCTGCTCCCAAAGCAGGCACTCTAGCCAACTGAGCTACGCCCCGGACTGATATCAGGATACAACAAATATATGTAAGATGGTTAAAAGTTCTACTTCCTAAATGACAACCATGCGTTCTTTTCGCTACTTCGATGGGGAATTCAAAAAAACAACTCCGTTTTACCAGCCGACGGACAGGGGATTTGGGAGGGAGGTGAGTGAGAGGCTGAAAAAGGTGCGGGATATTCTAAGCTAAACTTGGCATCGTTTTATGAAGATAATCACCTTCAGCGTTATCCGGAACGAGAGCGATATTATTGAAGCGTTTGTCCGGCATCATACCGCATTTGTCGAACGGATGGTTATCGTGGACCACCGCAGCCGGGATAACTCATGGGAAATATTGAAATCGCTGAAAGCCGAAGGACTACCCATCGACATCAGGCGCTTCACGGATTTTACATACGACCAGAGCCGTATTTTTATGGAGACAGTCCGGGAGATATCGAAAAGCGAATCGCCGGACTGGATGATCGCGCTGGATGCCGACGAGTTTTTGATAGCGGTTGGCGGAAGGGACATCAATTCAATCCTGGAAACGGAGACGCAAAAAAAAGTACTGAAAATTCCCTGGCGTTGCTACGTCCCCCGGCCCGAAGATGACGTGAACGAAAAAAACGTTTTGAAGCGGATCGCACATCGCCGGACAAAAGAAGACCCCCAATGGTGGAAGATCGCCCTTCCTGGCCGGATTCTAAAGGAGGTGGCAGACATCTGGCTCGGAACCCATGACGCATATTCACACGGCCAGCCTCTTTCCGCGGAGACAAGCCGCAATCTGGCGTTGGCTCATTTTCCGGTTCGTTCGGCCGAACAGCTTTCCTGCAAAGCCGTAGTCGGATGGATAGCCACCAGACATTTTTACTGGAAACACGGAACGGTGAACGGGCATTGGAAATACATCTACGATCTTTTGACCGAGAAGGGACTTTTTACCCCGGATGATTTGAAAAAAATCGCTCTCGAATATGTCTCGGAGCGGCAATGGGAATTGTTGCCGGAAGAATTTACAAAAGGTAAAACTTTACGTGAGATTTATCCGGCGCCGGAAGGGTTTTCGACCGGTGTGGATGGCGAGATAATTTTCGATCCGGTTCCGTTCTATGGAGAAATTAGATATCCGGTTTCACCCGCGGATTTTCAAAAAATGCTTCTCGAATCAGCCAGGGATTTGGCGGAGGAATTCGGCAGATATAAGGCGGAAACAGAAAAAACGACGAAGAGCTAAAGTTGTAATAAGCTTCTAAACATGATATAATATCTAAAACAAAAAAATGAGAGCAATTGTATTCCAGCTCAGGATATTCGCATCCAGGCATGATGAGATCCCGGCTTTTCATGCGGCATATCTGGTAGCGACATTTTTGGTTGCCGCGCTTCTCAACCTGGGTTTTTTCCTGATTTTGATACTGGCCCACATGTTCCTGGATATCGTTAAATACAGGGACTATCACCGCTATAGCTGGTCGGAAACGGCGCGAGGGGTGATGGCAGAAAACATCGTCGATATCGCGCTGTTTATGCTGGCTCTGACATTTACCGTATACCTCGACCATTCTTTCGCGCTCGTGGCACTCAGCGGCTTGATCAGATCCGAACTTACGCTGATAAAAGCCGTCGGGACATTGGTCCCCAAAATCGAAATTTTGGAGCACGCCGTCAGAACCATGGTTCATGCGCATGCTTACTTGCACGAGCCTCACCAGGATTTGAAAAAACCTCTCCTGAGGATACATTTTTGGTCGATCGTGATCATTCTCCTGTCCGTGATCATGCTCGCCGGTGCGGTGATACTTTATAACGCACATGAGATCGATCTCATCAATGTGGTGAAGAATGAACTGAGGCTGAAACTTTAGTAAAAAAAGTCAGGGAAGATAAACTTCAGGTAATTGATAAAAATAATGATTTAGATTCAGCAGCGGCCTTTCAGGCCGCGGCTTGTTCGATAAAAGCATCAAAATTTTTAAAAAATTGAATTGACGCGAACCGCGGCCTGAAAGGCCGCTGCTGAATTCCGATCAGAAAGGAACCTTCTCAGGAAAAAGTTTTTTTTCCGCCGCACGCATATCCTTGTACCAGTTTTGTGCAAACGGGGTTTCTTTTCCGCCGGCGTAATGCCGGGAAAAGTATGCGAATCGCTCTTCGAGTGTGACGATTTTGTCTTCCAGTACGCGTTTATCGGAATATGAAAGCAGTATCTGCTCGTTGGTTTTAGGTATCTTTTCAGATTCGTCGGAGTAGCCGCGGTGAGTCATTATTATTTTACCGATTTCCGGGTAACCTTTTTCAGAAACAAAATCTGCGGCTGCCGATTCGTGCGATCCGGTGAAACGGTCTTTGAGTTTTTTCCAGAGAACACGCTGTTTACCGGTAAAATCATCCCAATTGTTCCGTGAGGATTTGAAGTCAATAAAACGCAACAAATCATGAGTCCTGGCCGCGGCAATTGTCGCCTGTTTCCTGATTACCATGCCGTTTTTATTCAAATACGGAATCAGCCTCTCACAAACCTCGGCGACCATGTCGTTGTGACGCACGATGTGTTCGGGCAGTAAAACCTCTTTTCTCCATCCGGCAATTTCCTTTTGCGTCGGGAGTTTCATATCCAGGAATGAAATCAGAATTTTTCGCCGTTCATTGTCATCAGGCATTTCTTCGATATTGATCCGTATATCTTCATCGATATCGCCTCCGGCACGGTCGGCCCATTCCACGATTCGGATGCCGGGAAAATCTTCGCTTTGATGCAGTATTTCGGCGGTCTGGTTTTTTTTTAGCCGGTAAAAATCAATATGAAGCAGTTTGTTTTCATATCTTTGTTCCAGTGCGAAAGTCGGGCTTGTGACGACGGACGGGCTTTTTAGGCCAAGTCCCGAGCCCAGGCCCTTCACAAATACAGTCTTGCCGGCGCCAAGCGGGCCGCTTAGAGAAATCAAAACCGGGAATTTATAAAAGGATCCGGCGAGGGATGAGCCTGTTTTGGTCGTCTCCAAGCTGTTTTTACTGGATAATTCACATTCGTCGATCATTGACAATATATGTAATTTATAATATAATATTGGCAGACTTATAGCACAAACAAATCCTACCACGCAGTTATGACATTTTCTCGATTGGGATTCCGTGTTCGGGACGTATACAAACTGAAAAAACCCGGTGTGTTGAAACTGGCCCGCCAGCGTTTGTCTTTCCTGATAGCGTCGCTTTCGCTCTTCGCTTTTGTTATTGGAAATATGGTCGGCCAGCATGGCTGGTACGCCTTCTGGAAATCGGTATTGGGTAAAGAGGATGATTCGATGATCGCTTTCGCCGGGATGATATCGCCGATCCAAAAAGTGCCGGATTACACCAAATGGGCCATGTATGGCGGGGATCCGGACCAGCACACCTACAGGATGGTGCCCCAGGATCTTTTGATACCGCTTCCGGTTTATAATGAAAAGGAGTTAAGGATGCGTACCGGAGCTTCCGTTGCCGAGGCCGTTTTCTCGATTGGTAATCTGGGTGATTACAAAACGGGAGCCGACAATGCCGGGAGCCATGTCGGCGTGGATATACGGACACCGGTCGGAACGCCGGTGGTATCCATCGGAAACGGCGTCGTCGAAAAAACGGCTCTACTGGAAAACGGTTACGGCCATTACATCGTAATCAGACATCCCAATGTGCCGGATCCGGACGCACCCGGGAAAACCACCACCTTATATTCCATTTACGGTCACATGGACCAGATACTGGTGATCGAGGGCCAGATTGTCCACAAAGGCGAACAGATAGGCACCAGCGGTCAGACGGGATTTGCAACGGGACCGCACCTCCATTTCCAGGTGGACAAGGATAGCGCTCCTTACCATCCGTACTGGCCTTTCACCAGCGGGGAAGCGGCTGAGGCAAAAATGAGTTTTACCCAGGCTATAAATGCCGGACTAAACCAGGACCGGGCTGAGCTTTATACATTGAGCCCCATGCTGGTCGTACAAAAATTTGAAAAATTCACTCCGGTCACGATCGTGGCTTCAAATTCCAAATCTGCTGACACCGATCTCTCCCTGAGCCGCGCCGAAAGGAGCAAGCTGATTCGTGAGGCGCGCATCAGAGCCCGACTGGCGAAATCAGGGCGGACTTTGACGGCTTCGGTACAAACCGACAGGCCGGTTCAGGCGACTACAGTGGCAGGTTCAATTTCTCCGGACGTAAAAGAGCAGATTTCAAATATAAAGACCGCATCAGTTGAGGAACCGGCGCTGCCGATCGTTTTGGGATCGAATACCGATGTCGATCATTTGAGGATCGAACATTCGGGGAAACTTTCGCGAAATTGGCAGCGCGTGAGCATCTTCGCGGAAGATAAGAACGGTGAAACTGTAAAAAACCCTTTGTTTGGAAAACGGCTCTACATCGTGCCGGAATTCGGTGAAGCGGAAATCAGGCCGGGAGAATTGTCTTCTTTCGACTTCATAAACGGGGTCGCAACCGTAAATGTGCTGTCCCGCGGCAACAAGACCTTGTTTATAGCGACACGAGGGGCGTTCGAGGCGGTAAGCCCGCCGATGGTATACAAACGATAAGAGGTTGCCGAGGGTGCCGATGTGACCGATTTGCGAAGGAAATCCTGGACACTTCGGTCCCTTCGGTCCCTTTTGTTGGTCAGAGTATTTACTTAAGGAAGCTCTGAAAAACTGGTCGATTCATATCCGCCACACTTTATTGTCATACATCTTTAGCGCCCCTCCGTGGGCGCGGCACTATACCTATAGCCAATTCTTCGGACTCCGCAGGCACGGAGGCCTGCTGCTGATCGTTTGTTTTAACATTGTTCAGAGCTTCCTTAATCCCAAAACCAGCACGAACAATACCATGCCCAACATTACCTTTTCCTTTGTGTCGACAAACAAGGCTGCAGAACCGAATACGAGCCCTATGAATGCGGTAACAAAAACTATCAATCTTGGCGACCAGCCTTTTTTCTTTAGCCGGTGGTGCAGATGGTCTTCGCCGCCGCGCAGGGGCGAATGTCCGGATGAAATCCGGCGCAGTGTCACGATGATCGCGTCAATAAGCGGCAAGCCCAAAGCCAAAAAAACAGTGGCCACTTTTCCGCCATGGTAGATGCCGAGCAAGCCCAGCATCAGGCCGAAAAACATCGATCCTGTGTCACCGATAAGCATTTTTGACGGCGGGAAATCAAAAAAAGCGCCGGCTCCGGCTATGGCGGCGAGAGTGAAGGCCATGAGCGCTATCTCGGGTTCGCCGTTTCTAAGCAGAGCCAGGCATCCGAGAAGTACGAACCCGATGGTCGATACGATGCTTACCTGGCCGCTGACGCCGTCCAGCCAATTGAGTGCGTTGATGGTAAAAAGAAGCCAGCCGATAGTAAAAATCCCGCTGAGGAGGGGCAGCGGGCCGAGTGGACCGAAACTGAAATTCACCGTATCGAGAGGGATTACTCCGCCGAAAGGATTGGTAATAGTATAAATTTGCGAGCCGGTGGCGAACACCAGGAAACCGGTTCCGATTTGCATTGTGAGCCGGATCCAGGCGGGGAGGGGACTCAAGTCATCGACGAAAGAGACGATGCCGATGATCGTCACCGCCAGGATAAGGCCGGATTCCTTTATGCCGATGCGGAAAAAAAACAAAAAGGAAAAAATAAAAACCAATATCGCGACGATGCCCGTGGGGTAGGGGATCGGCGGACGACTCAGCCCATAGCGCCCGGGGGAGTCGATGAGCCCGATGCGGCGAAAAAGTCTGAGGCTGAAAAAATAAGCCAGCCATGTTATGACGAAGACGGTGGCAACCGGAATGAACATGAACTTAATTGTATAGGATGTAGTTGGTTGCGGTGGATGTTTCTGAGAAAATGACCAATGACAATCGGAAGGCAGAAAAGTGAGAAAAGGCAGAAATGTATCGCCCAAGAATTCGCGGCATGACCCGGCCTCACCTTATTTATAACTTTTCTGCCGCTTCTTTCCTTCGCCTCTTTCCTTTTTGCCTTTTCGGCCTTTCAACTATTAACTTCAGAATTATTCAAAAATGCGAGCGTCTGATCATCGTATGCCGGCATCCTCCGGGACTTTCGTTCTGGGTTTCCTGGGCAAGAAATGCCAGCATAATATTCGGAAAAACTGGAACCTATATTTGAAAGAGATGAATCTGAATGGATTCTTTGATTTTTATCCGACTGTGACCGCTGCCGATCTGGAGCTTCGGCTGGCTGAAATGTTTCTTCATCACAGACTGGGTTACGTAGTGGAGGAGCAGTTGGGGAAGAAGATAATGAAACTGCTGGACCGGATTTCTCAGGCGGCCAGTAAAAAGGGGAGAGTGGATACGGTTGTGAACGAGAGGGGAGTGATTGTGGGCCACTTTTTCGGAGGTAAAGATAATAAAAAAACGATGGAGCGGCGACTTAAATTGTGGTTAAAAAAAACTAAATAAAAAATTCCAAGAACCAAGATTCAAGAAACAAATAAATCTCAAAACTCAAATCACAAATTCAAAAAAATCACATGCGTTGACAATTATTTTGAGATTTGGCTTTTGGAATTTGCTTGAACCTTGTTTCCTGGCTCTTGATTATTATTTCTTTGGCTCTTGGGTTTTTTTAAAGTTGCATCTTCTACATTCCCATAGATAGAATCAGGACCATGACAAAGTACCGGATCCTTACTGAAGCAGACATGAAAGGCAAAAGAGTGCTGCTCCGTGCGGGTTTTGACGTGCCGATGAAAGACGGAAAGGTGACTGACAGAACCAGGATCGAGGCTTTGAAAAAAACAATGGCATATATCCTGAAGGCCGGAGGCATCCTGGTTATTTTGGCCCACCAGGGCCGCCCAAAAAACGGCCCCGATCCGCAATTCAGCCAGGAGCCGATAGTCCCGGTGCTGAAAAAACTACTGAAAGCAAAAGTTTATTTCGCGCCGGACTGTATCGGGAAAGAAGCCAAGAAAGTCGTAGACAACGCGAAACCAGGGGAAGTCGTACTGCTTGAAAATCTGAGGTTCCACCCGGAAGAGAAAAAAAACGACGCAAAATTTGCCAAAGAACTAAAAGCCCTCGGCGACGTGTACGTAAATGACGCATTTACCAATTGCCACCGCGAGCATGCAAGTATGGTGGGGCTTCCCGGTTTGCTGCCGGCTTTCATGGGATTCGGGCTGCAGAGCGAGATCGAACATTTGAGTCTGGTGCTCGATAAACCGAAACGCCCGCTTACCTTGATAGTTGCGGGGGCAAAGATGGAGACGAAAGTCCCCGTCATCCGTCATTTCCTTTTGAAAGGGGATCACATACTGCTGGGAGGCTGCATCGCAAACACTTTCATCGCAGCCAGGGGATTTGGGACAGGAACCTCGAAATATGACGAGAGCGGAATCGAACAAGCCCAGGAATTGATGCTTCTGAGCGAGCTGCCCGGACGGGCGAAAATTCATGTGCCGCGGGATGCGGTAGTGGCAAGCGAACTGAGCGAAACAGCTCAAAAATTGGATCTGCCGGTGGATGACATTCTTGGTGACATGAATATTTATGATATAGGAAAAGTGACTGCCAAACGCTACTGCGAAACGGTCGAAAATTCAAAAACGATCGTTTGGAACGGACCACTCGGCGTATATGAATACAACCGGTTTTCTCATGCCAGCAAACGGCTGGCCGAATCCATAGTAAAGGCCACTGACAAAGGTGCGTTTAGCATACTCGGAGGAGGGGATACGATCGATTTCCATTTAAAATACGGATACCCGCTGAATAAATATTCTTTTGTAAGCATGGGAGGCGGAGCAATGCTGGAATTCATCGGCGGAAAAAAATTTGCATCGCTGAAGTTGCTGGAAAAACATTGAGACTTGCGATGGTTTTTTTGATCACGCAAGAGGAAACCGAAGAAACCGAGGAAACCAAAGAGTCCGAAGAAAAGCAAATATTTCGTCGGTTTCGTCGGTTTCGTCGGACTCCTCGGTTTCTTTTTTATTAAATAATATTTATGAAAAGTAGCCTAGGAACCTTTTGTCAGGTTAAATGTTTGCCATGCCGGACATCGAGGCGCCATTCACGGTTTACATCGCTCAGCAGCAGCCTTCGAGTCAGGTTTTATTGAGCTTTATCCGGCGGTCGGCGGGCCCTTTTATGCTGGTTATCCCGCCGAAAGAAACAGATCACCTGTCGGATGAAACACTGAAACGTCTGTTCGGCGATGCGCAAGCGCTGAATGCCGACCGCCGCCTGGTGATCGCCACCAAGGACAAGAGGGTCGCTCAAATCGCCGCGACATTCGGCTGGCAGGTCATCTCGACCATAAAACAGCTGAGGATAGAACTGAAAACCCATCCTCTCTCCGCCGAAGCCTACAGGGCATTCAGCCCGGTTTCATGGCGTCAGGACATCAGGAGCAGGCTTCAGAACGTCGGACTTTTGTCGCTGCCGAAGCTGCGGATATGGCTGCTTTTTTTCCTCAGCGTGGGGGCGTTTCTGTATGTTTTTTTCAGGCTGCTCCCTTCGGCTGAAATAAGAATCTGGCCGAATCAGGAATCGCAAAATTTCACCACAAATATTTATCTCCGCGCGTCGGGTGCGGTTTTGCCGGTGCCGGGAGAACGGGTCAGGGTTTTGCCGCTTAAAAAGCTGACGGTATTTATAGATCGTATGGTCACATACGATCAGATAAGCAAAAATTTTACGGGGACAAACGCAAAGATGAATGTTCTGGTCACGAACGCGACAGATGAAGAATACGCGCTCAAAAAGGGAACGCGCATGGTAAACCAGGCCGGAATGCGGTTCCGCCTGCAAAGCGACTTGTTTTTGCCGCCTCATTCGAAGATCGAGGCACGGGTGTCAGCTGATCCGATCGACCAGTACGGGGAGGTATTGGGCGAAAGAGGAAACGTGCCGGCAGGCATAAAATGGGATTTTCCCGGACTGAGCGAAAAAGAACGCACTCTGGTTTATGCCCGGAACGAAAAACCGGCATCGGGAGGGAAAACATCATATGTAAACCAGGTCACGCTGGAAGACGTCCAGGGTTCGGCTCTACATCCTGGAGCCAGGCAAAGACTGGAACAGGAATTGATAAATGTGGCCAAGCAACAAGTCGAGGACGAAAGAATAAATCTGAACAACATAAATGGAACACATCTGGTTCAGCTGAAGTATGATGAGCTTACAAAGGTCTTTTACAAGAATTTTTCATTGTCCGAGTCTTTCATCGGACAAAATGTTTCATCAATTCCGATACAGGGAAGCATCGAGTATACGGTAATTTTATACGACGAAGACAAACTGCTGGATCTTTTAAAGGATGAAATCATGCAGCGTGTGCCGTCGGAGCGCGTTATCGTCCAAAATTCATTGACGAAGGAAAATATGAACATAAATGTGATTTCTCCATGGGATGATGATCTGGGATGGGTTAAAGTCACTGCAGATTTGACATATAACCAGCGTTATGTACTGGATCCCATTACCTCGCAGGGCGCCAAGTTCGGTAAATATTTGCGTGACAGCGTAGCGGGGAAGTCGTCCCCCGAAGCTTATAGAATCATTAAAAATTTCCCGGAAGTTTCAAAAGTAGAAATTTCAATCTGGCCGCCTTGGGCATATTCATTGCCGGAAATAGGAACCAATATTGCTGTAAAGGAGATGGAGAATAAATAAAAGTAAGCCTATTTAATGATGTACAAGATACATTGTGCGTTATTAAAGATATAGCAGTGTCCTATCCCCTCACTTCTCCCAAAGCGCTTATAAAAAACAAAAACCTAATAAAAATCATTAAATAATCCGCATTATAGATATCCACACAGATGTGGATAATTATTGTTCGACAAATGGGTTATCATATAGTGATATATATAATAAATTGCAGATTTATGGCTTATATAAGCCAATTGTAAGACATGGTTAACCTGAAAAAAAACACTGGGGAAGTGAAGGAATGTGTCCCCTTCTCCGGCACAGAAGCATTTTTTGAATCGCCGCGCCCGCGGAGGGGCGCTGCTGATCGGTATCGGCCGGTCACTCCTCCTCTCCGCAGTAATCATACCACTTCGCGTTTAAAACGTTCTTAATCAGACGCGCTGGCGGTATGGAGTTCTTGGCTTGAGTAAACGCTACGCGGTACGAGATGATGCCGTTACGAATGACCGATTAGTTATGTTTTAAATGCAAAATGGTATCACAAGCATCGCGGCGCTGGTGACTGGATTGCTATTCGCAATTGGCAATTAGCATTTTTTTAATCAGGATATCCTCAAAAACTTCCTTTTTCCGACCTTGTAAATCCCCTTCCCCGCTTTTGTATCGGTTGCGAAAACGGTCTTGTCGTCGAGCTTAACTCCCCCTTGTCCGATCAATCTGCGGGCTTCGGATTTACTTGAGACGGTATTGCTCGTGACCAGAGCATCAATTAGTGACTCCCCTTTCTTCGCTTCATATTCAGGAATGTCGTCCGGAATGCCTTTATTTTTGAAAACGTTTTCAAATCCGGATTCGGCTTTTTCGGCTTCGGTCTTTGAGTGGTATATGGTCACGATCTCGCGTGCCAGGCGCATCTTCAGATATTTCGGGTTTTCTTTGCCGATTTTCAGCGCTTCCTCCGCGGCTTTTACTTCTGCTATCGGGATGTCCGTGCAACATTCCATGTAGACCGGTATCAGGTTGTCCGGCATGGACATGATGCGTCCGTACATTTCGTCTGGCGGATCGGTCAGATAAACGCAATTGTTGTATGTCTTGCTCATCTTCTGTCCGTCGGTGCCTTCGATAAGCTTGGTAGTGATAACGAATTTTTCTTTTTTCTTCATGACTTGCATCAGTGTGCGTCCGGCAAGCATGTTGAAAAGCTGGTCGTTTCCGCCTACTTCGAGGTCGACGTCGAGAGCAACCGAGTCATAGCCTTGCATCAGGGGGTAGAAAAATTCGACGAACGAGATCGGCATTTCGTCCTTCATCCGCCGGACAAACATTTCTCGTTTCATCATCTGCTGAAGAGTGAAATATTTGGCGAGCGACAAAATTTCCTCAAACGAAAGTTTGCTAAGCCATTCGTGGTTGTAGCGGATCTCAATTTTCGAAAAATCAAGAATCTTTTCAGCTTGTTTTTTGTACGTCCGAAAATTTTCTTCGATCTCCTCCCGGGTCAAAGGTTTGCGCATTTCATCGCGTCCGGAAGGATCTCCTATCATTCCAGTGAAGCTGCCAATAAGGAAAATGACATGATGCCCGGCGTCGGCAAAGGCTTTCAGTTTCCTGAGAGGCACCGAATGGCCCAAATGAAGCTTGTTTCCGGTAGGATCGATTCCCAGGTAGAGCCGCAGTTTCTTGCCGGATTTCAGCTTTTCTTCCGCGACATCGCGCGGGACCACGTCCTGTACGCCGCGGGTGAGGAGTTCTTTGGGAAGTTCCATTATTACAAGAATACCAGAAAAGCTGACCCTGTCGCGTACCTACACGACAGGGTCGCTTGACTGCCAACATGGCAGCCTGTCAGCGGGGCTAAGCTGACTTACAAATTATCCGCTAAAATTTATGAGCGTTCAATGAAGATCATGGTTTCGTCACCGATCCGGCTTGATATGTTCCTTCTTTCGAAGGGATGTGTTTTAAGTCGCGCCAAGGCGCAGAGAGCCGTAAAGGACGGCAATGTGAATGTTAACGGGTCGGCCGTATTTAAGCCGTCATTCGGCTTGAATCCCGGAGACGAGGTTCAAATTAACGCGAAAGTCGAGGCCGGGACAGATTTAATGAAGACGGATTTAAAATTGAAGATTTTATATGAGGATGCGGATTGCATGGTTATCGAAAAGCCGCGAGGCATCACGGTGCATCCGGGTGCGGGGATGCAGCCCGGCGAGGTGACGATGCTGAACGGCCTGGCATTTATTTTTTCAAAGCAGTCAATCCCCTTCTCCCCTTCCGGCGCGCTGGTACACAGGTTGGACAATCAGACATCCGGTTGCCTCCTGATCGCCAAAAACTCCAAAGCACAACTGAAGCTACGGAAACAATTTCATGACCGGAAAGTGTTGAAACAATATCTGGCGCTGGTCGCGGGAAATCCGACGCCCGCTGAAGCGATAATAGAAGCCGATATCGGACGAAATATGAAAAACCGGATGAAAATGTCCGTTTTTGAAGCCGGAAAGACGAGGAGCGCCAAGACGACTTACAGAACGCTTTCGAAGACTTCCGATGCCGCGCTTTTAAAGATAGATATTCATTCAGGCCGGACGCACCAGATACGCGTCCATCTGAAGACTGTCGGACATCCGGTTCTGGGGGACAGGAAATACGGCGATAAATACTCTGAAAATATTGATAAAAAATACTCAATAGATTCTCTTTGTCTGCATGCCTGGAAATTGGGATTCATATCTCCTTCCGGCAAGCAAGTTGAAATCCGGAGTTGCGTACCGGATGATTTCAAAAAAACAGCCGACATGCTCGGTTTATACCTGATACTCGATACCTGATACCATTTTGCATTTAAAACATAACTAATCGGTCATTCGTAACGGCATCATCTCGTACCGCGTAGCGTTTACTCAAGCCAAGAACTCCATACCGCCAGCGCGTCTGATTAAGAACGTTTTAAACGCGAAGTGGTATGATACTCGATACTTGCCTTTCAAGGTTTGTACGTCACCGTGTATTCAAGCACATCCAGTATCTCCCCGTTTTTATTTCGGGCGACAATGCGGTAAACATTTTTGCCCCGTTTCATGGTTTGCATAGCTGTGGAGGCGATATAGTTCCAGGTGGTTTTCCCCGGTTCGTAGAGAGAAAGCGTATAACCATTTATCGAGACGGAATATGTCTCGGCCGATGTCTGACCCTCGATAACTATTTCCTTCAAAGCGATCACAGCCGCGAGTCCGGGAGCAGGAGAATTTACTACAATTACCCCCGGCGTAAGCGGAGGATTTTGTTTTATCGGGGGTTGCGACGGTGTGGCGCCCGAACCCGATGCGACCGAAGGCTGATAAATGACGATAATGCTTCGGGGCGGGCTCAGGTTCCCGTCGGCATCGACAGCCCAGACAGAGTAAGTGTTGGTTCCCGTAACCATGTTCGTGAGTGCGGCGCTGGCCAGATAACTCCATGTTTTGTCGCCGGGCTTGAAGAGCTGGAGCCGGTAATCGTTTACTTTGATCCCTGCGGCGCCGGGGGGAGCGTCCCCGGTTATCTCCACTTCGCTTAAACCCGTGGTCAATGTTTCCCCGGAACCGACCGGTGATTTGATCCGCACCGGCTGAACTTCAGGCTGGTACATATTGTTTACAGTCCGGCTTACTTCCTGCAGCACGACCCCCTGCACGTCGAGAGCTTCAACTTTGATCAAAGCCGCCGGATCTTTGCCGAGACTTATTTCCACGGAGAAGGTAAGATCTTTTTTTATGGGAATCGATTGTCCATTGACCATGATTGTGGCGATTTTTGCGCTGACCTGACCGCTGACCGTTACTGTTTTGGCCTTCACCTGAGCTGAATTTTCCGGATACAAAAGTATCAGATTTTTATTTTCAGCCATGACTGGCGCATCGCTCCCGGATGGTTCCGCTGCCATCACGGGTCCGGAAGATTCGGCGAATAAAACATAACTGTCAGTAAAAAATTCATCCTTGACCGGCACTGGCATGGGATTGCGATAATCATACGGATCCAGGCCGCCGGCGATATCCCGTTTCGCGGCCTCGTTCAGGTTCAGGTATTGACCTTCGCCGATATAAATCGTTTGCGAGCCGCTTTTTGGGAATGCGAGAGTGGTCTTGAGACCCAGGCCGGCCGCTTTTGCGACCATCAGTTCCGATGACCCGGCCAGTGCGCTGGTATCCGGCGGTATCGAAACAATATATGTCGGCAGAGTCACGGAACGGACTATTGATCCTGAAAAATTCAGTGAAGACGGTGAATTTATCCATATTCTCCCGCTTTTCAGAGTCAAATCGATCGCCGAATCGCCTTTTGGACCGTAGGAATCACTTTGTTCGATGGTGATTTCGCTGCCACGGTCCAGACGGATTTTCATTCCGTCAAAGAAGGACAAAATTATATCGGCATTGCCGCGGGAAGCCACGCTGTCACCGGGATAAAGTTTCAGGCTTGATTCAGCTCGTTGCCATTCATCGCCCTGGAGTGAGACTTGCGCGCTTTCCGAGCCCGAACGAACTGACAAAACCACGGGGGCACGGCGGCCGACGGCATGGTCAAATAAGGCGAAAACCCTCGAAGCCAGGTACCACGTGATAAGAATCGCCAAAACCGCGAAAACCAATCGTCCCAGCGTGCGGGATTTCTGTCTTTCATTGCCGATCAAATAAAGGTGTCTTCGATGACTGGGCAGCATGGGCTCCTAATACTAAATTGACAATTGACAATTGACAAATGAAAAATTAAAAGAAACCGACGAAACCGAAGAGTCCGAGGAAACCGAAGAAATTCCGCTGTTCCTCGATTTCGTCGGATCCCTCCAGTTTTTAAGCCGCCGTTACCCTGGCCACTTCCAGCTTGGAAGTCACCTTGTCATGAACCATCGTTTCACCCCATTCTTTCATCGTCTTGTAGCCTTCTTTATGGGCGGCTGCCAGTATTTCAGATGAAGTCGCCTGGCTTAAAATCAGATTTTTTATCGACTCCGATGCCACGAGAAGCTCCGGAAGAGAGCACTGTCCGGTATAAAAATTGGCTTCGTCCTCAACGTGCGTATCCGGACTTTCGCGGAATTCCGGATTGACGGTCCGGACCAGCCGCTGAGCCAGAACCGCTCGGAGCGCCGGAGCAAAAGTATATGTGCTTACTCCCATGGAAAGAAGCCGGGGTATGGCTTCTATCGCAGAATTCGTATGGAGTGTCGCCAACACCAGGTGGCCGGTAAGCGAAGCATCTATTGCCGTCTGAGCCGTCTCCTGATCCCGGATCTCACCGACGAGGATGATATCCGGGTCGTGGCGCAAAATAGCGCGAAGGCCGGTGGCGAAAGTATAACCGTGCTCACTGTCGATCTGACTTTGAATAATATCTTTCAACTCGTATTCGATAGGATCTTCGAGTGTGATGATGTTCCGGTCCTTTCCCGAGAGTGTCGAGAGCAGCGCATACAGTGTCGTTGTTTTTCCGGAACCCGTGGGTCCGGTAACCAGGATGAGGCCGTTCGGTAGCTCCACGAGCTGCATCAATTTTTCTTTTATTTCAATCGGGAAACCGAGTTTTTCGAGAGGTACGATCCCCCGCTCCGGATCCAGCAAACGCAATGTTAAAGCTTCGCCGAATCTGGAAGGCAAGCTGGCGACACGGACGTTGATCATGCGGCCGGCGGTTGGGAAGGTGTACTGTCCGTCCTGAGCAATAGTTTCGATATTCATTTTCAGTTTCGATTTGAATTTGATGCGGCGTTTGACCGTTTCAAAGATTTCGTGTGAAACATCCAAAAGCTTTGCAAGCAGCCCAAGCTCGCGCCATTCGATCTTCACATTGTTTTTTTGCGGGTTGATATGTATGTCTGATATGCCGTTTTTTACGGCTTCCTGTTCCAGTGTGGATAAAAGCTCTTCTCCCTGAAGAAAAGACAGCTTCTTTGAGTCAATTTTGGACATCGAAATATTATATCATAATTTGGTGATTATATATAGCGTAAAGGGGAGTCGCATTGGCGACCTCATTCTTCCTCCAGTCTCTCACCCCATTTGAGTTTATTTCGGAGAGTTGAGAAATACGTTTCTTCGGTGCGGCGTAAAAATTTTACGCGCTCAGGTGAGGCGGAGGCTTTCAGTGTATCCCCTCTCTCGAGAGTCACGTATGTCTGGCCGTCCAACGTGAGGCTCACGAAGACATCAGAATATTCATTCTTTTTTGTAAGGATTTTTACTTCTATTTCATACTCCGCCGGCAGGACAATCGGCTTTTGATAAAGGCTGTGGGGGTTAATCGGCGTCAATATCGTGGCGTTCAATCGGGGGTTGACGATCGGTCCGCCGGCGGCAAGCGAATATGCGGTGGATCCGGTGGGCGTGGCTATGATCAAGCCGTCGGCATGGAAGGTGGCCAAAGGATCCCCGTTTACCGAGGTTTTCAGATCAATGAGACGCGAAATGGCGCCCTGGGAAGCCACTGCCTCGTTCAGGACTCTTCCGTGCCAGAGGATTCGTTTCCCGCGTTTTGCCGTGATTTCCAAAAGACTGCGTTCTTCTATATGTCCCCGGCCGCTTAAAAAGCCGGGGATCATTTCTTTAGCTTCATGAAGGCTCATTTCAGCCAGAAATCCTACGGTGCCACGGTTGATGGTCAGTAATGGGACATTGAGATCATCCATTTCACGTACTGTCCTGAGGATTGTGCCATCCCCTCCGATGACAATCAGCAGATCGATTTCACGGCAACTTGAAAATTTAGGCTGATTTTTGAAAACGGAACTTTTGCACCTCTTCCGGTCAAGATACGTTTTCGCGCCGCAGGACTGGACTGTTCGCAAAATACTTTTGAGTATTTGTTCGGCATCGACGATGTCCGACCGGGCCGTTATGCCGACTTTTATGAACTTTAGGGGCATGGTTTTGGAAGGACTGGATAATAATAGGGTAACAGAGCAACGGTAAGGAAGGTAACAAATGATTCTCTTCGCTGGCTCTTTTTGGTATCATCAATGCATGCTAGAGAGGCCGATTCGGGTGCTTAAGGCAATGGAAATAGAAGAAAAAATTCTTCATGCGGGGATTTTGATTTGTCTTCTGAGCCTGTTTTTGCCGTGGATCGGAGGCCAATGGTACGGGAACGCTCAACAATGGAACGGCTTCGGATTCTATACCGGTTATGTGGGACACATGGTATTTTTGTTGCAAATTTATGAATTGACCATAACGTTGTCTCCGGTATTGGGCGGACCGATAGTGGTCAGAAAAGAGCATCGAAATCCGGTGCGCTTATTCATCAGCTCGACGTCGCTCATTCTGCTTTTTGCCGCCTTTACGATACTGCTTCGGCTTACGTCGGAACTGTCCGGTGCGGAAATAAGGTTCGGCATCTACGTTGGAATCGTTGGCAGCGCCCTCAATACTCTTTATGTTTTCCTGAAATATCAGGAGCAACGGAAAAATGAAGTCCGACAGCTTTTTCATCATCCCGATGAGCAGCAGCCGATCGTAAAAAAGCAGATAGCTGCGCCTTTTGAAGAGGAAGTCCCGCCCCCGCCCCCGCCCCCGCCTCCCGGTCCCGCGGAAGACCATCAATTATTCGGAAGACCATGAACGATCCCGTTTCAGCCTCCGGCCAACAATATAATGACGACGATTTGGTTTACGTCGATACTGAAAGCCGGACCGTGATCGGCCGTGTCGAATGGACGAAGAACGAAAAGCCGAAGTCTTTGCCTTTTAAAGCATCACCAAAAGAAAAAAAAGGAGAAGGTAAAACGCCGCGACGCCAGTTTTCAAGAAAATATTATCCTTTCGGAACGTACCGTAGCATGAAAAGGATCTTCAAGCTGCAGGGGAAAATAAAAGACCCCGAACCGAACAAAACCCTGGATGAAGTTATCCCGAGGGCCCTGAAGGACGCTTATTGGGAGTGGGATGAGAAAAAGGGACCGAAGGCACCGATGGGACCGATGTAAGTTTATGGTTTTTGGTTATGAGGTTATTCGAGTAGAGCGTGGCAACTCAACCAAAACCATAAACCATAAACATTGTTTGCCTCAAGCTACCGGATGCAATGCTTTCCTCGGTTTCTCGTTGGAAATACGGTGGTTTTCGCTTAAAACTTCGCTGACGCGCTTTACCTCTTTTTTGGCGCCGATAATGATTGGCGTGCGCTGGTCCATGTCGTGGATTTTCACGTCCAGGATGGAATGATGGCCATCGGAAGCCGCGCCGCCCGCCTGTTCCATTATGTAAGCGAAAGGACCGCATTCGTAAAGCAGCCGAAGCTTTCCTTGGGGATATTTGCTGCCGGCGATATTCGTGAAGATCCCGGCGCCTTTGATAAGCATGTGATGTACATCGGGCACCATCCCGCCAGAGTAACGCAGCGTGATGCCTTCATCCAGCCAGATATTCATCATTTTCCGGTACGGGGGGGTGTCTGTCACTGCACGGAGATTACCCGGGGCATAAGTTTTCACTTCATCCCGCATCGAGAGATTGCGCTGAAGCAGAATGAATTCGCCGACTTCATTCAGGATAAACGCGTGCACGCCCTTGTCGGCGGAGTACACCAGAATCGTCCGGGGGCCGTATACCAGATACAGAGCGGCCAGTTGCTCCCGTGGCTTCCTGCCGATCAGATCTCCCTTTTCGTAAATCCCGAAAATCGAACCGATGGCCAGATTGGCATCGACCAGGGATGAGCCGTCAAGCGGATCAAAAACCACCGTGAACGGAGCGTCCGGGACAAGTTCCTGCAAAACTGCTTCCTCCTCCGAAGCATAGGAATGCACCAGGCGGCTTTCACAAAGCTCTTCTTTGATTATTTTATTGCTCAACACATCAAGCTTCAGTTGCTCTTCTCCGAACTGGTTTTCGGAGCCGGCGAGTCCCAGATCGGTCGTACGGATCGCGTTGTGCACGTATTTTCCCGCACGGGCGACATCATTTATCAGGTGGCGCAGCCTGTCTGGCACGCCGGATTGGAACAAATGAGCGTTAAGCGATACCCGGGTTGGAAGCGGACAAGCGTTCATACACTTGGGAGAAAAGGAGATTCTACATCAAGGTGCCGACTTTGAGAACCATTTCGGTGACTCGCATGGCATAGCCCCATTCGTTGTCGTACCAGCTCAGTATTTGCGCTGCCCGGCCGTCGATCACCTTCGTTGAGGGCGCATCGACGATCGAAGAATGAGGATCGGTCTGAAAATCTATCGAAACACACTGGTCATCGGAAACACTGAGGATGCCTTTCATTGATTTGCCGGCGGCTGCTGATTTCAGTTTCAGATGAATTTCTTCGACCGAAGCCGGTTTCTTCAGGAAGAAAGCCATATACGCGCAGCTGACAGTCGGCACCGGGACGCGGAAAGCCATGCCGTCTATTTTGCCTTTCAAATGCGGAAAGATCACGGCACAAGCCTTAACTGCTCCGGTCTTGGTCGGGATTATGGAAAGTGTCGCCGCACGGGACCGCCGGAGCTCACCGCCATCCCTGGATTTGTTGTCCAGGAGATTTTGGGAAGCGGTAAAGGCATGCACCGAGCTGACCAGCAGATTTTCTACTCCGAAATTTTCATCGATGACTTTTATCACCGGAGCGATGCAGTTCGTCGTGCACGAAGCATTTGAAATAATATCCATGTTTTTGGTAAGTGTTTCGTCGTTTACTCCCATGACGAAAGTCGGAGTGGAATCTTTCATCGGTGCGGTAACGATGACACGGCTGGCGCCGGCTTTCAGATGACCTTCGACTTCCTCGCGAAGATCAAAATTGCCGGTCGATTCGACTACGATATCCACCTGAAGTTCTTTCCACGGGCATTTGGCAGGGTCCCGCTGTTTGACTATGCGGACCGGTTTGCCGTTCACCAAAATATTATCGTCGTCCCGTACTTCAATTTTTCCGGGAAAACGGCCGTGCAGTGAATCGTATTTCAGGAGGTATGCGCGTGTCGCTGCGTCCGATGATGCATTGAGCGCCACCACTTCGACTTCTCCGGAATAAGTTTCAACGAACTGACGATGGACATTCCGACCGATACGTCCATATCCGTTGATTGCAACTTTCAACATGATAAAAATTTAATCTAAAGAGGCAGATTAGTCAAGAAAAGGGCAAAACACAGCGGAAAGAATCGAGAGGCGAAGACGGATCAAATCCAAAACAAACAAAGCTTTTAGTTGCCGCGCCCGCGGAGGGGCGCTGCTGATACCATTTTGCATTTAAAACATAACTAATCGGTCATTCGTAACGGCATCATCTCGTACCGCGTAGCGTTTACTCAAGCTAAGAACTCCATACCGCCAGCGCGTCTGATTAAGAACGTTTTAAACGCGAAGTGGTATGAGTGGAAAAAATAATTTTTTTTGAAACAGCAGCAGCCCGCCGTGGCTGCGGAGTCAAAGGTGAAGCGATTTTCGGTTTGCAATGATATGTTAACAGAACTTAATTTCGCTCTTGATCTTTAGGCATAAATCGCAATCAATGCTCCGAGAAAAGCGAAGAAGACGCCGGCGATCCAGAGCCGCATGGTTACTTTACTCTCGCCCCAATTCAAAGCTTCCAGATGGTGGTGAAACGGCGCCGAACGGAAAATCTTCCGTTTGAAACATTTCTTGCTGGTGAGCTGGATGATCACCGAGAGCATTTCAAGCACGAAGACGAAACCGAGGAGCGGCAGAACCAACACCTGATTGATCATGAAAGCCATCACTGCCAGCGTCCCGCCGAGCGCCAGCGATCCGGTGTCACCCATGAAAAACAGCGCCGGAGGCACGTTGTGCCAGAGAAAAGCGGCCAATGCCCCGGCTACGACGCCGCAAAAAGCAGCAAGTACGAAAAGACCCGAAATGTAAGCAATGAGGCCGAAACAGCCGAATGCGATGGCAAGAAGGCCGCCGGCCAGCCCGTCCAGACCGTCGGTCACGTTAACCGCATTGGCGGTTCCTATGACCACAAAAACGAAAAAGGGTATGTAAAACAAGCCGAGATTGACTTCCCCAGACGTGATGCCGATGAATTTTCCAAAGGGTATATGAATTGACTGATACTCCAGACGAAAATAAAACCAGCTGGCGGCCAGGAGCGTCATGAGTACGAGCAAACCGAGTTTCGGCAAGGCATTTAGTCCTTTGTTTTTCCCGATTTCCCGTATGTTTAAATAGTCATCGATTGCACCGAGAAGTCCCAGCCCGACCATGACCGCCAGCGGGATGTATACCTGTCCGCGTTGCAGGAGGGAATGTTCGACTATTCCGGTCAGCGACAGAATGCGTGAAACGAGTACCGTAAGAAGGATTGATCCCCAGATGAGGATCCCGCCCATGGTGGGCGTGCCGGCTTTTGACTGGTGGTATGTCAAAAAAACGCTGGCCGATCCGCCGTCCACCGCCTGTACCCTGAGTTTTTTTCCTAGCTTGTAACGCAGCAGGAAATTAAAAAAGGGGCGGGTCAGGATAAGTGCGAGAGTGAATGCTATGAATGAATAAAGCAGAATTTCTCCGAGAGATATCGTCGGCCGTACCGGGAGCGGAATCATAGAAAAAGGAGACGGATAAAAACTGCCTGGCGTATATTATTCCTCGCCGCGGTTAAAAGCAGCCGGACGAGTTGCGGTTTTCCACCCAGCGGTTTTGGCTTGGGTCGCCACCTTTTGGATCAATTTCGCGGTGGCGGCATCCGAATGGGGTTTATCGATATCATAAAAGCGCATTTGCTCTTTTTTGAACATAAGCTCGATGCGTCCCGTCGGGCCGTTTCTGTGCTTGCGGATGTAAATATCGGTGATGCCCGGACGGTCCGAATCCTCTTCGTAATAGTCTTCACGGTACATCATAAGGACGACATCGGCGTCCTGCTCGATGGATCCGGACTCACGCAGGTCGCTCAGCTGGGGAATGTTTCCGGGCCTGTTTTCCACCGCGCGGGAAAGCTGGCTCAGAGCGACGACAGGAATCTTCAGTTCGCGGCCAAGCATCTTGAGCGAACGGGAAATCTCGGCAATCTCCTGGACACGGTTCCCGATGAAACCCTGATTTCCGGTAGTCATAAGCTGAAGGAAGTCGAGGATTATGAGATCCAAACCGTGTTCCATCTGAAGACGGCGCGCCTTGGCCCGGAGCTCGGGAATCGTGGAACCCATGGAATCATCGATAAAAATATTCGCCTTGTTCAAGTCGTCCATTATCGGACCCATGTTCTGGAAGTCCTTGTCCTCCAGTTTGCCTTTCTGAAGCTTCCAGGAATCGACCCCGAGCATTGACGCGAAGAGACGGTCGACCAGTTGTTCTTTGCTCATTTCAAGGGAAAAGATGCCGATGGTCTTGTTGCATTTGATGGCGGCATTTTGCGCGATATTCAGCGCCAGCGATGTCTTGCCCATGCTGGGTCGGGCGGCGATGATTATCAGATCCGAAGGCTGAAAACCGGACAGCTTGTTGTCCAGTCCGGAAAAGCCCGTGGGGACGCCTTTTACCGAAGAATCCTTTGTTTCATGCAATTCGGCAAACTTCTCGTAACGGGCGCTCAGGATATCGCGGATATGAATGAACTTGTCTTTCAGAAATGTTCCGGATATCTGAAAAACTGTTTTTTCAACATCTTCCAAAATTTCGGGCACATCCCGTTCCGTCTCATAGCCCAGGCCTTTTATTCTTTCGCCAGCCTGGATGATCCTCCGGTGGATGGATTTCGTTTTCACTATCTGGCCATACTTGTGTACATGAGCCGATGTCGGGACTTTCGCAGCCAATTCTGCCAGGAAAGCGCTGCCACCCACTTCCTGAAGTTTTTTGGAGTCGCTCAGTTTGTTGCTTACGGTCACTATGTCCACCGGTTGATGCGACTGATACAGCTGATGTATCGCCTGGAACACCATGCGATAAGTCGGATCGTAAAAATCCTCGGGTAAAAGAAAATCGGAAATTTTTACGATCGCGTCAGGATCGAACAGAAGCGCACCGAGAACCGTTTGTTCAGCCTCGAGACTGTGCGGCTGCACATCGAGAAAAGTTTGTGCCATGGGTAAGCGAGTCTAATTAACGGATTGACAATTGACAATTGACAATTGAGAATTCCCTCTCATACCATTTTGCATTTAAAACATAACTAATCGGTCATTCGTAACGGCATCATCTCGTACCGCGTAGCGTTTACTCAAGCCAAGAACTCCATACCGCCAGCGCGTCTGATTAAGAACGTTTTAAACGCGAAGTGGTATCACAAAAAGGCAAAAGGTGTCTTTTCTGCGCTTTTGTCGTATTTCCTTTTTGCCTTCCTTGTTCATAGTCCATTAAGTTTCTTATGCGCTTCGCGTATTTCCTTTTCGAGCTTATCGAGAAGCTTGTGGTTTTGCTTCAAAAATAGGCGCGCCTGTTCCCGGCCCTGCCCGAGAGTATCGCCGTAAGCGCGGAAAAATGTTCCTGATTTTTCAATGACGCCGTATTTGACTCCCAGATCCAAAACATCCCCTTCTTTCGATATTCCCTGTGCGTAAAGAATGTCGAATTCCGCCTGGCGGAATGGCGGGGCAATTTTATTCTTTACCACCTTCACGCGAGTGCGGTTGCCGACAATGCTTTGTTCATCCGTCCCCTTCTCCATGATTTTGTCGATGCGGCGCACGTCCAGACGCAGCGATGCGTAAAACTTCAGGGCATTGCCGCCCGTAGTGGTCTCGGGATTGCCGAACATGATTCCGATTTTCATGCGGATCTGATTGATAAAGACCACCGAGCAATTGGTTTTACTGACTATGGAAGTAAGTTTCCTGAGAGCCTGGCTCATCAGACGGGCCTGGAGGCCCATGTGGCTGTCGCCCATCATCCCTTCTATTTCAGCTCTGGGCGTGAGTGCGGCGACCGAATCGATCACAACGATGTCTATGCCGCCCGAACGGACAAGCGTTTCGGTTATTTCCAGCGCCTGCTCGCCGTCATCCGGTTGGGAGACCAGCAGATTGTCGATATCCACGCCGATTTTCTTCGCATATTGAATATCGAGCGCGTGCTCGGCATCGATAAATGCGGCCTTGCCGCCGAGCTTTTGTATTTCAGCGATGGCATGGAGGGCCAGGGTGGTTTTTCCGGAAGACTCCGGGCCGTAGATTTCGATTATCCGGCTGCGCGGGATGCCGCCGCCGATTGCCAGATCCAGGCCGAGAGATCCGCTGGAAAATGTTTCAATCTGGATATTATGAGCGCCGCCCATGTTCATTATCGCGCCGGTTCCGTATTGTTTTTCAATCTCGGCTAAAGCGGCTTTGAGGGCATCTTTCTTGGCATTTGAAATAGTCTCGATAGCAGGCTTGGAAGGATTTTTTTGTGGAGCAGGAAGCTGCTGGGACTGTAGCGGGGATGATTTTGTCATAAAAACGGAAGAAGAGGATAAAGGTGTATGGAAGTACACCGTCAAATATCCATGTACGATCAGCATGCGTCAAACAAAAGCGATTGCAATATCAAATTTATATTATGGTGTACGTAGATACACCCAGGGTGAAGACAATTAATGACAATTGCTAATTGCCAATCTTCACGCATTTCCCAATGTTCTCTACGGTATCCGTTATATCGCAGAAATAACCGGCTCCGCACAGGATGCCGGCAGAACCTCCGCAAGGTACTGATGAGCCGGAACCGGCCGAAGGCTCCGGGGTATTTTTATCCGACAGGAAACCAAGGGATAAAATCAAATTATCAAATTGTGAAATAAGTATCTGGCCTTCCTCAACGCGTTTTACTGAATTTTGCGCGGATACGTCAAAATGGAAATTTATTACGGAATCGGAATCCTCGACGTAAATATCCCGGACAGTGTTATTTTCCTGAGTCGCGCGGACGGCGCGGCGGCCGGCAATATAAATTGACGAACCAGGGGGCATGCTGCCGGAAGACGTTTTTGAAACCACAATCAGCGGCCTTGGTTCGTTTTTCAGATAAAAAGTCACTATCCCCTTTTCTATCTTCGCATCCCATGAATCCGGCGCTTTTATCCGGAGATCGAGCGCGGGTATTTCCCAGATGTGCAGAGATTCCTGACCGTAGGCCGTTTTTACAAAATCCACTACCATGACGGGCAGATCTTCGGAGCGGACATTCGTTTCGATCCGGCCCCGGACAAACGCACTCAAGCCTTCGTAACTCCGGAGATTTTCAATCTTGCTTTCCAGATAGAACTTCGTCTCGCCGTCAATCGCAAGAGCGTGCGTGCCGCGCCGGACAAGCGAAACTTCTACGGGGATTATCGTTCCGGTGGCTGCAGCCGGTCCGATGCGGAAATCAATCGGAGGTTTGTTTGTGCAGGAACTCAAAAAGATCAACGCGGAGATTAATATTGCCACAGAAATCCTTCTGGAAAGATATAAGATATAAAACATAAGATATAAGTTTAAGCACTTACATCTTACATCTTATGTCTTACTTTTTCTTCGAAGCATCGAAGTCATATACCGCGCGGCCGACTCTTACAAAATACGGCATTTTCTGAAGATTGAGCGAAATGGTCCCGACCTTCACGGTTCGTTGTTTAGAGACTTCCTCGATGATCTGTTTCTTGGACAACGCCCCCTTCTTCTTCAGTATGGTTTCAATAACGTCAGCAACAGTACCGGGCTCGAAGCCCCACTCGCGAAGCGCATAAAGACCGCGGCCAACGAGGACAAATTGCGGATACCGGATCAATTCATTGTGAACCGCCTGGACCGTGACGTTCTTGTGGTCAAAACCGGCTTCCTTTATATGGTTTGCAATTTCCATGAAATGCATCGGCCGGCCGACTTTTTTCAAAATTATCTCGACTTTGTCCCTGATGGACCGTGGTCGGACGAATCGCCATTCGGTAAGCCCCCAGCCTTCCGGGATCTCTTTCAAACGTTCGTCGATCGAGAGGCAGCTTAAGATAAGTTCGGAAGACGGAATCCTGCCCTGGAAAACAGGCATGGCCTGAATCGAGGAAATCAATTCCGGAGCTTTCATGCATGAGTGCCGCTTATTGAGCAGCTTAATCGCTGTGTCGATAATCATCGAAACATCATCAAGAGCGAGCGATGCCAGTCTCCAGAACGGCTTATAAGTCTGGGTCCGGCCTTCGGCGACTATCTCGCTGTCGATGGAAAACGAAAGTTTGAGAATGGATCCATCCACCATCTGCGAGCCAGGCAAGCGTTTCAATACGGAGGAAATAAGCTCGGTAGACAACATGACTCCGCCGTGTGCGCGCAAAATACTTTTGGCCAGTTCGTTAACGTCATTGAGCCTTGTCGTGCGGACAGTCCGCTTCAGTTTGGCCAGGGCGATGCTTTCGATCTGACGGATGCGCTCGCGGGTCACGTTGAAATGTTTCCCAATCTTCTCAAGAGTCTGCTTGCTCTGGCCAGCCAGTGCAAAACGTCGTTTGATAACCTCAGTTTCCTTTTGGGTCAAAACCAAAAATAAATCACCCAAAAGTTCCTGCAAGTTCAAATTAAGCTGGGGTTTTGCGGCAGACGGCTGCGAAGAGGAAGAAGAGGAAACGGGGGTGGGCATAAATGATGGGGATAAAACTATCTTGTTGTACCAGAACGTTGACAGAAAATAAAGTTAATCCTGCTTTCCGATTGCTTATGGAACGATTGTGATTTGCAATAGGGTTTTATAGTGAGGGAAAACAAAAAGATCATAATTTAATGGGGATTATATTATAATAATAAAGATAGGATGTCAATGGGTAATCCGGTAACTGCTCACTGACGCTGCGGATTATCGGGCGAATAAATTCGCTATTTTCCCCTTAGTTAACCGCCGATTTAAATCGGCGGTTAACTAAACACGAGAAAGCGGAATTTATTCCGCAAAGAGCTGCTGGTTGTTTCTCACAAGTTTATTTCAGACTCAGTGAGCGGTTACGTAATCCGCTCCATTTCTGTTTCAAGAATCGCGCAGGCGGCCCTGGCATCGGGATCGCTCCCCTCCCCTTTTGAAGTAAAACGCTCATCGATGAATTTCACCGGAATATTGCAGGTCATTTGTATTTTTTTAACGACATCGCGCACATAGACGGCTTGTGAACCTTCGGTACCGCCAGGCAATCTCGGAAGACCGACAATCAATTTCGTCACCTTTTTTTCATGAATGATTTTTTCGACGGCTTTAACCAGCTCTTTTTGATCGCGATGTTTTATCGTTTCAAGAGCAACCAGGATCCCCGATTCAGTCTCTCCGAGGGCGACGCCGGTTCTTTTCGTGCCGATGTCGAGGGCGAGCAAATTCACAGGTCAGGTTGGGTTTATACTTTATGGAACCTCTTGAAAATTGTTAAATTGTTAAATTGCTAAATTGTTTACATGCAATACGCATGATTCATGTTTGTGATACCACTTCGCGTTTAAAACGTTCTTAATCAGACGCGCTGGCGGTATGGAGTTCTTGGCTTGAGTAAACGCTACGCGGTACGAGATGATGCCGTTACGAATGACCGATTAGTTATGTTTTAAATGCAAAATGGTATGAACAGGTAGCTGTTACGATTCGTTATTTAACTCTGGCCACCATTCTGCTCAACGATGACTTCTTTCTGGCGGCATTTTTCCAGTGGATTATATTTTTCTTGGCGGCCATGTCGATGGCCTTGAAAGCGATCGGCAGGGCTTTGGCTGCATCAGCCAATTTGTCAGCCTTCACCAGAACCGTGACTTTCCGGATCTGTGTTTTCATACTCGTTTTGAAAGGCAATCGGCGGGCGCGACGCGCAACCGACTGTTTCATGTGCTTGATCGAGGATTTGAGAAGCGGCATAAAGCGAGGGAAGGTTAGGGAAACGTGAACGAAAAGGCAAGAGGGCGAAAAAGGTAAAAAAAGGAGAAAAAAGGGGAAGTATGTCATGAGCATCTGTGATACCACTTCGCGTTTAAAACGTTCTTAATCAGACGCGCTGGCGGTATGGAGTTCTTGGCTTGAGTAAACGCTACGCGGTACGAGATGATGCCGTTACGAATGACCGATTAGTTATGTTTTAAATGCAAAATGGTATGAGGAATCAATTATATTCAACCCCTTGACTCCGCGGCCACGGAGGGCCGCTGCTGATCAATAATGATCATTATTCCCCGCGGAAATGACCGCGGCTCGGTAGAACTCTATTTCATTTCCATAATAATAACTTTAACGCGGGTCTACTGACCCGCGGCAGGTGGCAGGGAATTCTCAATTCCCTGAGCGGAACCCATAAAGACTCCCAGTAAGTCCTGCTGCAATTCGGAAAATGGAGAAAAAGCGGGTGGCGGGATTACCTCGACCTTTTTCTGTTCTTTCCGGCCGGCCTCGATCTTTGCAGTAAACACCGGAGCGTCTTCGAAGAGTCCGATCAGGTCAATATTGAAGGAAAAATCTTTAAAGGAGTTCTCGAATTTGGTGAAATAACGGTCGATTTTAAGCTTCAGGTTCAGGGGTTGGATGAATATTTCGCCGTTCTTGATTGAGATTTCATCTTTGGCGACTTTCTCGATTGGCAGATCGGCCGTGAGGACGATATTCTGCTTTTGATCCCAGGCGGTCATAGTGAATCTTTTATCCGAAACGGTGCCTGCGACAAGTTTTATCCCGTCGACAATCAAAGAATAATCGGCGCCGGTTTTGGTAAATACCGCCTTTTTTCCGTTTGTGGCGCCGGTGAATTCAACCAGCATGTCCTGATTTTTGCTGATCTGGATATTGACGTCGCCCAGTTTTGCGCCGGAATTTGAGAAGATCTCGCCGGTGAAACCGCGGAAGACGTAGGTGTCCTTGTCGGCCGAGAGAATGCCGCGGATGGAACCCTCGTTTTTCTCGATGTCCGTTTTAATCGTGCCGAAGTATTTCTGACGGTTTAGCCCGGAGCTGTTTTGAAACTGCTCCCAGGATATGTTCGCTGTTTCCATCATATAATCGGTCATTGCAGCAATGTCTTCGGCGATCGCGTTTTTGTCCGATTCGACTTTTACGCGCAGCACGCCGTTTTCCTCAGGAAGCGTTTCGATCCCCTTCCAAATATGCATTCTGGAAATGAATTTTCTGAGCGGTTTTTTGTCGATGCCGCCGCCCGCCAGGGCTTTGGTGAGAAGTTGTTCCACCGTCGGCACAACCGATCCGGTATCGGAATTTTGCTTCAGTTCGGTGTTTATCTCGTCGAAAGTCGCGCCATACCATTTGCTTTGTAGATTCGGCGGCAACGCGAAAGGAACGGGCAAAGCGCCGGGGACCGATACTTCCAGCTTGGCGAGGTTGAAGAAAATTTTACGCCCGGCGGACTTGAGCCCGATGGCCAGATCCGCGCTGGACTGGGTCTTTGGACCGGACTTGACAGCGGGACCGCCCGCAAAGAAACCCGCTGTGGCATCGACGACGACTTTCAAATCAAGCGCGGTGGCGATCAACGGATTGCGGTTATCGGAAACGTCGTATTCGTTATTTACTTTCAAAACAAGATTGCCTTTTGCTTCAAATTTTTTCGCAACACTCTCATTGGTCAAAGTCATCACCAAAGAGGTCGAAGCCATTTCGGGTATTTCGACCAGGCTTAAATTTTGGTCGTAGTTTTTCAGTGTGGCCTGGTTCATTTTCTGAAGAATTTTGTCGGGAGAAGGCTTGCCGCAACCGGCGATAAGAAAAAGGGAAACCAGGAGCAGCGAGTAGCGTTTCATTGGGAGGGGGGAGAAATCCGCGGCAGGGAGCGGCGGGCGATAATATACCCGGAATATGGGAATATGGGAAAATCTTATCTTGGGAAGGTCAGGAAAGTAAGGAAAGTAAGGAAGGTACTCGTTTTTCTTTGCTTCGTTACCTCCTTACCTACCTTACCTTCCTTACGTACCTTACTTTTTTCATTACTCCGTTCCGTGCTAGGATGCCGGTGAATGTGCGGGATATTCGGTTACATCGGCTCCAGGGATGACGCGGGAAAGCTCGTCATCAGCGGTTTAAAAAATCTGGAGTACCGCGGATACGATTCCTGGGGAGTAGCCATGCGGCTCGAAGACGGGTCGATTTATTCGGATAAAGAGATCGGGAAAATAGGTGCGGTGAAAGCGGAGAATTATTCGATGAAATCCGGTCTGGCCATCGCGCATTCCAGATGGGCCACTCACGGCGGAGTGACGAAAATTAACGCGCATCCGCATTTCAGCTGCGACGGATCCATCGCGGTAGTGCATAACGGGATAATCGAAAATTACGAAGAATTGCGTGAGGAACTGAAAGCCAAGAAACATATTTTCAAATCGGCCACCGACACCGAGATAATCCCCCACCTTATAGAGGAGGAAATGAAAAAAGGAATCAGCTTGGAGGAAGCCGTCAGAAATTCTTGCCGCAGATTCACAGGCAGATATGCCATACTGGTTCTCGATAAAAATTCAAATGCCCTGGTCGCTGCCCGCACCGGTTCGCCGCTGATAGTGGGTGTCGGGCAGCATGAATATTTCATCGCATCCGACATTCCCGCCTTTCTGGAATATTCCAGAACCGTGCAGTATCTGGATGACGGCGAAATGGTCGCCGTAACGAAAGACGGGATCAGGTTCAGCGATATCGAATCCGGGACTGAGAGGAAAAAACGCCAGGTAACAATCGATTGGACGATAAAAGACGCCGAGAAAGGCGAATATGAACACTACATGCTGAAGGAGATAATGGACCAAAAAGAAAGCATCCGCCACGCGATCGAACAAAAAGACGAGGAAATTTTGGCCGTAGCCAAAGCCATCGAAACCTGCCTGGGCTGCATCCTGACTGCCTGCGGCACGGCCGGGAAAGTCTGTATGGCGGCGGAT
>Ga0155281_101_pt1 | contig 30748 bp, 25 predicted proteins | sample RifCSPhighO2_02_FD_106249 | JGI IMG/M metagenome (GOLD analysis project Ga0155281, IMG submission 106249) | Candidatus Peribacteria bacterium RIFCSPHIGHO2_02_FULL_51_15
CCCCGCCCCTCTCCCTCGCTGCGCTCGGTAGAGGGGAGCTCTGCTTCAAGAGTAAAACAAAACAAAAACATCCCCTTCTCCGCGAAGCGGGAGAGGGGGCTGGGGGATGAGGCGCGCGCCATCAAAAAGCGGTTTTTAATTTCTTGCTGTCATCTAATATCGTCGTCCATAAATGCAAGGATAGAAACAACGTATTGAAATGGTAAACCAAAAGCGAAATCGAAATGGCGACCAAAGGCGAAACAAAAGTTTTTAGTATGAAATATGCGGCAGTGGCACAGAGCAAACCCGCGGCATTGGTCATGGTCAGAAGCCATACCCGCTTGAATATTCTGCAGATCGGAACCAACGCCACGTTTCCGGTCGAAATGATGGTAAACGGCAGGATTATCAAAAACGCGGGAATCGCGCCGGCAAATTCTTTTCCGTAAACAATCGGTATCAAAGGCGGAGCTGCTATGGCGCTTCCAATGACCGCAAGCGTCCCAAGCGACAGTGTCCCTTTCATCAGTTTCATGCAGGATTGACGCAATGTTTTCCGGTCCATGGAAGCTATCTTCGGTATGGCGACAGCCGCGAGCCTCGAAACACTGGGCATGATTATCTGGACCGGAATCGTCGCGAGTCTGAGCCCCAGGCGCAAGAGCCCGACGACCGGCAGCGGGGCGGTTGCGCCCAAAATTATGTAAAAAAGATTGGGATACAGGTTGGATGCGATCATCTGATCCGCCGCGATCCAGAGCCCCTGCCTGAAATACATTCCCGTGCCCGGCCTCCTGACGCCGGCGCCGATCTCCCTGAAAGTCGGAAATAGCTCCGCTCCGGCATATTTGTGGTAAAGCCAGATGCTTACCGGAACAAAAATGATCGAAACCGACAGAGTCCCGATTATCAGGCTCCACACACCCATGCCCAGAAGCAGAAGAACAGTGGAGATCACGACCTGGGATATCGCCCTGATATTCTCGAGTACGGCGACAATCGTGATTTTATTTTTTATCTGTAGAACCGTGAAGACCAACGATGGAGCGGATTGCAGGGCGGAGTTCAGCACCAGCCACCTCGCATACAGACCGATTGTCTCGTTTCCTTTGAACAGACTGGCGAGAAACGGAGACAGGATGAACAGGGCGATGTAAATGCTGAGAGCCAGTAGTGCCGACTGAACGAAATAACTGATCACGAGGACGGTGTCTTTCCGGCTTTTTCGGCCGACCGCTTCGGATAAAAATGTAACCACCGTGGTTTCCTGCCCGAATGTCGCGGCGAGTCCAAGTAGCCCGGAAAAGGCCGCAATGATGGTGTAAAGGCCGAGCTGTGTGACGCCAAGCAACCGGGCATAGATCACCGAGGAAACGGCTCCCGTAATCAGAAGCCCCATGCTGCTCGCCTGGAAGCGCATGACGTTCTGTACGAACTGCTGCCGGAGAAGGGACATCGCCCGGGTTTTTAAGGCTTGCATGTATCGCCGAGTTTAGCTTAGAAAATTGTTAAATTGTTACGCAAGCGAAACGTTTGATCGATGCATGCAAACAACTTAGCAATATAGCAATTTAACAATCGTAGATTGTCTCAAACCACGCATTGAGCTGAATCAGGCTGGATAAGGTGTGCAGTCCGTATTTCATTTTGCTTTTGTGCATTTCGTGGATTTTCCTCACGGCATCGACATCGAAAAATTCCCTGATGCGCTTACTCTCGAGCATTTCCAAAACCAGCGGCTCGGCTTCGCGCCTGATCCATTTTGCCAAAGGCGGATAAAATGATGACTTGGAAAGCGTAAAAATATGATCCGGCAAAATATGACGGTAGGTGTTCTTCAGAAATGCTTTCGTCCGCATGAGTCCCACATGCCAACTCGCCGGGGTCGAATGGGAAAAAGCGATAACCGCCGGATCCAAAAACGGAACCCGGCATTCAAGTCCGCTGGCCATAGTCACCGCATCCGTAAGCCTCAAAGATTCGTCGACCAGCCAGGTATGGCGGTCCATTTCCATAAATCTACGGAGCGAATCCGTCTCGGAGAGATTTTCAAAATGCTTTTCGAAAAATTCCGACGTTGTTTCCGGCTTGAACCATCTTCCGCGGGCTATTTCGATCACCTCTTTGGAACTGCGCGCGAGGAGCCTCTCTATTAGCTCCGGACCAGTATCCAGACCGAGCACGTCCGGTGGATAACCGAACATATTTCCAACCGAAGAACGCAGGCCCGCCGGAACAAATTTCAAAAAATTCAGTATCCGCGCGATGCGATAACGCGGGTATCCGCCGAAAAGTTCATCGCCGCCAGTACCGCACAGCACGACGTCGACCTTTTTCTTCGCCATGGCCGAGAGCGCATACTGAGCCACCGAAACCGAATCGGCATTCGGCATGTCCAGCGCACGAGCTGTATCCCGATACATGTCCCGAAACATTTCAGCCGTCAGCAACAATTCCTCATGATCGGTCTTGTAATGCTTTGCGGTAAGCGCGGCCAGATCAGCATCACGATTGAACCGGGCGGCATCCTCGGCTTCCGTCGCTTCAAACTTCACTGTAAAAGTTTTCACGGCTCCCTTCGTCGCCTTGGCCGTGTGATGAAGCACGATCGACGAATCCATACCTCCGCTTAAGAAGACTCCGAGCGGCTTATCCGAGATCAGATGCGCGGAAACCGTTTCCTGCATCAAATCGGGAAAAACTTTCATCGCCTGGTGTTTGCTTAATATTTTCGGATGCGGCTCGTCCACCGTAGCCATCGCAGGAGCGAAGGTGGATTCATCCGGCTCAAACCATGTCCTCTTCTCTGATCCCTTAGTCCACGAAAGTACCATCCCGGGAGAAAAAGACTCGATCCCCAGACACATTGTTTCCGGGCCCGGAACGTATTGAAGCCGCAGATAATTTGAAAGCGATTTGAAATTTATCTCCGGCTTTGGGTCCATCGCCTTCATCAAAGCCCGCATTTCAGACGCGAAAAACGGCTTGCCATCGATATAAGTCAGATACAGCGGCTTTATTCCGCTTGAATCGCGGACCAGATTCAGGGTCGAGGTTTTCAGATCATAAATCGCGAAGGCGAACATGCCCCTGAGTCTCGGAACAAATGTCATCCCGTACCGTTCGTACAACTTCAAGATAACTTCCGTATCCGTCCCGGTCCGACAATCGAAATTTTCTTTTTCCTTGAGCTCCCGGAAATTGAAAATCTCTCCGTTGTAAACAATTACTACAGTTTTGTCCGTGTTCCACATCGGCTGGTCGCCAATAGGTCGGGGATCGAGTATCGCCAATCGGGCATGGCCGAACGATATGCCGTTTCCGACGAAACAAGCGTTCCCGTCCGGACCGCGGTGCGCCAAAGATCGGATGATCGCCTCAATCTTTGCCCGATCCTCACCGATGAAGCCGGCTATGCCGCACATGGCGCAAAGTATACAGGAACAGCATCTACGCGCCTCGGAGAGGCGCTCCTATCAAATTTTTAAAAATAGGATCGGGTCTTATGATCCCTTAGGATCGGGTCTTATGATCCCTTAGGAGCGGGTCTTATGATCCCTTAGGAGCGGGTCTCCGACCCGCGTAAATACCCCTTAATCTAACTGGAACGCCTTCAAATACTTCTCCCGGCCTTTTAGCCGCTCCACCGGCATTTCCGTTTTTTTAAGCAAACAATTCCCCAGTACCAGATAGTCCATACCTGTATTCAGGAAGCAATTCAAAGCGTCCTTCGGCGACTCGACGATCGGTTCGCCGCGAACGTTGAATGAAGTGTTTATTATCACGCCGCAACCGGTGCGCCGCTCGAAGGCTTTCAAAAGCGCGTAATATTTCGGATGCTGATTTTTGTTTATAGTTTGGATCCGCGCCGAGCCGTCCACGTGCGTCACCGCCGGTATTTCCGCGCGCCGGTTTTCATGAACATCGGCCACCAGGAGCATATAAGGGCTCGGCCGGTCGAGATCGAAATAATCCGCCGTCCGCTCTTCCAAGACGGTCGGTGCAAAGGGTCGGAATGATTCCCTGAATTTTATTTTCAGATTCACTTTTTGCCAATTCGCCGCATTGCGCGCATCGGCAATTATACTTCTGCTTCCGAGCGACCTCGGACCGAACTCCATCCGATCCTGGAACCAGCCGATCACGTTCTCCCCTACCAGCAAAGACGCGGTTTTTTCGATGATGTCCTGTTCGGAAAGCTTCTCGAACGGCAAACCTTCGGCCTTCAGAAATTCGTCAATCTGAGGATCGGAATACTCGGGACCGAAATACACGTTCTCAAGGCGCGATAACCGCTCGCCGCTGAATTTCCGATGCCAGACCGAAAGAGCGGCACCCAGTGCTCCGCCGGCATCCCCCGCCGCCGGCTGGATAAACATGTCTTTAAAAAGTCCCGACTTGAGGATTTTGCCGTTTGCGACGCAATTTAAAGCGACACCTCCCGCGAGGCACAGGTTTTCGCTGCCGGTGAGCTCCCTGGCGTGAGCCGCGATCTTCAGCATGACTTCCTCGGTGAGGGCCTGGAGCGAACTGGCGACATCTTTGTGAAACTGCGTCAGCGGCGACTCTGATCTGCGCGTCGGCTCATGAAAAAGCTGTTCGATTTTTTTCCCGGTCATGGTCAGCCCGTACTCATAATTGAAATACTTCATCCGAAGCGCGAAGCTCCCGTCACTAAGAAGCTCGATCAGCTCCCGCATTTCTTTCAAATATTTCGGCTGTCCGTAAGGCGCCAGACCCATCACTTTGTACTCCGCGCTGTTTACTTTGAACCCGAGATAATAAGTCAGCGCCGAATAAAGAAGCCCGAGCGAATCCGGGAAATGAATCTCCTTCAGCATTTTCAATTCCTTTCCATGACCGTATCCGATAGTAGTCGTCGCCCATTCGCCGACTCCGTCCACCGTAACCACCGCGGCATCGTCGAATCCCGAACAGAAAAAAGCCGAAGCCGCGTGCGATTCATGGTGAGAAGTGAACATTATCGGTCCCTTGTATTTCAATTCCTTCTGAATCGTCTGGGGAATCCAGAGTTTTTTGCCCATCCACTCATGCATCGCGCGGTGAAACAAGATGAATCCGCGCGGCCAGACCTTGAGCTGCGTCTGGAGAATGCGCTCCAGAAACTTGAGCAGCGGCTTTTCGTAAAAAACCACGGCATCCAGTTCTTTGGCCGAGATCCCGGCATAATCGAGGGCATGCCTGACGGCATTCGCCGGAAAGGATTCATCGTGTTTCTTCCGGGTGAACCTCTCTTCCTGCGCCGCGAATACTATCTTCCCGTCTATGACCAAAGCCGCCGCGCTGTCGTGGTAGAAGCAGGACAAGCCCAGTATGGCTACGGGTTTCGCTATCAAAATTGATTGGAAAGACCGCCGGTTTCTTCCGGATTGACGGGTATCCAGAGGCTTTGTGCCCGGCTTTTTCCGGCTCCGAACAAATGCGCCAGTTTCAAAATCAAAGCATAAATGCCGAATACCGTAACCCAGAGTACGGTAAGCAAAATAGAGCTCATCACGACCCCTATCGCCCGACTGATTTTCATCCAGCCTTCGCGCAGCGAACCAAACAATCGACGCCAAAATGGAAAAATCAGGATATTCATTTGCCAGAGGCTGCGCTTCGGCCGGCAGGCCAGGCTTTATAAAGCCACTTGAGCTGCCTGCGCCATTGCTTGTAAGAAGAAAACGTCATAGGAACGTGTTTTTCCAATTAACTGCAAAATATTAAATTGCTAAATTGTTAAGTTGTTTGCATGCAACAGCGTGTGTTTCCGCTTGCGACCTTCGACAAGCTCAGGTCGCCCATGATGACATTGGGGATTGTGGCTGAATAAGGTCGCCCTGAGTTGATTGAATGGGCGCAACAATTTAGCAATATAACAATTTAACAATTAAGTAGGGGGAAAACTGAAATTTAAACTATCCCTAAATCAAGGTATAGATAAATGGCGCAAGCGGAGATGTCTGGGCGAAGACCATGAGCAGCCCGAACAGAACGATGATGATCATCATCGGCAGGAGCCACCATTTCTTCCTGACGCGCATGAAACGCCAAAGCTCGGAAAATATCGAGAGTTTGCTCATGGACAGATTGTAGCCGTATTTCAGAAAAACAGAATAAAATGTATGAGATTGCTTGAGATTCGCAGCCGGGGCATCGTGCCCCGGAGAATCGATTAATCCAGCTTCCCTCGAAAACCGGGACTTTTGTGTCCCGGCTACGGTTAAGCTAGAAGCTTCTCCGCCAACTTCAGATCCTCTTCCGTATCTATCTCCATACACAGCTCATCGCCGTACCAGACCGGCCAGAGTTCCAGCTTCCCATCCAGAATATTGAATGCGTTTTCGGCATAAACCTTCACGTTTCCTTCAGAAACAAATAAATCGATGGACTTCATCCAGACCGCGAAATCATCGGCCTTCCATTTATAAAGCGGCATGCAGGGACGGACATCCCCACCGGTGATACGAACCTCGACAGAGATGACTTTGCCATCTCTCATTCGGGCATTGAAATCTTTTGGTGACGGTACAGTCGACTCGGACACCGTGATTGAGCTCCTTTTTGAGCCAAGTAACGGAGCAAGGAGGCTTGGGGCGTACATCATATCTCCATGAATGAGCAGGACGTCTTCGCCGATGAGAAAATCCCGGGCCAGCCAAAGCGAATAAATGTAATTCGTATCTTCGAAACGGTCGCTTAACACCGTCCGAATCGGCGGGAGACCGTCTTTGTCGAATCCTCGTAAATAATCTTCGATTTTTTCCGCTTTGAAACCCGTGGTGATCACTATTTCCGAAAGATTCCTTTTTTTTAGGGATTCAAGTATCCATCCGATCATCGGCTTTCCGGCTACCGGTACCAGCGTCTTCGGCAGATCCGGCGCAAGCGCGCGTATGCGTGTTCCGAGGCCGGAAGCCAATATCACGGCCTTCACAAAATCGAAAGGAGTATTTTTTTTAGCGAATCCGCATCGAAAATATAGGGGTTATTACCCATCCGTTCGGGAGTGAATCCGTCCTTGACTATCAAATCAACACCGTTTGCATCGATCCCCAAGTCCGATAAGCGAGTCTTAAGCCCGCTTATTTCCATCATGTGACGAATTTTTTGAACCGCTTCCTGCATGGAATCAGTATCCAGTGCCCGGAAGAACCGATCAGCCCGTTCCGGCATGGCCTGGGCATTCAGCATCAAAACCGCGGGCAGCGTGACTCCCACCGCCTGGCCGTGAGGAACACCGAAGTGAAGAGTCATGGGATACGAAATGCTGTGGCAGGCCGCGGTCCGGGTGTTGCTGTAGGCCAAACCGGCCTGGAGACTGCCAAGCAGCATGTCATACCGGGCATGCTTGTCTTCCCCGTTTTGGACCGCCTTTGGAAGCGCAGGCAAAATCCTGCGAACCGCATCCAAAGCATAATCATCGGTTATAGGCTGGTGATTCCGATTCCAATAAGCTTCAGTTGCCTGTGTGAAAGCATCCATTCCGGTCGAAGCTGTGACCGGAGGCGGCATCGAATATGTCAGCTCGGGATCGACCAATGCCTCGGTTGGGAAAAGCCCCGGATGCATCGCCGAATGTTTTTTCATCGCCTCCTTATCCCAAAGAACGGCAAACGGTGAGACTTCCGAACCGGTACCGGCGGTCGTAGGCAACACAACCGTCGGAATTTGGGGTTTTGGTTTTTCCGGCATTTTCTTCAGAAGAGATCTGCCACTACCTGCCTGGGGCGCGAAAAGAGCCACGGACTTGGCCATGTCTATGGCGCTGCCTCCTCCGATCACAACGATGCAGTCGTTTATTTTCCCGCGTTCAGAGTTTATGAAACGGTCGAGATCGACAAGAGTGGGCTCGGCGGAAACACCTTCGTTCAGCGTCACATCCTTACCGGAAAGCATTCCAAGAATTTCCTGGAGTCGGCCGCTCTTCCTCAGAGATGAAGATCCAGTAAATACCGAAATTCTTTTTGCCGATCTCACGCATTCCAGATCCGGCAAAATCCGGCGAATCCCTTCACCGAAATTTATCCGAACCGGCATTGAATAATCGGCTGCCATGCGCCGAAAGCCTACTCCTTGAGCTGTTTCATGAACAGATCCCGTACTTCCTGACATGTGTGGTCGTCGGAAATGCGCTTCAGGTTATGATCCGGCCGGCCGCTGTTTACTTTGATATGAAGCAATGTCGGGCCTGTCCTCATGCATTTCGGCAGTGATTTTTCGAGATCGGCTTTAGTCGTTACAAATGCCGCTTCGCGGTAACCGCAGGCCAGCGCCACTTTGGTGAAATCGGTCGTTGGCGAGACCGTAGGCTGCCCGCCGGTGGAAGCGTGGGATTCGTTGTCCAAAATAATATGAACCAGGTTTACCGGGCCGCGGTTTCCCACCAATGCCAATAGACCAAGGTGCATCAATGCCCCACCGTCGCCGTCCAGAGCGATCACAATTTTATCTGTATTTTCCGCGCAACCCGCGGCGATGCCGGAGATGAGCCCCATCGAACCCATCATGTAAAAATCTGATGACTCTTTCGCGGCGTAGGATTTCCGGCTGATCATCCCGGTCGTCGAAAGATATGTGGCGCCCGGAAAAAAGTCTTTTATCATTTTTATCGCTTCGGTATCCGTCATCTCATACTGAGTGCCCGGTATCTGTCTTTCGTACTTTTCAAACAGACCTTTCTTCACCACGACCGCTGTCGGCTTCGATGTTTTTTTTGCTTCAACGGCCATTTCACCGATGTCCGCTTGCCAGTTTTCGACCGAAAGAAGCCGGTAAGGCAGCCTAAGAACCTTCAAAAATTCTTCCATGTCCCGGCCCATTATCCAGTGCTCGGGGGCATCAGAGCCCCAGCCTTTTTCAGCCCTCCAGGTGATGAGAAGCAAGGCGGGGATATCGTAAATGCCATTCAGTGAAGTGAGTGGATTCATCACATTTCCTAGACCCGAATTTTGCATGTAAACCATCGGCAATTTCCCGGTGGCCATGAAAGAACCGGCGGCAAAAGCCATCGCCTGCGACTCGTGAGCCGGATTTACATGGCTCACTTCGGCCGGATGATCGGCGGCGTAAGCGATGAGAGAATTTATAAGCGAACAGGGCACGCCGATGAAGGGGCTGATGTTCAAGGCTTTGAGCTCCGAAAAAAAATCCGATGGTTTGATCTTGGCCTCTGATTTCTCTCTGCTTGAAATCATACTTTAAGAGAATTGTAAGTAAAAAAGGTAAGGAAGGTAAGGGAGGTAAGGAAAGTAAGTCAGGTAACGAAGCAAAGGAAAACGAGGATACCTTCCTTACGTCCCTGACCTCCCTTACCTTCCTTACATATCTCGTTGGTCTTTTCCTCGATTAACCTAAGGATTTCTCAATAGAGTACACAGCTCCTCGTAATCCTCATACGAATGCACCTCCGCCCAGCCTGTCCGCGCTTCGAATGTATTTATCTCGACTTTATTTTGTACCAAACGCTGCAGGAATTCAGCAAGAGAGAGCGACTTCAATTCTTTGGCAGGAATTTGATCAATATTGCTTAACCATGTTTTTATTCCCTTGGGATTGAGCAGAATCAGCCCGATAAATTCCCCATGGGATGCTTCTTCCGGCAGATCCGTACTAATCGCTTTCAAAATGTTTTTTGGATGGCGCTCGAGTGTTCTGCCGGAGCTGGGCGGATGAGCCAGGGAAACCAGATCGAACTTTTTATTTTCGTACCGGCCGGTTCTCTGCAGAGGACTGATGAAAACGGTTATCGGATCCTCGCATGTGATGAATGACCGCAGGTTCTCCGGCGAAACAATCACGTCGCCGTAATGGATCAGAACCGAATCCTTGAACTTGTCTTTTGCATGGCTGATTGAATGAACTATCCCTGTCCCGGCGAAATCCGGAACTTCGCGCTTCTCGGCCGGATCGGCCTGAATCATCTCTTTTTTATAGCCGGTCAAAACCGTGATGTCCTGCATCCCGGCCTGGTTCAGGCTTTCGATGATCCGCTGGATGAGCGGCTTGCCTTCGGTCGGCAGCATCGCCACCGGAATATTTCTCAGCATCTCGGCCATTTTTCCTTCGTGTTTCGGCGCGCCTGCGGCCGGAATAACGACATGCACCGTTTTCCCGGTTCTCAGATATTTCTTCTCATGCTCCTTCATCTTCATCATGCCCTGCAATTCAAAAATTTCCTTCACCGTGGTTATCGATTTTTCGATCGAAACAGTGGATTTCTCAGTTGCCATGATATCAAGCGTCTTGTGCATCGCCGCGATTGTCGTCCGCATGCATTGGTTGGCGAATATTATCATGTTGATGCCCCATTCCTGCATCTCTTCATATTTCATCGCCGGGTATGTTGTGGGTATCAAAACCACCGGCGACCTCTTGTTCCAGGCTTTCAGAAATTCGCGGATCTCGTCCGGTTCCTTCGATTTCGAATGTATCAATATCGAATCCACGCCCACTTCCCTGTAAGCCTCCGCCCGTTTCAGCGCCTCGGCCATGCCCCAACCGGCGATCAGCGCTTCGATCCTGGAAATTATCAAAAAATTATCCGACTTGCGCGCATCTCTCGCCGCTTCCAGTTTCCCGCAAAATTCGGGGATACTGGCCAGCTCCTGCCGACCGGGAACGAAACTGTTCACCTTCGGGAAAAGCTTGTCCTCGATCACAACAGCGGCGATGCCCGCCGCCTCGTACTGCTCCACCATATGACGAACGTTACTCGAATTGCCGTAACCCGTATCGACATCGGCGATCACGGGCAAGCTGGTCGCGTTCACCATTTCCTGCGATCGCTCCAGATATTGGGTCATTGTTAAAATATTCGCGTCCGGCACCCCGTGACTGGCCGAGATTTCCAGTCCGCTGGCCCAGACACCGTCAAAACCATGCTGCTCGATGAGCTTGGCGCCGAGTCCGTCGTGGGCTCCTACGATTATCAAAGGCTTTTCCGCCGAAAGGAATCGTTCACGGAAGGATTGCATGGCCGAATAGTACCAGAAAGTAAGGGAGGTAAGGGAGGTAAGGAAGGTAAGGAAGGTGAATGTTTTTTATTACCTCCCTTACTTTCCTTACTTTCTTTACCTCCCTTACCTTTTAAGGGGCTCAGAAAAGAACATGTAAGATATAAACGTGAAAATCCTGCATATCACCGACGGCATCCCGCCGATCACACTCGGAGGAACCGGCCGGATCGTGATTGATCTGGCGAAAGCCCAGGCCGACTCCGGTTATGAAACGGTGATTTTGACCGCGCTGCCCGCAAATAAAAAAATGACTGAGCCCTCCGGTGTGAAAATTTTCACTATTCCCGCCCATAGCGAGCGCTGGGCACACTGGCGTTGCGTGTTTTCTCTCGTGCGTGAACGCGAGATTCTCGGCACAATCGACTCTTTTAAGCCGGAAATAATCCACGCGCATACCATTTCACGGCAATGCGGCTACCGATGGATGTCCGCATTGAAAAAACGCGGCATCAAGCTGGTCGTCACCTGCCATGACGTGTCGCATATCGCTTACGGAAAAGTAACCGGACGGGAAAAAAATCTTTTTTGGCGGGATCTGAAGAGATACCGCTGGAGCTTCAATCCGTTCAGAAACGTTTTAATAAAGAAATTTTTGAAAAATGCGGACAAAATTCTTTCAGTCAGCGATGCGCTGAAAAATTATCTCGCGCGGCGCGGCATCCAGGCCGGCCTGACCGTTCATAACGGAATAGACACCGATTTTTGGAGTCCTGCGCTTTCGAAGGCAGAAGCAAGATCGAAGCTGAATCTTCCGGTCGATAAGTTCCTGTTTCTTTTCGCCGGACGGCTCGGTTATGACAAAGGATCGACGCTGGTTAAGTCCTCCCTGCCAGAAAACGCTGGATTGATACTGGCCGGAGGCGGCTATGACCAGGAGTTTTTGCCCAGCCGGAGCTTTTCTTTCTCCGACCGGACCGCCGGACAAATGAAATCGATTTACGCTTCTTGCGATGCAGTCCTCGTACCATCACGGTGTCTGGATTGCTTCCCGACAGTGTGCCTGGAGGCCATGTCTATGCGGCGCCCCGTACTCGCCACGTCCTGGGGCGGCGCCAGGGAATCGGTGATCGACTCTAAAACCGGCTGGATAATGGACCCCTTAGATGAGACGGCATGGAAAAGCAGAATGCAATGGTGCGTGGATAATTCCGACAAACTCGATGCGATGGGTGCGGCGGGGCGTGAAAGGATGATTGCCAATTTTGATCTGAAACGGATGGTTGATCAATTAGATGAAATCTATACCAACTTGCTCGAACACCGCGGCCTGAAAGGCCGCTGCTGTAATTAAAAAAATTTGAAACGCGGAATTCGCTTGCGACCTTCGACAAGCTCATACCATTTTGCATTTAAAACATAACTAATCGGTCATTCGTAACGGCATCATCTCGTACCGCGTAGCGTTTACTCAAGCCAAGAACTCCATACCGCCAGCGCGTCTGATTAAGAACGTTTTAAACGCGAAGTGGTATCAGATCGCCCATGATGACACTCATGTTTGTGTGTCGATAAGGTCGCCCTGAGCTAATCGAATGGGCGAACAATTTAGCAATTTAACAATTTAGCAATTTTATTTATAAAACCCCTCCAACATTCCCCGGTTATCATTCAGCCACTCGAATAATCTCGGAATTCCCACTCTCAGATCCGTCGCCGGCTCCCAGCCGAGGACTTTTTTGGCTTTGGCGTTGTCGCTGACGAATATCGGCTGATCGCCCGGCCGCCAGTCCGAGAAGCTCCACTCGACCGGAAGCTTGAGATTGTTTTTTATGAAGTTCAAAAATTCAAGAAGTGACATGCTGTTGTTCATCCCGCCGCCGACATTGAAGATTTCGCCGTCAGAAGAAAGCCGGTCGAGGTTTTTTATGGCCCGGATGTACAAATCAACCAAATCGTCGACGTAAAGAATGTCTCTGACTTGCTTACCGGTGCCGTAAACCGTTAGCGGCCGGCCGAACATCGCCGCGATGAGAAACCACGCCACCCAGCCCTGGTCCTCCACACCCAGCTGATGTGGGCCGTATATGCAGGACTGGCGGAAAACGACGGTTTTGAGTCCGTAAATACGCGCGTAATCGCGGACATACTGATCGGCCGCACCCTTTGAGCAGCCGTACGGCGAGTGAAAATCCAGCTGGCAGGATTCATCGACTCCCGGGATATCGTCTTTGAACTTCACGCGGTTCCCGTCTAGGGTCACCCGCAAATGTTCCAGCCCGCCGAAAACTTTATTGGTCGAAGCATAAAGAACGGCAGGTTTCCTGGCGCTGGCTCTGGCTGCCTCGAGTACGTTGAAAGTTCCGAGCGCGTTGATCTCGAAATCCGTTCGCGGATCGGCCACGGAAGTGGTCACCGCAACCTGCGCGGCGAGATGCAAGATCGCGTCATGCGATCCTGCCAGCTCATTCAGGCTCGGTCTGTCGGTTCGGACGTCGGCTTTCACCAGCCGGAATTTACCTTTGAAGTTGTCTTCCAAAAACTTCACGTTCACATCGGTCCCCCGCCGGGAAAGATTATCCAAAATCGTGATGTCAAAACCTTCTTCGATGAACCTTTTCGCGGCATTCACGCCGATGAAGCCTGCGCCGCCGGTGATGAGGATCTTTTTAGACATAAATTTTTTATTACTCGGATTCAGAATTGTTATATTGTCATATTGCCGGATTGTCGCAGGCAACAAGGTAAGATTTTGCTATGCAAACAATATAACAATATTGCAATATAACAATTTAGCCCTCCACTAATAAAACTTGAGAATAAATATCTGAGAATTTTTTAACAATCGTAGCCCAATCGTTCTCGCTTGCATACTGCCTGCCCGCCGCTCCCATGATCTTCCTGAGGGTCCCGTCGCGGCACAGTTTCAGAAGCGCCTCTGAAATACCGTTTATGTCACCGTCGGGGACGATGATTCCGGTTTTTTGGTCGATGACGGCGTCCCGCACGCCGCCGGCATCCGTGGCCACGGATGGCTTTCCGCAGGCGCCGGCTTCCAGATAGACGATGCCGAAGCCTTCGAAATTCAGATGGGCGACGCGTGGCGTGTGGACGTAAACATCACAGGCATGAAAATATTTTTCGAGCTCGCTCCCGTCTTTCACTCCCGCGAAAATGATTTTGTCGCCGATGCCGCTGTCTCGCGCGATGTCCTGGAGATGCGATCTCCACTCGCCGCCGCCGACGACCAGATAAACGAATTGGTCGAATTTCCGCTTCAGCTCGGCCATGGCTTTTATCGCCAGATCCTGGCCTTTGCGTTCTTTCAGTCCCCCCACGGTCAGAAAAATCATCTTCCCCGGATATTTCGCCCGAATGTCCGAAGCATCGGCGGCTTTCACGAATCGGGCAAAATTGACGCCGTTGTGTATGACTTCGATCGGATATTCCTGTTTCGCATATTTGATAATCATCTCCCGCGTAAACCAGCTCGGTACGATTATTTTTTTGGCCTGCGCATAAGTCCATTTCAGAGCCAGCCAATCGGGAAATCTGAGCAGTGGCACCACGCCATATGTCCCCTGCGATCCCATGATGAACGGTTTGCCGTATTTCTTCGCCGACCGCGCGGCCATGAAACAATATGGAAAATCGAAAAGCGAATGGACCAGATCGAACTCCGACACATCGATTCTTTTGAGATACAGAAGCGCCTTCGGATTTTTCATTTCGAATATGTACGGCGGTAATACAAATCTGGCCGGAATGTCAGGAATGAATCTTTGATGCGCTTCCCTCTCTTTTTCAGGCAGGAACAAAGTGAAATCGATACCGGCAGACATGAGTCCGCGGCAATACTCGGCGGTTATGTTCCCATAGCCGTTCCGCACGTTCGCCGTCGAGGAAAAAAGCGCGATGCGCATAATCATTTGATTTCCTTTAATAATATCTCTGCGATTCTCTCTCCCGCCTTACCGTCCCAAAGCGGCGGCATCTTCACTGTGATTTCCCTTGGTGATTTCGCGAAATCCAAAACTTTCTTCCGGTCTTCTTCCTTCTCCGGATCGATCAATACATTGCTTCCGCTCTCGATCGTGCTCGGCCGCTCGGTGTTCCGGCGAAGCGTAAAGCATCTTTTCCCAAGAAATGTCGCTTCCTCTTGGATCCCTCCCGAATCTGTAATCACAAACGCAGATTCAGCTAGTAGAATCAAAAAATCAAGATAAGGCCTTGGCGGATGAAGGCTGATTTTTTTCCTCAAGCCCGGATTGTCCAAATATCCGAATTTTTGCAGAGACAATTTCAAACGAGGATGAATAGGTAAATGAACCTGCATCTGTATCCCAATTTCACGCAATAAATCCATACACCTCTTAAGCGATGCTTCGTTATCAACGTTACTTGGACGATGAAGTGTCGCAACGGCAAATTTTCCCCCTCGCCTTGCCTCGATGGGTAATCGCCCTTTTATAATTTTTGATTCCATCCGAATCAAAGTATCAATCATCGTATTCCCGACAAAAAAAACTTTTCCTTTCGCTTTCTCCTCCTTCAAATGTTCTCCGCCTGACTTCTCGGTTACAAACAAAAGATCTGCCAATTGATCGATTTCGATACGATTGTGTTCCTCGGGCATCGCTAAATCACCAGAACGGAGCCCGGCTTCCACATGCCCAATTTTGAAGCCCAGTTCATTTGCCGCCCGGGCGGCGCCAACGCCACCGTTCACATCACCGTAAACTAAAATGATGTCCGGCTTTTCCTTCTCAAGTTTCGGTTTCATCGCCTCGGCAGTGGCTTGTATAACCGCTTCCCGATCCGCCCCGCCCTTTACGCCAAGATTATAATCGGGCTGCGATATTCCAAGTTGTTTAAAAAAGAAATCCGAAAGCAAAGGATTGTAGTGCTGACCGGTATGGACGATCACGTGTTTGAATTCCTCGCCGTGCGCCGCCAAGGCATGATGCACCGAAGCCAATTTCACGAAATTTGGCCTCGCTGACACGCTTGAAAGTACGGTTCTCATTTGAAATTTAGTTTAGCGGGTTGTGCTGCCGAAAAAATGTTAAATTGCTAAATTGTTAAATTGCTCAGCATGCAACGTCCTCGCGTTTCGCCTGCGACCATCGACAAGCTCAGGTCGCCCATGATGACACTTATGTTTGTATGTCGATAAGGTCGCCCTGAGTCAATCGAATGGGCGAACAATTTAGCAATATAACAATTTAACACTTCACCGGTTTTTATTATTGGATTCCCAAATTTGTTTTTCTGATAACATAGGCCTCACTATGTTTTTCCACAAAAAGGAACAACCCTCTTTTTTCTATATGTGGCTCACGGCCGGTAGCGTCTTCGTTTTGAAGTCGCTTTTCCTGCTGCTCACCCCCATCCGGGGGCTCGCGTCCACGACCTGGCTCATCGATGACTCACTGATCGAGATGTGCGTCTCGCGAAACATAGCTCAGGGTTTCGGGTTTTCTCTGGACCAGATTCATCCGACCACCGGCGCGCCGTTTTTCTGGATCTATCTGGAGTCTTTGAATCATTTTTTCCTGCCATTCAAAGATTGGGCTATCCGGGCCACGTTTATTGAGTCCACGCTCTTCGGCACGCTTGCGACCGTACTCGTCTTTTTCATCGCTCTGAAACTTACGAAAGACAGAAGAATCGCCTGGACAGCATTCCTGCTTTCCACTTTCACGGCCAGCGCTTTCTTCAACGCCATGAACGGCATGGACACTGCCATCTTCACATTCTTCGTCCTGCTCGGCCTTGCACTGTTTTTGGGAGTTGGAAGGCCAAACAAATGGTCAAATTTCGCCTGGGGTGGTGTCACGGGTTTGGCCTTGGGTCTCGCCCTAATGACTCGCGGCGACGGCATCTTCGTGTTGTTCGGCCTGTTTTGCGTGAGAGTTTATGAATTATTGACTTCAAAAGGTGACGAACGGCGCGAGACGGGCAAATCCCTACTCGGGATGCTCATCATCGCCGGACTCTGCTTCACTTTTTTCATGGGCTGGCAGCTTCTCCAGACCGGGTCTCCTTTCCCCGGAAATCAAGTCGGCCGTCGCGAGCTGGCGCTGGCTTGGCATGGTTTTTCATTCAGCAACTTCTCTCTGCCCAGATATCTCACCATCGTCGCCTGGATGGTATTTCAGCTGACTGATTTGATCACCATCGCCACCGGCGGATTCCTGCTGGCATTGGTCGCTTTTTTGACCGGAGCTTTCAATAAAGACCTGAAAAAACTGAGCATATTCTCCGCCATTTATTTCGTGATCTTTTTCGGTCTCCTGGTCGGATATCAATGGTACTTCGCCGATTTCCACGGGCTCCGCTATCTAAACTCCTCGGCCCACATCCTGTTCATTTATATCGCGTTTCTCTTTTGGCGGATTCCCGTCGATCTCTGGAAGAAAGGTGTCGTCACTCTCTTGGGCCTAGCCCTGATAATCCTCGCCGGATACAAGCACTACCAGCAGGGCACCAGGATGGCATTGGCCAAATACATGAGCTACATCAGCCAGCCTGATCCTGTCCAAAATAAAATTATGTGGGGAACGATTGACTGGATGAGGGACAATCTCCCGGCCGGGACGTTAGTCGGGGTCAGGGACTACGGACGCGTTTGTCTCTTCACCTCCGCGCTGGTCCAGGACATCGCCGGAAATATCGACCCGGCGGCGGCCGCAGCCTTAAACGAGGGGGCATTGGATAAATTCCTGAAAGACAGGAATATTAATTATCTGCTGATCCCGAGCCTGGAGATGCGCAGCGACAAGCTGTACCAATACCTGCACAAGAATCTGAGGCTGGAACAAGTGAAAGAGGCGCCGGTGTCTCCAACTCAAATCTTGTATCAGATAATTTGGTAAGTATTAGGATTATTAAAGGTAAGGAAAGTAATGAAGGTAATGGAGGTAAGGAAGGTAAAACAAATGATGGAACAAAGAGAAACTGGGGCACCTCCCTTACTTCCCTTACCTTCCTTACCTACCTTACCTTTTCCCTATCGTATTCGTTATATCCACCACCGGCTGCTTGAACTTGATCTGCCTGTAGCATTCGTGTGGTGCGCCGATGATTATGAGATCAGATTTTGAAAGCACTTCTGTCTCCGGAACCAGTGCGGAATCCGGCACATAAGGATCTGAGCAAAGCACTTCTTTCGCCTCAAAAAGCAGTACCTTCCGGAGCTTGTACGAAAGCGAACTTCTGATGTCATCGCTGTCGGGTTTGAAAGCCATGCCCAGAAGTCCCACGGTCATCTGGTTCAGCGAATAAGTTTGTTTTATCTGCTGCACGAGCAGATACGGCAGACCTTCGTTTATCATCATCGCTCCCTGCCCGAGGATGAAAGAACCGTGATTGAAGGCGCCGAGCTGCATCGTGTCTTTGAGCAGGCACGGTCCGGCGGCGAATCCCGCCCTGGCAAAACCGTTCATACGCGGATAATCCTGTCTGAGCGCTGAGTGAATTTTCTGGAAATCCGCGCCAAATTCCTGCGCGATGACCCAAAACTGGTTGCTTATCGCGAAATTGATGTATCGCCAGGCATTGGCATACAGCTTCGCCAGCTCGGCTTCAATGGGGCGGAGGAAAATCACCGACGGACTGATGCTTTTGAAAATCTCAGCGGCGCGTTTGGCTGCCACTTCGGTGAATCCGCCGATAAGCTGCGGCAGTTTTTTCAGCTCTTCGATGGACTGGCCCTGGACGATCCTCTCCGGGCAATAAGCCAGATCGACACCGCCCTGCCCCATGGCGCCCAGCTGGCGGCCGAGACGGTCCGTCACTCCCGGAAAAACCGTACTCCGGAGCACCAGTAGCTGCCCCGCATGCATCTGGTTTATTACCTGATGCAAAGATTCGTCGAAGGAACTGACCGAAGGATCGAGATATTCGTCGACCGGCGTGCCGATCGTGACGACCACGGTTTCACAAGCCTTTAGCAAACTGAAATCGGTGGTGGCCTCGAGTAGTCCGGTACCGAGAACTTTTGAAAGTAACTCTTCGGCGCCGTCCTCCATAAACGGCATCTTCCCGCCGTTTACCATCGCTACTTTTTCCGCACTGATATCGATCAAATAAACTTTGTACCCCTCACGCGCAAAAACCATGCCGAGTGGCAGACCCACATGACCGCACCCGCCGACGATGGCGATGGAGCCTTTTTTCGAATTTGGTGAACCGGGCATAGAGTTTTGAAATTCCAATCCATTCTCATTGCAAAAAGTAGAATGGTCAATTTTCTTCGGATGACATTTGGTTTCCGCAGCCGGGACATCGTGTCCCGGTCACAAGGCCTGCATTACCGGGACACTATGTCCCGGCTGCGTTTTGGGAAAAGCGAACGCCACAAAGCCCTGAGATACCACCTCAAATATTCCGGCAGCCACTTCCAGAGCTTGAACCTCGATACACCCGCCGTCCGGTCGTGCCAAGTCGTCGGGACTTCTTTTATCGTCCAGCCCTTCCAATAAGTTTTTACCGCGAGCTCTATCCCAAGGGCAAAACTGGCTTTGGATTCAATCGGCAAATTGATTACCCGTCGGCTGTAGGCGCGGAAATTGTTGGTCGCATCGTGAGTCGGCAATCCGGCGAGGTAATGAAGTGACAGTCCGGCGCATCTCGAGAGCATCTGTTTGAAAAAAGGCCCGCCGATCTGTTTGCCGCCTTTCATGTAACGCGACCCGGCGGCCAGATCCGCACCTTCTCTGACTAATCGGGCCAGTGCCGGGATGTCTTTCGGCTCATCTGCGAGGTCTCCGGCCACGGGAATGATCACATCTCCTTTGGCCGCCGCGAACCCGGCTTTATAAGCATTGAGCACCCCGCGTCCGAGAGTATTCAAAACCAATCGGACATTCGCCGGAGCCGGTTTTATTGCAGCAAGAGCCGGGAGCGTGTTGTCTTCCGGAAAATCATAAATGATCAAAGTCTCATGCGGTTCCAAAACATGAGCTTCAATATCGGCGATCAGCGGTTCGATATTCCCCGCCTCGTTATAAACCGGCACGACGATGGAAATGAGTGAATTTTCGGCCAATTTGATAAAGAAATTACCGCCTGAGCATACAGCTTCAATCTTTTCGCGTGAAATCCAAAGTCTACCGGCTAACTTCGATATCGATCAAACGATGCGGTTTTTTTTGATAAAAGATCAGCTACTACCGACCTGACTTTTCTTTCTCCAATCCCCAATCTTTGGCTCAATCTCTGACATATTGAAATTATTTCTTCGTATCCCGAGGCTTCCAGGTTTTCAAGCAACATGAGAAACGGATGAGAACTGTCTTCAGGAATCTCCAATTCCCTCATTAATTCTTGAATGATTTGGATGTTGTATGGAATAGATTCGCATTTGAAAAACCGAGGTTCCAACCCTTGGACTGCAACACGATCTAATTCATCCATTAGATCGTGCAATGTGGCTTGTCGTATCTGATCTATCCCATCTCTTCCCAGTCTTCGTAAAATACCTGCATCCAAAACCTCCTCCGAAACCGGTTTGCCTGGATTTTTATCGGCTTGCTCTAGTATCTCTTCACAGTAGGCAGCGAAAACCTTATCCACAAGTTCCGGCCTTGGGTCATAGAAACTTTTTTTCTCCAGCATATTCTAATTTTAAAATTATTTCAGAATAAGTCAATTATTGTAAGCTTCCGTTTCTTTGGTTTGCTATAACCTAATACCGTGATTAAGGATCCTGTAATCGGAGTCGGCATCATCGGTACCGGTTTCGGCGCAGCCGTTCAGCTGCCCGGATTTCTCGGACTTCCTGAAGTACGAGTGGTTGGCATCGCTTCAAAAGATGGTAAAAAAACGGAAGAGCTGACCAAAAAATATAGTCTTCCTAAAAAATTCTCTTCCCCGGAAGACCTGATCGGCTCGAAAGAAGTCGATCTCGTGAGTGTCGCCGTGCCGCCTTTTGCCCAAGAAGAGCTTATACGTCTGGTGATAGCAGCGGGAAAGTCTGTTTTGTGCGAGAAACCATTTACGAATTCATCCGGCGTCGCCCAAAATCTTTATGATGCGGCGCAAAATGCAGGAATTGTTCACGCCGTGGATTTCGAGTTCCGCGAACTGCCGGCGATAAAATCCATCAAGGAAAAAATTGAAACGGGGAATATCGGAAAAAATCGATCGGCGGAAATCAGCTGGCTGGTGGGATTTTGGGCTGATCCGGAGAGGCCCTGGCGCTGGCAGTGTGACCGCTCGGCGGGCGGCGGTGTAACCGGCGCACTCGGAGTCCACATGTTCGATATCGTCGAATGGTTTTTCGGCCCGGTGAAGGAATTGAAAGCTGAAACATTAATCTCAATAAAAAAACGTAAGGATATTTCGGGGATCTCGAGAGAAGTTACTGCCGAAGATCACGCGTCAATCGAATTGATTTGCGAGACCGGAATTCCCATAAAAATAATTTTATCCAATTCCGAACCGGCCGGAACCGGCCTTTCAATGAACATTCGCGGCGATAAAGGAATTATCAAACTTGAAAGCTCGACGCAGGAATACGGACGCGGACTCAAAGTAAAAGAAGTGGCCGACGAAAAAAGTTTAAAATTCGTCGAACTTCCGGCTGACATCGCCGCAGGACTCGATTCACGTATCCCACCTTTTCAGTCGCTTGCAGGAAGATTGGTCAAAGCGATCCTAAAAAAGGAAACATTATTTCAGCCTTCATTTCTCGCAGGTCTGCGCGCGCAAAAGATAAGGGAGGCGGTGCTGGAATCTTCGGCAAGTGGAAAATGGGTCAAGGTAGATGAAAATTGACAATTTGCCATTACTGATATTAAAATCGCTGTGTTTTAACCTCGAAGTTACATGACCCGTCTAAATTCAACTGCAAGTTCACGGCATACTTTTCTCCGAGACGTTCTGGATGTAGATTGTCTTAGAACTACAGGGGAATCTTTTTCTCCGCCTGTGTCAGTGGTTATAGAAAAAGTTTTCCAAAGAAGAACTGAACTTAAAAAGATAATGCAACCGGACAGTCTGAACCATGATTCACATGATTAAAGGATTACCATGATTTATTGAGGATGTCCGTAATCATGGAAATCTTATAATCCTTTTAATCAAGGTTCAGACAACGTAGCATTTTTTAAATTTATGTTAAAGTGATTTCCGTTTTGTATCCCATGAAAAAAGTCCTCGTCACCGGCGGCCTGGGTTTTTTGGGCGCTTCGCTCGTCCGGGCTTTGGTTGGTCGCGGCGAATCGGTGAAAGTTTTGGACAATTCCTCGCGGGGATCGGTCGAAAAACTCGGAGACAAGGCAAACGAAGTCGAAATCATCACGGGAGATATCCGCGATCCCGCTATAGTGCGAAAAACCGTCTCCGGAACCGACCGCGTCATCCATCTGGCCTTCGTGAACGGTACGGAATATTTCTACAAATACCCGGCTTATGTGCTCGACATAGGAGTAAAGGGAATGGTGAACGTGCTGGACAGCTGCATTCAGGAAGGTGTCGGGGATCTGGTGGTAGCCAGCTCCTCCGAGGCTTACCAGACGCCTCCCGAAGTTCCCACTCCCGAGACAGTGCCGCTCTCGGTTCCCGATCCCCTGAATCCCCGCTACTCCTACGGAGGCGGGAAAATACTAAGTGAGCTTATGACCCTGAATTACGGACGCGACTATTTCAAGCGTGTCGTCCTCTTCCGTCCGCACAACGTTTACGGTCCGCAGATGGGATATGAACACGTCATCCCCCAATTTATCGGCCGATTGCAAAAACTTTCTACAGAGAATCCTGTAAGCAATAAATTTGAATTCCCTCTACAGGGCAGCGGAAAACAAACCCGCGCTTTCATTTTTATCGATGATTTCACCGCCGGACTCCTCTTGACTATCGACAAGGGCGAGCATCTAGGCATTTATCACATCGGTACGAATGAAGAAATAAAAATCGGCGAAGTGGCGAAGCTCGTCGCAAGGCAAATGAACCTCGACATAGATCTCGTACCCGGCCCCGAGGCTCCGGGCGGCACTCCCAGGCGTTGCCCCGACATAACCAAACTGAAAGCCTTCGGATTTAAACAAAAATTCAATTTGATTGAGGGACTAAAACCCACCGTCGATGGGTATATGAAAAATCCGGCTCCCGTAAAATCGAACCGGTCAGAACCTTCGTTGTTCTTCGCGAAGTAGTATCAAGTTCTGAAGTTAAAGCTTTTAGTTGCCGCGCCCGCGGAGGGGCGCTGCTGATACCATTTTGCATTTAAAACATAACTAATCGGTCATTCGTAACGGCATCATCTCGTACCGCGTAGCGTTTACTCAAGCCAAGAACTCCATACCGCCAGCGCGTCTAATTAAGAACGTTTTAAACGCGAAGTGGTATGAGTGTAAAAAAAATTTTTAAATCAGCAGCAGCCCTCCGTGGCTGCGGAGTCGGAGGTGGCGCGAGAAATCATACTTGATACTTGATACTTGATACTTGATACTTTTCGCGAATCGGAAATACCTTCACCCAACAAATTTATGGCTTTTTCCTACGGTCCAGTTACTTCCTGCCAGACTTGCGGATCCAAAGATCTGGAGTCAGTCATATTTCTCGCTTACCTGCCCTCGGTGAATGTCATGAGCCCGCTTGACCGGGCTCACGATCAGGAACAATGGTTCCCCGCCGAGATGCTCCGCTGCCCGCGCTGCACTCTTGTCCAGCTCGGTTACGTAGCCGATCCGTCACTGGTCTTCCCGCCCGAATATCCCTATACCAGCGGCACGACAAAAATTCTCCGGGAAAATTTCGCCGACCTTTATAAAAACGTAAAGCAACTGATGGATCTCAAGCCGGAAAATTTCGTGATTGACATCGGTTCAAATGACGGAACGCTTTTGAAGAATTTCAAAAACGGCGGGCACAAAGTCCTGGGCATCGAGCCGTCACTCGCGGCCAAACTGGCGGAAAAAGACGACATCGAAACCATGATGGCGTTCTTCGGGACGGAATCGACCGATGAGGTGCTGAGGACTCACGGTCAGGCCGACGTGATAACGGCCGCCAACGTTTTCGCTCATATCCTGGCGCCGAATTCGGTAGTGGAAAACATCAAGCGGCTGCTCAAGCCCGAGGGAGTCTTCGTTTCCGAATCCCATTACCTCCTTGGATTAATCGAAACCCTGCAGTACGACACGATTTATCATGAACATCTGCGGTATTACTCGCTTCAGAGCATCAAGTTCCTGCTCGAAAAACACGGTTTCCGGGTATTCAGGGTCCAGCGCATCCCGACTCATGGCGGCTCCATCCGCGTGTACGCCGCACTTTCAGACAGATTTGAACCGGACGGCTCGGTCGAAGATTTGCTGAAGGTCGAAGACCAGGCCGGCCTTACCGGCACGGGCTGGACCAAACCATTCCGCGAAGGCGTCGTCAGGTCGAAGTTGGAGCTTTATCGGATTCTGGCCGATATCAAATCCAAAGGGCAAAAAATTTACGGCATCAGCGCGCCGTCCAGAGCCTCGACCCTGGTGAATTACGCCGGTCTCGACGATGAGCTGATCGAGTGCGTAATGGAAATCAAAGGCTCAAAAAAAATCGGAAAATATCTTCCCGGCCGGAACATACCGGTACTGGAAGAATCGAAGCTCTATGCCGATCAACCGCCTTACGCGCTGCTTTTGTCCTGGCATATCGCGACGGAGCTGATGGCAAATCTGAAAAAACGCGGATACAAGGGGGATTTCATCATCCCATTGCCAATCCCGCGAATTGTGAAAAACAGCGAGGTTTAAAGGCAGATCGTTTCGATGAATACCTCCGCAGCCGGGACATCGTGTCCCGGAGTCATTGGAGTAATTTGGCACAAACCCGGGACACGATGTCCCGGTTACGAATCTTTGAGAATTTTTTTGTTACTAAGTCGCTGAAAAGTCCTCTAACTTTTAAAAGCAGCCCCTAGAATTCTCTCCATCCTCTTCTCCCATGTAAATTGCTCGACGTGCGCTCTGGCGAGCAGCGCTTTTTTCTTCGCGGTTTCAGGATCATCCAAAACATTCCTTATCGCATCGGCCAGACTTTCGGAATTACCCGGCTCAAAGAAATAAGCCATCGATTCGTCCAACGCATCATGCAGCGGCGGCAAATCGGCGCACACTATCGGCCGGCAAGCCGCCATGTACTCGAATATCTTCAGCGGCGAAGTATCCCGTATGAAATAAGTCCTCGCAGTTTTCGGCGCGGTATAAACCAGTACGTCTCCGGCAATCAGCAATGTCGGAACTTTGAGATGCGAAAGTTGTCCGAGCATCGTCACTTTAGGAACCAGCGATTCACGCATCTCTCCCAGGAACCGCTGCCTTACGTCTTCCGGGCCTCCCGCTATCACCGCCCGGAACTCCAGCCCCCGTTTTAACAGGATTTCGAAAGCAGCTGTCAATTCGGGGATACCCTGCGCCCTCCCTTTTGACTCCAGCTGCCCGGCATAGATGATAAGCGACGCTTCCTTTGGGATGCTCAGGCTGAGTTTGGTATCGGCCGGGTCGGGCAGGGCTTCGAAATCATGCAGGTCCACTCCGTTCCCTTCGACGATAACCGGTATATCCTTCACTCCCATGTCAATCAGCCCCTGCCGCATCTGGGTGGTCAGAGTGGAAATCAATCGGCACGCCCGGATGCTTTTCAAAAAAAGACGTTTACCGAAACCCGGCAATCTGTGAAGCTCCAGTATCACGGGAATCCCCGATTCCGCAATTTTCGGAAGCAGCTCCGGAGACCGGGTGTATATCACGTCAAATTCCTTTTTTCTTTTTTTCAAAACCATGTTCAGCACTCTGGAAAAGAGAAAAGCCGCCATTTTTTTTCCATAAAAACCCGGAGCGATGCCGGCCATACCGTTCACGGCGCCCATCTGATGCAAAGGCACCGAGGATTTTAGCCCGTAATATGCGGCAAAGCTCTGGTCAATTTTGTTTCTCCGGTACGGCGCGAAAATTTCCACTTCATGTCCCAGCGACCTAAAAGCCTGGGTCACTTTGGCGATCTGGAAGCCTTTGGCATTTTCGGTAGGAAGCCGGGTCGTGGTGCAATATGCGATTCTCACACGAGCCAGTTTAAAGCCCCATATAAAATAAAGAAATCCGAAGAGAAGGGACCAAAGGAACCGAGGGGACCGACGTTGCCTGGGTGTTTTAGTTTCACTTCGGTCGCGTCGATGCCTTCGGTTACTTATACCATTTTGCATTTAAAACATAACTAATCGGTCATTCGTAACGGCATCATCTCGTACCGCGTAGCGTTTACTCAAGCCAAGAACTCCATACCGCCAGCGCGTCTGATTAAGAACGTTTTAAACGCGAAGTGGTATTAAATCACTTTTATTACATACTCAAATCCAACCCGGAACGATCAATTATCCTCCTCATCCTCTTCTCCCACGTAAATTCCTCCACCAGCTTCCGCGTGTTTTCGGCCCGTCTTCGCGCTTCTTCCGGACGTCTGACTATTTCCCGCAGCCGCTGAAGCAATGACCCGAAGTTTCCCGGCTCGCAGAAAAAAGCGGTTTCTTCCGAAAGCACGTCGCGAACGGTTGGTAAATCGGAGGAAACGATCGGCTTGCCGCTCGCCATATATTCAAACATCTTCAGCGGCGACATGAATTCCCGGTAATGGGGAAGATCGGGAAAAGGCATGGCCAGTATGTCGCAGGCGGCCAGGGCATCCGGCACGGAAAGAGCATCGATCTCGCCGGTGAATTTCACATCTTCGGCCGTGAGTCCCAGTTCCACCGCCTTCGACGAATAATATTTTTTATCCGCTTCGGGTCCGCCGACTATAAATGCGAAAAATTTCCGGTCTGCTCCGACAGCTTTGAGTAAATCCAGGACGCCTTTTTCCATTCCCAAAGTTTTAAGCCGTCCGACATATCCTACAACCGGACGATCGGTCTCGATCCCGAACCGGAGCCGAGCCTGGACCGAGGAAGGCATGGACTGAAACCTTCGCAAATCCACAGCGTCACCGGAAACCATTATCCGTGTCTCCTCGACGCCCCAAGACTTCAGTATCTGATCCATGGCTCCGGTAAGCGAAACAACCAGAGCGCATCTGTTGCAAAGTTTCACGAACCTTCGTCGATTGAACCGGGGCAACCGGTGCAGTTCCAAAATAACCGGCACGCCCGTATCGATCAGTGCCGGTAGCAGCGCGGGCGTTCTGGTGTAAGCCATGTCGAAAGCCACCGGAGTGACTTGGGCTTTTATCCCGCTTCGGATCACCGCATTCATCCACAGTAAGCCGGTAACACCCGGTAAAAAAGGACTGGCGATCGGATCGAAAGTTCCGAAATATTCGATCTTGATATCCCTCGGCAGACGGTAATAGTCCCAAAAATCTTTTCTGGAAATATTCTTCCGGAATGGCGCAAAAACGGTTACCTGATGTTTCAGATTAAAAAGCGCTCCGATGACCTGAGCCACCTGGTGCCCATGTGCCCGTTCGCTAGGCAGCCGGACGTTGGAGCAGTAAGCGATTCGCAATTTGGAAAGGTAAGGTAAGTAAGGTAAGTATTGTAGGTAAGGTAGGTGAAAATCCAAATCACCTTCCTTACTTACCTGACCTACATTACCTACCTTACCTTTTCCTATACACTTACCCCAATGAAAAAAAATTCCCGTACTATCGGCATCGGTACTCTCGAGCTAAAGCGGGAGGAACGAAATAACATCAACAAAATCCTGACCAGTAACCGGCTTTCATACGGTCATTGGAGCAAGAGATTCGAACAGGATTTCGCCGCGATGCACGACTCGAAATATGCGATTTTCATGAACAGCGGCACCAGTGCGCTCTCGGTCGCCGTCGCCTGTCTGAAGGAAGTGTTCGGCTGGAAAGACGGTGATGAAATAATCGTTCCGGCACTGACTTTCGTCGCCACTGTAAACGTGATTCTGGACCACGGACTGAAACCCGTCTTCGTCGACTGTGACAATCGGACTTACAACATCGATCCGAAAAAAATCGAAGCCGCGGTAACCTCGAAAACCCGGGCGATAATGCCGGTACATCTGTTCGGCCTGGTCGCTGACATGGATCCGATCATGAAAATCGCCAAAAAGCACGGCCTCCGGATCATCGAAGACAGCTGTGAAAGCATGGGCGTGAATTACCGCGGCAAAAAAACCGGCACCTTCGGCTCTGTCTCATGTTTTTCCACCTACGTCGCCCATTTGGTGGTCACCGGCGTCGGCGGGTTGGCGGTCACAAACGATAAATCTTACGCGGAAATACTCCGCAGTCTGGTGAATCACGGGCGGGACAACATTTATATTTCGATAGATGATGATCGCGACGTCGACGGAGACGAATTCCAGGAAATTATCCGGAAGCGTTTCAGTTTCGTGCGCCGCGGCTTCAGCTTCCGGGCCACCGAACTCGAAGCCGGCATCGGAGTCGCCCAGTTGAAGCGCCTGCCAAAAATGCTGAAAATGCGGCAGTCAAACGCCCGGAAACTCACAAAAGTCCTGAAACCGTTCGAAAAATGGATACAGCTTCCCTGGTACGACCCCGATATACAGGAACATGCTTTCATGATGTATCCGATAGTTCTAAAGAGGACTACCGGCCTCGCCAAAGACCCGATAATTCAGCATCTCGAAGCGAACCGGGTGGAAACACGGGATATGCTCCCGCTCATCAATCAACCGGTTTATGATAATCTTCGTATTCCCCTGAAGGATTTCCCGGTGGCAGAGTGGGTCAACCGCTGCGGATTTTACATCGGCTGTCATCAGGGAATCACCGATAAGGACATCGATTACATTGGGTCTCTGTTTAATAAATTTTTTGATGGAATAGCCAGACTCCCAGAAAGATAGGGTAGGTAAGGTAAGTAATTGTAGGTCAGGTAGGTAAAAATTTTTGTTACCTACCTTACGTACCTGACCTACCTTACCTACCTTACTTTTTCTAATGTATAGTTCAGAATGAACCTCGCTCATGGCAGTCAAACGCGCCTTCATCACCGGCATCACCGGACAGGACGGTTCTTATCTGGCCGAGCTGCTGCTCGGTAAGGGTTATGAAGTTCACGGTCTCGTGCGCCGTTCATCGACGTTCAATCGCGGCCGGATCGAACATCTGTTTCTTTCCGATCCGCACCGGACGAAGCTGCCGCTGTTTTTGCATTACGGCGATCTGACGGATGGCAATTCGCTTCTCAGAATTATTTTGGAAATCAAACCGGATGAGATTTATAACCTCGGCGCCCAGAGCCATGTGGGGGTCAGCTTCGATATCCCGGAAAACACCGGCGACATAACCGGGCTCGGCACCACCCGGATCCTCGAAGCTTTGCGCTCCAGCAAAATCCCGGCGAAGTTTTATCAAGCCAGCTCAAGCGAGCTTTATGGGAAGACTGTGGAAACACCTCAAACCGAGAAAACGCCCTTTTATCCGCGCAGTCCCTATGCCTGCGCCAAGGCTTACGCTTTTTACCTGACCCGCAATTATCGTGAAAGTTACGGAATGTTTGCGGTGAACGGCATACTTTTCAATCATGAATCCCCGCGCCGCGGTGAAAATTTCGTGACGAGGAAGATCACTTTGAGTATCGCCAAGCTGCTCGCGAAAAAACTTGATTGTATTTACCTGGGGAATCTGGAGGCAAAACGCGACTGGGGTTACGCCAAGGAATTCGTGGAAGGGATGTGGCGGATGCTTCAGCAACCGGAAGCCGATGATTACGTGCTTGCGACTGGCAAAAGCGCTTCGGTGCGTGAATTTCTGGAGCTCTGTCTGACCCGGGCCGGGATCGAGTGGGCCCGCGCAGGAATTGACTTGAAGGAAATTTACCAGGACAAAAAAACCGGCAAAACCATCGTCGCAATCGACTCCCGATACTACCGGCCGGCGGAAGTCGATTCACTGATTGGCGATGCCTCAAAAGCGCAAAAAAGGCTCGGCTGGGAACCCAAAACTACGCTAAAAGAACTTGCAGATTTAATGCTTTCAGAAGATTGTAAAACGCTGGGTGTAAAGATATAAGACATAAGATGGAAGATGGAAGAAAACTTATATCTTATGTCTTACATCTTATATCTTCAGGCTGTCGCTGATCATAAAGCATTATCATGCGAATTCTTATCCTTACACCATGGGTCCCCTACCCCGTAACCGGCGCCTGCCAGCAGGACCGGTTCAACGGATTCAAACAGATGCATTCCCTGGGCTACGACATCAGTATCATCGCCCGGATTCATGATTTTCAGCCGCGTAACGAAGTCGAAAAGGTATTTCGCTCAGAAAATCTGCCGCTCACACTGGTTCCGCATACAAAAGGAATCTGGAAACTGATGCTGCGAAATTTCCCCGGGATTCTGAGGAACCCCGGCTTGCTCGACGGTGCGGCGCTTGAATATCTGGACCACGAATATTTGAAAACCCTTAAAAGTGAAATAGAAAGTTTCAAGCCGGATGTTTTTTGGATCGAGTATTCGACACATTGGGCGCTGCTTAAGTTTTTGAAACCTTACAACATCCCGATAATCGTCAAATCTTCGCTCAATGAGCCGCGAAATTGCGTCGATGAACACGGCGGATCACTCATTTCCAGAATAAAATCTCTGCCAAAATACGTCGGGGAAAAGGTCGTGGCCCGAAATGCCGACCTCGTGCTTGCCATCACACCGGATGAAGAAAATTGGTATCGCTCGCTCGGTGCAAAAAGGTCCGGCGTCCTACCTTTAAGAGGACTGAGCAAGTGTTTCACAAAAAAAACACATGCTCCGAAACCGGTACTGGATGCCGTATTCCTGAGCTCGAACTACAACATGGGCCACAATCGCGATGCCTTC
>Ga0155281_127_pt1 | contig 28185 bp, 24 predicted proteins | sample RifCSPhighO2_02_FD_106249 | JGI IMG/M metagenome (GOLD analysis project Ga0155281, IMG submission 106249) | Candidatus Peribacteria bacterium RIFCSPHIGHO2_02_FULL_51_15
CAAAAGGTTCCTCATTTTTCACCTTTTGTCTTCTTGCCATTTTGCCTTTCGTTTTGTCTTCTTGCCCTGAATTTTTATGCAAGTATTTTCTTCAAATACTCCCCAGTATAACTTTCCCCGACCTTCGCCACCTGTTCCGGTGTGCCGGTAGCGATGATTTTCCCGCCCTCGTCCCCGCCGTCGGGGCCGATGTCGATCACGTGGTCGACGCATTTTACGACATCCAGATTGTGTTCGATCACCAGCACGGTATTCCCTTTTTCCACCAGGCGCTGGAGCACATCCAGCAGCCGGTGAATGTCGTCGAAATGCAAACCGGTCGTCGGCTCGTCGAGAATGTAAAAAGTCTTCCCGGTGGCGCGTTTGGTGAGCTCCGTTGCCAGCTTGATGCGCTGGGCTTCGCCGCCGGAAAGCGTGGTGGCGCTTTGCCCGAGGTGGATGTAGCCGAGGCCGACGTCGCTCAGGGTCTGCAGTTTGTTTTTTATGGACGGAAAAGCGCCGAGAAAATCCAGCGCCTCCGATATCGTCATCTCGAGTGTGTCAGCGATGGTTTTCCCCTTATAAGTCACTTCCAGTGTTTCCCGGTTGTAGCGCTGCCCTTTGCAGCTTTCGCAGGTTACGTACACGTCGGGCAGAAAATGCATCTCGATTCTTTTTAGTCCGTCGCCCTCGCATTCCTCGCAACGCCCGCCGGAGACATTGAAGCTGAAACGCCCGGGCTTGTAGCCTCGCAGTTTGGCTTCCGGCGTCATGGCGAAGACGTCCCGTACTTCCGTGAAGATACCGGTGTACGTCGCCGGGTTACTGCGCGGTGTGCGGCCGATAGGCGACTGGTCTATGACTATCGCCTTGTCGAGATGATCGAGTCCCCGGATTTCCTTGAACTCCTGGCCTTTGGTATGGGCGTTATTCAGCGTCCTTAGGAGCTCGGGCGCCAGTATTCCGTGAATCAGGCTGGATTTGCCGGAGCCTGACACTCCGGTTATGCCGATCAGGCAGCCAAGCGGCAGCTTCACGTCTATTTCTTTCAGGTTATGGTGCCGCGCCCCCAGTATCTCGACGAATTTTCCGTTGCCCTTCCTGCGCCTGCCTGGAATCGGGATTTTTTTCTTTCCGCTCAGGTATTGCCCGGTCACCGACCCGGGATTTTTCATCAGGTCGGCTACCGACCCCTGCGCCACGACTTCGCCGCCGTTTTTGCCAGCACCCGGGCCTATTTCGAGAAGCCAGTCGGCCGATCGGATCGTCTCCTGATCATGTTCCACGACAATCACGGTATTGCCGATGTCCCGGAGATTGGTCATCGTCGAGATCAATTTCATGTTGTCTCTTTGATGGAGGCCGATAGAGGGTTCATCCAGGACGTAGAGCACGCCCTGGAGCGCCGAGCCGATCTGGGTGGCGAGACGGATCCTCTGCGCTTCACCGCCCGAAAGCGTGGCGGCCGAGCGGTCCAGCGTCAGGTATTTGAGTCCGACGTTTTCCAGGAATGAGAGGCGGGAGATGATCTCGGAGATTACTTTGCGGACGATGGTGTATTCATATGATGTTAATGCGGAGGTTGCCGAGGGGACCGAAGAAACAGAGGAAAAAACAGATTTATTCGTAGAGACGCCCCGGTGGGGCGTCTCTACATCCTTGGTTTCTTCGGTTTCTTTTTTTCCAGGTATCAGCTCCTCATAAAATTTCTTTGCGTTGCTGATCGACAGCGCCGATGCTTCGACGATGTTTTTGTCCCCGACTGTCACGCCCAGGATCTCTTTTTTCAGGCGCTTGCCTTCGCATTTCGGGCAGGGCAGCTCGAACATATAGGCTTCGATCTGCGTCCGGACATAGCTCGAATCGGTTTCATGATGCCGGCGTTCCAGGTTTGGGATCACGCCTTCGTAAGTAGTCTGGTAATGTCCGTCAAATTTCTCGGAACTGAAATCGACTTCGATCTTCTCGGGATGACCGTAAAGGACTATTTTCTGGACTTCCGGATCCAGCGAACGCCAGGGAGCATCCAGAGAAAATTTCAGTTTCTTGCCAAGTGCGGCGAGGGTCTGGAGCATGAAGCTCATCCGGCCGGCCGAGGTGGCCCAGGGATGGATGGCCCCTTCGCTTATGGTCAGATCCTGGTTTGGCACCACCGTGGAACGGTCGACCTGCAATATGCTGCCGATTCCGTGGCAAAAATCACAAGCTCCGTGCGGGGAATTGAAGGAAAAACTGCGGGGCTCGATCTCCGGGATGCTCATCTCCGGATAGTCGGGGTTCACGAAACGGTCCGAGAATTTCCATATTTCTTTCGTATCGCTGTCCATCATGAAGACCAATCCCTCGCCTTTGCGAAGAGCCAGCTCCACCGAGTCCGAGAGCCGCGCGCGGTTCGGATTCGGCGCATCGATTGTCGTTCCGTCGGACAGGGTTTCTTTGATCGGTTCAAAATCGCGCAATACCATGCGGTCGATGACGGTTTCGATCGAGTGGGATTTCTTCGGGTCCAGATTCAGCTCTTCGTCGGTCGTGACTATTTCGCCGTCCACCCGGATCCGCACGAAGCCCTCGCGTTTTATGGAGTCCAGGATTTTCTGGTGAGCGCCTTTCCGTCCGGATACCTGCGGCGAAAGCAGGATTATTTTCCGCCCTTCGGGCATCCTGGCGATTATGTCCACTATCTGGCTGGCCGACTGCTTGGTAAGCAGTTTGCCGGTGACGGGACAGTGAACTTTTCCGACCTTGGCCCATAAAAGCCTCATGTAATCATAGATTTCGGTCACGGTTCCGACGGTCGACCGCGGATTTCTCGGGGCGGTTTTCTGGTCGATTGAGATTGCCGGACTCAAGCCCTCGATGGAATCGACCTCCGGCTTCTCCATCTGGGAGATAAATTGCCGGGCATATGCCGACAATGACTCCGCGTAGCGGCGCTGGCCCTCGGCAAAAATAGTGTCGAAAGCCAGGGAAGATTTTCCAGACCCGCTGAGCCCGGTGATGACCGTCAGCGAGTTCCGCGGGATCTCCACATCGATGTTTTTCAGGTTGTGCATTCTCGCTCCTTTTATTTTGATGCTATCCATGGCTGAAAATTCCTCAAAAAAATTAAAAAAACTATGGTGCGACCATAGCCGAGGGAGCTTACAGCCGGGTTAGGGCTTTGTCCAGGGAGTGCAATGTATCTGAACCTATTGAAAATCTCTTGCAATATTGTACACAAGTGTGTACACTTTTTATGTATTTCTTCATTTCTATGACTATCCGCATCATCAGTATTCGCGAGTTCCGTGAAAATATGACTGGTCTGCTGAGAGAGGCGCAGGCCAAGGATATTCATTTCGTGATAATGCGCCATGCCGTTCCTGTGGCGCGGGTAGCCCCCTTCTCCAAAAAAGAAATGGCTCTGGAAGAACTTACGCGGGAGATCGCGGAGGCGAGAGCGCAGGCGAAGCGCGGAGAAGTATTTACGCAGAAAGAAATTGAGAAGATGATGGGATTGTGATCGTGATATACACGCACATGGCGCGACGTGATCTCTTGCGTCTTCAGGGAGAGACGGCTCGCCGAATTGTTAAGAAGATGCGATGGTTTGCTTCGCAAAAGAATCCCCTTGCATTCGCTAAACCGCTCCGGGATGCCCGTTTCGGCAGTTACCGTTTTCGGGTGGGTGACTACCGCATTCTTGTAGATCTGGCTGGAAAACAAGTCCGTGTTCTTACAGTACTGGCGGTCAGACATCGCAAAGATGTATACAAACTTCTTTGATCACGATCTTTTGGGATATTGATGCCGGATGTGGACTGCTTGTGAAATCACCTTGCTTCCGAAAATACATCCTGTATCTTTGCACCGATGCAGCAGTACAACGTCCTGAGTCGGCTCGGTTGGTGGGCTGTCTCCCCGAAGTCCGCTTGTCGGTAGGGCGTGCCTGAAATTTAATTCCAAGCCTCCTCCGAAAGCGGGAGGTTTTTTTGTTGTTTTCCGATTCCCACAATGGATTTACCGCTCATCACCAAAGTTCTCCGGCCCGGACACTGTGATCCGCTTTTTCTTTTGAACAAGCTGGGCTCTGTCCGCGATTACCTCGCTTTACTGGAATCCGCGAACCGTACGTCCGGAAACGATCTTTCGTATCTCGCGTTCGGCGCCCGGGACGTGATCACCGTCCGGGACGGTGCGGTATTTGGATCGCGGTATGTCATGGATGGTGAAATAAAAGATCCGCTTGCGGTTTTTTCAGAACTTGTCGGTGCAGGAAAAGAAAAAGGCCGTTTGAGGATGGGATACATAGGTTTTTTGAGTTACGAATCGGCGCGTTATTTCGAAGTTTTGGATCTGAAACCGGACCCGGGTATCCCCGACGCATTGTTTTTTCTGCCTGAGATTCTTTTGAAAATTGACCATCGAAGAAAGGAAGTGACGGTCACCGCGCATCGCGACACAAATGAAAACCTGGTTCATATCGAAGAAGTCATCCTGTCATCGTGTTTTCCCGCAGCTGCGACGCCGCGTCGCAGACGGCCGCCGAAGGCGCGCCGAAATCGGGACGCCGCGTCCCTGCTGCGGGGAATAAAACAACCGTTGCAAAAAGATATCACATCCATCAGGCAGACAACGACTGAGGACTTTTGCCGGGACATCGAAACGATAAAAGAAAAAATCCTGGACGGGGAGGCTTTTCAGGTCGTTTTGAGCCAGGAAATGAGGATGAAGGAGAAATCCTCCCCGGAAAAAGTTTACGAACAATTGCGTAATGTGAGCCCTTCGCCGTACATGTACTTTCTCAAAACGCCTGATTTACAAATCGTCGGCGCATCGCCCGAAACTCTCGTTCGCGTCGATGATCGACGGATACTTTACCGGCCGATCGCTGGGACACGGAAGCGGACTGGAGACGAGGGTCGGGACAAGCTGATGCGACGGGAACTCTTAAGTGATGAAAAAGAAAGATGCGAACACCAGATGCTGGTCGATCTGGGACGGAACGATATCGGTCGCGTCGCGGAGATCGGTTCGGTTGAGCTGAAGAATCCGTTCCGGATCGAGACTTTCGCTCATGTTTATCACCTGGTCTCGGACATTGTCGCCCGGGTCCGTTCCGATCTGAAGCCGATCGATGTCCTCCGCGCGGTATTTCCCGCCGGCACTTTGACCGGTGCGCCGAAGATCCGCGCCATGAAGATAATCCGCGATTTGGAAAAAAAGCCCCGCGGGATTTATGGCGGCGCATTCGGGTATTTCGATCTCTCGGGAAACATCGATTTCGCAATCATGATCCGATCCATGCTGTTTCAAAACGGAGCAATATCTTTGCGGGCCGGCGCGGGCATCGTGAATGGCAGCGTGCCTGAGCGCGAGGATTCCGAATGTTTGAACAAAGCCCGGAGCTGCCTCGAAGCGATCCGGCTGGCCGATCTTTCCCCAAGCTTGCCCAAGAAAACGCTTATTCTCGATAACTACGATTCCTTCACCTACAACCTTTATCAATATGTCGCCGAACTCGGCGGCAATCCGGTGGTATATCGAAACGATGAAATAAAAATTGAAGATGTCCGGAAGCTTGATCTGACGCACATCATAATCAGCCCCGGCCCCGGCAGTCCTTTGGTTAAGCGCGATATCGGCATCGCCGAGGCCTTGATCGATTTTGCTTCGGCGGAGGGTATCCCGCTACTCGGAGTCTGCCTCGGTCATCAGATTCTCGGAAAACATTTTGGCGCGGATATAACGAGAGCTCCGGTGCTGTTTCATGGCAAGGCATCGCGGATCACTCTTGAGAAAAGCCGGCTCTTCGACGGATTGCATTCTGAAATTGAGGCCATGCGATACCATTCGCTTTGCGTCGACGAAAAAACTTTGCCGATGCAAATCAAAAAAACAGGACAGACCGAGGACGGGATTCTGATGGCCATCGAACACATCGCCTTGCCGCTTTTCGGCGTACAGTTTCATCCGGAATCGGTTGGTACGCCGGAAGGCAAAAAAATCATCAGGAATTTTCTTGAGATAGGGAGGGCGTTTCCATGTGACCATGGCTTGCCCTCACTCCGCCCCGCCATTTTGCGGAACAATGAAAAATGTCAGGTCTCGCAGCGATCAATTTACGATCTCGTTACCGCACTCACATCCGGCAAACTCGCCGAAAAGGAACGGAAGAAATACTTTTTAAAGCTCGTTTCTATGCCGCTTTCGGCCGGATTGCTCGTCGCAGCCGCTTCCGCACTCCGGCAAAAGATGATCCCGGTCGAGCTTTCAGCGGATGCGATCGATACATGCGGAACCGGCGGCAGCGGAAAAAAGACGATCAATACATCGACGCTCGTAGCATTCGTACTGGCTGCTTCCGGCGCACGGGTCGCCAAGCACGGCAACCGGTCGGCGTCGGGAAATTGCGGCTGTTTTGATTTACTCGAAAAGCTCGGCGTGAATATCTCTCTGACTCCGGAGGCTGAGAAAAAGGTGTTCGAAGAGCTGGGAATCGTGTTCATGTTTGCTTCGCTTCATCACCCAGGCTTCAGGCACGTCGCGCCGCTTAGAAAAGCTTTCGGCCGGAAAACAGTTTTCAACCTGCTCGGGCCGCTTTTAAATCCGGCAAGAGTAAGCCGGCAGATGATCGGAACCGGGGATGCTGCTGAAGCGGAATTATTGAGTGACGCGCTAAAAGATCTAGTTACTGACCATAGTTTCGTAGTTTGTGGAATGGACGGGTTGGACGAAGTCACGTTATCCGCGCCGACTGTCGTTCACGAGATTATTTTCCCGCAGCTGCGCCGCCGCGTCGCAGACGTCCCGGCTAGACGGGACGAAACCGGGACGCGGGGCGTCTTGGGCTGCGGAAACAATAATGAATATTCGGTTTTCACATCATATTTCGTTCCTTCCGATCTGAATCTTCCTATTTTCAAACTACAGGAAATCGAGGGCGGATCGGTCGATAAAAACGCCGAAATATTTTTGGATATCGCGAGAGGCGGCGGGAGCGTGGCTCATCGCAATCTCGTTCTTGTAAACGCCGCGCACGCGTTTCTGCTTTCCGGCAGCGAAGAATCGCTGGAAGCTTGTTTTTTGAAGGCAAAGGAAACTCTCGCGTCTGGAAAAGTCTTCGATCTTTTCCGGCGTTATCTGGATCTTTCCCAAAAATTCCGATGAATTTACTCACATCGATTTTGGCCAATAAAAAGAAAGAAATCCTGTTTCTTCCTTCTGATCTTAAGATAAAGAAAGGTCGCCGGAGATCGTTCGCCGATTCGGTCGGAAAACCCGATTTCAGTCTTATAGCCGAGACAAAACCGGTGTCGCCGTCGCACGGAAAACTTATCGACCGTAAAGCCGTTCCGGAAATGGTCGGGATTTACAGCCGGCATACATCCGCGATATCGGTTCTCTGTGATTCGAAATATTTCGGCGGCGGCTACGATCTTCTTTCTGAAGTACGCAGCCTCACGAAACTGCCGCTTCTGGCCAAGGATTTCGTTGTCGATTCCCGGCAGATCGACCAAGCCGCGATGTGCGGCGCCGATGCCGTTCTGTTGATCGCGGCGATTCTTCAAACCGAAAAGCTTTTGCATCTTCTTTTACATGCCATAAATCTCGGGCTTGGTGTACTGCTTGAGTTTCATGCCGAAAATGAAATCATGAAACTGGAAAAAGTGTTGAAAAAACTTTCAACAAAACAGAAACGACACATAGTTTTCGGCATAAATAACCGTGATCTGCGGACCGGGAAAATAGATCTGGAGACGACGGTCCGGTTGGCTCCGGTTTTACGTGATCGCTTGGGTTCAAGTTATCCCATAATCAGCGAAAGCGGGATAACCGGAACCAGAGACATCGCCCGGCTTGCGCGGTACGTTCAAGGTTTTTTGATTGGGACATCGATACTTAAGGCTTACGATCCGGAATATTTTATTACTGAGCTTTATAAAAATCTGAAGAAACAGCAGCAGGCCTCCGTGCTTGCGGTGGTCAGAAAAAAAGCTTCAACAAGGACGCCGCACCCGCGGAGGGGTGCTGCTGATTTTAAAAAAAAGATTATTACGATGTTCCCCAAAATAAAATTTTGCGGCATGACGCGGGCGGAAGATATCAAAGCGGCCGAGCGGTTTGGCGCCGATTTCATCGGATTCGTTTTCGCGCCTTCTCCACGAAGCGTTTCCCTGGAAGCGGCAAAAGTTCTCTTTAGATCGGTGCGAAAAGCAAAGGTCGTCGGGGTGTTTGAAAAATTTGGTGAAATCGGAAGTCATCTTCGTGATCTGGATTTGGATTATGTTCAAATTTACGAAGATCCGGTAAACGGCCAGGACATTGGCGTGCCGGTTATCAGGGCTTTCCGGTGCGTGCCGGACATACGGACATTGGAAAAAGCGCTTGAAAAATTTGCGTTCGTGCTTATCGACAAAGCCCGGGGGAAAACCGAAGCGGACTTTGATGCGATCGAAGTATTGCCGGATTACGTTCGGTCCAGATTGTTCCTGGCGGGAGGTTTGACGCCGGAGAATCTGAGACAGATTGCAGAGCGGATAAAGCCGTTTGCCGTTGACTCTGCACGTGGCATCGAGTCCGGACCGGGAATAAAAAATCCGGAAAAAATGTTTTTATTTCATCATTACCTTTCTTTATGAAAACCATGGGAAAATTCGGCCGATATGGAGGATGTTATGTATCCGAGCTTTTGATGCCGGTATTAAGAAAAGTGGAAAAAGCATTTCTCGAGTTCAAGGATGATCGCGGATTTAAGGCAGAATTATCAGGCTTGCTCAAAAATTTTGCCGGTCGGCCTACACCGCTTACCGAGCTAAAGAATCTGAGCTGCGAGATCGGTTGCAGACTCGTGCTCAAGCGCGAAGATCTGCTTCATGGCGGCGCACACAAAACAAACAACGTCATCGGACAGGCTCTTCTGGCCAAGCGGATGGGACGCACCGAATTGATCGCCGAAACGGGTGCTGGACAGCATGGCGCGGCGACCGCGATGGCCGGCGCGCTTTTCAAAATCCCGGTAAAAATATTCATGGGCGAAAAAGACATCGAACGCCAGGCTTCGAATGTTCAGCGGATGAAGCTTTTCGGGGCCGAGATCATCGCCGTCAGCTCCGGATCGAAGTCGCTCAAAGATGCGATCAACGAGGCTCTGCGTTATTTCACCGCGCGCAGTGCCACGGCTTATTATCTTTTCGGCACGGTCGCCGGTCCGCATCCTTTCCCGTCGATTGTCGCTCACTTCCAGCAGATTATCGGCGAGGAAGCGCGTTATCAATGCCTGGAACGATTCGGCAAATTGCCGCACACCGTTTGCGCCTGCATCGGCGGCGGATCAAATGCGATCGGCATATTCCGCGCATTTTTGAAGGATAAAAAAGTCCGGCTTGTCGGCGCCGAAGCCGGAGGGCTGGGACTAAGAAGCGGCAAGCATGGCGCGGCGCTTTGTCGGGGACGACCCGGCTCGCTGCACGGTTCCTTCAGTTATTGCCTGCAGGATTTTGACGGTCAGATTCAGGAAGCGCACAGCATCTCGGCGGGACTCGATTATCCCGGAGTCGGCCCCGAGCACAGCGCGCTCAAAGATGCCGGAAGTGCGCAGTATGTGGCAGTGACGGACCGCAAAGCGCTTGCCGCCTTTTTCAGGCTTTCGAAGACGGAGGGAATAATCCCGGCGCTGGAATCCGCGCATGCGCTGGCTGCGGCATTCGATATGGCGAAGGAGCTTAAAAGTGACGACATCATGCTCGTAAATCTTTCAGGACGAGGTGACAAGGATCTGGATCACATCATGTCTTCCCCCAATCATCATGCTTAAAAATACCTACCGTGAAGTTTGCGAAAAAAAGGGCAAACCGCTTTTCATTCCGTTCGTCGTTCTGGGCGATCCGGATAAATGCAAAACCTTTGAAATCATCAGAACTCTGATCCAAAGCGGCGCTGATGCGTTGGAGCTGGGCTTGCCTTTCTCAGATCCGCCAGCCGACGGTCCGGTGATTCAGGCGGCCGATACCCGCGCGCTCCGTTCCGGCATCCGCGTCGACGATTGCTTCGATATTTTGAAAGAAATTCGCGCGTCTACCGATATTCCGATCGGCCTTTTGGTATATTTCAATCTGGTGCTTCAACGGGGCATCGGTAAGTTCTATTCCGATTGTCAAAAGTCAGGAGTAAGCAGCGTACTGATCGCGGATCTGCCGCTTGAACATGCTGGGGAAGTGCTTCCGGAAGCCAGTAAACACAGTATCGCTCCGGTGTTCCTTATAAGTGAATTGACCGATGAAAAGCGCCTGGAAAAAATTTGCAAGGTGGCGGGCGGCTATCTTTACATTGTTTCATATTTGGGCGTCACCGGTTTAGCCGATTCTGTTTTTGAAAATAAGATCAAAATGGTGATAAAGCGCGCGCGAAAATATTCCGATTTGCCGCTCTTCGTCGGTTTCGGGATCAACACGGTGAAACAAGCGAAAATGGCTGGGAGATGCGGAGCAGACGGCGTGATAGTCGGCAGCCGGATAGTCCGGGAAATACCGGATACAGAAAGGATAAAAAAGACATGCCGGATGTTTTCGAAAGTTTTTTGTACCTGACTTTTTCTTGACTTATCCCTCTTCCTCATTATCCTTATTCCGTGCGCGCGGCTACCCTCATTACCCGGCTTCCGGCTTACGGCATCATCCCGGGCGTGTTCGCCGGTTATGCCGCTTTCGCGTATTCCTTTTTTTACTTTCTCTAAACTCTCTCCAGGTGGTTGGAATAAGTCCGCCCCTCGAGAGAAAAGAGGGGACTTTTATCAATTCTCAATTATTTTATGCTCATCGTTCTCAAAGAAAAGAACCACACCGCGTTGATCAATGAAATCAGTGATTTGCTCGAAAAGAAATACGGTTGCCAGTCGCATGTCATCGGGCAAAACCGCCGGGTGATCGCCGTAACCGGCGAAACCGCGGGTATAGAAATCGGGCTGATAGAGAGTATCGCCGGAGTCAAATCGGTGGACCGCGTCGACCGGCCGTACAAATTGGCGTCGAGGGAGCAGAAAGACAGGACGCAGGTAAAAATTTCCAGGGATTGCGTGATCGGCGATCCGGCAAGCGTGGTCATGATCGCCGGACCGTGCTCGATAGACAGTGAGGAACAGCTGATGGAAACCGCCGCGATGGCGAAGAAAAAGGGAGTAAAGATCCTCCGGGGCGGGGCATATAAGCCGCGAACCGGTCCATATGCTTTCCAGGGTCATGGCGAAAAGGCGCTCAAGATGATGAAGAAGGCCGGTGAAAAATACGGCATGGCGACGATATCCGAAATAATGAAAGCCGACGACATCGGGATTTTCGAAGAAAACGTCGACATACTGCACATCGGAGCCAGAAACATGCAGAATTACGATCTCCTGAAAGCTGCCGCCAAATCCAAAAAACCGGTCATGCTGAAGCGCGGCCTGGCTGCCACTCTCGAAGAGTGGCTCCTGGCTGCCGAATACATCCTCGCCGGCGGCAACCCGAACGTGATGCTTTGCGAGCGGGGGATCCGAACGTTTGAAAGAGAAGTCCGGTTCACGTTGTGCCTGGGATCGATCCCGGCTCTGCGGGAGCTGACCCATCTGCCGATAATCGTCGATCCCAGCCATGCGATGGGCAAGACCAGATGGGTAAAGGACGTGGCCCTGGGCGGAGTGGCGGTCGGCGCCGACGGACTGATCATCGAAATTCATCCCCGCCCCTCCGAAAGCATGTGCGACAGCGCCCAGCTGCTTGACGAAGAACACTGGAACGATTGTTATGATTCGGTGGCGAAGGTCGCGGAAGCTGTTGGCAAAAAAGTGTGTTAAATGATTTTCATTTATTGTTTTCAGCACAATTGTTAAATGGCTAAATTGCTAAATTGTTACGCAAGCGAAACTCTGGCTCTGGCATGCAAACAATTTAGCAATTTAACAATTTAGCAATATTGATCGTATCAACTTAAACTTCGGTTATGCCCACCCTCACCCTCACTCCGCCGATACATAAATCCGGTGCCTATCCGATCATCATCGAAAGCGGGGCCATAAAAAAATTGCCTTCGATTCTGAAAAAAATAGATGCGGATCGGGTTTACGTGATTTATGACGGGCGGCTTGAGAAAACCGCAAAGGAAATAGGAGCCCTGGTTTCAGCGGAGCGCCTTTTTCCCGTCAGGAGCGGAGAACAGTCAAAAAACCTGAATGAACTCGAAAACCTGGCTAAAGGGCTGCTTCAGTCCGGCGCGACCAAATATTCCGTACTTATCGCCGTCGGGGGCGGCATGATCACCGATCTCGGCGGATTTTTGGCGGGGATTTTCATGCGCGGTATCCGCGTGATCCACGTGCCGACCAGTATGCTGGCCATGGTCGATGCGGCCATCGGCGGCAAAACGGCGGTGGAAGTCGGAAGCGTAAAAAACATTCTGGGCGTGATCCATCACCCCTCGGCGGTCATCGAAGATACGGATTTCCTGGGAGACCTGCCGGACACTTTGCTTCGGGAAGGCATGGTGGAAGCGGTGAAGGAAGCCGCCATGCTGGATGCTTCGGCGTTCGGATGGCTTGAAAAAGCCATGCCTTTGATCCTGAAACGTGATGAAAAAAACCTGATCCGCTGCATATTCGAGGCGGTCCGGCTCAAATCCGCCGTAGTCGAGGCCGACGACCGCGATGTGCATCTCAGGCATTTTCTCAATTTCGGGCACACCGTCGGCCATGCCCTCGAAGCCGTCTCCGGATTCAGGATTTCTCACGGGCAAGCCGTTTCCGTCGGAATGTGCGCCGAAATGAAAATTGCCAAAACCCGCGGATCGGACCGGGTCATCGCCTTACTCAAGTCCATGGATATGCCGGTCAAAATACCGGCGGAATATGACCCCGTTGAACTTTGGAAATTGATTCAAAGCGACAAGAAAAAAAAGGCCGGGGTGGTTCGTTTGTTCGTTCCGCTTTCGATCGGCGAAGGCGCCATGATACCGCTCGAAAAAAAAAGTTTCATGCAGCTTTTTTAAATGAACGAAGTATTGAAAATTCCGGCTTTGAAATTTCCGGTTCAGGCCGAATTATCTCTCCCCGGATCGAAGTCCCAGGCCAACCGGGCGATCATTTGCGCCGCTCTGGCGGAAGGCGTTACCGAAATCCAAAACGCCACGTCGTGCGATGATGTCGCGGTGATGATCGAGAATCTCCAGAAAATGGGATTCAATCTGGAATGGAAAGACCAAGCAAAAGGGGATTTGAGAATCAAAGGCAGTCAGTTTTCCCTCACCCCTGACCCCTCCCACGATGGGGGATGGGGAAAAAAAAGCCCCTTCTCCCCTCGGGAGAAGGGGTTGGGGATGAGGGAGCTCGATTGCAACAATGCCGGAACCACCCTTCGCTTTTTGACTTCGTTGGCTTGCCTGATACCTGGTGAGTGGACGATAACGGGAGATGAAAATATGCGTTGTAGGCCGATCGCCGATCTGACCGCGGCTCTTCGTTTGCTTGGCGCCGATATCAAAGACACGAACGGCTGTCCGCCGGTCCGTATCCGTGGAGGGACTCTTCGCGGGGGAAGAGTGAAGCTGAAGGCGGCACTTTCAAGCCAATATCTATCTTCGCTGCTTCTTGTCGCGCCGAAACTTGCGGAAGGGCTAAAGATCGAGCTGGACGGGCGTTTGGCATCATCCGGTTACATCGATTTGACCCGGAAGGTGATGAATGATTTCGGCGTTCAGATTTTTTTGGGTAACGGCCTGTTTCAGGTTAATCCCGGAAAATACACGGCTAAAACGGGAGGATATGAGATCGAAGGCGACTGGAGCGCGGCCGGCGCCTGGCTGGTCTTGAATTCACTCACCGGCAGTTCGGTTTCGTTTTTCAATCTGAACCCCGAAAGCCAGCAATCGGACAAAAAAATCCGCGAGGCAATCGAAATCTTCCGGAAACCCGGCGACCTGACGTTCGATGCGTCTTCGGTTCCCGATCAAGTGATGAACCTGGCCGTACTCGCGGCTTTTCGGAGTGGAAAAACCGAAATTACCGGCGCGAAAAATTTGCGTTTCAAGGAAACCAACCGGCTCCGGGTATTGGCTTCGGAATTGAAAAAAGCGGGGATTGATATTTTGGAATCGGAAGACGGTCTGACTATAAGAAACAGCAATATACGCGATTTGAAAACCAGAAACCAGAAACCAGAAACCAGAAACCTTCTTTTGGATTCGCATGACGATCACCGGATGGCGATGTGCTTCGCGATACTGGGTTTGATCCGCGGCGATGTTTCCATACGGAATCCGGAGTGCGTGTCCAAAAGTTACCCCGATTTCTTCCGGCATCTGAGCCTTGTTTCAGAGTCTCCGCAGCCGATTGTCATCGTCGGCATGCGCGGAGCGGGGAAGTCGCATTTCGGCCGCCGCCTTGCGCAGAAGCTGAAGCTCAGGCACATCGATGCCGACCGGGTTTTTGAAAAAAAATTCGGGGTGATCAGGTCTTTTGTGGAGTCAAAAGGTTGGCCGGCATTCCGGAGCAGGGAGGAACAAATCATTTCGGAAAACATGCGGCCCGGCACGATCCTTTCCTGCGGGGGCGGGGCGGTGGAATCGGAAAAGACGAGAGAAATATTAAAGAAAAAATCAATCTGCATCTGGGTGCAGGCTTCGGAGCGGGAGCTTTTAAAAAGGCTTCAGAGTGGCAAAAGGCCGGCGTTGACCAGGTTGCCGCTGAGAGATGAACTTAAAATGTTTGTGAAGAAACGTACGCCCTTTTACCGGGAAGTTTCCAGGATCGTTATTCCGCCAAATCTTCCTTTTTCGAGGCAGATTCCGTTTGCAATGAAGAAGCTTGAAACTTTTGAGAAACCGGGGAAACCGAAGAAATTCTGTTTTACCTCGGACTCTTCGGACTCCTCGGTTTCTTCGGCTTCCTCTCGATTATGTTCGTAGTGACCCTACCAAAGTCGGCTGAAAAAAATCCCCTGGCATTCGCCCAGAAAGCAAAAAAAGCGGGAGCCGATATTTTGGAAATCCGCGGTGACCTGACGCCGGAAACAGCCCCGTTTTCATCGCCGATACCTCTGCTTCTCACTCCGCGCGGGGTTGATTTCAGAAAATTTTCAAAGCTCAAGATCGGGTATCTGGATCTGGAAATCGGGGAGGCGATTCCATCCGGCCTAAAGAAATCAGTCAAAATCATCCGCAGTTTTCATGACTACAAAAAAACGCCTCCTGAAACCGTACTGAAATCCGTTGCCGAAAAACTGCATGCCGAAAATCCGTGGGCGATAAAAATCGCGGTAAAGATGAATGATTATCGGGATCTTAAATTGATCGAGGATTTCCGGAGGACGATTCCCCCGCGCATCCGGGCGATAGTTCTGGGGATGGGGCAGCCGGCTAACCTGAACCGGATGCTTTCGCCGCTTCGCGACGAGTTGTCTTATACATTTATGAAAGAGGGCGAGGCAGCAGCCGAGGGACAGGTGCCGCTTAAGCTTTGTCAGGCGGTAAAGCACTGTTTAAAGCCGCGGCTATATGGACTGCTGGGCAGTCCTGATGTACGAAGTTTCAGTCCGGTGATTCACAATGCGCTTTTCGAATATTACGGTATCGACGCCTTGTATTTTTTGGCTCTCACGCCGGATCTTGGCGATGCTTGGGAAAACCTGAAGGCTCTGGGCATCGAAGGCTTTTCGGTCACCTCGCCTTGGAAACGGGGCATAGTAAAACTCCTTGATCGGACGGAAAAGAACGACATTTCGGTGAATACAGCCGTGAAGAAAAACAAGGAATGGATCGGTTATCCCCGTGACGCACAAGGTTTGATCAATGGTTATCCGTTTTTGAAAAATGCGATAAATGCCGTGATTCTCGGCGCCGGCGGAGTCGTACCCGAAGCAGTGAAGGCTTTGAAATTGTCGGGAGTTAAAGATATAAAAATCCTCGGCCGGGACAAAACAAAAACATCGAGACTGGCGAAATCTCTGAAAGTGAAGGGCGGACAGTTGGATGAATTGGCCGGCTTGAACCCCGATCTTCTTGTTTGCGCGATCACGGCCGACATCAATTTACATTTGAAAAAAGCGAAAAAAGGCGCTTACGCAATAGACTTGCGTTACAAATACCGGACTAAGTTTCTGGATAACGCCGAAAAAGCCGGTTACCGGGTCTATGATGGACTTCCGATGTTGATCCACCAGGCTCTGGCCCAATTCGAATTGTTCGCCGGGATTAAGCCGGTCAAAAAAGATATCAGGTTCTTGGAAAAAATCTTGCACCCGAAACTACTCGGTTAAAGTTTTTAATTTTACATTTTACATTCTACATTTTACATTCACGTTATGGCTTCCAACTCCTTCGGCAATTTATTCAGAATAACCACCTTCGGCGAGTCGCACGGTACCGCTCTCGGCGTGGTAATCGACGGTTGCCCGGCCGGCATAACTTTGTCTGAAAAAGACCTGATCCCGGAGCTAAAGCGCCGCAGTCCCGGTCAGAGCGCGGTCACCACAGCCCGAAAAGAAGAAGACCTGCCCCGGATTTTATCCGGAACATTCGAAGGAAAAACGACCGGCATGCCGATTGCCATTATCGTGGAAAACAAGAATCAGCGCCCGCAGGATTATTCGGCTTTGAAAAACGCATTCCGCCCCGGCCATGCCGATGAAGTTTACGACTCAAAATACGGTCACCGCGATTTCCGCGGCGGCGGCAGGTCTTCCGGGCGCGAGACGGTCGCGCGGGTCATCGCCGGCGTGGTAGCCAGGAAGGTGCTCCCAGATAATGTTTTGATCACCGGCCATGCCAAGGTTATCGGAAGCATCGAAGCGAAAAAATTCGATCCGAAAATCATTGAAAAAAATCCGGTTCGCTCAGCCGATGCGGAAGCGGCAAAAAAAATGGAAGCGCTGATTCTGGATCTAAAAGCGAGAGGGGAATCGGTAGGAGGGCTGATCGAAATCCGCGTGAAACATCCGCCCGAAAATCTGGGAGATCCGGTGTTTGGAAAAATAAAAGCCCGGCTGGCCGATGCCTTTCTCTCGATCGGCGCCGTTGCCGGCTTTTCCTACGGAGCGGGTTTCTCGGTCGCTGGAATGAACGGGCATGACTACGTCTCGGCCACGGAAAATTTCGGCGGAATACTTGGCGGGATAACCACCGGAGAGGATTTGATATTGCATGCCGCGGTCAAGCCGCCGAGTTCGGTGGGGAAGATAGCCTTAGAAGGCCGCCACGACCCGTGTATCGTTCCGCGGGTAATACCGGTACTGGAAGCGATGACGGCGATTGTACTGGCTGATTGCTATCTGTTACAGAAGGCCAATGTTTAAGATGTCATTTATTGTTACGATGCAAATTGCTAAATCGCTAAATTGTTCGGCCATTCGATTAACTCAGGGCGACCTTTTTGGAATAACAAATTGGAGATAATGTTATGGGCGACCTGAGCTTGTCGAAGATCGCAAGCGGAACGCAAGACATATCCTTTCCAAACCTTCTCCATGGACTCGCCCAAGCTCACCATCGACGACATCCGCGAAGCCATCGACGAAGCGGACAAAATACTTTTAAAAGCTCTGGGAGCGCGTTACCGCGCCGTCAGGTATCTGGGTCAATTCAAAAAACTCATGAAATTACCGATGGCGGATACTGGCCGCGAACGCCGGATAAAAGAGGCCTGGAAAAAACAGGCGAAGAAACTGGAACTGAGCGAGGAGTTCGCGTTGCTGATTCTGGATTTTATACTTTCCGAATCCAAACGGATTCAAAAAGAAGCATGAGCTTATTTTTAATTATTTCTTTTTCCCCTTATCCCCGGCCATTCCCCCGATGGGGAAAGGGAGACATGGAAATGGGGGACAATTCAAAATGAAAATTTCGCCTTCAAGATCAATAGGCATCATCGGCGGCCGGGGGCGCACCGGCAGTCAGTTCGCCCGCATCTTCAGACGTCGCGGATTCAAAGTCATGACAACCGGCAGCAAGGATAGCGATAATAATAAGAAGCTGATGCGAGGATGCGACATCGTTATTTTTTCGGTGCCATTGATGCATAGCACCCGGATTATTGAGCGTGAAATCGTTTATGCTGTGCGGAAAAACCAGCTGCTACTCGACGTATCCTCGCTGAAATACAGACAATGCAGGGCGCTGAAGAAGGCGGCGGGAGAAGTCATCGGGATGCATCCGCTCTTTGGCCCGACAACGGAGCATTTGGGTCAAACGATCGTGTTGTGTCCGGTGCAATGCAACAAGGAGACGCTACGTTCATTGCAGGATTTTTTTGCTTCGCTGGGAATACGTCCGATTGTGATGACGGCCGAAAAACATGACCATCTCATGGCCGTGCTCCAGGTGCTGCCGCATTTAAAAAGTTTGCTCGTCGCCGATGTGCTTCATAAAATCGGCGGGGACATCATTGATACCATCAATGAAACGGCTACTCCTGCGTATCGCATCGAACTGAACCTGGTCGGGAGATTTTTGGACGACGATCCCACGCTGTACGGGCCGATCATTCTCGACAACCCTGAAACGGCTCACATACTTGCTTTGCTGCGCCGATCCCTTTCCGAAATCACCGAAATGCTGAAGGGCAATGATCTTCGGGCGTTTGCCAAAAAATATCACTTGCTGGCGAACTTCTTCGGACCACAAACGAAAGAAGGGCGCGAGAAAACCGAGATTTGTATTCGCACTATGTCTCGGTTGAAACGACGAACATGACAAGACGGTTGTCTTTTCCAAACTATTCTTATGATCGTTTACTGCCTCGGTCCCGCCGGAACATCGTCATATGACGCCGCTCTCGAACTGTTTCCAAAAGAGTCCCTTCATCTTTTCAAGAACTTTGACGCCCTTTTTAACGCTTTGACAAAAAATAGCGCGACGGGTTTTGTCCCGATAGAAAACAGCCTGCATGGATCGATTGATGAGGTCTTGGACCTTTTGATCGAGTTTGAGATGAAGATCTGGAAAACTTTTGACGTCTCCATTCATTACGCTTTGGGTGCTTTGGATAAGAAAAAAATATCGAAAGTCGCCAGCCATCCCCAGGCATTGGCTCATTGCCGGAAGTTTTTGAGAAAAAATTATCCGAACGTAGAGTATTTTCCCGTAAACAGCACGGCTTTTGCAGTTGAAATGGCCTTGAAAGATGAATCGACGGCGGCCATAGGCCGGCTCAACACCTTAAAAAAGCTCAAGCTTCCGGTTTTGTTCAATGAGATCCAGGGAAAAGGGAATACCACTCGTTTTGCTGTCGTCTCGAAAAAAGATCCTTACCCGAAATCAAAAAAAACCCAGATGAGCATCGCGCTGCATCCGACCGACGATCATCCTGGGCTGCTTCACAAGCTTCTGACTCCGTTCAAGGTCTATGACGTCAATCTGACCCGTATCGAAAGCCGTCCTTCGGGCGGTAAATTCGGCGAGTACATTTTTTTTGTAGATTTCATCGGGACCCAGAAAGAACCCCGGACCAAAAAAGTTTTCGAAGAACTTAAACGACTGGCCGATATCCAGATTGTTGGGGAATGGTAACCGGGACACTATGTCCCGGCTGCGGGAAATGTTATATTTTCAGGCAGATGTCCGATAATCCATTTATTCGGCTTCCCGTACCAAAACCCGATCCCATCTTCGCCATATCCGCCGAAGCGCTGAAAGCCGGGCAGGATGCCATAAACGGCACCATCGGAGTGTTCATGGACGAGAACGGCGAGACGGTGCTTTTTCCGAGCGTTAAAAAAGCCATCGCCGAAATAGCGCCGACTTTGCCTGATATGCGTTATTCGTATCCGCCGCTTTTGGGATTGCCGGAATTCCGCTCCGCGGTGGAAAAATTGATTTTCAGCGACAGTGAGATACATGCGGCTTCAATTGCCACGACGGCCGGAACCGGCGCTTTGGCCGTGAATTTGCGGCTTCTCAAAATGCTGACCGATAGCGGCGAGATTTATCTGCAGTCACCGGCTTGGGCCAACCATCCGCCGCCATCCTCGGATGCGGGTTTCAAAATCATTGAGATACCTTATCTGGCAGACGGGAAAGCCTCGGCCGGGCCGCTTGTCGAAGAAATAAAAAAAAGGAAAAGCCGAAACAGTTTCGCCGTGTTGCTTCAGGTCGGCTGCCACAATCCTACGGGGCTGGATTTGAGTACTGAAGGATGGCGGCAGCTTGCCGATTTTCTGGCCGGCAAGCCATGCACGGTTTTACTCGATTTCGCCTATCAGGGCTTCAAAGACGAACCGGAAAAAGACCGTGAATATATCAAGACATACCTGTCAAAAGGCATTCCGACGTTAATCAGCTGGTCCGCATCAAAAAACCATTCGATTTATTCGCTTCGGACCGGTCTCGCCTGCGCAGTCGTCACGGATGACAGAATGAAGGAAACTGTCGAAGGCATTTATTCCATGATCACCCGGAGGATTCACTCGGCGGCCGCGACCCTCGGCCAAAAAGTGGTTGCCGTGGTTCAGGAAAAGTATCCTTCTGAGTGGCGGGCCGATCTGAAAAACGCGAGAAAAATCATGCATGAAAAACGCTCCATGATGCATGACCTCTTACCGGATAATTTTAAATCCCCGCTCGAAGGTTTCGGCATGTTCGCCATGCTGCCGCTAAGTGAATCCCAGGTGGCCGGACTGAAGAAGCAAAACGTATTTCTCACTCTGGACGGACGGATAAATATCGCGGGAATACCGATGAAAAGAATTGAGGAGTTGTGTGAAAAAATAAGGAAAATAATTTAAAAAAGCATATTTTACACCGCTTTTATACCGCAGACGGGACGCCCGGCGTCTTTGGCTGCGGGAAGGGGAAGGATATCCTGTATTATATTGGCATGTTTACAGGAATTATCGAGGCAACGGCCGAAGTCGTTGAATTGAAAGGGGGAAAGCTGACCGTCAAACGGCCGAAACTTTTTAAAAATCTGCTGATCGGTTCCAGCATCGCTGTTTCCGGTGTTTGCCTTACCGTCACGGCGAAGAATCCGAAAACGATCACTTTCGATGTCGTCGATACCACGATCCGCAAATCAAAACTCGGCTCGCTCAAGCCCGGCGATCGGGTCAATCTCGAGCGCGCGATGCCTTCGGGCGGACGTTTCGACGGACATATCGTGCTGGGTCATGCCGAAGGCGCCGGGACAATTTTTAAGATCGGGAAAATCATGGTTGTCTCAATTCCCAAAGACCTGCAAAAATTCGTCATCCGTCACGGCTCGGTTACCGTCGACGGAGTATCGCTTACTGTCGCCGATTTCACCGATGGGAAAATATATATCGCTCTGGTTCCGCACACGTTAAAAAACACAAGCTTCAGGAAACTCAAGCCGGGTCAAAAAGTAAACCTTGAGACCGACGTCCTCGGGAGGTACATTCTTTCCGGAACCGATGATCGAGCCTGAGGCGCCCTCCCTCGGCAAGCCGAAAATAAATCCCAAATGGAAAGTGGCGATAATTCAAAGCGCCTGGTACCCCGAGTGCGCCGGGGCGCTGACAGATAGCGCTTGCGAGACCCTGGTCCGCGCCGGCCTGAAGCCGGGAAACATACGCATCATCGTCGCTCCGGGATCTTTTGAGTTGCCGCTTTTTTGCAAGCGGGTCATCAAAAAGCTGAAAGTCGACGGCGTCATCGCTTTCGGCATCGTGATCCAGGGCGAGACCCACCATGCGAAGCTCGTCGCCGAACAGGCGGCGAAAGGCATCATGGAGGTTCAGCTGGAGACGGAAACGCCCGTCATTTTCAAAGTGTTGTTTGTGAGTCGCATCGAAGACGCCCGCAAACGTTGCATCGGCCTGCACTCAAAGGGCCCCATGGCCGCACGCAGCCTGCTTAGTTGCCTTGCGGAATTCAAAGAAATGCGTTGATGCGGTATTGTACAAATCTGTTGTACAAGATACGCTTCGCGCCATCAATCTTTCACGCATTTTTATGAAACATTTTCGTTTGATCGGGACAGTGAGCCTCTGTCTGTTGCCGGTCATCGCTTTGGCGACAGGAATCTTTTCAGACGTCGATGACAACCATTCATTCAAGGGGGAAATAGAATCTTTGGTCAGGTCGGGGGTGATCCATGGCAATCCGGACGGAAGCTTCAGGCCGGACCGGACTTTGAACCGGGCGGAATTTTTGAAGATGCTGTATCTGGCCTCCGGTCGGGTGCCGAAGCCGGTCTATGCCGGCTGTTTTCCGGATGTCGAGAGCGGCAGCTGGTATGAGCTATATGTCTGCGATGCCGCAGCCAAAGAAAACAGATTCGTGCAGGGATATGCGGACGGCAAATTCAAGCCTGGTTCTCCGGTGAGCCGCACCGAAGCGCTCAAAATGCTGTACGAAGTCCTGGGAATCGATGTGCCGGACATTACGGCCGATAACAAATCGATAATAAAATTCGTCGATATTTCGGTGTCCGCCTGGTATTCGAAGTACATCAGTGCGGCGTACATAACCGGGGTGTTGCCGATTACCGGCCAGTCGGGAGCCAGATTTTATCCGGACCAGCCGATGACCCGCGGCGAAGCGGCGGCTTATATCTGGAACGGTCTCAATGCTTTGGAGAAACAGAAAGCCGTTGCTCCGAATACCGTCACGTCCGCTTCATCCGCTTCATCTTCTTCCTCGTCCGTCTCTTCGGCGGTCGTGGGTGACAGCGTAAAAGAAGTCGTTTTCCCGTTCACTGATTCCGGCAAATTTCAGAAGAAAAAGGCAGTGGCATACAAATTTAATCTCTCCGAAAAAACTTCCGTCTGGACCAAGATCACTCTCGGCTCGGTCGGCCCGGAGGTAAGTTGTCGGCTTTATATGATGACTGCCGACGGATTCTCCAATGAATATTATCTGGGTTACCAGTTCGGGAATAACTGCACCATAAAGGCGACTACGGGCCCCGGCGATTACCAGCTGCAGATACAACCGACCCAGGAGGATGTGTCGTATTCGGTCCAGACCAAGGTCGACGTCACCGACGGCAACGACGGTTTCCTGGAGGCGGTCAAGATCCAGTTTGGCAAGGCGATTTCGGCTTGGCTGAAACCGAACGACGTCTATGACTGGTACTCCTTCAGCGTCACCGAGGAAAAAACCGCGAAAATCGTTTTCTCTTCGACCCAGCCTCTGGATTGCGTCATCTATACACCCGCTTCCGTCGACCAGTTCGGCTTCACCGGCCCGCAATGCAACGTGTCCTACAAATATTCCCCGAGCGACGAGCCATATATGATTGGCATAGCCCGCAAAGGTCAACCGGCATTCAAGGTGATGTATACGATTAAGGTGGAATAAGAGCGCATATCGGAACTTGATAGTTATCGGGTAGTAAAGGAAACCGAAGAAACCGAAGAATCCGGCGAAACCGAAGAAAGCCTACTTCCCTCGGACTCTTCGGATTCCTCGGTTTCCTCGGATTCTTGTTTAGTTTTATGCTAAGATCGTCCCCTATGGCATCCGTGCCCGTTACAATTAAAACAGCAATAGAAGCGCTGAAGGAAGGTAAATTCATTATAATTGTCGATGATGCTGACCGGGAAAACGAGGGAGATCTCGTCTGCGCCGCGCAATTTGCCACGGAAGAAAAACTGGCGTTTATAATCAGGAATACCGGCGGGGTCGTGTGTCTGGCGCTTGGCGGCGCAGTCGCGGACCAGCTTGAATTGCCGGCTATGGTGGATCGGAATACCTCGAAACGTTCAACCCCTTTCACCGTTTCCATCGAAGCCCGGGAGGGTATCGACACCGGCATATCCGCGGCCGACCGTGCGGCTACGATACTCACCGCGATAAACCCCGAGGCCAGAGCTTCCGACTTGTCGCGTCCCGGGCATGTCTTTCCGCTCCGGGCCAAAGAAGGGGGCGTTTTGGTGAGATCCGGCCATACCGAAGCCTCGGTGGATCTTTGCCGGATCGCGGGTCTCTGTGAGGGAGCCGTCATAAGTGAATTGATGAATGACGACGGCACCATGATGCGGATGCCGCAGCTGAAGAAATTTTCGACGAAGCACCGCGTACCGATCATTTCCATTGCCGAACTGATCGCTCACCGCCAGCGGACCGAATCCCTGGTTTTGCTGGAAGCCAGGTCGATACTAGAGACGCTTCATGGTGAATGGGAAATATCGGTTTATCTCGATTTGCTCAACCGCAAAGAACACGTTGCTTTGAAAATGGGTGAAATAAATCCGGAGCAGCCGGCATTGGTCCGGATGCATTCCGAATGCATCACCGGCGACGCGTTCGGTTCGCTGCATTGCGATTGCGGGGAGCAGCTCAATATGGCCATGCAAAGGATCGGGATGGAAGGCCGGGGAGTTCTGATCTATCTGCGTCAGGAAGGACGCGGCATAGGTTTGGCAAACAAGATAAAGGCTTATGCCCTGCAGCATTTGGGTTTGGATACGGTGGATGCCAACCGCGCGCTGGGCCTGCCGGATGATCTCCGGGAATACGGAATCGGAGCGCAGATATTGAAGGAGCTGGGTGTGGGTCAAATCCGTTTACTTACCAACAATCCGAAAAAAGTCATCGGTCTCCGGGGGTTCGGTCTGGAAATAATCGAGCAAATACCTATCGAAGTTGAACCGAAAAGCGAGCGACAGCGCAGGTATCTGAAGACAAAAAAAGAACGGATGAATCACAAGCTGAATTCGGTTTGATCCTGAACCACGTTCTTTAGTTACGAACATTGTTTATTTTTTTGCAACAGCCATTTCTTTCTAACTGCAGAATAGTTCGTATAATTGAATTTATACTTATTATTTCCCCATATTAAAAATGGTTAAGAAAAAGAAGGCCGCGAAAAAGAAGAAAGGCGGAAAGAAAAAGAAGAGGTAAGAAAACATCGGTTGTAAACCGAAAAATCCCACTTGGCTGTAACTTGGTGGGATTTTTTAAATTGTTTTTTTGGTGCCCGCGGCAGGAGTCGAACCCACGACCTCCTGGTCCGAAGCCAGGCGCTCTATCCAGCTGAGCTACGCGGGCAGGCAAATTCCAAGTAAAGGATACCTCAAAGAACGCGCAGGCGCTTTTTTATTTGCTCGCTTCACTCGACCCAGCTGAGCTACGCGGGCAGGCAAAATGCAAGTGAAGGATACCTCAAAGAACGCGCAGGCGGGGAGTATAATCTCCCCATGCTCCCCGACGACGACCTAGAGCTATCCGGCTCAGACCAGTCCAAGCTTGAATCTTTCATAAAAGCCGAGAGAAAAGCGCTGGATCAAAAAATAAAAAAAGCCGGGCTGGAAAAAAAGATCAACCCCGCTACCGCGGACAAAAACAGGCTCAAATTGAACGTGTTGAAACAGCAATTGGCGGAAAAAAAAGAAGACGGAAAAAAGAAAGAGCAATCGAAGTCGTTCGGAACGAAAACGCGCGAGCAGGAAATCGCAGCTGCAAAACTGACCGCCGAAACGAAACCGACGCCCGATCGGCTGGTTCTTGAGTCGAAACAGGAAGAAGCGGTGAAGCGGGAACAGCAGAAGGAGGAGATACAGCAGGAGAGCACGAGCTAAAGGGACCGACGGGACCCGGCTTCGCACGAAGGCTTCGCCGAGGCGAGCGTGACCGAAGTGAACTTGGAGCTCCTCGGTAACCTCGGTCCCTTCGGCAACGTCGGCAACTTCAATCGCTCCATTTCTCATGAAAAATCCCCGGCCGGTCAATTCTCTCGAAAGTATGCGCGCCGAAGAAATCGCGCTGGGCCTGGGTGAGATTTTGGGGAAGCCACGAGGTGCGCAGGCTGTCGAAAGCTGTAAGAGATGCGGACAGGACGGGGACCGGGATCCCGGCCAAAGCCGCATTGGTCACGACCTTGCGCCACCTCAAATGCTTTTTTTTGAAAATCGACCCGATCTCCGGGTCGAGCATCAGATGTTCCGGCTTATTTTCGGACTTGAAGGTTTTTTCAAACGACTTAAGCAAATTGGCGCGGATGATGCAGCCTCCCCTCCAGATGCGGCTCACTTCGCTCAAATCTATCGGCCAGCCATATTTTTCCGACGCTTCGGCCAGCATCCGGAATCCCTCGCCGTAAGCGGAAATCTTGGCAAGCAGCATCGCGTCTTTTATTGAATTCAAATTCGTCCGCGGCAAGCGTACTTCGATATCCCCGTAGAATTGTGACCCCCGGTTGCGGAGTTCTTTTGCGGATGAAACTAGCCGGCTGAAGACCGCGGCGTTTATTGCGGGAACGGGAATCTTCAATTTCTGTGCGGCTTCCAGCGTCCATCCGCCGGTTCCTTTCTGCCCGGCTTTGTCGAGGATGAAATCGATCAGCTCGCCCGAGCCCGCGAGGGAATCTTTTTTGCGGAAAATTTTTGCGGTTATTTCGAGAAGATAAGACTTCAGTTCCCTTTTTCCGTTCCATTTCTCGAAAACTTCCGCGATTTCCGCGTTCGACAGATTCAGCAGTTTTTTCATCAAATGGTAGATCTCCGCGATCAGCTGCATATCGGCATATTCGATTCCGTTGTGTACCATTTTTACGAAATGTCCGGCTCCGCCGGCCCCGAAATACGCCAGGCATTTGCCTTTGCCGCCGTCGCTTGCCGCCATTTTGAGAAGCAGGGGAGCGACCCGGTCAAATCCTTCCCTGGATCCACCCGCCATCATGCTGGGTCCGTAGAGCGCACCCTCCTCCCCGCCGCTTACGCCGAGGCCGACAAAATGGAATCCGCGGCCGGCCAGTTCATCGGCGCGGCGATCGGAGTCCTTGAAATGGCTGTTGCCGGCGTCGATGATGCAATCGCCCGCGTACAAAAACGGAATTAATTCATTGATTACCGCATCGACCGGATCGCCGGCATTTACCATCACCACAATCGATCGTGGAGCCGGGAGAGAGGCGGCCAGCTCGGAAAGTGTTTTGCAGGCGGTAAAATTTCCTTCAGTTCCGTGCGCTGCGATAAATTCATCGGTTTTTCCGGTTGTACGGTTATAAACAGACACATGGGCTCCATGGCGCGCCGCGTTGCTGGCCAGGCTGGCCCCCATCGTGCCGAGTCCTATAATTCCTATTTGCATATTGAATTTGTGACAGATTATATAAATCTTCGGAAAATGGTTAAATTGCTGAATTGTTAAATTGTTGCGTGCGCTAAACAGTGAAAGCAATTTAGCAATTTAACAATTTAGCAATATAGGTGGTCACTTCCCTTGCACCTTCGCCCAATCATCCATGAATTTTTTCAGTCCGATGTCCGTCAGCGAGTGTTTCGGCAGTTTGGCGAAGACGTCGTAGGGGACGGTGCAGATATGGGCTCCCAGCCTGGCGGCATCGACGATGTGCCGGGGATGACGGGTCGATGCGACCAGGACTTCGGTTTCGAAATTGTAGTTTCGCCAGATCTCCATTATTTCGGCGATCAGGTTCATCCCATCCTCGCCGATGTCATCCAGCCGGCCGATGAACGGGCTGATGATCGTGGCACCGGCTTTGGCCGCCAGTATCGCCTGCGCCGGGGAAAAAACCAGCGTCGTGTTCGTCCGGATCCCTTTCGATTTGAAATGTTTCAGCGTCTTGAGCCCCTCGGTCGTCATCGGAACTTTGACTACCACGTTTTTATTCCAGGAAGCATATTCCTCGCCCTGTTTTCGCATTCCCTCGAAATCAGTGGCAGTCACCTGGGCGCTGACGCTTGGCACGTGTTTGCACATTTCCAAAACAGTTTCCTTGAAGTCCTTTCCCTCTTTCATTACCAGCGAAGGATTGGTGGTCACTCCGTCCAGTACGCCCCAGGCGGCGACTTCGGCGACTTGTTTGACGTTTGCAGTATCGAGGAAAAGCTTCATGGGATACAGGTAAGATTATCGCTAGTATAGCAAAGATCTGCGCTTCGCTTGCGAACAATTTAGCAATATAACAATTTAACAATCCCTCACTTGGCTCTTATCGCATCTCCAACCTCGACCTTGACCGTCGGCATCGACGAGGCCGGACGCGGGGCTTTGGCCGGGCCGGTCACTGCTGCGGCCTGCGTGCTGCCCGCGAGGAAGCGATACCCGGTTCTGATCACGGACAGCAAGCAGATGACGCCGGCGGAGCGGGAGGAATCTTTCGCCTGGCTCGTAAAAAATTGTTTTTACGGCGTCGGGATGGCCGATGCGAAGATGATAGACCGGATAGGGATACTGGCCTCGACCGAAATCGCGATGCAGCAGGCGGTGGCTCAGGTCGCTCAAATCAGCCGGAAACTGTACCTGCTCGTGGACGGCAGGGACGCGTTCTGGTTCGGCTGGCCG
>Ga0155281_109_pt1 | contig 26791 bp, 16 predicted proteins | sample RifCSPhighO2_02_FD_106249 | JGI IMG/M metagenome (GOLD analysis project Ga0155281, IMG submission 106249) | Candidatus Peribacteria bacterium RIFCSPHIGHO2_02_FULL_51_15
CGGCATCATCTCGTACCGCGTAGCGTTTACTCAAGCCAAGAACTCCATACCGCCAGCGCGTCTGATTAAGAACGTTTTAAACGCGAAGTGGTATTAATGCAGTGATTATTAACCTGGTCACCATTGCTAAATTGCTAAATTGTTCGCCCACCTTCGCCCGGCCTTCGCATCTGCTTCGGCCGGCAAGCAAGGCTTCGGTGGGCAGGCAAGCGCAACGCACGTTTCATGCAATTTTAACAGTTTAACAATTTAGCAATTTAGCAATTTTTTAAGAGGTCGTGTAACAAATGACAATTTCAATTAATCTCATTTATTCCCCCGTACCCTCTCCCACCACATTTCCCCGACTGGCATGGCTCCGGTTGTCTCGCCGTCCAGCATCCTCTCACTCACCACGGTTCCCAGAAATTTAACCAGCATTTCCCGCGTGAATATTCTGTTTCCCTCTTCTCCCCCGATTTTGTTGAATTCTTCATTAAGCGCCGCGCGCAGCTCCAGTACTTTCTCATAGATCTTATCCGGTTTGATCAGCCCCTGTTTGAGCCCGTAACCTCCCAAAGCCGAAGCCATAAGCTCCGCCGCTTCATCGATTGTCAGGTTTCCCCTGGCGTCACGGAAATCTTTCCTGAGGAGACCTGGCGCGTAACTGAACAGCGACAGCTCGAATTCCCTTTCCCGGTCCTGGCTCCGATAGAGCACCCTTGAATCAAACTCAGCCGTCCGCTGCAGATTGGAGATCCTGTCCCTTGGTATCCGCCTCTCGCCGCTGCCCGCTTCCCGGATAGTCTCACCGCCGAGAAGCCTGGCCGTCACTTCTTTGGCCGTATCCGGCGTCCGGCAGGTGATGAGCAGCATCGCTCTCAGAGTCTCCAGTAACGAAGCCGCTTCCCTGCCTCTCAGCTTCGATTCTCCTTTTTCCACTCCGAACTCCGTGGCTTTGGCGGTTCCCGGGATCAGCCAGAGCACCCGCCCGTCCCCGTTTTTCACCCCGTACATCGAAAGTGTCCTGAGATCCGCATACCAAGGATCATCCGGCGTCATATCGGTAAACGCCAGATTCTCGGCCCGCCTCAAATCCTTACTCAGGCATTGCGGCCGCGTAAATCCCCCGATCAGGCTCAGGAAAGTGGGGTTTCCAGACGGTGTCTCTTCCTCCAAATCGTAATCCGGTTCGATAAGCCATATCTTCCCGTTTATCATCGCCGCCCGAGTCAGAAGCTCCGCCGTCTCGGCCGGGGTCACTCCCGCCGGTCCGTTAAGCTTCCGGACAAAACTCGCCGGCAGTATCTTCAGCCGCTTCAGTTTCAGGTATGGCGCGCTCAAAGCGTCCTCCGCTTTCAGATCTTCCGGCAGCGCGTCATCGCCCGACCCCGTCTCCGTCTCCGCCCAGGTCGCCGCCGCGACCAGATCCACTGCTTCCGATCTCGAAATCGGAGCCAGGGGATTGGGGCTTGTCATAATCTCCGCAGAGCACTGGGTTTTCTTGAGCAGAGCCTGGAAAGTCTTCCTGTTTACCAGCTGTCCTCCAAAATCCATCCCCTCCGTTATCCGGTTGCCGTAAGCATCGACCAGCCTCCCAAGCAGCGCGACATTGTCATTGCTTACGGCGAGGTTTGTCTCCGGCCTGCCTCCGATACTCAGGCACGGCCGGTACTGCAGCATTATCTTCCGCCTGAATCCGAACTCCCGACTCAGATTCTGCCCTGCGCCGAGCATCACCCCCGACATGGACTTCACTGTCGCCCGGTAACCTTCGATCACCGTGCTGCCAGTATCGAATCCGATGAAATAACCGGCCCCGTCCGACGCTTTCACCTTGAGTTTCACGCTGCCGTCTCCCGATATCGTTCCGCTCACATCCGCTGCCCCGCCCCCGATGTCCGTTCCTCTTACCCGGACAGGCAAACCCTCGAATCCATAAATCTCGTTTTTTTCCTTCTTCCCGTTGCGGTTTGAATCCAAAAAGGCCATTAAGGTTATCGTCCCTTCGATTGCCCCGGCTTCCTCTTCTTTCTTCACCGTTCCCTGCTTGATCGTGGTCCAGCTCAAGCCTCCCCCGGTGTCCGCCTCCGCCGCCGTACTATTGGAGACCGTCGCGCAATCGGCTGAAATCGTAAATTGCGCCTCGGTGCCCCACGCCGTCTTGTATCCCGTGTCCACCGTCGCCACGTTCCAGTAATAAGTGTCCCCGCACAAAAGATTCTTCAAAAGCATCGTCTTACTCTGCCCGTTCGGCATCTGTCTCGAGACATAATTCGGGCTGGCCTGCGCCCCCGAGACGATATTATTCGAGTTGCTTCCGGTCCCAACCTTCAGCTGATACTGCAACATTCTGGTTGCCGTCTGCGTGTCCGAGCCCGAGCCCCAGCTGAGCCTGACTGTTCCGCTGCCGTTGCCGCCGCTGATGCGCAAGGCAGTGAACCCGTTTGGAGCAGTCGGCGCCGTATTCGGCAGTGTGGCGGCCTGGTCGTTTTTATAGTAGCGATTGACCTCGCCGAAAGTATTGCCGGCGATGTAATCCAGATCTCCGTCGCCGTCGAAGTCTCCGGCCGTGATGTCCTGGGTTTGATCGCCGGCTTCACTCTGCGTACTGCTCAAGGTCAATGTCCCGGCTCCGTCATTAACAAAAATCTTGTTTCCGGTAAGGTTATCTTTGCCTCCGACAATAACATCAATATCACCGTCGTTGTCCATATCTCCCGGAGCCATATGTCCCGGCGAGGTTCCTCCCCCATACGGAATACTGCTCAGCGCGGCCAAATTTCCATTTCCGTCATTTCCCCAGACGATGATATTTTGGTCATCAGCCGTAACCACATCAATGTCTCCGTCACCGTCGAAATCCGCCGTTTTGACGTCCTGAAGCGTTGCGACCGTCGGTACGCTTGAGAGCGGGACAAATGCGCCGGTTCCGCTGTTGATGTATGTTTTTACGGTGATTACGTTGACCCAGGCGACATCGGGGTAGCCGTCGCTGTTTAAGTCCGCCAGCGCGATCCTGCCGTTGGCGCCGAGCGTGGAATTGGCAGCGGTGAAATTTCCATGGCCGTCATTGAGGAACACGGAATGGCCGCCGAGTTCTGCGCCAACGATGTCCAAATCACCGTCATTGTCGATATCTTTCAGATCAACATTTCCAAAGAAATATGTCCCTGCGATCTGTTCGAGCGTGAATGTCGATGCCCCCATCGTTCCTTTGAAAAGTTGTCCCACTGCCGGCCAAAAGTTGGTTGCATAAATAATGTCCGGCCGACCGTCTCCGTTCAAATCTCCGCCAGCCACGTTTTTGAGATAGGTCGTTATCATGAAAGCGGAATGAGTGAATGAGAAGTTTCCGTCATTCATATACTGATCAAAAACAACGGATGTAGGTCCGTTGTAATTTCCCGTGACATAATCCAGATCGCCGTCGTTATCAAAATCCGCAGCGGCTCCCGAAATCATGCCATTTGTTTCGACGGTCGATGCGAACAACGAGAAGCTCATGGCGTAAACCAGCGAAATAAACTGTACGGAAAGCAGCAAAAATGCCAGGCTCAGAAGGTTGGTCGAAACGATCTCGAATCCGGAAGGCAAACGGGGATGAACATATTCCACCTGCCGCAATGAAAAACTTTTTATCCTCCAGTAATTCAAAATCGAATTCCACTCGATGGCGAGCACTATGCACACCAGCGCGACGCCGAGCGAAAGCGTCATGAAACCGCGGACATGCATCAACACTGCGGCCATGCCGGCCACTTCATCCCATCCGATTCCGGCCATCACCGCCAGTACGCCGATGGCGCTAATGCCTGCCAGAGCCACTGCTCCGCCGATGATAATTTTGTATGACTTCGACATTTATTGGTATGAAATTTTCTTTATAAAGCTATGAGCCGATCCGGCGCACTATTTCCCGGCTGACGAAGTCCTTGTCGCGGCCGTACTTGAGCCGGCTCAGTTGCTTGAAAGCTTCGACCGCCTGCGCGTCTTTCACATAAGTCGTATCGAGCCATGGCCGCGGAACCTCGATCGAGAAAGGCCGGCTCGGCTGGCCGTCGACGGACAGCTTCATGCAGCCCTTGAAAGCGTCCAGATTGACCAGATCCGCTTCGGAGAAAACCGGTCCCATTTCCTTGGCGCACAGCTCGGCGTCCTGGGGGCCGATCTTATAAAACATCATTGTCCCGACGTTGCCGAATACAGCTCCCTTCAGGTTCACGTGGCCGGAAAGCTTGTTTTCTTTTTCCAGCTGGTCCAGATACTGGTGGGCCATCACCAGTCCCAGCCGGTATTTCCGTGCCTCCGACAGTATCGACTCGATGGACTCCGTCACATAGTTCTGAAATTCGTCGATATACAGGAAAAAGTCTTTGCGTTCGCCGGCTTCGCGCTGGCGGCGCATGGCGGCCACCTGGATTTTGTTCACGATTATCATTCCGAGAAGCTTTGAATTGATGTCCCCGACCAGACCTTTGCTCAGGTTCATCAGCAATATTTTCCCCGTGTTCATCACATCACTGAAATCGAACGAGCTCTTGGTCTGCCCCACTATGTTGCGGACCAAAGTGTTCGTCGTGAACTGGCCGAATTTGGCGGCGAAGTAGGGGATCATCTCCTGTTTTTCGCGCTGTCCGGTCTGGGCCATCTGTTTTTCCCAGAAGGACCGGACGATGGGGTTTTTGACCCGGGTGACCTTGTAGCGGCTCCATTCGTCGTCGGTAAAGAGGCGGACCAGGTCGGTTATCGCGCCGCCTTCCTCCTCGTCGGCCATCAGGGTCAGGCAGCCGTTACGGAAATAGTCCTGGATCCTGGGGCCGAAGATTTCCTCGCCGAACATCTTCACCATCATGTTCATGGCATCGAGCGCGATCAGGTCTTTCTCTTCTTCGGTTTTGCCTTCCAGCATGTTGAGCCCCATCGGCCGTTCGGTATCGGACGGGTTGAAATAAATGATGTCGTCCGCCCGTTCGCGCGGTATGTAGCTGAACAGATCCTCGACCAGCGAGCCGTGCGGATCAACGATGCAAACTCCCTTGTTATTGTGGAAATCCTGCCGGGCCATTACCTGGATGATCGATGATTTGCCGGTGCCGGTTTGGCCGATCACGTACAAATGCCGGAACCGGTCGTCATTTTTGATGAAAATTTTCCGGCGATCGCCCCGGAATGTGTTGTATCCCAGATGCAGTCCGTCTTCGGGCAGGTTTTTTGGCGCGGGCGCGATTTTGAAATTTTGCCACTTGATATTCTGCACTTTGTTGTACTTGATATTGGGGAAATGGAAAAAACTGGCCAGCTCGGCGGTGCCGAAAAGCAGCGGACGCCGGCGCAGGAATTCCAGAAATCCCTTGTGCGGTGAGCGGCGGATGAAACGGTAAATGATATCTTTGCGGTTTTTTATTTGTGGACGGAAAAAGCTGTTACCGTGGATGTCGTTGAACTGGGTGAAGGCCGACGAGACTTGGTCGACGATGGAGCTTGCCCTGGCGGCGGTGGGCGCCGAACCCACGACCCGGATGACAGCATGGAAACCCGGGTTGGATGATTTTTCGTCCAAAGTCTTCGAGTACTCTTCGATGACCTGGGATATCCGCTCGGAGCTGGGTTGCTCGCCTTTCAGTTCCTGGCTCTGGTCGGAGGTAAGCAGATCGAGCGTGGTTGATATCCAGGACAGGGGATTGTACCAGCTGAAACGGGATTTCTTTTTGGGGTTTAAAAGCTGCGCCGCCTTGGCATGGACTTTTTTCTGCCAGCCCTGAGTGGCCGGCTTGAGGACGAATTGCATGGCCGCCCCCTCGTCGTTCTTCAGCTTCGAACAGGCATTCATCACGTTATTGAGCGGGTCGCTTTTTAGCTGTTGGTATGTTTTGAAAGTCACGACCCAGGATTTCTGCGGCAGTAACACATCCGCGTCGACGACCGATTCTTTGGTAAATATGTTGTAATCCTCCACCTGGTCTATGACCGCGTCGGGATAGAAGGATGTCACCTGTTTTTCGATCAGGTACGAGATTTTACGCGGGCAGACAATGAACGAAAGTATTTCGCCGGCCAGTGCCGCGAATTCCATCGAAAAGAACGGCTGGCCGCGCCAGAACCGGGAGATCCTGTGGTTGAATATCCCGTGGAGCGACTGGAAAAGATGGTCCCCCACGCCCAGCACCTCACGGAAGTCCTTGCCGGTGGAAAATTGTTCGGATTCCTGTTCCTTGTCTTCCTTGCTTTCCTTTTTGGGCATCAGGACTTGCAGGAAAACCAGTTCTCTTTCGCGTTTCCAGTCACTGAGCATCCTCAGGATCCAAAGACCCGAAAATCCGGCCAGCGTTATGGCCGCAATTGTCGCGATTATGGCAAGGAAGTTTTGCATTTATGGTTTTATTGTAATCTTTTTCGGGTTAAAGGTAATTTTCATTTTCTATGCGCCTACCGCAGTCAAAATAATCCCTGCAACAAGCCGTAAAAAATGATATTTGCGATTACTCAGGTTTGTTTGGTTACAATCCTCTCATTTTAGCGGAAAAATGCGGAAAAGAAAAGAATTAATGACCCGATCAAGGGAACGGATGTACTCGAAGAAATTCCGAAAATGTTGGGAGATTTCGAAATCATCAATATTGGATATATAAATTATTTCTTCAACAGCCTCTCCACCATTTCCACGAGAGTTTTTATCGTCATGTCTTTTTTAACAAAATAGTCATCCACCTGGAGCGCCTTGCCCCGCTCCCGGTTGGCCTGGTCGTCGAAGTTGGTAAGTACGATGACCGGGAAAGCCCGCTTGTCCTTCGGCAGTTTTTCCAGCACTTCAAACCCGTCCATAACCGGCATATTAATGTCCAGGAGCAGCATATCGGGTACGTCCTTCGCGATGCTGTCCAAGGCTTCCTGCCCGTTACTTGCGGTTCTTACTTCGAAAGCGTCTTTGTTGAATTTCCGCAAATAAAGATCCTGCAGAACAGAGTCGTCCTCGGCAATAAGAATCTTATGTCTGTTTGCCATAAAACACATTATACCCTTTTGCGGGAGGTTTTTACAGGTGATTTTAAGAGGTAATGAAAGTAAGGGAAGTAAGGAAGGTAAGGCAGGTGACGAAACAAAGGGGGAAACGAGACACCTTCCTTACGTACCTGACCTTCCTTACTTCCCTTACCTTTCAAGAGAACGACACCCTCACACAGTCCACCAGTTTCGCCTCTCCCAGCATCTTCTCCACCGTTTTTGAAGGATCCTTGACGAACGGTTGTGTGAGCAGCGCATTCTCTTCCTTAAATTTCCTTTCTTTGCCGAGCATTATTTTTTCCAGAATCTCCGGAGGCTTCTTGTCGTTTTTCATCTGTTCCTTCCAGATCTCCTTTTCTTTTGTGACGATTTCCTGCGGGACATCGCTTGGACGGAGATAAGCCGGGTTCATGGCTGCGGCATGCATGGCGACATCCTGCGCCTGCTCTTTCGTGCCGCCGTCCAGAGCCGTGAGCACGCCGATTTTCCGGTTGGAGTGGACATACGTTCCCATGACCGGGGCACTGAGCTCCTTTGTTTCGCCGATGGAAATATTTTCCCCGAGTTCCAGGACTTTGGCAGGGACTGCCTCGCTTACAGAAGCATCAAAACCGGACTTGCCTTTGCCTAGAAGCGTACGAGCCAGCTCTTCGCCGAATTTCAGAAAAACATCCGAGCGGGCCACGAAATCCGTCTCGCAGCGTATAAAAACGAGAGCGGCTTTGTTGTCGGTTGCCGCGATGAATATCGCTCCCTGCGTCTGGGCTCTGGCGGCTTTCTTTACCGCCTGGGCGATGCCTTTTTTCCGCAAGATTTCGATCGCCAGCTCTTCGTCGCCCTTGGCTTCATCGAGAGCGTTTTTTGCATCCAGAATGCCGACGCCGGTTCTGGCGCGGAGCTTGGCGATGTCGGCGGTGGAAATAGGCATGGGAACGAGGGATAAAATTTGAGAAGTTTTGAGGAAGAATCAGGAATCAGGAATTAAGAATGAAGAACGACATGAATCTCAGGATTTCGCGATTTCAGTTACTTGATTCTTGGCTTGCCCTGCGCTCGTCGAATGGGTTTCTTGATTCTTTTCTTCTGTTTTGGCTTCAGTCAGCTCGTTCTCAACAGTTTGCAAAATGAGTTCGATCGATTTCACTGCGTCGTCGTTGGCTGGGATAAATATCTTGAAATCATCGGGATCCGCGTTCGAGTCGCATATTCCGTAAACCGGCAGGCCGATCTTTTTCGCTTCCATCACGGCGACTCGGTCCCGTACCGCATCGACCACAAAAAGCGCGTCCGGCAGGCCTTTCATTCCGGAAACGCCGGAAAAACCGGCATCCAGCTTGGTTAATTCTTTCCGGAGTCCGACTTGTTCTTTTTTGGTGTATTTCTCGACTTCTCCGGTCTGGAAAGATCTCTTCAGATCGAGATAATAGCGGATGCGATTTTTAATCGTGGCCCAGTTGGTAAGCAGTCCCGGAACCCATTTTTTCGTAACAACCGGCTGCCTCAGCGCCGAACTGACGCGCTCTACGTACTGAATGCTTTGGAGTTTGGTGGAAACAAAAAGTATGGTTTTACCCGACTTCTGCATCGATTTCAGCTCCGAGCAGGTCTTTATCAATGCTTCATGGGTTTTTTCCAGGTCGAAAATGTGGATGCCTTTTCTTACGCCAAAAAGCACAGGTTTCATCTTCGGATTCCACTTCTCTTTCCGGTGGCCGAAATGGCAGGCGCAGGAAAGGAGATCTTTGGTGGAGGGGATGGGCATAGGAATAAATTGTTAAATTGTTAAATTGTTAAATTGTTTAAATGACGTAAGAGTTTGCAGTTGCCAGCAACAATTTAGCAATTTAGCCATTTAACGACTGAAGAAATAAAAGTGAAGGAAAAAATCTGTGGTGGTAATCCTTAGTTCATACTTTCGACGTCTTTTCGCTGGTTGCGGAGGTTTCCGGCTTGGTGTGGCCACCCTTCGATTCGTCGCCCTCTCGGGCTCCTCACTCAGGGTGACCGCGCGAAGCGCGGTCAGGACCGCGGCGATCGGTCGAAAGCGGAGTGCCCCTTACGGGGCCCGGTTCTTATACACTTTATTGCCAGCCAAAGCAAATTATCAAGCCGGGCGGCGGGGATGGTCGATTCGCTCTTTTAATTGACATGACATAAATGATTCAATTTAATAACCTACTGATCTTTGGAAGCATTCTGGTAGGGAGCCACCTGATTCTTCATGTTCCTGTTTAGGGAGAGGAATCAGATCCCTCTCCCTATCAAACCCTTTTGGAGGCTAAAAGCGATGACACGTGGCGTGACAACCTTGAAATGGCTGGATGTAACCATCCCGCATGTGTTGACGGTTCGGGAGTGGGAGGGGGGCGTACGCCTTCAATTCCAAATCGTGAAGGACGGTGGAACTCAGGTTCTGCCGCCAATCGATCTGCCAAAGCCAGTCGAGAATGTGGCGGAAGCCTGGACCGGTCAGTTTACTGAGGTGCTCACTGCTGTTCAGTCAGCACATCTGTACGTTCAGGGCCGGGTTTTGTTGCGGTTCCCCGACGGTTGCATCTATTGGAGCGTGAACCACTGGAAGGCATCTGACGGGAAAACACGTTCGATCGACTGCTGGGGATTCATGCCCGGCATGACCACCGATAAGCTCGAGTTTTTGGTCCCCATCAAGTAAGTCAGTGTTCGAGACTAGAAAAACCAGGAGAGGGAACCAAACGGGGAGCGGGCTCATACGAGCCGGCTCCCCGTGGATTTATGTTGTAAACAGCCGTTGACAAAGAATACTGCAATAGGACAATAACTCCCCAGATTTGGGTTTCTTTCGGATGTTCCGAAAGACAAATCTGGATGCCCTTTGACAACACGGGCAGTCAGAAATTTTTTACGAGGCAAATGAAAGGAAGCCTCCGGTAAATTTTGGCGTTTTGTTTAGAACCATACTCAAGCAAGAAGTGAGGAACGAGCCATGAGTGACGCTGTACAGGACAAGGCAATCGCCCGGCCCCCCGCTCTGCTGATCCCGCGCAGGAAGCTCTGCTTCCCCGAGGTCCCGGACCGCATTCCGTACGAAGGTCCGGACAGCAAAAACCTTCTCGCCTTCCGCATCTACAATCCGATGATGCAAGTCGGCGAGAAAACGATGGCGCAGCACCTGAAGTTCGCGGTGTGCTACTGGCATACCATGAGAGGGACGGGGCAGGACCCCTTCGGCCCGGGAACGATGATCCGGCCGTGGGAGAATGCCGATGCCGACCCGCTCGAGAACGCCAAGAACCGCGTTCGTGTGTTCTTTGCCATTCTCGAGATCTTGGGTGTTCCGTACTTTACCGCCCATGATCGTGATCTGGCCCCGGAGGGCAAGACACTCGCCGAAACCAACGCAAACCTCGATGCTGTCATTGCGGTCGTCAAGGAAGAGATGGCACGCACTGGCATCAAGTGCCTGTGGTTTACGGCCAACCTCTTCAGCAACCCGCGTTACATGCACGGTGCGGCCACGAGCTGCAACGCCGATGCCTTCGCCTACGCCGCGGCGCAGGTGAAGAAGGCGCTGGAGATCGCGAAGGAACTGGGCGCCGAAGGGTACGTGTTCTGGGGTGGCCGCGAGGGCTACCAGACCTGGCTGAATACCAACATGTCTCGTGAACTGGCCCACCTGGCCCAGTTCATGCACATGGCGGTGGACTATGCCAAGAAGATCGACTTTACCGGGCAGTTTTATTTTGAACCGAAGCCCTGTGAGCCGACCAAGCACCAGTACGACTTCGACGCAGCGGCGTGCATCAACTTCCTCCGCGCCTACGGTCTCGAGAAGGACGTGAAGCTTAACATCGAGACCAATCATGCTACCCTTGCCGGTCATGCCGTCGAGCACGAGCTCGACTATGCCGGCTTCCAGGGGTTTTTGGGCTCGGTGGACGCCAATACCGGTGATGAGCTGCTTGGTTGGGATACTGACCAGTTCCCGACCAACGTGTACCTGACGACGCTGATCATGCTGGTGTTTCTGAAGTACGGAGGCTTCACGTCGGGCGGAGTGAATTTCGACGCCAAGGTTCGTCGTGAGAGCTTCGAACCGGTCGACCTCTTCTATGCCCACATCGGTGGCATGGACACCTTCGCTAAAGGGTTGCTGATCGCGACTGCGATCCGTTCCGATGGCGAACTGGCCCGCATGGTCGCCGAACGTTACCGTTCCTGGGACACCGGCATCGGCGCTGCGATTGAGACCGGTGCGCAAGATTTTGAGTCCTTGGAGCGTTACATGCTCGAGCAGGGAGACGCAGAGCCCAACCAGAGCGGGCGCCAGGAGCTGTTCGAGGGCGTCTTGAACCGGTACATCTTCTAGTCCGGTCTTCGAACCGGTAAAAGAAGACAACAAATTGACTGCTCAATATCAACGGGCAAATGAGCCGACGGGGTAACACCCGTCGGCTTCTGCTAATTAATTTTCAAACCTCTCGTTCGTTATTTGTCTCGATGAAACAACCTCTTAACCCTCTCAACGAAATTGCAGCCATACTGACGCAATACTTCTCCGAGCCCGCTTAAGTTGCTTTCATTTTGATTTCTCGGTCGGCGGATTCTCTCCGTTTCGCCCCAGGGACGCCCGGACTTATGCGTTGTATTGAAACCTTTTTCGTGGGTGGATATTGGATAGATGAATTTAGGCTTTCCCATATGATAAATAATAAGAATTGGGAAGCATCTTATTACTTCAGGTTCTGCAGTCAATGAAACATAGTATCCGCAGTTTACGGATGCGTTGGCAGAGCGTGAATCAAGCTGGTGCTTGTGTACATTTCATCCGCCTTCGCAGGAAACCACTGCCGTCAGGCAGTGGAGGAATGCACAGAGATTCTTCGTTGTATGCTATGGCGGATTCCGCGAGCGACGCCGCAGGCGCTTCGCAAGATACCGCCAGCGTAAGCTGGCGGAGCTTCATTTATTTTCGATCCGTTGAACCAATTCGCCGATCTTCACCCTCTCCTGCTTCAAGCTGTCCCTGTCCCTGATCGTCACCGTATCCTTCGCTCCCTGTTTCCCGTCCTCGCCGATCGTACCGAAGTCGACGGTGATGCACTTCGGCGTGCCGATTTCGTCCTGCCTGCGGTAGCGTTTCCCGATACTGCCCGTGACATCGAAATCCACCACAAGGTCTGTTTCTTGTACAACTATTTTATACAGTTCTTGCGCCTTGTTTATGAGGTTTTCTTTCTTGCTTAGCGGAAGAATCGCGACGTCGATTGGTGCAATTTCCGGTTTGAGTTTCATCACCACGCGCGTCTCGCCGTTCTCCAGTTTCTCTTCGGTGTAGGCGCCGAGCAAAGCCGCGAGCATTATCCGGTCAGTGCCGTAGGACGGTTCCATCACGTGGGGGATCAATTTGTGTTTGGGATCGTCAGGGTCCGTATAAGACATTTCCTGCCCGCTGAATTTTTCATGCTGTTTTAAATCGAAGTCCGTACGATAAGCGGCGGCTGCCGCAAGCTCGCCCCAGCCGAAGGGAAATTTATATTCGATATCCGTCGTGCCCTTGGAATAATGCGAAAGCTCGTCTGTCTCATGGTCCCTGAAGCGCAAATTATCGGATTCTATTCCAAGTGTTTCGGTCAGGAATGACCACCCGAGTTTCTTCCACTCTTCAAAAAGTTTTTTCCATTCCGTCTGCTCCGGATCGAAGAAATATTCGATCTCCATCTGCTCGAATTCGCGCGTCCGGAAGGTGAAGTTTCCCGGAGTGATCTCGTTCCGGAATGCTTTCCCGATCTGGGCGACGCCAAAAGGCAAACGCATGCGCATCGTGTCGACGATGTTTTTGAAGTTGACGAAGATGCCTTGGGCTGTTTCCGGGCGGAGGTAAACCAGCGCAGCTTCGTCCTCGACCACGCCCTGGCTGGTTTTGAACATCATGTTGAACTTCTTCGCTTCGGTCCAATTCTTCTGTCCGCATGTCGGACAGGCGATTTTTTCAACCGCGAGCGTTTTCTGCATTTGATCCAATTTGAGGATTGCGGCTGCCTCCGCGCCGATTTTGGATTCCAGCAGCTTGTCACCGCGGAATCTGTCGTGGCAACCGCGGCATTCGACCAGCGGGTCGGCGAAATTCGTCACATGTCCGCTCGCTTCCCACACCTTTGAGTTCATCAGGATTGATGCGTCCATCCCCACCATATCCGGCCGTTTATGAACGAATGTTTTCCACCACTGCTGCTTGATCCGCCGCTTCATCTCGGATCCCAATGGACCGTAGTCCCAGGTATTGGCCAGTCCGCCGTAGATTTCCGAGCCGGGGAACACAAAACCGCGGCGCTTACAAAGCGAAACAAGTGCGTCGAGTGAGGGAGCGGGCATTTGGGGCAAGTATCAAGAAACAAGAAGCAAGAATCAAGAGCCCCCTCCCCGCTCGCTCTAGCTCGCCGCCCCTCCCCCGTGCCGGGGGAGGGGCGGATGCCGCAGGCATCGGGGAGAGGGCGAAACAGCTTTTTTTTATTCATCAAGTATGGTTTTTCGGGATTTCATTGAAGATGAAATGGAAGAGGAATCATCGCTCACGAAACTTCCGGAGGAGGATGAAGAAAAATAATAAACCGGATCCGGGGCGGCAGAACTCACGGAAGAATTTTGATCATATTCGGTCGCATCTAAATCGGATGCTGATTCAGGGGTCGGGATCAGCCATGCCGGGATCCGGTCATTCAGGGAAGTGTAAACGAAATATCCGGATGCGCCTGCGGCGACGAGAGCCACTATGATCACGATTAACCTTTTCATGTAAGGTGATGATACACATGAGATTTGGAACTTGGGAATTGGATTTTGTTTGGAAATTTGATTCTTGGCTCTTGGTTCTTTTCTCAGATTTATGCTAGAATAAACGGATAAAACCAAAATAAATGCAAGTTCTGCTGATCATCGGCTCGCTGGCCGCCGCCATCTGGCTTATCCGCGTCTGGACCGGGGCGATGAACATTGCGGCAATTGAACAGGAGCCGCTGTCATCGATCGAACACCGGCATCCGTATTTGCCCAAACTCTCGGCGATACTGGTCTCGGTGCTTATCGCCGGAGTGCTTTTATTCCTTTCGCTGAAGTACGGAAAGACTACATCACTCAGTTCCTTCAGGGGATCGACGGCGCTTCTCAGATCAGCGCTTGTTTTCGGGCTTATCGCTCTTTTTGGAATATTCGACCAGGTCAGGTGGCGCGGCGAGAAAGACCGGTATAAATATTTTTACGCCTTCATACTCGGCACGCTGGTCACGTGGGTCCTGATCGCGTTCAAGCGCGGACTTTTTGAAGCGGGGATAGACGACGATCCTTTTTTGACCGCGCTCGGCATTACCTGTCTGGTGGTCGGGTGGCGGTTTCTTTTCGGCCCCTGGAGCGCGCCCATTAAAGCGACGGTTCTCGGCACTTTTATTTTTTGGGTGGCGTACGCCATCCTGAGGTTCGAAACCCGGGCCGAGCTCACCGCCACGGCTATCGCCGCGCTGGCCGCGCTGATCCCCGTAATAATCTGGTGTTGGCTCTTTTTGGCCCAGCACCGCCAAAGACTGGGCGTCGTGACGCTGGCTTTCTTTGCCGGGATGATGTCCACGGTTCCGATCCTTTTTTACAGCGAGATAACGCGCCGGGGCATGGAGCTGAATTTCTTTTTCTTCAAGATTGTGCCTCTTAGTTACGGTTCGACTTCGAAACAGTTCGTCACCCAAAGTCTCCAGGGCTTGAGCCCGCTCAACTCGATCGTCGTGACTACTCTGGTGACTTATCTGCTGGTCGGCGTTATCGAAGAATATTGCAAATACTGGGTGCTCAGGTACTCCAGCCGCGATTTCTTTCGTTCGATAGATGATGCGATGCAGCTCGCGATCATTGTCGCCATCGGCTTCGCCTTCGCCGAAAACCTGGTGAATCCGACTTACTTCACCGGTTTCGTAAAGGATTATCTGCTAACCCCCGCGAGGCCCGAGTGGGGACATTTCACCTCCAGCGTGGTCGGGAGATCTGTTCTTACCAATATGGTCCATATTCTTTCAACCGGCGTACTGGGGTACTTCGTCGGGTTGGCTTTTTTCGCTTCGCCGCTTCTAAAGGACCAGTTTGCCCGGGGCCGTAGCCGTCCGCTTTTTATGCTGGTTCACCAGATGCTGTCGCTTCGCACCGAGTCGGTATATTCCAGGACCCAGCTGCTGACAGGGCTTCTGGCCGCTTTCGTCCTTCACGGGCTCTTCGACTTCATCGTGTCTTTGCCGGATGTGTTGCCCGGCAATCCCGCGTCGGTCGGGGCGTTGCTTGGTTCAAACTCGGGTTTTCTAGGCGGCATCTCGCTGATCATAGTGCCGGCCGTGCTGTACACGGTCGGCGGACTCTGGCTTCTGATGGTATTGTTTGAAAAGAAGGAAGACATGAAGGAATTCGGCGCGATAATCGAGACCCAAACATTTGTAACGTCCGACTCCGGCGGGTAATATACTGCAACCTTCCCAAAAGTCGTATGTCTTTTAGAAAGTACCTTTTCATTGCGGTTTTCGGCATATTCCTGGCCGGCCCGCTCCATGCTTTTGCGCGGCCACTGACCGGGATAGTCAATGCATCGTTGCCGGCTGTATCAATGGCCAATTTTCTGACCTGGACGCTGCAGGCTTTGGATTTTCCGCGGGAACCGGCGGACTGCACTCTGCAATTCAACCGCATTCCCCGGGGCATGCGCCAGACTCTCTGCACTGCCCAGGCTTACGATGTTCTGGCTATTTTCGGCAAAAGCAGAAATTACTCCGAATTCAACAAGACCATAACCCACGGCGAAGCGCTGATGGTGATCACGACGCTGCTTGATAAACATGAAAAGACGCCCGTCGACGCTTTCAAGGACGTGAAAAGCGACGGAGAAAAAGCAGCGGTGATGAACGCCGTCGCGCTGAAATGGATGGTTCCGGTGCGGGCCAACTTTTTCGGCGTCGACCGGCCGCTTACCGGCAGCGAGGCCATGGCGCTTTTGAAAGCGGTTTCGGGGCAGACCGCCGCCCGGTACAGGGAAACCATTTCCGTCACTGTGCCGGTCAATTCCTCGGTACTTCCGAAACAGGATTTGATAAATGCGGTCTGGCAGCTCATCACCCGGGATTTTTTGAAAAGCGACAAAATCAGCCAGGAGGAAGCGGCTTACAAAGCGATAGAAGGACTGGTCGATTCGCTCGATGACCCTTATACCAATTTTTTCCGCCCGGTTTCAGCCAGTGATTTCAGTAACCAGATAAAAGGCGAGATCAGCGGCATCGGCGCCCAGATCGAAGAACGGAAAGGCGAAATCGTGATCGTGTCTCCGCTCCCCGGTTCGCCGGCGGAACGCGCCGGACTCGGCGCCGGGGATGTCATCCTGGAGGCCAACGGCATTTCGCTTACGGGCATGGGAGCCGAAAAAGCGGTGACTTATATCCGCGGCGAGCGGGGTTCCCAGGTGACCCTGAAGATCCGGCGGAACGGCAGCGAGATCAGCGTGACCTGCGTGCGCGACGTCATCTCCATTCCCGAGATCCAGGTGAAATGGCACGGGGACACAGCCGTCGTCCAGCTGGTGCAGTTCGGCGAAACGACCGAAAAACAGATCCGGACGATATTTTCGGACATCAATCAGAAACATCCCAGGGGCATCATACTGGATCTGAGGAACAACGGCGGAGGGCTACTGAGCGCCGCCGATCTGGTGGTAAGCAATTTCGTGCCGAGAGGGACGGTAGTGGCGAAGGTCGAGAGCCGGTCGGAAACGACGGAAGAGCGGACCGACGGCGATCCGACGGTCGATCCTGCCACCAAAGTGGTCGTACTGGTGAACAAAGCTTCGGCCAGCGCTTCGGAAATCGTCGCCGGCGCGCTGCAGGATCTGGACCGCGCGACCATCGTCGGCACGCAGACTTTCGGCAAAGGCACGGTGCAGGAAGTGATCGGATTTAGGACCGGCGAGGCGCTGAAGATCACGATCGCTGAATGGCTTACGCCGAACGGCCGGAAACTGGAGGGCATCGGAGTAAAACCGGACGTCATCATCGACACCACGGACAGGGATGAGCAGCTCCAAAGGGCGCTGAACATTCTGAGGTAATGAAGGTAAGGAAGGTAAGGAAGGTAAGGAAGGTAAGGAAGGTAAGGAAGGTAGGTGCCTAGATTCCCTTTCGTCACCTCCCTTACCTCCCTTACGTCCATTACCTTCCTTACCTCTTATGAAGTTAATCCTCGCCTCCGCCAGTCCCCAGCGAAAAGTGCTTCTTGAAGCGCTCGGTTTGAAATTTGAAGTCATTCCGAGCGGGATCGAAGAGGATGATCATCCGGAACCGGATCCGGCAAACAGAGCCCGGGACTTAGCCTGGCTAAAGGCATCGGATATTTCAAAAAAGAATCCCGGTTCGATCGTAATCGGTTGCGACACTCTGGTCGTGGCCGATGACGGGACGCTGCTTGAGAAAGCGAAAACGGTTGATGCGGCGCGGCGGATGATCGAAAAACAAAGCGGCAGGACTTCCCTCGTTCATTCGGCGCTTTGCGTAATTGATTTAAAAGGAAAACTTCACGAAGGCATTTCAAGTTCAAAAGTCTTTTTCAAAAAATTATCGGATCAAGAGATCGACTGGTGGATCGGTACCGGGCAGTGGCGTGACCGCTCCGGTTCGTTCCAGATCGACGGCCTGGGCCAGCTGATGATCGAAAGAATCGAAGGGGATTATACGGGGATAGTGGGGTTGCCGGTTTATTTACTCGGTAAATTGTTAACAGAGGCGGGATATCCGCTTGGGAAAATTGACAATTGATACCACTTCGCGTTTAAAACGTTCTTAATCAGACGCGCTGGCGGTATGGAGTTCTTGGCTTGAGTAAACGCTACGCGGTACGAGATGATGCCGTTACGAATGACCGATTAGTTATGTTTTAAATGCAAAATGATATGAGAATTAATTATCAATTATCAATTTGCGTTTGTCCTACATATTCGAATAAAACTGCGTCTTTTTGTTCTCTGAGCGGTACTGCTCGCGTTTCAGCGCGCGAATGCGCTGCAACCGGCGGGTCAGTGTTTTTTTGTGCGTCCGGCGTTCACGGAGGAGCTTGATAAACCGGGCTTCCTGAACCTGTCTTTTGAACCGGCTCTGTAGCCGGTCATTCGATTCGTCGCCCTTTTTGATCGCGTAGACAGCCATACGTGAGCTGTAGGTTAAGGCAGAGGGAGTGCTTTGAGCAAGGAGAAATTCAGGGTTTAGGTAAGGAAGGTAAGGAAGGTAAGGAAGGTAAGGAAGGTAAGGAAGGTAGGTAGGTGCCTTGATTTCCTTTCGTCACCTGCTTTACTTCCCTTACGTCCCTTACCTTCCTTACTTTCTTAAAATATCCGGCCATGGCAGCAATGGTGATTCCTCCGGGTTTTCTTTTTTGGCGGCCAGCGCCTCGACGATGCGTTTCGCGAGTTGCACGTTTGTAACAAGCGGTATCCCGCGGTCGGTTGCGATGCGGCGGATAAAATAACCGTCGGTTTTTTCGGCGCAGGAGCTGTGTTTTGGAATATTGATGACAAAGTCGACTCTCCGGTTTTCCAGATATTCCTTTATATTCGGATTGCGCGGTTCGGAGATTTTATGTAGCAGCGCGCTCGGGATATTCCGGCCCATGAGGAACTCGTGCGTCCGGTGCGTTGCGAAGAACGCGAAACCCAGCTCGCGAAGGATTTCTATTGCGGGCAGCAGATCGATTTTATCCTCCAGCATGCCTATCGTTATGAGGATGTTCTTTCTCGGTTCATGGAAACCGATGGCCTTCAGTGCAAGCAGCAGGGCCTGTTCGAGATTCGAGCCGAAGCAGGCTACTTCCCCGGTGCTGGCCATCTCCACTCCCAGTCTGGGGTCCGCGCCCTTGAGCCGGGTAAAGCTGAATTGGGCGGCTTTCACGCCGACATGATCCAGGTCCAGTGTCTGGTACTTTACACCTTCGGGGGCCCTTTTCAGGAGCGCCTGGGTGGCGAGCTTGGCAAAATTTACGCCGGTTACTTTGCTCGCGAACGGGAAAGAGCGGCTGGCCCGGAGGTTGCATTCGATTACCTTCAGCCGGTTGTTTTTGGCGATGAACTGGATATTGAACGGCCCCGAGATGTTCAAAGCCTTCGAGATTTTTTTGGCTATGGTTTTCATTCGCCGGAACGTCTCAATATTGACCCGTTGGGGCGGCATCACCATGGTCGCGTCCCCCGAATGGACTCCGGCGTTTTCTATGTGTTCGCCGATGGCATAGAGCAGCAGATTTCCGTTCTGGGCCACTCCGTCAAAATCTATTTCCTTGGCGTCGGTCTCGAACTTGGAGATGACGACGGGAGCGTCCGAAGAAACGCTCGTGGCCGCTTCGATATATTCCCGCAGATCTTCCTCGGTCCAGACTACCGTCATAGCGGCGCCGGAGAGGACGTAGCTTGGCCGGACAATAACCGGATACCCGGCCGCCCGGGCAAATTGTTTGGCTGATACCAGGTCGGCAAACTCCTTCCATTTCGGCTGGTCGACGCCCAGCTCATCCAGGAGCTGGCCGAATTTATGCCGGTCTTCGGCCCGGTCTATATCCTTCGGATCGGTGCCGAGGATCGGGATGCCGGATTTGGCCAGTTTCAGCGCGAGCGAGTTGGGTATCTGGCCGCCCATGGAAACCACCACGCCTTCCGGGCGGAGAAGCCGTATAATGTCCGATACCCGTTCAAAAGTCAGTTCCTCGAAAAACAGCTGGTCACATTCGTCGTAATCGGTCGAGACCGTTTCCGGATTGCTGTTTATCATCGTCACTTCGAAACCCTGTTCCATCAGTTCCCTTACCGACTGTACGCAGCACCAGTCGAATTCCACCGAGGATCCGATGGAATAAGGTCCTCCGCCGAGGACTATCATGCGTGGTTTTTTTGCAATTGGCTTTTGGCTCCGGGCTGATTGCGAATCGCCAGTTACCTCACCCTCGAAGAAATTAACATCGTCCTCGCTCCCGAGGTAGGTCAAATAAAGATAATTCGTCAGGGCCGGAAATTCACCGGCCAGAGTATCGATTTGTTTGACATGGGGAATTATACCGAGCTCCAGGCGCTGTCTTAGGATGTCGTCCGTTTTTGAGTCGCGGATCGCCGCGATGCCGCGATCCGAGAAACCGGCTCTCTTGAGCCGCATAAGCAGACCCAAGTCCAGCGGTTTGGCCTTTGTCCGGAAAATTTCATGCCTCAATGTGGCGCAGGATCTGATCCGTTCCAGAAACCATCTGTCAATGCCGGTCAGAATCGATATTTCTTCGGTGGTCCATTCCGTCATCAATGCGTCGGCGATGGCGAAAATCCGGCGGGGACTCGCGTTCGACAGTTCCTTTTTCAATTCTTTTTTCGGAAACTTTACCGGCGGGGGATACAGTCCCTCGGCTCCGATATTCAGCATCCTGACAGCCTTTTGCAGGGCTTCTTCAAACGAACGGCCGAGCGCCATCACTTCCCCGACGGATTTCATCTCGGTTGAGATTTCCTGATTGACGAATGAAAACTTTTGCAGGTCCCACCGCGGTATTTTCACAGCTACGTAATCGAGCGCCGGTTCGAAATCGGCGCAGGTTATGCGGGTGATCGAGTTTTTTATTTCCGGCAGGTTGAAGCCCAGCGCCAGTTTCGCCGCGACGAAAGCCAGCGGATAGCCGGTCGCTTTGGATGCCAGCGCCGAGCTGCGGCTCAGTCGCGCGTTTACCTCTATGACACGACAGGTGCGGCTTCTGGGATGCAATGCATACTGGATGTTGCATTCACCCACGATTTTCAGATGCCGGATGACTTTTAGCGCCGTGGTTCTGAGTGACTGGTAGTCTTCGTTATCGAGCGTCTGGCTGGGAGCCACCACGATGGATTCGCCGGTGTGGATGCCCAGCGGATCCATGTTTTCCATATTGCAGACCGTTATGCAATTGTCACTTGAGTCCCGGACCACCTCATATTCGACCTCTTTCCAGCCGGTGAGGTCCTCCTCGATCAAAACCTGTGGGGATTCGACGAACGCGACTTTTAGTATTTCTTCCGCCCGTTCTTTGGTGACCGCCCGGCCGCTGCCTTTGCCGCCGAGCGCGAATGCCGCGCGGATCATCACCGGTAAGCCGATCTTGTCCACCGCTTCCAGTGCTTCGGCCATGCTCGAACACGCGAGAGAACGGGGCACGGGCACGCCGATCGCCGCAAGCTCCTGGTTGAAGAGCGCGCGGTCCTCGGTTTTTCGGATGGCGTCGACCGATGTGCCCAGAACCCGGATTCCGTATTTTTTGAATACTCCTGTTTCATCCAGCTTCACACCGCAATTCAGCGCCGTCTGGCCGCCGAAACCGAGGACTATGGCATCCGGTTTTTCGGCTTCTATCACCTGCTCCACGAATTCCGGCGTTACCGGCAGGAAATAAACGCGATCAGCCAGTCCCCAGCTGGTCTGGTTCGTGGCGATATTCGGATTTATCAGCACCACCCGCTTACCTTCTTCTTTGAACGCCTTGATAGCCTGGCTTCCGGAATAGTCAAATTCGCCGGCCTCGCCGATTTTCAACGCGCCGGAGCCGAGGAGGAGGATCGTTTTGATCGAATCTTTCGAAAAATTATCCCCCCCACCCATTTCGGGCGCAGGGGCGCCAAAGCTTTTTTGATCGGTCATGTCCGGACGATGGTAGCGGCTGTTTTGATGAAGATCAAATGTAAAGAAATGTATACAGATCACACGTTTCTTCTGTGATATACTGTAAAGATTTAAAAAACAAAAATGTACATCCAATTCATAAAGCTCAGGATTTATCCGGCGGCGATTATCTTTACTTCGATGATCGGGTCGGTGATGTCGCCGGTATATGCGGCCGAGAAACCGTATCAAAAGAAATTCGTCGTCACCGCTTATTATTCCCCGCTGCCGGAACAATGTTGCTACTACCGGGGCAGTTATGAGGAGGAGATCATGTTCAACGGCAAGGGGGTCAAAGGAGCCGACGGTACGCCGGTGTATCCCGGCATGGTAGCCGCGCCTCCGGCGTATTCCTTCGGTACGGTCATAGACCTGCCCGGCATCGGTGTCGGCACGGTACACGATCGCGGGTCGCGCATTATCGAGTGGGGCGACGACATCCATCGCATCGATGTCTGGATGGGTTACGGCGAAGAAGGGCTGGCCCGGGCTTTGGCCTTTGGCACCCGCCAGGTTACGGGGACGGTCTATCCGGCAGATTCGGAAAAAGCTCCCTCGGAAGGGATAATCCTGGACATTTTACCTTCAGGCACGGCATATCTTTCAGGCTTGCCAAAAACCGATTCAATGCAGCTGCTTACGATGGCAAAAAACGGGGAAATAAATTATTCCAGTCGTTTATTGCAGGAGACGCTGAAGGAAAACGGGTATTTTGAAGGTCCGACTACCGGGCAATTCGGTCCGGTGACGAAGGCGGCTCTGAAGAAATTTCTGTCCGATTACAGCCTGGGTGGAGACGGGAATGCGGTCAGCGAAGAGGCGGCGGCAACACTGATTTCCGCCTCGGGCATCAAGCCGAAAAATCTGCCCGATCTGGTGACCGGCATAGGCCCCGGTGCGCGGGGCGATCAGGTGCGGCAGGTCCAGAAGCTGCTCAGGTATCTGGGTTTTTATCGCGGCCGCACGGACGGCATCTACGATGAGGATCTGAAGTCCGCGGTTTTGGCTTTTCAGCTCCAGGCCGGAGTGATCGACAAATCGCTTTCAACCGGCGCCGGCCGTGTCGGCCCGGCTACGAAAGCGGCGATACTCAAACACTGGAAGGTCCGCCAGGCAGCCGTCAAATCCAGGCAGGCACTGATGCGTAACAAGATAATATCTGAAGAAAAAGCCCTGGTTCCGGCAAAGGTTCTATCCAAAGGCGACAAAGGCCCCGCGGTAAAGCTTCTCCAGCTCAAATTGAAGGGGATCGGGTATTTGACTGAATCCGAACCCACATCGAACTTTGGCGAAAAAACTTATCGGGCGGTTCTCGCTTATCAGCTGGACCGCAAGATCATCACCTCAAAAAACCAGCATGGCGCCGGCGTGTTCGGTCCGGCGACGCGAAAAGCATTGTTAAAGGACGCTGTGGAGGCGGAGGTGAAACAAATCAGAACTGAAGGCGCAAGGTCAGGAAAGTAAGGAAAGTAAGGAAAGTAAGGAAGGTGCCTCGCTTTCCTTTGTTTCGTTACCTTCCTTACCTCCCTTACCTCCCTTACCTCCCTTACCTCCCTTACCTCCCTTACCTTCCTTACCTCCCTTACCTAAAAATTATGTTAGAGTTGTCTGGTGCGTCGACTCATATACAGCGTCGTCATTTTGCAGGCATTGGTTTTGTTTGCGACCGCAAATACAGTTTACGCGGCTTCTCCTGGGATAACACGCTTGGAAGGTTTCCTCCTTATCTGGAAAAGCATCGATCGTCCTGCGGAAAAAACTTCAGAAAAGCCTTTCATTGACATTCAAATCAATGCCCCCGGGTTCTTGGAGGTCACATACGCGAAGGCTCGCGGGATAATAGATGACGAGGACCCGCGATTCTATCCGGCCGCGCCGCTTAAGCCACTGGATGCGTTGCTCTGGTTTTTCAGGACGCGGGGCGTGGAACCTTTGCTGGACCGGGGCAAGCGCGATCTTTCAAAATTGCCGGAAACAAAAAATATCAGCGCGCTGGCTGATTTCTACGGCATCAGTTTTGATCGGGAGGGGACATCGCTGAGCCGCGAAGAATTGCTTACATTAATGCGCGGATTGGATGCCAGATTGGAGGACGAAATTCACGAAGTAAGTCTTTATTCCGAAAAATTCCACGGCAAGGGCACTGCTTTCGGCGAAACTTTCGACATGAACGCGCTGACCGCCGCTCACCGGACTTTTCCGCACAACACGCTTGTGCGAGTGACAAATATCGAGAACGATAAGAGCGTCGTGGTGCGCATAAATGACCGCGGACCGTTCGTCCAGGGACGCGATATGGATATGAGCCTATTTTCTTTTACCCGGATCGCCGAGAGGTCTCTCGGGAAAATTAATGCGAGATTCGAACGTCTCGGCGACGCGAACCTCGTACTCAGGTGCAATGACGACCGGTTTCAGCGGCGGATTATAAAAGGAGTGATTTTGAATCCCGGCATTCCACACATGTTCCCAAAAAACAAGACGCTCAAAATATCTTCCATGACGCCGTTTGTCGTCCGGGACATTCTTTATCCGGACGGTTCCAGGCTGGGAAGCCAGAAATGGTTTGTAAAGGGTGCGGTCTTTGAATTTACGCCTTCGGTCGATGGTGAATACACTTTTTTGCTAGGAACAAAAACCGGGCGGGTACGGGAGATGAGGATGGAAGTGGTTGAGTGTGGCAATTAGGGAAACGATGATTAACTGCTTTTTTATTGTAACCCTGACGCAATTGTTAAATTGCTGACAGCAAATCCACGTGTCGCTTGCGAACAATTTAGCAATTTAATACCACTTCGCGTTTAAAACGTTCTTAATCAGACGCGCTGGCGGTATGGAGTTCTTGGCTTGAGTAAACGCTACGCGGTACGAGATGATGCCGTTACGAATGACCGATTAGTTATGTTTTAAATGCAAAATGGTATAACAATTTAGCAATTGAAAAAAACCACCCTGCATTTAGCAGGATGGTTTTATTGGCTTAACAAGGACGGCCTCTACTTTGTCTTCGCGTTTATTCTCTTGTTCAAGCGGTCCAGAGCTCTCTGCATGCTCTTCTTCTTCAGAGCGTTTTTGGTTCTTGTGATCTTTGCCTGCAAAGCATCGGCGCGCCTCTTAAGGGCTTTCACTATCGGCGAGACCTTGGTGGAAACCGCCGGCGTAACGGGAGTTACCGCAGGTGTCACTACTGTAGGAGTGGCAGTCGAAGCAGAACTGGTGCGCCGTCCTCCGCCTCCGCCTCCGCCTGTTCCCGTACTCGCCGCGGTTGTCGTGGCTACAGTTGCTTCGGCTTCAAAAGACCAGTCCGAGTTGTTGCCGCTGTCGGTGCAGTCCAGACAGACCTTGTCGGCCCCGGCGGTGTTGTTTGAATCTTTGAGGACGACGAGGTTCAGAGTGCGCCTGCCGGGAGCATGGAATTTCCATTGCTGCCCCGCTACCGACGACAGCAGCGAGAGATACCTGGTGCTGGGGCTGTTGCCGGACAGGTCCTGCACGCCGTTAACCGTATAAGTGTAACCCGGATAGAAGTACAGTATGTCCCCGGCGGTTACGTTTTTGGTCAGGCCAGAGAAAATCATGGATCCGGAAAGAGTTTTGTTTGTGCCGGTAAGAGTCAGCGTGCCGCCGCTGAGCGTCAAACTGCCGGCGGGTTTGACCGTGAGGTTGCCGGCGAGCGAGATATTGTTAGCTCCGAGAATTTTTGCCGTTGAATTGTCCGCGACGTAAATATTACCGGGGACGGTAAGCGGCTGCGCCACGGCGGTCCTGGTCAGATCGAATGTCCCGCCGCTTACAGTAAGGTTATTCACCAGAGTCAGTCCGGCGCCGGAGAGATATAGTTTTCTAGTCGTATCCGCTCCGGTCTGAATATTTGAGAGATTTACTATCAAGTTTCTGAAGGAAGTCGTGACGTTTGAAGAGTTGGTGAAGAATGCTTCAGAAGCGTTGTTTCCGGTAAAGACGATGGTGCCGGTAGCAGTGAAGTTGCTCGGCCTGGAACTCGAAACTTTTCTTAAGCTCAAGCTTCCGGAAATCGTAAGTTGTCCGTTGATGTTTTTTATCGTTCCGCCAGTCATGGTAATTCCGCCGCTACTGGAAAGCGTTCTGGATCCTCCGATCAGATAGCCGCTTCCGATCCGTATACCGCCGGCGCCGACCGATAGCGTTCCGGAACCTTGAACCAGAGACCCGGTAAAACTTTCGGAAAGCAGCAGGCCGCCAACGGAAACAGCGCTGCGGATATAAAGCGTTATCCCTCCCGAGCCCATGATCACGGCGGTATCACTTGCGCCCGGAACTGCCGGGCTGGTGGCGTGCGTGGCTTTCGGAACCGTGGACCAGTTTGCAGCCCGTGTCCAGATGGTCCCTGTGCCGGCTGCAGTGCCGTTGGTCACGCTACCGGTGCCGATGAAGTACAGGGTCGCCGCAAAAGTTTTTGTCGAGAGACTCCAAACAAACGCGCCTACAAGAAGAGGCAGCAAATATTTTACAAAATTACTCGCAATCGTACGTTCCATAACATGGAAAGGGGAAACAGGTAGAGAGTACGACTGGTCAAAAAAAACCAATCGGTACTTATAATTGATTAAAAGTGTATCCCACCTTCATAGAAAGAATTTATTGCATGTTTAATAAGAAAGGTATGTAGATGCAGATTGATCAAGAAGGTCAGAAAAGAAGAACTCCTCAAGAAACCGGGCGAAATGTAAAATGTAAAATGAAAAATGTACAATGATTTTTTGAAACTGATTGAAGTGCCGACGGTTCAAAACCTGTTCATTTTAAATTTTACATTGTACATTTTACATTTCCCTTACGTCTGTATTCCTAGCCCTTTTTCTGATATAATAATCAGATTATATCCGTATAGTATTCGCTACCAGTGATCGCTCTCCTCCGCATCCTCTTCTGGCCACTACTGCTCATCGCCATCGAGCTTACGTCTTTTGTTTTCAATCTGAATATCTGGAATACGGTTTGGAGATGGTTCCTCTCGAGTCCTCTGGAAAATACGGGGATTCTGCTGATTGGATATTTGCTGATCAAGTATTCGATTTATTGGATGCGGTTTACGTATGCGTTTTTGAAGGGAAAGTATCTGGTTT
>Ga0155281_135_pt1 | contig 25237 bp, 20 predicted proteins | sample RifCSPhighO2_02_FD_106249 | JGI IMG/M metagenome (GOLD analysis project Ga0155281, IMG submission 106249) | Candidatus Peribacteria bacterium RIFCSPHIGHO2_02_FULL_51_15
CAACCCGGATGATGTGAAGCCGGAAACGTCTTTGGCGGATTGCTCTTTCGATTCGCTGAACAGATTGACAATAATTGGAGACCTGGATAAAAAATTATTGCGAGGAAAATCGCTCCCCGAAGACATTGCCGGCGCAGTGGCCGATGTGATTTCAGACGGGCAATTTTATTCCTGGACCGTTCAGGAAACCGCTGCCAGAATAGGCGAAGTCGTTAAAATATACGTTTAATCCTGGCGGGGAAATCGCTATCGTAATCATGTGGCACATCCTTTTGACCGATACGCGGCTTTTACCGATCTCAAACTGCTGCTCGAATCAAGCGGCCGCCCGCTTCGGAAGAGCAAGCGGGTGAATACGCTCAAATGTTCGGTCGAGGAGTTTAAGCACTGGGCGAAAGCCAAAAACTGGACCATTGAACCGGTGCCCTGGTGTCCGGAAGGGTTCTTTATTGAAAGAGAAAACCGGGACGAAGCTATCGGCAAGGATCTGCTTCATATACTTGGCTACACATATCTACAGGAAGCGGCGAGCATGCTGCCGGTGGAGCTGCTTGATCCAAAACCCGGCGAGAATATTTTGGATATGAGTGCGGCGCCGGGAAGCAAGTCGACGCAGATAGCGGCGGCCCTCACCCCTGGCCCCTCTCCCGAGGGGAGAGGGGAAAAAGGTGGATTGCTTGTAGCAAACGATGTGCAGGAAAAAAGGATATGGGCGCTTCTGAATAATCTACAGAGATGCGGAGTCGTAAACATGATGGTGACGAAGAAAGTCGGACAGTGGTTCGCCGGAAACATGACCGAAAAATTTGATCGCGTGCTTTGCGATGCGCCGTGTACCGCCCAGGGGACCGTCCGGAAGGACTCAGATTCGCTGAATTATTGTTCGATGGACAACATCGGCAAGATGGCCAGGCTCCAGCGTGAGCTGCTCGAATCCGCCGTTCACGCGGCGAAAGTCGGCGGCCGCATAGTTTACTCGACCTGCACTCTCACACCGGAAGAAAACGAGGGTGTGATACTGTCTATATTGAACAAATATAGTGATCAGGTTTTTGTGCTTGATCCACGGGAAATAGCGGGGAGTAGGCAGAGATCAGCGATTAGTTATTTTGATCGTGCTATCGAGGATTCAATAAAGGTCCAGGGTTGGCTGATTTCAGAAAAAAAGAAAAGCTCACAGCTCACAGCTCACAGCTCACCGCTCTTGCGTTTCTGGCCCCAGACCGCCGATACCGAGGGTTTCTTCACTGCGGTTCTGGGAAAGAGGGCTCCCACAAACGCTGCCACCAAGAAGTTCACAAAGGAAGATTTCCCGCGGTTTGAAATAATTCCCCATTCAAAACAAAAAGAGATTACGTCCAAACTTCTGGACTGCTATGGAACCGGGTTTTTGAGAGATGATGAACTGTTGATCGCTGCCAGCGACCAGCTTCATGCGATACCGGATGAATTGTTGAAGCTGCGCATCCCGGCCAAACCCTTTAGCTTCGGCTTGCCGTTCGGTAAAACCACGACCTATGGGATGGTACGCCTGTCGCATGAGATGGCCACGCTCCGGGGTCACGGGGCCACTCGTCAGATTTTGATTGTTTCAATGGATGAACTGAAGGCCGCTTTCCAGGGAAAAAATCTTTCATCAAATTTGAAAGACCTGGAAGACGGCGATTTGCTGCTGGCTATCCGTGATCCCGGTTTCGATCGCCCGATAATCATTGGCCGGGGACTGCTAAAAGAAGGAAAAATTCTCAACCGGTTACCGAGAGATATTGTGAGGATGTTCACGTGATCGTCCTCTCTCCCGACCTCTCTCCAGCGCTGCTCAATAAATCTTCCTTTTAGGTTTTCTGCAAACATATTTTCCATCATGGGGCGCTGGAGAAAGGTGACTTATGTTTTTTTTCCACCGAATTTTTTAACATCTCAGAGAGAGAAGATTTGTATTTCCTGAAAAACGAAGCTCCTTTCTCCGGCGCCCCTGCGACCGAGTAGTTCTCAGAAAAACCAAATCGGGCAGAAACTTACACGGCGCGGGAGAGAGGACGGGAGAGAGGATTGTCCAGAAAAGAAACAAAAAAACTGGAAGGGAAAAATCCTCAACCGCTTACCAAGAGACATTGTTAGAATGTTTACCTGATCTCCCAAGATGGCCATATCCTTGGTGGTGATGGTTCCGGACGCTAGGAAAAATCATCGCTTTTGGGTACGACACTTGTTCGGTTCAATACCAAATCAGTGCCTGGCGGCAAATCTTTCGCGACAGCCCCTTGAACCTGAAGACAAATATCCCCGATTCCGGTAGAAACCAGTAGTTCGGTTGCCCCCGCCTCTGATACGAAAGAGGATTTTACCTTTCCAAAGCGCGTAGTACTTCCGGTTCCGTCCGGGACCTCACCTGACAAGGGATAGATTTTCTGGAATTTACACGAGGGATGATCCCGAAAGCCCTGGGTAAACGGTCGGTCCTCTTCGAATCGGTTGATCATAGGAAGCGGATTGAAGTCTTTTAGAATATTTTTGTCAAATTGACAAAAGACAAATATCAATCAAAATAAAAAATAGCTGTCGCTCTTTACGATCCATCACCTCTAGAAAGGAGGCAGAGATGCTTCTTCAAATACTGTGGTGGACCCTCGCCGGATGGCTGGGAATGGCTGCGAGCATTTGGTTTCTTTTTATCGGTGAGATAGAGGATAAGAAGAAAAAAATGCTTTCGCGGATTTTCCTGCTTGCATATGTCTGTACCGTTTTACTTTACGGGACGTCGTACTGGGCATGGTGGGAGAAAACCTCTTTTGCGATCGGAGTGGTTTTCGGCCTGATGGCTTGGGGTTTCTGGTCGTTGTTTCTCGATAGCTGACCGGGGCAGGCAGAGTGCTTGCCTCGGGTTTATTTCGGCCGGTGTATACTCCTGTCCCATGGACGAAAAGGACGAGATCAAAACCCGGCTGCCGATCGACCAGCTCGTAGCCCAATATTGCCAGCTGAAGAAAAAAGGCCGGAATTTCGTCGCGCTTTGTCCCTTTCACAACGATTCGCATCCAAGTCTGCTTGTTTCTCCCGACAAGGGGATCGCTTACTGTTTCGCCTGCCAGAGCGGCGGGGACATTTTCAGCTTCGTCCAGAAAATCGAAGGCGTGGATTTTCCGGAAGCGCTGAAGATCCTGGCCGAAAAAGCCGGCGTAAAGCTCACTGACCGGCGGCCGAAAACAGATGTCGCGGTCACAAAAGACATTAAGGTGCGGTTTCGGGAATGCATGGAAGCGGCGCAGGCTTTTTACGCCTCGAAGCTGAATTCCACGGATACGGCCCTGAAATACGTGGAAAATCGCGGGGTGGGTCCGGAGTTAATTTCACAATTCGGCATCGGCTACGCGCCGGATTCTTTTTCCGAAACCTACGAGTATCTTTTGAAGAAAGGCTTCAGCCGGGCGGAGATCGTCGGCGCCGGCCTCGGCATCCAGCGTGAGCTTAAAGAAGAGCGGATCTACGACCGGTTCCGTCACCGGATCATGTTTCCGATATCCGATCCGCAGGGTGGCTTGATTGGTTTTGGCGGCAGGACCATGGGCGATGCGGATGCCAAATACGTCAACAGTCCCGAGAGCGCGCTCTATGACAAATCTTCGGTTTTGTTCGGTCTTTTCCAGGGCAGGGACGCCGTCAGGTCGTCGCGCCGCGCGATACTGGTCGAGGGATATTTCGACGCGATCGCCGCGCACAAGGCCGGCGTCCACAATGTGGTCGCGGTTAGCGGCACGGCTCTCACCGAACAGCATGTGAAAATCATCAAACGATATGCCGACGAGGTGCTGCTGTGTCTCGACCAGGACAATGCCGGCCAGCTGGCAGCCGGCCGCGCCTTCGATCTGCTCAGCCGGGCGCAGCTGAAAATATTTTCAGTGACATTGCCGGCCAAGGATCCGGATGAGCTGGTGCAGCGGGACTCCGCGCTTTTCTCTCATTTGATCAGCCAAACGGCGGTACCGTATATCGACGCGGTCATCGGGCGGCTAAAGGACATGAAAGACATACTGGAGCCGGCCGGAAAACGAAAAATCTCGGAAATTCTCTTTCCGCTTCTTTCGGCTGTCCAGAGCTCGGTGGAGCTACGGGCCTATCTGGAAAAAGCGGCGCAGAATTTTGGGATCGTTGAAAGCGAGATCGCGGCCGATTTCAGGAAATTTAAATCCGCGGAGGGCCGGCCACTTAAGAAACAGCCGGATTTGCCGGCGGGTCCCTATAGCCGGCAGGAACTTACGCTGGGGCTGGCGCTGACTTACCCGCAGACCCGCCCGCTTCTGAAGGAACTGATTCCGCTTGCCGAACCCCTGGAGAAAATCCGTCTGCATCTGATCGAAGCTTCTCCGGAACAGGAGGGCGGGGAGCTGATCCCAAAGATCGATATCGGGGAATCCGACCGTGAGCGGCTCACCGTTACAGCCTTGTACTGCGAGGAAAATTTCCCGATGTGGTCCGAAAGCCTGGCGATCCGGGAAATGAGAAAAATGATCTCCGCCACCAACAGGGAACTGATGGTAAGGAAACAGCATGAAATAATATCGCTTTTGAAGGAGGCGCGGTCCGGAGGACGAAGCGACGATGAAGCCCGGCTGCTGCTCCAGTACCAGCAGCTGCTGAAGTTGAGCAGGATGGCAGGGAATGCGTAACTGTTCACTTGTCAACACGTCATAACGAGTATAAGCTTTCTCTACTTTCTATGGCTTCGCATCCGAGAAGTTTTATTCATCAACCCACAGAGGCGGAGTTGAAGGCGTTTCCGGAGGAGATCCGCCATCTGGTTAAAAAAGGGCGCGAACAGCGTTATGTTACGCATCAGGAAATTTTGAGTGCGGTCCCGAACGCCGAGGAAAACATCGATCTTCTGGATGAGATCTACACCCTGTTCATGGATCTGGGCATCGACGTGATAGACGTCAAGGACACGCTGATCTGGAGGCGGAAAGCGCATGCCCAGAGTCAGGCGCTGAGCCAGGATTCCGAAGCCGGCAGCGGCGCGACCACGGCGGCCGATACCGATGACGATTCACTCGAGGTGGTGGCTACGGCCGGCATCCGGCTGAAGGACGAGAGAAAAATCCTGGATGACAAAAAGAAGCGCAAGGAACGCGAGGTGGATTTGCTGGAGATCTCAAACGACTCGGTGCGGATGTACCTCTCCGAGATCGGGCGCGTGCCGCTCATCGATGCCCGCAAGGAAGTGGAGCTGGCCCGCCGGATTCGCAAAGGCGATGCGTCGGCCAAGCAACAGCTGGCCGAAGCCAACCTGAGGCTTGTGGTATCAATCGCGAAAAAATATATCGGGCGGGGATTGTCTTTTCTGGATTTGATACAGGAAGGAAATATCGGTTTGTTTCGCGCCGTCGAGAAATTCGATCCGGAACGCGGGTTCAAATTTTCCACCTATGCCACCTGGTGGATCCGTCAGGCGATCACGCGGGCCATCGCCGACCAGGCCCGGACGATCCGCATACCGGTGCATATGGTGGAGACCATCAACAAATTGACTCACACCCAGCGGCGGCTGGTTCAGGAGCTCGGCCGCGAACCGACGGTGGAGGAGCTGGCGGTCGAAATGGAGATGGATATCAAGAAAGTCAGACACATACAAAAAATCAGCCAGGACATCATTTCCCTGGAGGCGCCGGTGGGATCGGAGGAGGACAGTAAGCTCGGTGATTTCATTGAGGATGAAGAGGCGGTAAATCCCTTCGATGCGACCAACCGCCAGCTTCGGAAGGAGAACGTCCACGCCATGCTGGAATATCTGACTCCCCGCGAAAGGAAGATCATCGAAATGCGGTTCGGGTTGAAGGACGGCATCGGGCACACCCTCGAGGAGGTCGGCAAAGAATTCAATGTCACCCGCGAACGCATCCGCCAGATCGAAGCCAAAGTCCTGCAAAAACTCCGTGATCACCCGCGGTCAGCCTGCATCCGCGAATATACCGCGCCGAAAAATTCGGCATTCGCGCTGCCGGCTTTCATGAGCGGCAAGCTCTGTCCGGAGTGCCGCACAGGCAGTTTGATCGAGATACACCAGACCGGGAAGACATATTACAAATGCGACCGCTGCGCGTACACTATGGCTGAGCCGGATAAATATTAAGCACCTTTACCATACCCAATGCCAAAAAGCACTTTCCCTGAACGTAAACCGACGTTCCGAAAGGTTTTTCTCATTACCGCGGAAGTCATGGCTGCGCGGAGCCGGCCGCTTCTTATCGCGGTTTTGTCTTTCACTCTGCTCTCTGCGGTAGTCGCGGCGTTTACCGATGTCAGAGTCCAGAAAGTGGAAGACCGGCTGGCGGCGGATGCGGGAGTGAGCTGGGTCGAGCTCACAAAGGTGGTGAACGGACGTTTGGCGAACATGACCGAGACCGGCGCTCTTCGCATCGCCGCGGGTGTCCGCATGCAAAAACTTGGCCAGGTGCCGTCTATAAACTCCGGATCTCTGGCAATGCTCGACCGTGAAGAAGCCATGGTTATCGCGTACATTGTCGGCATCGCTCCGTGGAGTTCTTTGTCTTTTGCCTTGATTGGCGCGATTTTTTTCGTCGCCGGAACTTTCTTTTTGACTCTCGCCGTAGCCGGCAGGCAGTCGGCGTATGAAGTTTCAAAACGCCTGCCGAAAAGTATTTTTTCCATGATCGGTCTTTGTTTCTGGGTACTCGTACGATCGTTTATCTGGATACCTTTCATCGGACTTTTGATTGCGGTTTACATGCTTCCGAGATTGTCGCTGTCGCCCGTTCTGTTTATAGGCGGCGCAAATGGGATTATGAAAAGTGCTGGAGCCAGCATGCTCCGCACGCGTGGGAAATGGTTTACCGTTTTTGTGTCGTTCCTCGGCGCAGCCGCCGTCGGGATTCTGATCCTTTGGGTCGGATTGTCAGTCGTTTCGGTACTGGCGATATTCTCCTCCAAGGCAGCCTGGCTTTTGTGGATGTTTTCTTTGTTCTTTGCAGTCGCTTTCGAAGCGTTTTTTTGGACGATGTTTACGGTGACTCTTGAATAAAAGAAACCCCAACTGTCATCTGCCAACTGTTAACGGTAAGCTTTTATCATGCGAACTTTTTCCGAGGAATTCAAAAAACTGAACCCCGGACAGCGCTGTGCGGTGGAAGCGGTCGAAGGGCCGGTGATGGTCGTGGCGGGTCCGGGGACGGGCAAGACGCAGGTGTTGGCTATGCGCACGGCGAATATTCTGCGCAGAACGCAGATGCGCCCGACGAATATTCTCTGTCTTACCTTCTCCACGTCGGGGGCGAAAGAGATGCGCGAACGTCTGCGGCAGATCATCGGCCCCGATGCCTACGGGGTCTCTGTGAGCACGATTCATAGCTTCTGCAATGATTTGATTCAACAGCATCCGCAGCTCTTCGTGAATTTTCGCGCCCTTGAGCAGGTCAGCAACATTGACCGGCTGCAGATCGTTCGCAGAGCAATCAAAGAGCTTGGGCAACGGTCCGAGCTCTACATGCCCGTCGCGGAACATGATCGGGCCGCAGACGTACTTGATCGCATCACGCAGATGAAGAAAGAGGGGATTGCGCCCGATGATCTCATGCCTCATGTGGATGCCTATGCCGAGGAATTGAAAAAGACGCCTACGGGCCGCGAGCGGGATCTGACCAGCAAGGCGTACAAAGATGATCTGAAGAAGGTGCAGCAGTTCAGAGAATTCATTACGGTCTACAGGGCGTACATCGGGGAACTGGCAGCAACACATCGGTACGATTTTGACGATATGGTGCTCATCGCACTGGAAGCGCTGAAAGAGCATGAATGGTTGCTTGAATCCCTGCAGGTGCGCTACCAGTACATTCTGGTCGATGAGTTTCAGGATTTAAACGGAGCGCAGAATCGTCTCCTCGATTTGTTGATGACGTATGCGTATGTCGAGCATGACCCCAATATCTTCGTCGTCGGAGACGACGATCAGGCGATTTTCCGGTTCCAGGGCGCGAATATCGGAAATATGAAGTCTTTCATCGGACGGTTCCCGCGCACGGCGGTGATGACGCTCACGACCAACTACCGCTCCACCCAGCCGATTTTGGATGCCGCATCCGCCGTGATTGCCGCAAATCAGGAACGCCTGGTGAATGTGATCAAGGGTATTGAGAAGGATCTGGTCGCAGGCAGGCAGAAGGGCGGCGCCAAACCGCAGTTCATCCGCTATCCCGATACGAGTACGGAGTATGCGGGGATCGTAGAAATTCTCCAGGATGCCAATAAACGGGATATTCCATGGAAAGAGATGGCAGTCATCTGCCGCAAGAACGAGGAGGTGCTGGAGGTCGCAGACACGCTGACTGCCGCAGGGGTGCCCAATGTGATCTCTGCCAAGCAGGATCTGGTCCGGCACCCGCAGGTCCTGCAAGCGGTGACGCTTCTGCGCGCGATTTATGAACCGGAGAATTCCAGTACGCTTGCTGGAGCGCTGGCCCTGCCGTGCTTTAAATGCCATCCGGCGGAATTAGGGAGGCTGTTCATCGATTTCCGCACGCACAAGCGCACGAAAGAGAAAGTCAGCCTTCACGAGTATTTGCTGAAGGAACCATCACTTCCTGCAACAATCAAAACCGCGCATGATTTCATCATGGGGAAGAACCAAAGCATCCCAAGCGTAACGCTCACCGCGCTTGTTGCGGATGTCCTTACAACATCAGATCTCTTGCCGCCCACGGATGCCAAGGCGGCAGATCCGCGCATCATTGCAGGCCTGCATGCCTTCTATGAGTACATCAAGAACCGTTGCTACGAAGTAAAAGCCACGTCGCTCACAACACTCCTGTTCGATATCGATCAATACATGAATGAGAAGAAACTGAGATTGGAGTATGACTTCCCTCATTTGGTGCGCGATGGCGTGCAACTGATGACCGGCCACGGAGCCAAGGGACTTGAGTTCGATTTGGTGATTATGTCAGGCATCCGGTACCGCAATTGGGGGAACAGAAACAGTGGAAATTCGCTCGCACTACCCGACCATCTGATCATCGGAATAGACAAAGAAGTGGAAAAGAGGGCGGGACAAGAAGACGAGCGCAGACTCTTCTTTGTCGCCATGACAAGGGCGAGACGTGAACTCACTCTCACCTTTCCCGAGACGTACCGGAGCGGCGAGCAGATGCGTGATGCGCAGGTGAGCAGCTTCGTGGCGGAGGCGCGCGATAGCGTGGACGAAGTCACGCCGACCCAGGAGCAACTGCCGTCGCCCATTGAGACATTGCGCACGCCGCCGCTCGTGATTGATACGGCTTTCCGCGCATTTTTACAGGAACGATTGGAGGAATATGAACTCTCGGTTACGGCTCTCAACGTGTTTCTGGATGGGGAGAAAGGCCCGCAGAGATTTCTGTGGGAACAATTACTGCGACAACCCAGTGAGAAGAAACCTGCCATGGCATTCGGGACCGCTGTTCATGCCGCATTGGAGGACCGGAATTCCGCATGGCAGCAAGGGGAGGAATTCTCGATCGATGCGCTGGTGGACGCATTCCAGAAGCATCTCAAAAAAGAAATACTGACCGCTGAAAAATTTGAACATTACAAACTGACAGGCGGAGATATTGTACGAAGGTATGGAGAACAAACTGCCTCCGGCATTCCGCTTGTTTTTTCGACGGAACGGACATTCCATGCGGTGATTGATGAAATTCCGATCAAAGGCAAGGTGGACCGCATCGACCTCTTTGAGCCGAATGGCAGGGAGTGCCGCATTCTGGATTACAAGACCGGTCAGACTAAGAAGACGGAGGACGCGGTCCGCAAGAAGGAGGATCTCTTCAGGCAGCTTACGTTCTACAAGATGCTATGCGATGCAGATCCCCGGTTCATTCACGAAGCAAAACACTTCACCCTGGACTTCATCGGCAATGAAAATGAGGCGCGGCGGGAGATCAGTTTTGAAATTACGCAGCAGGAAGTGAGCGAGCTGAAAGCGTTGATCAAACAGGTGTGGGCAAAAATCACCGCGCTGGATTTCACGCCGGTCGATTAACGACTATATAACCGGATATATCGAAGATTGCTTGCAAATGAGCCACAAAAACGGAGTGCTTAACGTATTATTTGTCTCCCTTTCTAGACTTGCTATACTCGTCCACCAATGTCCATAGACTCAAAAAAAAGCGGTGACGATGCACCTCAACCTCATGAGAGGCAAGATCCGCGTGGAATTGATGCAATTCTTGAACTCCATGACGCGTATGCAAAGAGAGTGTTGGCGGTGCTTCAAAATGAGAAATTCCGTTTACTGGTGGAACAACAGCTCGCCGCCCAACGCGAACTCTTTCGTCTGGCTGTTGAAGAGGGGGAACAAAATGACAGGAGGAAGAAGTGGGAGCGGACGGAACGTTTAAGACAATGGGCGAGTCAACACAACGTCTTCGGGACGATGAGCGAGGTAGTCGCAAAGATCGTTTCGTATTATATCAGGTGGGTATTTCCGATGGCGGAAGAGTTTATATCTTCACCTTCGGATGCCAATATCCTCGCACGGACGATAGGGCACAGAGTGCTGTTGAATGTTGTATGGACATTCGATCCCGCGAAGGATGGAGACCTCTATGATTTTGCACGGTGCAGAGTACGCGAGAGACTCGCGAACTATGTCGGATCGGAAGCCCCGGCATTGATGAAAGAGCATCATCAGCCGTTCGCAACAGTGACACTGGGGGTCTGGGCGTATGATCGCATTGCCCAATCAAGAACCCACCCGGAAGGAGATGATGATTCCCAGAGGGCAGCGCGGTTCATTGCCTGGGCGAAAGCTGCGGGTTTGCCGGGGGAAACGCGGGAGGAACTCCTGAGGTCCGCGACCATCCGCTTTACTCCGTGGGTCAAGGCGCTCGCTGGTTCCCATGAGTATCAGTTCCCGGAGATGCCAGAGCGTCGTGCCGAACTCATTCAGGCCGGTGCGGTACGACTGAGTAATTTACTGCGAAGATTCGATCCCGAGGAACATGGCAGGAGCTTCGAAGAGTTTGCACATGCGGAGATAGTGGATAAGTTGGCGGAGAAATATCAGTTCGTTCAGGGAGATATCGAACGGAGAGTGAGGACGCGTTCGAGGCGACAGTCTTCACAATCACCTGGCGGGCAAAGGACGCCTGCAACCTCACCGAACGATGAAGCGTCTGAAGCTCGGGATCTACAGTATGATGAAGCTTCACCATCGTCTTTTCCGACAGAGACAGTGATTTCGACCGAACATAGTCCCACGGGAAACGACCGGCAAGTGGTGGCGGAGGATAGACTGCCTTCACTTACTCCGATACCGGATAAGCTTCCTATTTCAGATCCACGAGTAGGTGAGAGCCAAGCAACAAGCGCGATTGTGTTTCATTCTCCAGATTCAAATTCTGTTGTTGCCACCGGTTCTCTGGGAAACGGACAGCTGGGATTGACGGAGGAAGCGCCGCTCTCCCCTACAGAAGATCCTCTTCCCTCGGCGCCAGAGACTCTTGATTCCCTGGCAGAAGGACGAGCGGATGAGACTTCAAGTGGAACCGAACCTGAAGTACCGGCAGATCCAGAAACGGAGCGAATGGAGAGATTCTCTGTCTGGGCGAAAGGGCTGCTCGGCCAGGAAACACAAGCATATAATCACGACCAGCTCGTCGACAAAATTTGTGAAAAGTATGAGCCAATTACAAGGAGTCATACGATCAAGGTGGTCAAAGGAGTGGAGCGAGTCAACAGAGGGCAGCAAATCACGGTGAGCCGCGACCATCTGATCGCTGTTGCTAGGACGGCGCTACGGCAGGCAGCTACTCATTACGATCCTCAAGCAGACGGTGATTTCGTTGCCCATGCGAAAGAACGAATGGAGCAAGCAATCAGAGCGGAACTCCGGCCGCAGATCATGCATGTGGCCTGAAGCGTCAGAGATCGTCTTACCTGCACGGTTCCTCCCAGATGCGGAGGCACTTCTGTTTCTTCTCGCACCATTGGTAGCCTGCGGAGGGGATGCGCCCGTGCGCGTCGCGGTCGCCGCCGACTTTCGGTCGGACAGTGGCGGCGATGGCCGCGGAGGAAATGACCGCGATACTGAGGAGCGTGACGAAGCGGAATAGAAAAATGGTAGGCCTCCCTACAAGCAGAGTCGAGGAATTACTCCCCGGAATCGGAGGCTTGTTTCTCTGTGGTCGTTCGCTCAGCGCGCGCGGCGATGCCGCTTGCTTCGCAAAAAAGGAGGCGGATAGGGGTCTCTACCGCTGTACATTGCTGCTGCCGTACATTCTTTTTCCCAGGGAAGGATGCACTGCTCACTGTGCGGGCACCAGCGGTACCCTTTGGCGGTATCGCAGCCGTGGCAATCGTACCGTTCCTCGGGCAGGAGGTAAGTGTTGTCCTGCGGACAGCCCGTGATCCACGGTTGGATGCACCTCTGCATCGTCGCGCACCACCGTGACCCTTCGGACAAATTGCAGCCGTACTGATCGTAGGAGGTGATCCCGGGATTCATCCGCGCGTACAAAATCCCCGGTATGGCGAGGACGGTGAGACCGGCAATGATGAGGAATGGAGAGAGCCTCTGCATGGGTGGATGGGGTCTAGCGATAGCAACGATTGCTGAACCGGTACCAGCAGTTCCTGTTTCCCTGGGGCGTGCTCGTGCAGTCGATCACGTCGCGTCCGTCAATGAACGAGTAGTCGGTGTCACCTCTCGCGGGCAGAGGGGTGCAGCGCTCTTCCCACGTCTTGGTGCAGCGGCTGAGGGACTCACACCAACGTTCGCCGTCGGTGAGGATGCAGCCGTTTGCATCCACCTTTTTCTTCGGTGTTTGGTAAGTCCGGTACGTCTGCCTGGATCTCCAGTAGTCGGGTACCATCGGACAGGTTTCGTTCCCTATGCGAACGCAATCCTTCCAATACGGGCACCACTGGTAACCGGCGGAGAGATCGCAGCCGTTCGCATCGCGGTAGCTCCACGGGTACGGGCTTGCATTTGCGGTACCGATGGCGGCGATGGATGCGAGGATGGACAGCGCAATCAAAGGGAGCAGGCGTTTCATGGAAGGTGTGGGGAGAAGGAGCGAATGGTAAGCCCAAGGGAGGGAGGATGTCGAGAGATTGTTTCGATAACGCCACAGCTCTAGAACCCGCAGATGGACACCGTATGCCCAGATTTTTTTATTCCCCGCAGCCGGGACGCGGCGTCCCGGCTGCGGAGTTATAGTAATTACATATCGGCACTATTGCCGATCGTTTTCCTCAGATGATCTGCAAGTTTGTGTACTGCCCTGCCCCGATGGCTTGTACTATTTTTTTGTTCAATGGTCATGGCTGAGTAGACACGATCGAAGCCATCGGGCCTGAAGCAGGCGGAGATGGGGAGACCGGGCAGATAATCTGCTTCGAGACGCGGGGTAATAATCCCCTCACACACGCCCTCGAACGTGTACGTTATTCCTGCGGCATCGATGTACGCGAGAGCGCAGACGAAGCGAGCGCGTTTATTCTTCTCCTTCTTCATGCGTTCGAGGAAATGCTCGATCCACTCTTCGTCGCTCGCCTGCGGCCCGGCTCCCCACCTGCGTGTGTGAATGCCGAGTTCATCGGCAAGCGCTTCCACGATGATTCCCGAATCGTCTGCCAGTGTCGGGAGTTTGGATTTTTGGAAGAAATAGCGAGCCTTGAGAAGCGCATTTTCCTCGAAGGTATCCCCGGACTCGACAGGGGCCGTCTGAATCTTCAAATCGGCGGGCAGAACTATAGAAACCGGAAGTCCGTTCAGAACCTGCCTGATTTCAATGACCTTGCCGTCGTTGTTTGTTCCTATGAGGAGCTGCAAGGAGTCTTCATGGTACCTGTTTTTTCCTTATCTTTCACTTCAAAACTTCGGCAGGCGTTACTTCATGTCCTTGACCGAGAGACCGAAAGATGATTTCCGGTAATGCTTAGATTATGGAGAAAGAGGTATTCGAAACACTGGCCGTCATGGAAAAAACCGAGCAATCGGACGCGACGGTAAAACCGATTCTGGCCCGCGTCCGGGAGTTGATTGCAGCACTTCTGAAAGGTTATGTTGAAGCCGGAAAAAAAGCCATCGAGGAAATACGAAAACTGGATTGGCGGGAAGAAACCCGGGCAGTTTTGATCGAAGTCATCAGGCGTCTGATCGCCCGAGTGATTCTTCAAGGGATTTAGGCGGCTATCTTATCTATAAAAACCTTCCTCGGCTTCGCTCCGTCCGCCGGGCCAACGATTCCTTTTTCCTCCATGATGTCCAGCAGGCGCGCAGCCCGCGCATAACCGACTTTCAATTGTCTCTGGAGCAGGCTGGCCGAAGCCCTGCCGGTTTCCTGGACGATCCGCACGGCGTCGAAGAAAAAGTCGTCGCCGCCGTTGTCATCCGCATCCAGGTCGATCATTCCCGCGGGGAAGGCGCCCTCTTCGCCCTGACCCGGAGCATTTCCTTCGCCCAGCGTTATTTCCTCCGTGAGCATGCCGCCGCCGGCGACCTTCACCGCGTTTATAACCCGCTCGATCTCTTTCGTCGAAATAAAAATCCCCTGGACGCGTATCGGCTTTGGAGTGGTGGCGGTCATATAAAGCATGTCGCCTTTGCCGAGCAGGTCCTCGGCTCCGATGCAGTCCAGTATCGTCCGCGAATCGATCGAGCTCACCACGCGGAAAGCGATGCGGGTCGGAATATTGGCTTTAATGAGGCCGGTTATGACGTCGACAGACGGCCGCTGCGTGGCGATGATCAGGTGCATCCCCACCGCTCTGGCCATCTGCGCTATCCGGGCAATCATCGTTTCCGTGTCTTTGCGGTGCTGGCGCATCATCAGATCGGCCAGTTCGTCGACGACGATCACGATCCGCGGCAGCTTCTTTTCCTCATCGATTTGCCGCTCGTTGTATTCAGCCAGATTGCGCACTCCGGCTTCGGAGAAACGGTGCAGCCTCCGGCCGAGCTCGGCGATGGCCCATCTCAAAGCCTGCAGCGCTATTCCCGATTCGGTGATGACCGGGGTCAGCAGATGGGGGATGCCGTTATACGGCATCAGCTCAACCCGTTTCGGGTCGATCAGTATCAATTTCAATTCATGCGGAGCGTTTTGAAAAAGGAGCGAAATGAGGAACGTGTTCATGCATACGGATTTACCCGATCCGGTGGCTCCGGCAATGAGCAGATGTGGCATGTCTTCGATGGTCGCCACGAACGCGTCGCCGCTGACGCCACGCCCCAGCGGCAGCGTGAGCGGAGACTCCGACTGGCGGAACTGCGGGGACTCGAGCAGTTCCCGGAGGTAAACAGTCGAGCGTTTTTCATTCGGCATTTCGATGCCGACCAGAGCCTTGCCCGGTATGGGCGCCTCGATCCTGAGGCTGTGGGCCGCCAGCGCGAGCGCCAGATCGTCTTTCAGGCTTTCGATTTTGCTCAATTTGATGCCTTCCGCCGGTTGCAGGGTGAACTGCGTGACAGTCGGACCAGGATGGGCGTCTTTCATGGTCACGTCGACCTCGAACTCCGCCAGCTTTTCCTTGATCATCGCCGCCTGGCGTTTCAGTTCCTCGTCGTCGACCAGAAGCTCGCTGCGTTTGCCTTCAAGCAGATCCAGCTCGGGGAATTTCCATTCCTCGAACCTGGTGTCTTTCATTTCCAGCAGATCATTGGATTTGCCTTTTACAGGCTGAGATTTGCGGGGCGGAAGATCTTTCTCCTTCAGCGGGACGATGTCTTCTCTGTCCCTTTCATCCGCGAATTCCGGCCGGACGATATTCAGATCCGGTTCGGGTTGATCCTGCTCGATGAGGTCGAGAGGTTCCGGCAGCTCATCCTTCTCCTCCTCTCCTGTTTCGACTTCGTCTTTCTCACGGGCAGGGGATCGTTCTTTGCGCTCTTTCCTTTCGGCGAAGCTCTTCAAAATCGCCGGAATATCGGGCTCAAAAGTGATGAAAAGTCCGGCGAGGACCAGGGCGCCGAGCATTATGAAACCCGCTCCGCGGCTCAAAAAAGTCACGAACGGAAAAGCCATCATGAATCCCACGGCTCCTCCGTACTGGTTGCGCATATCGGCGAACGCCTCCGGCGGCGCGGTCAGCTGGACTATGCCGAGAAAAGCGGCGAAACAAAGCAGCAGACCCCATGTTCGTTTGCGCTCGATATTCGGCGCGGTGCCGATCATCAGCAGGCAGCCGAGTACGATCAGAACGCCGGGGAAAAGCACGTTCCAGGTGCCGAACATGAATGTCAGGATCCTGGAGATCGCCAGTCCCAGAGCGCCGGCATTGCCTTTGATCGCCAGAAACAGCACCAGCCCCAGGCCGATCGTAATCACCGCCTTTACCTGCCGCCTGGTATGCGCTTCCAGACCGAAATCATTTTCAGACTTTCGCCTCGCACCGCGCCTCCTCGGACGGGATTTCTTACGGGCTTTGGACATCGGGGAGGATTGTAACGCAAGGGGCAGGGTTTTGGTACCGAATTTATCGGGGAAGAAACCGATGAAACCGACGAAACCGACCATTCGACCTCGAGCTCATGGCCGAGAGGAGAGTCCGAGGAAAGCAGTGATTCTTCGGTTTCGTCGGTTTCATCGGACTCCTCGGTTTCTTCCCGTTTTTAAAACTGTGGCAGCCTATATTTCTTCAGCTGCTTCATCCTCTCCCGAAAATCCGGCATCGCCACGGCGACTTCGTTCCAGAAATATGGTGAATGATTCGGATGCTTCAGGTGGGAAAGCTCGTGGAAGATAATATAATCCAGGATTTCTTCTGGTAAAAAAAGCAACGCGGTATTCAAGTTTATTATTCCTTTTGGACTGCAGCTGCCCCATCTCACTTTCATAAACCGCAGTCCTGTTTTGGATATATCGAATCCGAAAATCGACCGGTTGATTTCCCGGACTTTTTGTTCCATCGCGCCCCGTTCACTGATTGAGATCAACCGCCACAGGAAACGGTGAAAAGTTTTTTCGGAAATATCAGTCGGTTTTTTCACGAACCAAATTCCACCACGGAGCCGGCCGCTTAAGGAATTGCCCCAAGCGACCAGGAATCTCCGTTTGGCGGTATCTAAAACCGGAACATCCAAAATCGTTTCACCGCTTAAAATCACGCGAAAGGGATCGATCAGAATTTTCTTTTGATTTCGCGCCTGCACTTTTGCCATGCGTTTCAGCAGGATCTCGATATGTCTGTGCTCCTGCGCGGCGGGCATCCCTCCGGCCAGGCGGATGACTACCGTATCGCCTTCAAGAGTCGCCCGCGAGGTGCGGTTACGGGTGCGAGCGAGGCGGTAAGGCAGAAGTGGGGACACGGATGAAATGTAAAATGTAGAATTTAGAATGTAGAATTAAAAACACAAAAGCTGGTGGCTCTTGAGGCAGCTTCATTGTACATTGTACATTCTACATTTTTTAAATGTCCGACATCGTAATATTCGGCGGCGCAGGCTTCATCGGCGCTAAACTAAAAACGGTTTATCCCGATGCAGCTTTTCCGCTTGCGGACATAGCCGACCAGGCAACCGTTTCAAAAATATTCGACGCCGGGAAGCCATCGATAGTCATAAACGCCGCCGGAAAGACCGGACGGCCGAATGTGGATTGGTGCGAGACGCACAAGATCGAAACTCTCCGGAGCAACGTCACCGGGCCGCTCGTACTGCTGGAAGAGTGCCAGAAAAGGGACATCTATTTCGTTCACATCGGTTCCGGGTGCATTTACGACGGAAATGGAAACGGCGCGGGTTTCACCGAGGATGATCAGCCGAATTTCACCGGCAGTTTCTACTCGCTGACCAAAGCCATGAGCGATAAATTGCTCGCGCCATTTCCGGTGCTGCAGATCAGGCTCAGGATGCCATTTGATGATCGGGACGGCCCGCGGAATCTGATAACGAAGTTGAGCAAATTTGAACGGGTTCTCGATGTGCCCAATTCCATCACTTATATACCGGATTTTCTAAGCGCGCTGGAAACTCTGGTGAAGAAACGCGCGAGGGGGATTTACAACGTCGTAAATACCGGCGCGATATCGCCTTACGAAATAATGGAACGTTATAAAAAAATCGTCGATCCGTCCCATTCATTCAGTAAGCTTACGTTGAAAGAATTGCCGGAGGTCGTCTCCGCCGCGCGGAGCAACTGTATTTTGAGCAACGCGAAACTCAAAAGAGAGGGGATCAGGATGCTGAGCGTGGAGGAGGCGATAGAGCGCGCGCTCAGAGCGATGAAACTAGACAAACACTAATAAATATTATATAATAAATATAACGGGGATACAACCTTTAAGTTTCCGCTAACCCTTGCCCGTTTATAAATTTCATACAATAATATCTTTCCATGAATTTTTATCTTTCGAAGATCATTTCCGGCGCCAAGGAAAGCCTGAGGTTTTTTCGAAGGCATCTGAAAAAAACTATCGCGGGGTTTGTGGTGTTGTTTTTTGCCTGGGCGGCATACGCGGCAACCAGGCCGAAGCAGCCGGAATACGTGACTCAAATTGCCGAAAGGACAGACTTGCGGCAGCTGGTCGAGGCCGTGGGCACGATCATTTCAGATAAAGACCTGGAGCTGCAGTTTCCGTCGGTCGATATCGTGATGCAGGTTTACGTAAAAGAGGGCGACAAAGTGAAAGCTGGGCAGCGACTCACAGCACTCCGGTCAGGAAGCCTGGCGGCAGCGGTGACCGGCGCCAGTGCCGCAGTACAGTCGGCGCAGGCGCAGCTTAGAGAGCTTCAGGAAGGTTCGCGTCCCGAGGACATCGCCATCATCGAGGCGCAGGTTGCGAATAAGCGTGCCTCGCTCGAGGCGGTAAAACAAACCCTGTTGAATTCCGAAGAAAATATCAGGATAGCCAACGAGGAACTGGCTGTGCTTGAAAAAGAAGCCCGGACAAGCCTGAGCGGCGAAGTGGGGACATCGGTCAGCACCGCGCTGCAGTATCTGGCGTCGGCGAAAACGGCTCTGCAGGTTACACAGGGGGTTTTCAATTCCAACGAGGTAAACGATGCCGTCGTGAAGAATCTGCCTTCAGGTTACGACACGCTGATTGTAAATCTGAAATCCTCTCTCGAGCGCGTTTCATCTCTGCTTACTTCATCGGCTCCGGCCGATTACCAAAAGACGCTACGGTTTCTGGGGCAAGTCCGGACTGAGATCAACATGGTGTCGGACGTCGAGAACCGGGCTTACGACATTCTCTCGAATCTGTCCCTGACTTCGTACTTCACGAATACATCCAGGGAGACGAACAAGACGACGCTCGCTACCCAAAAAGCAAACGTCCAGACTGCGCTTTCGACCATGGACAGTACGATCAAATCTTTGCAGGACTCGTCGGCGGCGTATGACACGAAAATCGTGACGAAAGAGGGGGAAATCCGGACGCTGACCGGTAACCGCGACAAAGCCAAAGCGGACATCGCGACTTACGAGACTTCGCTCCAGATTGACCAGGCCTCGCTGGCGCTCAAAAAAGCTCCGGCCAGGCAGACAGATCTGGACACGGCCGCGGCCAAAGTCCGCCAGGCTCAGGCCGATCTCGCCCGGGCGGCGGCGAATTTCAACGACACCATACTGACCGCTCCGGTCGACGGGGTGATAACCCACGTCAATGTGAAGACCGGCGAGGTGCGTCCGTCGGCGCTGCCGGCGGTGACTATGATCGGCCTGTCGCCGTACCGGATAGAAATGTTCGTGTCGGAAGTCGATATCCCGAAGGTGGACTTGAGCCAATCCGGCGCGATCAAGCTGGACGCTTTTCCGGACAGGAAGTTTCAGCTTCGCGCCGGGGAAGTGGACGGCGCTTCGACGGACAAGGACGGAGTGCCGAAATACCGGATAAAACTGGATTTCGTGTTTCCCCATGATGAGCTGAAAATCGGCATGACCGGCGACGCCGAAATAATCACCGGAGAAAAGGACGATGTCGTCATCGTCCCGCTGCGCGCCGTGCTGCAAAAGGCTGACGGCGCGAAGTACGTCAGGGTGCTGAAAAAGCCGAAGGACGCTGAATTTGAGGAACGAACGGTGATTACCGGGCTGGAAGGGGAGGGAGGGAATATCGAGGTGGAAGGTGTCGAAGAGGGGGAGACGGTGATAGTTTTAATAAAACAATAAATTTAGAATTGATAATTAATAATTAATACACAAATAAATTCTCAATTATCAATTATCAATTCTAAATTTCTCTCCGATGACCGCTTCCCTGATCCAAACCATCGCCCTCTACAAATCCTACGAAAACGACGGGGTGGTGACGCCGGTGCTGTTCGATATAAATTTGAAGATAGAAAAAGGCGAATTCGTCGCCATCATGGGGCCGTCGGGTTCGGGCAAATCGACTTTGATGCACATACTCGGTTTTTTGGACACGCATTCTTCCGGTGAATATCTTTTTCAGGGGCAATCCACCGGGGTTTTCGAGGACGATGATTTGGCCCGCATACGCGCGACCAGAGTCAGCTTTGTGTTCCAGGCTTTTAACCTGCTGCCCAGGACCACCGTACTGGAAAACGTCATGCTGCCGCTTTTGTACCATCCGTCGATTGCTTTGCATGACCGGGAAACTCTGGCGCTCAAAGCCGTCGCAACAGTCGGGCTTACCGATCGCAAAAATTACGTTTCGAGCCAGCTCTCCGGCGGGCAAAAGCAAAGAGCCGCGATTGCGCGGGCGCTGGTTACAAACCCGGACGTGATCTTCGCCGACGAGCCGACCGGGAACCTGGACTCCGCGTCCGGCATCGCGGTGATGGAAGCCCTGCAAAAACTGAACGACGACGGGCACACTATAATTTTGGTCACGCATGAGCAGGCGACCGCCGAGCACGCGCGGCGCATCCTCCACATCCGCGATGGCCGGATCGACGCGGACATGAAGGATTTCAAGCGGGTGATTGTGAATGGAAACGGACGATTAAAATAGGTCAGGGACGTAAGGCAGGTAAGGAAAGTAAGGGAGGTAACAAAAAATTACATGACTGATCTCCTTACCTTCCTTACCTTCCTTACCTTCCTTACCTTCCTTACCTTCCTTACCTTCCTTACCTTCCTTCATGCTTCTCCGCGATACATTCAAAACGGCTTTCAAAGGAGTTACCGTGAACATCAACCGTTCACTTTTAACTATGCTCGGCATCATCATCGGAGTCGGTTCCGTGGTGGCGGTGAGCTCGGTCGGGAAAAGCATGGAAGGCGTGATTTTGAGCCAGATCAGCTCCCTCGGCCCGAAAAGCATGGCGATATTTCCCGGCCAGGAGCAGGCCGGTCCGCAGGGTGTGACGACCGGCTTCGACAGCCTGACATTCGAGGATTTGAACGAACTGAAAAAATTAAAATCCATCATGACCGTCGCGCCGGTGATTTTTGTCCAGGCCGACACCTCATACGGTCGTGAAGAGGGGAGCCCCCGCATCGTCGGAGTGACTCCGGAATTTTTCGAAAACCAGAAACTATCCGCATCGACGGGTCGATTGATTGACGAAGAGGATGTGACCGGAGCCAAAGCCGTGGCGGTTCTCGGTTCGGACGCATTGGACAAATTTTTCGGATCGCAGGATCCGCTCGGCAAACGCATAAAGATCGGGGAGACGTATTACACGATCATCGGCGCCATGGATCCGGTCGGCTCGCAATTCGGCCAGAACGTCGACGACCGGATACTGATCCCGTTTTCCGTCGCAAAAAATGTCTCAAGCCAGAGGTATCTCAATCTGATCACTCTGCAAACCGCCGGTTCTTTCGATCTGGCATTCGATGAAATCCGGATGCTGCTCAGATACCGGCACGGTATATCCAACCCGGAAAACGACGAGAAAAAAGACGACTTCATGGTTCACTCGTCGGAGCAGGCGAACCAGATCCTGGGCTCGGTATCACTGGGTTTGACAATGTTCATCACGACTGTCGCCGCCATTTCCCTGATCGTCGGCGGCATAGGAATTATGAATATAATGCTCGTGACGGTAGCCGAACGGACACAGGAAATAGGGCTCAGAAAAGCCATCGGCGGCCGAAGGAGAGATATTCTGCTCCAGTTTCTCGCCGAATCCGTCCTGCTGACCGTAATCGGCGGACTGATCGGCATCGTCGCAGGCGTAATATTCGCATTTTTTATCGCTGAAATCGTCGAGTTGTATCTCGGTTCTTACCGGTTCGCGGTGTCGGTGCAGTCGATGGCGGTCGCTTTCATAATGGCCACAGCGACCGGAATAATATTCGGACTTTCTCCGGCGAGAACCGCTGCGAATTTACATCCTATCGAAGCGTTGAGATATGAATGACAAAAATAGGTCAGGGACGTAAGGCAAGTAAGGAAAGTAAGGGAGGTGACAAAAAATACCTATCTAACCTTCCTTACCTACCTTACCTACCTTACCTACCTTACCTCCCTTACTTTCTTTCCTTGCTTTTCTCCGACACCCTTCTCACGGCCTACCGCGGCATTGCGGTCAACAAAAACCGCACCTTCCTGACCATGCTCGGGATAATCATCGGCGTCACGTCGGTTGTGTTGATGGTCTCGCTGGGCCGAAGTTTCCAGGATTACGTGTCAACCCTGATCGAATCATTCGGCACGAACCTGGTCGAGGTTTTTCCGAAAGGTTTCGAAAAGTACGGCAGTAGCCTCGACAGCCTGACCTTCGATGATTATGACTCGGTAAAGAGGCTTTCAACGGTCGAGACGGTGATGCCGGTGATTCTTGTAACTAAGCCGATCACATACGGCAAAGAAGAAATAGCCCCGATGGTTCTGGGATCCCATGGCGGTATCTTCGATATTTACGGGTACAAACTTGATCACGGGCGGCTCATTGAGCCAAGCGATGATCAGGGTGCGAAATCCGTAGCCGTGCTGGGGTCTAAGGCTGCGGAGAATCTTTTCGGCAATGCGGATCCCGTGGGGAAAAAAATAAAAATCGGAGACGACTCCTACACGGTAATCGGCGTACTGGGTCCGAAGGGATCGCTGCTCGGTGAGCGGCTGGACGAACTGGTTTTCATGCCGTTTTCCACCGCCAGGACCGCCTCGGGACAAAAACATCTGAGTTATATGGTTTTGAGATCGCACCGGGATCCGGCTTTGGCCGTGGAGGATATCACGATGTTGATCCGGCAAAGGCACCGGATCATCAATCCGAAAAACGATACGGACAAAGACGATTTCGTCGCCCGCAGCGCGGAGCAGATCACGACTACGGTTAACGCAGTCACTCTCGGTCTGACGGTTTTTCTGGCTCTGATTGCCGGCATCTCGCTGCTCGTCGGCGGGATCGGGATCATGAATATAATGCTTGTTTCGGTTACGGAACGGACCCGCGAGATCGGACTCCGGAAAGCCGTCGGCGCTACCAGAAAAGACATACTTCTTCAGTTTCTTTTCGAGGCCGTCTCGCTCACTTTTACCGGCGGGATGATCGGCCTGGTACTGGGGATATTCTTCGGCTGGCTGCTTTCCGCCGTCGCCGCCCGTTTCCTGGGTGATTTCAATTTCATTTTGTCCGGCACAGCGATCTTTCTGGCTTTGGCTATGGCGATAGGAACCGGCCTTATTTTCGGTATTTATCCGGCCAGGCGGGCGTCGCTAAAAAGCCCGATGGAGGCGCTGAGATACGAGTAATGTGATAAAATTCAAATCGAGCCTGTTTATTGGGCTTAAGGGGTGAGGCTGGAGTTGTTTTCATTCGACTTCTCTTCACCCCCGTTTTGCTTGACCGGAAGATATAAACAGTCAAAATCCTGCAGCTTCTTTTTTCCCTGGTTTGACTAAGAGAGAAAGGAGGTGCAATCAGGAGCCATAAGTTGTCATTATCGATGTCGGGATAGCGAATCCAGACTTAAATAGTGCGCTTCTGGCTCCTTACCTAAACGTGAAATGGTATAATCAAGTCATTCGGCCGGTCTCCCGGCGGAATGAGCGGGGAGGTTTCTCTTGGCGCAAGCTTCCTTGCTCAAGGGGTCGGAATCACCAAATTTCGCAGTGTGTCACCTGCGAAAGATTCCGACCCCGTTTTTCTTTACAAAAGAAAAGAAATATGTAAACTAAAATAGTCCTATTATCCTCTCTTTATTGGGAGGCGTTAGGCGTCTGAGGCCAGAAGATTATAAAGGAACAGAGAATAATAGCGTGTTCGCATCTTCCTGTTTGAGATCCTCCTGGTCTCTTTTTATTTGCTGTTTCAGACTGTTGATGATGTTTTCGATTTGGTAAGAAACAAAACGCCGATCGCTATCGGTACGAACCCCGCAATTTGCAGCCAGGTGATTTTTTCCTGAAGTAGAAAATATGCGAAGATCATCGTGAAAAGCGGCGTAATGCTGTTCCAGGCCGTTGCCTCGGTGATGGTTATACGGCTTATGCCTTCGATCCAGAGTATTTTCGAAAGTCCGAGCAAAAGAAAGCCGTTAAATACGATGACGAAGGCTGACTTGTTTATTTCAGCCAAAACCGGGACAGGCTCGAAGACGAATGCTATAAGCAGGAGAAAAGCCCCGCCGATCACGCTGCGCCAGAACATGATCGTCTCGCTGGAAACCAGCTTTCTTGCGAATTGCGCGTGCCGGTTCCCCAGCGGCGCAAACGCGGTTGCCGTGAGTATCACGAGATCGCCGATATGCCACCCCGAAGCTTTTGGCGCAAGTATCGAAGCCGCGCCGATTATCATCAGTATTCCGCCGAACAGCTGAACCGGAGAAACCCTTTCATGCCTTAGTACATGGCCAAGCAGAAACCAGGCGAAGAAGGTTTCCATCAGCCCGATGATCGCCGCGTTTCCCGCATTGGTGGATCTGAGGCCGATGAACATCAGCCCGTAAAAAATTATCCCGATATAAACCGTGGCGAAAATTATGTCTTTCCACGCCGGACGGTACATGACTTCATGCCACCGTCTCTTGTAAGTCAATACGGCGGCGAAGAAAAAAGCGGAAACCAGTGTCGTGATCCCGGCGGAAAAAAGCGGCGCAAACAGGTTCAGGCTCAATATCGTGACCACCGGAAACATGCTCCACAGCAGATCGCCGAAGATGATGAAGATCCGGCCTTTTCTGTGGAGTGCGATGTTTACGATGAGAGTTTAGGGTAAAAATAATCAGGACGACATCATGATTTCTATGCGTTGAATTAAGCGAGGTCATCGTTTAGTATTCAACCGTGGGTCGGTAGCGAAGCGGTCAAACGCACCAGACTGTAAATCTGGCGGCTTATGCCTTCGAAGGTTCGAATCCTTCCCGGCACACCATCCGGCTTC
>Ga0155281_147_pt3 | contig 25061 bp, 27 predicted proteins | sample RifCSPhighO2_02_FD_106249 | JGI IMG/M metagenome (GOLD analysis project Ga0155281, IMG submission 106249) | Candidatus Peribacteria bacterium RIFCSPHIGHO2_02_FULL_51_15
GTGAAAGCCATGAGCGCGAAGCTCAAGGAAGCGCCAAAGACGAAATACCACAGGACAAATGTAAGTATTGCTCCGACAATTACCGCCGGTACGAACCACGCGGATATCCGGTCGGCGAAGCCCTGAATGGGAGCTTTGGACCCCTGGGCTTCCTCCACCACGCGGATTATTTGCGCCAGCATTGTGTCACCGCCGACTTTTTCTACGACGTATTCGAAGCTTCCGACTTTGTTGAGCGTCGCGCCGATCACCGTGTCGCCGACGTTTTTTTCGACCGGGATGCTCTCGCCGGTAAGCATCGATTCATCCACCGACGAGTGTCCCTTCACTATTTTGCCGTCGACCGGAACGGTTTCGCCCGGTCGGACCAGCACCGTATCGCCCTTCACCACCTGATCGACTGGGATATCTTTGGTTTCCCCGTTTCGCACCACGCGCGCGGATTTCGCCTGCAGTTTCATCAATTTCCGTATCGCGTCGGAAACCTGGCCTTTGGCTTTTATTTCGAGCCATTTGCCGAGAATGACGAAAGTGATAAGGAAAGCAGCGGTTTCGAAATATATTTCGGGGATTTTCTGGCCGCCAAGGCCGAGTATCGAACCCGTTTCGGCGTTAAAAACCGCGAAATTTATCAAGCTGTAGAAATACGCGGTGGAAGTGCCTATCGCGATCAGGCTGTCCATATTGAACGTTTTCATTTTCAGGCTGGACCACATCCCCCGGTAGAAACCGGCTCCGATGTAAAACTGGACCGGCGTCGAGAGGATGAATGAAATAATCCCGATATAAGGCGGAACGGTCGCCGCACCCGGGATCCATTTGAAAAAATCCAGAAGCATGAAATACAGCATCGGTGAGCTGAGAATCAGGCTCAGGACAAACTTGTTGCGGTAGTTTTTTATCTCTTTTTCCCGCTTGTTCTTTTCAAACTCACGGTCATTTTCGTCCACTATTTCCGCTCCGTAACCGGCTTTTTTCACCGCCGCAATCAGGTCGGGCACGCCTGCCAGATGATCATCGAAAAGAATCGTCGCTTTCTCAGCCGCGAAATTTACACTCGCCTGCTTTACCCCCGGAACTTTTTTAAGCGACCTTTCGATGAGCGTGGCGCACGAAGAACAATGCATACCGACCAGATAAAGCGAACTGCGTTTGATATCCGGTTTTTCTTCCTGTGACTTGGGTTCCATAACTTAAATAAGTAAATGTTAGAATGTAGTATACCTGTACCTAGGGTATAGGTATATAAAATACCGGTCAAGAGCATTTATCCGGCAATATCAGAAATTGTTTCTTGATTCTTGATTCTTGGCTCTTGTTTCCTTGCTTCATATCCCCGGAGGGTTGTTTATCTTGCCGCCTCCGCCGCAGCCGCAGCCGCCTCCTTTGGCGCCACAGGATTGCCCCCCCGCAGGCAGCGCGCCCTGGACCAAAGGAATGGCAGCTTGCGCCGAGGCTTTTGGATTTTTGACCGTATTGATGACCGAAAAATTAAAACCGGACAAAAGATACAAGCCCGCTGCCAACGCCAAGCCCCAGAAAACGGTTTCGGCACGCTTCATCGACTTAAATATACCCCTACCGGTGGTGGAGGTAAAGGGATAATTGACAATTAGCAATTGTCAATTTCACTTGTTCGCCAGCTTCGAGACCGCCAGTATTTCGGCGATCATTTGCTGTTTTTTTGCCGCGCTGGACGTGCTCATCGCGTTCTTGAAACACGACTGCAGATGATCCTCCATCAGCAGTTTGTGGACTGATTTCAGTAAGCCTATAGCCGCCAGATTCTGCTGCATTATGTCGATGCAATACTCGTCTTTTTCGACCATTTGCAGCAATTTCTTCAGCAAACTGTGCGTTTTTTTCAGCCCGATAAGCTTTTTCTCCTTGTGTAAAGCCATAATCCAAATGGGAAAATTCCAGTTTCAGAATATTGTTATTTACCCGGGTTGGCAAGAATAAGGTGACCAAAAGAAGTGACCGAGGGGACCGAAGGGGTCATAACCAAATGTACGGGAGAAAAGGATTTTACCGATATTTATTGGGAGCGGAGCGGGTCTCCGACCCGCGTAATCTGATGTAAAGTAGGCTGCCATGTTCCAGCGCCATCTCGTTCAAAACGAGGCTCCGATGCTTGTAATACCATTTTGCATTTAAAACATAACTAATCGGTCATTCGTAACGGCATCATCTCGTACCGCGTAGCGTTTACTCAAGCCAAGAACTCCATACCGCCAGCGCGTCTGATTAAGAACGTTTTAAACGCGAAGTGGTATGACTCCGCTGGAAATCGGTTGAAAGTTCCGCTTAATCGCTGCACGCGGGTCGGAGACCCGCTCCCTTGTTAAAGGAAATAATTTTCTCCCGCAGTTTTGGATTTGACTCGACCGAAGGCACCGAGGTGACCGAGGTGAAAACGGAGCATCTCGGCAACCTTGGTCCCTTCGGTAACGTCGGTCCCTTCAATCAGGTCATCTTCACCTCATAATCCGGCCCGAGAGCTGAGACCGCAGTCGCCCATTTATTCACATCGAAACCGTCGGCGGAATCCACCGCTACTTCTTTTTTGCCAAAATCGAATTTAAGTCCGGTTACTTCCGGAAAATCGGCGCTTACGTCGCGGATGAGCGTTTCACATGACTTGCAATGCATGCCGGGGATTTGAACGGTTGTTTGCATAATGGAATGGGGGAATCAATCAGTTAAGAAAAAAACGTGAAAGGAACATCCCGAAAATAAATCCAAAGAGCAGCAGCGAGATTCCGAACCAGAATCTCGGTTGGGGCTCAGGGGCTGAATCGGTTTTCCTGGCGCCTGAACCGGAAGCGGGTTGCCAATTGATGGAAGCCATAAAAAAAGAATTAAGAATTATGAATCAGGAATCAAGTATTTAAATAACATTGAAATATCCCCTATACATCCCCATGGAGCAACTGAAAATCAGGCGTCCCGGTTTGTCTGGGGTGAATTCGATGATATTCGGACCGCTGACCAGGTCGCGATAAATATTCAGCGAAGGTATCACCAGAGACCCGTTGCATCCTCTCGCATTTGTACCGTCCACCACCCATCGGACCGGAATGCCGGATTTAACCGTAATAACGTTCGGAATGTAGCCTTCCGACTCGACTTTCATGGAAACTTCCTGAACGCCGTTTACGACCGGCGGAGCGTCGGCGCCCGCAGGATCCGGTGAACTGCCGGCAGTTTGGGGCACGAATCCCGAAGCAAAACTTCCCAAATCAAAACCGGTCAGGGTCAGAGCGCTGTTCATATTGAAAACGGCGAGAAGCAGAACCAGCGTTCCGGCAAATCGCAGGAAAAGCCTGGAAGCCGTCCCCGAAGCCGAGGAAGATATCGCGCTTATCGAAAGGAGCGACGGCAATGTACCCAGTGCGAAAATGAACATGATCGTCGCGCCGGACCAGAAGCTTCCCGAGGCCAGTGCGGCAACCTGCAACGATTGGGTGAACCCGCAGGGCAGGAAAAAAGTCAGCGCGCCCAACGCAAAAGGCGCCAGCGGATGTTTATGTTCCGCCAGATCATGTATCCAATGAGACAAGGCTTTCGGCGGCTTTATGCCAAACGACCCCTTTGGAATCAGCTTCAAAATGCTCAATGCGATGTAAAGCATCACGAAAGCGACGACCATATTCATATAACCCGTCATCTGCGTATTCAGGGTTATTGTTTGGCCGATAAGTCCGACCACTCCTCCCAGGACAAAATAGGAAATGAGCCGGCCGATATTGAATTGCAAAAGCGGCTTGAACTTCTGCCACTTGGTCATTGACTCGTTTACTTCGTTATATTTGGCAGCCATAGCCAGAAGCAATCCGCCGGTGACAGCCAGACAGCTGGAAGCACCGGCGATTATTCCTATCAGGAAAATGCCCCCGAACGACAAAGCGCCGGTGGTCGCGGGCGCGAGCGAAACAAGATTGAACGCGCTGAGGATTTTATAGATCGCAAAAATAATCAGCAGGGATGCCCCGATTTCAAGCCATTTCCTGCGCGGTTCCTCGTCAAAAACCGTTGCGGGCGCAGCCTGATCTTTGACTTCCTCAATGCTGATGAAACGAAACCCTTCGTTCACGACCAGGCTCTCGATCGCCTGCCGATCTGGCGGTTCATGATAATGCAATTGCAAGACGTGTTCGCCGGTTGATTCCACCGAGGTGCTTCTGATGCCGTGAATTTTTTTAAGCTTGTGCCGGAATGCCATGTCGCTGCCGGACGGTATGCCGCCCACCCTCAGAAGCAATGTCCCCCGCTTCGGTGCAGCCGGCACATTCTGCGCCGGACAGGACTCCGCCGCATCCTCATCCCCGCCTGTTCCCGCCAGGCTGTATCCGGCGCCGCTTATTATTTTTTCGATCTCTTCCACGGAAGGCGGTGACTCGCTGTCGGCCACCAGCCTGGCGATGCCGGTCTTATGGTTTATCGAAACGTGTTTCAATCCTTTCACGGTTCGCAATTTGCGCTCGAGCAGTATCTCGCAGCTGCCGCAATGCATACCGTCGATCCGGATGGATGCATGAAGTTCATTTGAGTTGTTCATTGTGCAAAATAAAACAGGAAATAAAAAACAAACGCAACCTGAATCGCGTCATAATTTTTCAGAATGCTTTTATAATCTCAATACCGGACTTGAAAAACTGCCTGGCGGCGCCAGCCCGTTGAAAACACCAACCAGCGGACTGGACGCAAGCGCCAGAACTACCGGCGAAACCGAAATGGCCGGCAAAGAACCCGTCATCTGGGCTTTGTCATTGACGGATGTGATGCTTTCGGGCGCTGTCTTTTCAGTAAAACAGACACGGGTCGCGCATTCATTTTCAAATGCAATACTTGTTTTCTCGCTGCCCGTATTGCCGCACGCTCCGGCGGGAGAAACATGAGAAGCGGAGGCCTGGCAAACCAGTGGCGCTACGTCTTCCGGCATGGCGTATGACTGGGCATTGCTCATATTGCATAAACCAAAAAACATCGTGTTTAGGCCGAAAACTGTCAGGATAAAACGATGCAAAGCTGAAGCATTATACTCTGTCTTTGAGGTACGGTAAATGGTAAAAGTTGTCAAAGCCGGACTTCAAACTGCTTGAAATACTGTTCGAGCTTATCATCCTGAATCGCCATCCGGGGATCATCGAGAACGAATCTGACGATGCCGTTTTTGTCCAAGATCACATATGAATGTCCGGGCAGGGTTCCGCGGTGCATGGAAGACCTGGTATTTAGCATGCCGAACCGTGTGGATACGGTGCCGTCATCGAACAGTGCATTGACTTTTTTCATGTCATCCAGCTTTTCAGCCGCTAATTCCCAATCGCTTTTTTTGTCCACCACCACCGAAAAAGTCGCGATTTCATCATTATTGAATTTGGGATCGCCCAGCGAAACCATTTGATCCCAGCATGCCGGATAGCAACGCAGGCCTTCATTGAAAAAGAGCATCACGTTTTTGCCTTTCAGGTTTTCGTTCGAATAAACCCGGCCTGCGATATCCGAAAGCGAAAACAAGGGCGCAGGCTTGTCGAGAAGCTCTTCCAGGGAAGCGGGCGGCGTTTCAATATCGGTTTTTACAGAAGGGCCGCCGAACAGATTCACCAGGCCGACTGCGATGACGACCACGATTATGAAAATTATCCCGAAAAGCACCGTACCGACCATGAATGAAGCATTATCCTTCATGTTTTTTGGAAAAGAAAAAATTAATTCCAACGATGATAATCACTGCCGCCAGTATCGCGATGGGAAACCAGATCGGTTCCGGTCCTCCAGAGAGAAAGTTTCGAATGGATCTGATCAACTGCGCCGAAGCGATATTTACCCGAGTCTGGAATTCGGAATGCGACGACAATTTGTTCATGTAAGCAAGCGCAATGGTCATGACTCCCATCAATATGAAAATGACGCCCGAAAGGAATTCGGCGAAAGGTACGCTTATTTTTCTGGATCCGAGCGGGTAAACCACCGGTTTTCGGAACATCTGCCGGAATTTCGTGGTGAAATTCACCTTGTCCAGGAACAGGGACAGAAGGAACAGCGGCGCCACCATTCCGGAGACGTAACTGATTGTGTAAATGCTTCCCCAAAAAATCGAACCGGGCAACGCCGCCAGAGCCAGTACGCCGGCGAGCACCGGTGCGCAGCAAGTGGTCGCGATACCGGAAAGTATTCCCAAAAAATAAACCGATCCGGCGTTATGGCTTTTCAGCGCGGGATGAACCGGCATCGGCAAAGAAAAACGGAGGCCGGTAAGCAGGCTGAAGCCCAGCGTAATGAGAAAAATGCTGCCGACGGCGAGAATGATGTTGTGAAAGCGGTTAAACACCTGTCCCAGCGCGGCTATCCCTGCTCCGAGCGGGAAATATACGGTCAATACTCCAAGGAAAAAAATGAAAGTCATGAGAAAAACTTTTGACTTCGCCCGGAAGATCGATCCGAAATAAGACGGCAGCAATACCGTGATGCAACAAGGGGCGAAGAGAGCCGCCACCCCCGTGATAAATGCCGCAACGATTGATGTAACGATCAGTAATTGCATAAATGTCAGAGAAAAAAACCTATCGCCGCCTGTCTCCGCAGTGTTTCAGGCAAAAACCAAGCGCCAAACCGCCGATCATTCCCCAGACGGCGCTGGCCAGAGTTCCGACCAGCAAAGTCGTGAAATTGTTGCCGACGAAACCTGCGTCGAGCAGGAAAATGCGCAGCGAATTCCTATGAAGCTCCTGCAGCGCCGGATCACTCAACAGCTTCCCCCAGAAAAAACACAAAACAAAAGCCGCTGCTGATAAAAGAGCCAGTACTCTGGCCCAGATCGACGGAGAAATCTCGACTTGCATGGGATAAAGGGGAAGGAAATGAAGAAATCAGTGACATGACTTTTTTTCATGATTTTCTGTTCCATTGTTATCCTTTTTATGTCCGAAGCCCATCATCATGATATGCATCAAAGGACAAAGCAAAAACACAAGAAACGGGACGTACCCCAGCGCCGCTTTCCATTGGAAGATATATGCGGCAACGAAGAACAAGACGACACCTGTGACCAGCGCGACCAGCGCGCGTTTATTCTTGCAACAATCCATAATATTCAGGAATAAAGAAATAAAAGAAAATCAAAAGCCTCTTTCAGGCCTTCTTCAGCGATTCTGGCGCTTTCGTTGACACCCTCTCCCGGAAATCTTTCCAAAACGTTCGTCGGCAAAAGCACGGTCACAACTGTTTTTTTGTCCAGCTCCCTCAGTACGACATTGCACGGCATGACCAAAGCCGCATCGGCGTTCCCGGAAAGCGCCTGATATGCCAGCCGCGGGTTGCACGCACCGAGAATTTTATGGGGCGGATGACTCACGCCGAGTTTTTCTTTCAATTTCGACTGAATATCGATCTCACTGATAATCCCGAATTGCTGATCTGAAAGAGCTTCTTTCACTTTTTTTTCGGCCTCGGCCAGCGGAACCGGCAGCGTAACCGACAGCATGGGTTGGGTTGGCATGATTATGAGGGAAAAAAATAGACCCATACCTAGGGTATAGGTATATCACAATCTGTCAATACCAATTGGATCCACTATCGCCGTCTGGCCCGGGTGCAGGGAATCATTGGCTGCGATGTCGAGCAATTCGTACTCATAATTTAGAGAAAAACCTCATTTGCGGTGACGTAGGGGGGATTCTTGATTCTTTAAAAAAAGAGGCCTTTTCGACCTCTTCTTTTTTAAGTCGCAGCTTATTAGCAGCCGCAACCTTTTCCACCACCAAACATAGGAAATTTGGAAGGAATTAAAGAAGCGGATAAAAGGCTAACGCTTTACCGGAATAAATCAATTTATTTCAAAGGTTTTTTATGTGCTAAGAATCGGAAAAGGAAACCGAAGAACCTAAGGATGTAGAGACGCCCCGGCGGGGCGTCTCAACGAAAAATCTGTTTTTTCTCGGTTTCTTCTATGTCTTCTGCTTCTGCCCCATCGAATCCCGATGATATTTCCCGAATTCCGTGATCTTCCTTAGGAGATCGTTTTTCACCACCGGCCCGTCCGTGCAAATGCGGATCCCGAGCGGATCCACCGCGCAATTGCCGCAAAGCCCGAAACCACATTTCATATAGCGTTCAAGCGACAGTTGAGCCGGTATTTTCCGGTAATGCGACAACTCCGAAACGGCCAAAAGCATGCGCTCCGGGCCGCAGGCGAATACCCGATCAACCGCATCAGCGGTTGACCCCGTGCGAAGTCGAGGGGTCGACACCTCCGCCAGAAACTGTTGCAACAGTGTCACATTGAAACCTTTTAGTCCTGCGGACCCGTCGTCCGTGGAAACATGAACTTTTGTTTTTTGCAATTTTCCAAATTCATTTAAATACAGCAGATGTTTTTTGCTGCGCGCGCCGACGAATACGTCCAGTGCGCAACCGTCTTTCACCGCTTCTTTTGCCACGAAATACATCGGCGCCGCCCCGTAACCTCCGGCGACCAGAGCCAGTCGGTCTCCGGCCGACCATTCATAGAAAGTCCCAAACGGTCCCCTGATCCCGACCAGATCGCCTTTTTTGAATTCCGCCAGCTTCCGGGTCGTATCGCCTACTGCGAAAAAAGTCACCTGCAGTTTTTTCCCGTCATCAAGCGCGACGCTCATCGGCACTTCATCGACACCCGGAACCCACAGCATCACGAACTGCCCCGGCCTGGCGCCAAATGACACATCGAAAGTAATGGTCTTCACCATTTCCGTCTCCTGTTTGACTTTGGAAATCGGATAAGTTTTGGGAAGCCTGTTCTGTATGGGGATTTGTGACGACAAGATTAATAAAAGGTAATTATCAATTCTCAATTATCAATTCTCAATTTCTTGTGCGTTGATCCTACCAACTCCTCAATCTTCTTTACTCCCTCTTTCTCGCACCAGTCCTCCATTTCCTCCGTGACCAACCGGAAAACCTCACCGCCCCGGTAGGCGATGCCTGTTCCGATTCCGATCAGGCTGGCTCCGGCCATCATCATTTCCAATGCGTCTTCGCCGGTCAGCACTCCTCCCGTGCCGATTATCGGGAACTTTCCTTCGGTTGCGCGGTACACGTCGGAAATGCATTTCACGGCCAAAGGTTTGATCGCCGGTCCGGAAAGCCCGCCGACTTTGTTACTGAGAATCGGCATGCGGCTCCGAAGGTCAATCGCCATCCCCGGACCCACCGTGTTGATCACCGTGAAACCGTCGGCCCCGGCCGAAGCGCAGAAATCGGCGATCATCCCGATATTGTCCACGTTCGGCGAAAGCTTGATGAAAACCGGCGTTTTTCCGGAAACCGCTTTCACGGCTTTCGTCACGTCCGCAGCACTTGAAGCATCGCAAGCAAACGGCTTGCCGAACTCATCTTCGACATTCGGACAGCTGATGTTTACTTCCAGGAAATCAGGCTTCAAACGAGCGATTTCCGCAGCGGTCTTTGCGAAATTTGAGACCGTATCAGCTATCACATTGGCTATCAAAGGGACCGGATGGTCTTTCATGTAATCGCCGATTTCTTCGCGCGCTTTTTCGATCCCCGCATCAGGCACACCAACCGCATTGAGCGTCCAGTGCTCGGTCGAGATTATCACAGGATTCGGGTGACCCTTGTGTTCCTTTAGCCACAAAGACTTGGTCGTCACCGCTCCCGCTCCGCTCCTTGCCACTCGCCGCCAGCTGGAGGCCGTGATACCCCAGATACCCGAGGCAAGTACGGTCGGGTTTTTGAATTTCACCCCGAGGATGGTTTGGGAGAGGTTCATTTTGATTAACAGGATAACAGAGCGGAAAGAAAAGTGATATCGCGTGAATCCTAATTATTTCCGCAGCCGGGACATCGTGTCCCGGATCTTGCGGGCAATTCGTATTTTCCCAACTGCCGATAATCTTTTTAGACCTTCATCTTTTTTTTGCCAAACATGCCATTCCTGGAAATATATCCCGTTTGGTTCAAGAAATTTTGAGGCCCAGAACAACAATTGCATTTCAAATCTTTTTTCTCCTATCTCGTCAATCATGTGCCCCAAGGTTGGCGATTCCATCCCACCCCCTGCAAACGTAAGAGCATTATGATGAATAAAATCGAATTTTCTTCCGTTCAACACATCCAATGCATGCGGATTCGTTAAATCCGCCTGATAATTTTCAAAAGTCTCGTCGTCGTTTGGCGCTAAATCAATACCCGTTACTTTTACCCCAAAATCATGGAGGATCCGGCAAGCATGCGGCGCGAAACGATCCGGGCTTTTATTGCTCCCGCAACCGAGATCCAGCCAGCTTCTTTCGACGAGAAATCGCAGATCTTTACCAAAGAAACCGATTAATTTATCAATCGTTTTTTCTTTGTGATGCTCAGTTAAATCAAGAGTGCCGAGTGTTTCTATTTCAAGACTCATATTATGATTTTACGTATGTTTTAGTTTTTGGTCAAATTTTTGTCCAACTTCTAACCGGGACACGATGTCCCGGCTGCGGGAATTTATAATTGTCAATTGCCTGCCCCTCGAAGTCCAGTCCATTTCAAATGACTGGACGAAGTGGGGTTCATTGTCAATTTTGTACCGCCGCCCCCATAAACGCCGCGAACAAGGGATGGGGACGGTGTGGGCGGCTTTTGAATTCCGGGTGGAATTGGCTGCCCAACATGAAGGGATGATTTTTCAATTCGACGATTTCCATCAGTCCCGTTTCCGGCCATTCTCCCGAGAAAATCAGACCTTTGTCCTCCAGCTTTTTCTTTAGTGAATTGTTGAATTCGTAGCGGTGACGATGGCGTTCGGATATTTCCTCTACGCCACCTGTGGTGAGCGTGGTCAAACCATAAGCCTCGAAGGCCTTCGTACCCTTTTTCAATTTGCACTTGTAAGCCCCGAGCCGGAGTGTCCCGCCCTTGGCTCGGCCGGCGTTCTGACCCGGCAGGAAATGAACCACATATTTTGATTTCGGAAGTTTGCCGGCTTCGTCAAATTCTTCACTCGTAAGTTTCGGATCTTTCAGGCTGGCCCGGGCAAACTCGATGGTCAGGAGCTGGGCACCCAGACACAAACCGAGATACGGCACTTTTTTCGTCCGGGCATAATGCGCCGCGGCGATTTTCCCTTCGATGCCCCGCGTTCCAAATCCGCCGGGAACCACCAGACCTTTGCAACTCTGAAGTAATTTCCAAGTTTCGGCATCTTTGGCTTCCAGTTTCTCGGAATCGATCCAGACTATTTCCGCCTTGTGCCCCCGGTGCACTGCCGCTGTCTTTATGGCTTCTATCACGCTCAAATACGCATCTTCCAAATCCGTGTATTTCCCGACTAGCGCGATTTTCACCGGCTTGATCGCCTGCTCGTGCCTTTTCTGTCCCGCTACCCACTCGGACATGTCCGGCCGAAGCTCGCCCAGATCGAGCTTCTTTCCGATGATTTTGGCAATGTTGTATTTCTGGAAATTGAGCGGAACATCGTAAATGGAATTCACTGTCAGCGCCGGTATCACCGCCTCAGGTACTACATCGCAAAACCGGCTGATCTTCTGGAGCAGCTCTTTCTCAATGCGGTAATCCGCGCGAGCCAGTATCACATCGGGTTGCAACCCGTGGCGGCGGAGCTCGCCGACCGAGTGCTGGGTCGGTTTTGTTTTCAATTCTTTCGATCCCTTTAGATAAGGAAGCAGTGTGAGATGCACATGGAAGATTTTTGTCGGACCCAGCTCGGACTTTAGCTGCCTCACAGCTTCCAGATACGGCTGCCCCTCTATGTCACCCACCGTACCGCCGATTTCGATCATCATGATCTCCGCCTGGTTTTCCGCTGCGGCTTCGCGAATTCGCAGCTTGATGGCATTGGTTATGTGCGGAACGATCTGAATCGTCCCGCCCAAAAAATCCCCCCGGCGTTCTTTCATCAATACATCCTGATAAATCTGGCCGGTGGTCACGGTCGAGTGTTTGCTCATCGGCTCGTCGATGAACCGCTCATAGTGTCCCAGGTCCAGATCCGTCTCCGCTCCGTCGTCGGTGACGAATACTTCGCCGTGCTGGAACGGGCTCATGGTTCCGGGATCGACGTTCAGATAAGGATCCAGTTTCTGAACGAATACCTTGAAGCCGCAGGCTTTCATTATCGCGCCGATGGATGATATCGCGATCCCCTTCCCGAGTGATGAGCACACGCCGCCGGTCACGATGATGTATCTCGTTTCTATCGGCTCGGTTTTTTTTGCACTGGGTGAAATCATAAAAAAAATGGGCAATCCCGGGTAAACAGGGGGAAGCGCCCGCCGAGTATTTTACTCGCAGTTTAGTGAGGCGCAAGCTTTGAAAACATGCAAAGACAAGAAAATGATTGTTAATAATGTAAAAATCATTAAACTTCGTCCGATCTTTTCTATCTATTGGAACGGAGAAGATCGCAAGAGGGCGGCCTCTCCCTTCACTTCCGGCAATTATTGCCATTCTATGGAGTTATCAGGTGAAGGGAGAGTGTCCGCTCTCTTTTTTTAAAGCTGAAGCAAACACACGCCTTCGCTTACGAACAATTTAGCAATTTAACAATTTTGCAATATTATCAGAGCAACAATAAACAGCGCTAAACCAGGGCTTATTAAATTATTTCACCATCGACTTGACCTTCTTCACTGCGGATTTTCCGGCCTTCTTGGCGCTGTTCGAAACATTTTTCGCCTGCATTCCAACGAACTTGGTCAGCTCTTTCTTCGCGCTGTCGTAGTATTTTCTGGCGTATTTCTTGCCTTCATTGATCTTTTCCTCGAAGTGATGGTCCTTGGCGATTTTTTGGACTTCCCTGGCAACAGTCTGGCCGTCGACCGCCAGATGCTTACCCAGAACCTTTGCAGCAGCCGCCGCATCCTTTGTATTCATCAGCTCTTTTCGTAGTTTTCCGTTTGAGAATATGTAACCGGCCATCGCGCCGCCGAGAGTGCCGAGAAGGAATGATAGTTTTTTCATATTTATGATTGGAAAAGTGTTTCAGATCTTAACATTAATAAAATATGTTTGTCACGCATCGCCGATTCCCGATATCTCGTCCAATGCCGAATGAAGGGAACTTTTTTTCGCCCGGCCTTCGCGTTTGAAATTCGCGAACCGGTGCGCTTCATCCCGTACCCGTTGCAAAAGGAACCGCGCCGCTGAATCCTGCGGCACTTTCAGAGGACCATAAGAATATTCAGCGCTCGTTACTTTCCTCCCCTCCCCCCTCGGGGGAGGGGCCGGGGGTGAGGGCGGAACGAAAATCTCCTCCTCGCGTTTTGCCAGTCCGATGGCCGGGATATCGAGCTTGAATTCTTTCAGCACCGCGGTCGCGGCGTTTAGCTGGCCTTTCCCCCCGTCGATCAATATCAGATCCGGTTTCTCCGAAAAAGAATCATCTGTCTTCTGCTGCGCGACAATATAAACCAGGATCATCCCGGCAGGTCTTCCCGGATGAGCCTTTGCCCAGATATCAAGCTTTTTTTGAAGCACTGGCAACGGTGTCCGGACAGGCTGGAATCCAAGCTCCATGTAATATTCAAGCAGCGCTTCATCGGAAATATGCACATAAATCTTTCCTTTGGTGAATCTTCGCAGCAACGTTCTTATCAGAGTGTGACCGAGCTTTCCTCCCCGCCAGTCTTTTTTAATCCAAAGCGAACGGATTGTCTGTACCTTGCCGGGATACTGAAAGAGGCGACAAAAACCCACTATTTCTTTGTCGTGTCTGGCCACAATATAATTCCGATAGTCGATGACATCCGTTCCGATTTCATCGGAATGCGCCTTACTTGTTTTTTCAATCACTTTTTGTTCCGCTTTGCGAGCCTTCCCAAATTCGATCCCTCTTTCTTCCCAACTTTTTTTCGAGTCTCCAAAATCTTCGGTCAAATACTTAAGTCTCCGCCTCAGCACCTCGGCCAGAGACCGGTAATCGTCGACCTTCCCCTCGACCGAGCGGATGTTGAAGCTCCGGTAATGTTCGCGCTTCGGTTTTCCGTTCAAAAAGACTACCATGGAGCCAACAGTGTGGATGCCGGAAAGATGCGATATGTCGTATCCCTCGATCCGCTTCGGCAGGTCAGGGAGCTTCAGCAGGTTCTGAAGCTCTTTTAGCGCTTCTTCCGTCCGCCTGGTTTCCGCCTCCCATTTAGCCTCCGACTGCATGGCTTTCGATTCCGCGTTCTTCTCGGCCAGGAGCAGAAGCTTTGATTTTTTCCCTCGTTCGGGCACGTGCAGCTTCACCCGTTTTCCCCGGATATCGCTTAGCCATTTTTCCACTGCGCCACGGTCTGCTGGCACTTCCCCCACTACGACAGTTTCAGGCAGGTCATCGGTAGAACTGTAATAAAGAGGAATAAATTGCCCGAGGATTTCGCTCAAATTTTCGGCAACGCCTTGAAGCGCGAAGCTCTCTTCGGCGATCAGTCGGCCCTCCCGCTCGCGAAGCAAGACAACGAAAGAGCGACCGGACAGAAGCGAGACGCCGATCGTATCCGTATTCGCTCCGGAAGTATCGGAAATAAGTTGCCGCTCCTGGGTCCTCTTCAATCGCTCCAATTGATCCCGAAATTTGGCCGCCCGTTCAAACTTCTTTTCGCGCGCGGCATCCTGCATCCGCGCAGAAAGGATCTGCTCGGCCTGCTGGTATTTGCCCTGAAAAAAAGCGACCACTCCATCGATGGCCTGGAGCCGGTATTGTTCGGGCGTCACGATGCCGATACACGGCGCTAAGCACTGCTTGATGTGGTAATCGACGCAGGGCGTCGGCCGGTCGCGGTCGCGGCATACTACTTCGAGCGGCAAGGATGACACGCTTGATGCCTTTGAAAAGCTTTGAGCTTTGAGCTTTGAGCTTTGAGAATCACCTTTCATAGCTCTCCGCTCATCGCTCATAGCTAATTCTATGCCCATCCTGCAATTCCGGAATGGAAACAATGAACGGAGAAACGCCAGAGTCTCCTTTAGCTCATAGGCGCTGGTTTTCGGACCGAAATAAAGAGCTGAACTTGCCCCGCGAGGTCTGCCTGAAGCGGACGAAGCGGGGTCATCTTCCAGCCTTCGTACAATATCTATCCGCGGGAAAGTGTCATTCATTGTGATTTTCAGATACACGTAATTTTTGTCGTCCTTCATCAGTATGTTGAATTTCGGTTTAAGTTCTTTTATCAGGTTCGTTTCCAGCATCAGCGCCTCCAGCTCATTATTCACGATGGTTACGTCGAAGTCGTGTATCTGCCGGACCATTATCCCGGTCCAGGCGGAGTGTTTTTTCGCCGCCTGCACGTAGTGCTTCATCCGCTTCTTCAGATTCTTGGCTTTCCCCACATAAAGGACATGCCCGTCCTTGTCGAGCCAGCGGTAAACGCCGGGTGAATCCGGGGCCTTCGCCACACGTTTCCTGAGCCGGTCAAGGTTTGAAGTTTCCACGGTACAATGTTTACCTCATTCTCCATGTCGGGGTAACAAATTGACAATTGAAAATTGACAATTGACAATTGCCCGGACGTGACCTGATTTTAAAATTTTTTTCAATTCTCAATTCTCAATTGTCAATTTCTGCCTCCGCCATCGTGCTGAATTATCGCTCGCCGCGCGACACCGTCCGGTGCATCCGTTCATTGAAGAAACAAACCGTCATCCGCGAGATGGAAATACTCCTGGTCGACAACAAGTCGGATGATGAATCCATCGGTTTTTTTCGGGCACAATTTGATAATGACCCGCAAGTCCGCATCATCGAGAATCGCCAAAATTTCGGCTTCGCTCTGGGAAACAATCTGGCTGCCATCAATGTAAAAGGAGAATTTTTATTGATCATGAATCCAGACAACATCCTGCCACCCGATGCGCTGGAAAAAATGGTGAAAGTTCTGAAATCCCGTCCCGATATCGGCATCGTCGGTCCGGGACTGATCTATCCCGACGGCACACTCAGGCCGTCCGCGCGCCGTTTTCCATCCATGATGGATCTGATAAATAAACGGCTTTTCCCGGCCAAATGGCAAAAAAATTACGTCTATGAAATGAACAAATTCGCCAAAGAAGAAGTGGTCACAGTCGATTGGCTGGTGGGAGCCTGCCTGATGCTCCGGACGAGACTTTTCCGCGATCTCGGAGGATTTGATGAACGGTATTTTTTGTTTTTCGAGGACATCGATCTCTGCCGCCGGATAAAAAACCTGGGGCTTGAAGTCGCGTATCTGCCGCAAATAAAAGTATCCGATCGAAAAGCCCGGCTCAGCGGTTCAAATTTGCTCTCGTTAATCACAAAAAAAACCACGAGGATTCATCTGACGAGCGCGGTGAAGTATTTTTGGAAGTGGCGGACTGGCAATTAGCAATTGGCTATTGGCTTCTTGCTAATTGCTAACTGCCAATTGGCTGGCAGCCCGACCTTGACCACGCCGGCCTTTGTTACTAAAGTACCCCAGCTATGAAGGAAAAGCTTTCACTCAACGTGAGCGCCAGAACCGGTGCGGAGAATGTGAAAAAAATCCGCCGCCTAGGGGAGGTCCCTGGGATCATTTACGGCAACAAGCTGAAAAACAAGACGATCAAATGCCCGGCGAAGGCTTTGCACAACACCTATGTAAAAGCCGGAGAGAACCAGTTGGTTACCATCGAAATAGAAGATGAAAAAATCCCCTGCCTGATCCATGCCGTCAGCTTTGAACCTGTGACCGGTTCGTATGATCATGTTGATTTTTACGCGGTCGATATGACCAAGAAAGTGACGACTCACGTCCCGGTCCTGGTCGTTGGCGAATCGCCGGCGGTGAAGACCCTCGGCGGAGTACTAGTTACGGTATTGGACGAGCTGGAAGTGAGCTGTCTACCGACTGAAATACCGGAAAGTTTCACGGTGAATATCTCCACTCTCGAAAATTTCCATGACGCCATCACCGTCGCCCAAATAAAAGTCTCCGACGGCGTGACGATAAAAAACTCATTTGAAAAAGTTATCGTCACAGTGCAGGAACCGCGCAAGGAAGAAGTAGTCGCGGCTCCCGTGCCGGCCGAAGGCGCCGTCCCGGCCGAAGGCGAAGCTGCCGCTACAGGCGCGGAAGGCGCTGCTGCCGCACCAGCCGCCGCCGGTACTCCGGCCAAGACAGAAGAAAAAGCCCCGGGAAAAGAAAAAAAGAAATAAACCTTGCCGGATATTCAGCGATTAGTGGTGTTTAAAACGCGAAGTGGTATCAATTATCAATTCTTAATTTTTTATAATCTACTCATTCCCCTTCAATTTCCTTCGTATCGCCCTCATCTTCGTCCTTCCCGTGTGCATTTCCTTGTACCACTTTATCTGTTCCTCCAGCTTTCCGACGCAGCTGTCCAGAGCGTCCAGCACGTCCGGCTTGCGCGATTCGGCCCGCAGGACTTTTTTCGGAAGAGACACAGTGACGACAACCTTAATCTGGTCAAACGCTTTCTTCGTATCCCGCCTGAAAGCTTCGACTTTTATGGATGAACTTTCGTCCTTCAGAAAACGGCAGTACGTGGCCAAACGTCCGACTTTCCTGGCGAGGAGAATCAGTTCCTCGTCGTTGTACGCAACACCCTTCTCGAAGTGCTCGACATGCATGTGATTGATGAAAAATTACATAAATACTAGCACAATCAATCAATTTTCATCGGGATAATCGGCATTTTGAAATGCCAAATTTAAAAATTGATTTTGCTTTAATAAAACTCCCAATTCGCATGATTTTATGACTGAAATCACGAATCGGCTGAAGCCATAGATATTTTCCAGAGGATTGGTATTTCTTGGAAGTTCCAGACGAAGTTTGTCGGTTCTTTGCTCGAACTGACACGCATGATCGCAGAAGTCTTACTGGCGCCAATCTCCATTATCGATGTGCTGAACCTTAGTTCCAGAACCATCAGAAGAGCCCTCGAAAGAGCTGGGCCGCCTCAATTGGCTCTACTTTAACGGGACACTAGTGAATGATTCAACACCTTCGCATCATCCATATCATGAAGTTTAAATATGTTGTACGAGAGTCTCCTGGATTTGCCCAAAGGAAGAGAATTCGCCATCTACTAGAAACTTCTCAGTAGTGCCGTCGGGATTGTAGCATCTGCGCAGTGTAGCCCAGAATCCCGTATTTTCGTTCGGCAGCTGTCGACAATGAACTGTTAAGATATCGTTACTGCCGTCAGCATTTTTGCGTGATGCATTTATCATGAGTGGTTCATTATCATCACTTCGAAAGGGCTCAAAATAGCTCTCATCTACTTGATACCCATTGCGTGTTAGCTCAGCCAAGAAAGATGCCTTTCCTCCCTTTTCGAATAAATCATGTATCCTCGTAATAAATTCGGCACTGGGTTTTAGAGCATTGTCCAAACCTAAACTTCCATCCGGATTCTTCACTAACGGCACTTTTTGTTTCGCATCCCCTTCTGTAAGTGCTAATGCAATCATATTATCAATATATATAATATAGTTGAATTTGTCAAGTTGTGGGCTTGACTGAAATCACGAATTGGCTGATCAGTGTTTCTTTCCTCGAGTCACCGCGGCTTGGAAAGCCGCTGCTAAAGTGTTTTGTTTCTAATTAACAAAATCTTCTTTCACATCACAGCGGCCGACCCCGGCCGCGGTGATGTGATAATTCTTACATCTTTGGAAAAAAATCTACAAATTCGTGATTTCATTCTTGTAATGGTAACTGCTCACTGACCTTGTAGGAGGTGTCGCTAAACTTGTCGCCTCATCCCCGGCCCCTCTCCCGCTGCGGCTAGGGAGAGGGGAGCTTCGCTTCACCTCCGAATGAAGTGTGATACGGATTCCTCTCTCCCCCATCGGGAGAGAGGTGGCGTCGCAGCGCCGGAGTGAGGGCAAATGGCCGCAAGGTCAGTGAGCAGTTACGCGTGAATCCCTTCCTCAAATACAAAATTTAATGTATAATACTTAGAAAAACAAAAATCCTATGGATGCAGTTTCCCTAACTCAAAAAATTCAGGCCAGCCGGCTTCTGACCGATGTCGAAAAAAATTATTGGTCCGGTAACCTCCCGCATATGAATGAAGGGCAGATCGCGAAGCTGGTTTCGATACTCGCCGAAGCGGAAAACCTCTCGTGGAACGAAGGAATGCAGGACTACCTGGCCATCGCAAACAAAAATCAGGCGGCTCCCGTCTGACATATTTCCCCAAACTTTTATGCAAGGCTCAGCATCCGGAGGTCCGTCGGAAAACCGGGACGCGCAGAAACCGGCACCGAAGACCGGCGAGCAGCTGGATAATTCCCGCACCGAAGTAACTACGGACTTGTTACTTGAACAAGTTCGTAACCAAAAATTTGAAGAAGCTTTGTATACTCTTACAAACTTGGTGATCGGCCCAAAAGCCAAGGAAACTTTTAACAGCGTCTTACAAAAGCTGGGGAACAAAATTACCAGACCAGACGCGGAAAAGATGGCGGCATTAGCCTCTCAAAAAGAAGAAAGGGATCCGACTGTAAGACGTATTCTGGCCAGCCTGGCAAATCTTTCAACGGAAGTCGGTGGGGCTGTCGTGGATCAAATCAATCCTTTTACGCGAAACATTACTACTTTTGTAAATGTATTTTCTGAACGCATCAAACCCTATGCGGAACAAGTAGCAGGCAAATTTGGTTTTGCCGGAGGTGCCGAGGGCGCGCTCCAGTTCATCAAAGATTTCATTTTCAGCCGGATTGCAGACGTCCTAGAAAAAACTGCGATGTCTTTCAAAAATATTCCGAAAGCAAATTCAATTTTTGAAACAGCGTTCCAGCTGCGTAGATTATCAATGCCGGAAAAGACTGATGAAGATAAAATATTAAAGAAAAAATACTCGGATGCTTGTGTAGCTTGGCTTAAGAGTACGAAAACGACACCACCTCCGACACCGGATTCAGTAAGCGCTCAAATTGCTCAAGCCCAGAACAAACCGGCAGAGACGAAACCCGCCGAAGCTGTTGCAGAAAAAGTGGAAGGCTCCAAAGCCGTCGAACTTGTTGACGGGAAAAAAGTGACTTTCACGAATGTAAACCGCGAAACAAAAGTCGAAGTGGGAGGTTTGACCCGCAAGGTGAAAATAGCAGGTGAATCTGTACCTGAAGCAGCTGTTATCAAGCCCGCCGGCGTCGAAAAGGGAATCGTGGAATTCCGAATGCCGAATAAAAATGTAAAGGTCGATTTGATCGCTCTTCATCAGGCGGTTAAAGAGGACAAAAAACAATTGGATGCCGTCGACGGAACCACAAAAATAAATCTCGAACCCGTATAAATGGGAATCACTCCCGAAACACCGGCTCCGCGCCCGAACCTCGCAAATCAGGCTCCTGAGCCTGAGCTCCAGGCCTGGTCCGACCTGATCAAAAACAAGGATTATGAGAGTCTGAAAGCGGTAATCCAGGGCTCGACATTGGAAAAGCTGGAGACACTCGCCGGGCTGGTGCTGGAAAGTGACCGGGCAAATCCGGACGAGATGATCGTCTCATCCTTCAGGGAAAAAATCGATGAACTTAAAAGAAACAAAACCATCGATGAAAATCTGGAGCTGTTGAAAGGAAAACTGCATGTGGTCTCCCTGCTCGGTATCACCGGACGGAGAAATACCAAAGAAAGCGGAATTTTGGAAAATTGGATCGCCAGTCCGCTTCGTAATATTTCCTGGTTCAAGGATTTGAAAGGAACCGACATCGAACGAACTTTGTATTCCCTGGCCGCGAACTATATTCCCTCATTTTTCGGCATGAATTTCATACCGAAATACGCCGAGCGAAAAATCGCCGAAATAGACATCCGTGAAACGATAGGCCGTGTGCAATTGCTTTCCGGCGAAACAATCGTCTTCAACGGAATCTCCAAAGAAGATTTCGATCAGTGGAATTCATTTGCCGCTCAGAACAAGGACAAAACCATCGCATCGCTCACGGAATATTTCATAAACAGCGTACGCCGTGAGCATCGCCTTTTGGGTAAGCCGACCGGCCTCGTAATCGAGGTGACTTTATCGAACATACTGAACCCCGAAGGCCGGAAAAAGGCGGAGGAAGGCCTGGCTGAAACGGAAAAAAAGCGCAGATACGCCGAGCAGTGGAAGCCGGCGGAAATAGGCGCGATGAATTTCGGCGAACCGGTGTCGGCCGCAAAGAACGGCGAAAAATGGGAAATTACGGTTCCGGAAAAACAGCTGAGTGACAAAGGCGGACCCCGGGACGAGGCCGCAAAAACACTGAAAGAAGCGATCATAATCCTGAAATCGGCCAGGGAAATAAAAATCGTTTCGGATGAAAACAAGCTGATATTCAATTTTAAGAAAAAAAGCGCATCCATCCCGGCCGGAACGGAACTGGACGAAAGTTTTAACGAGATTTTCAGTGCCGTCCACAACGGTAAAATCAGGACTCTGATCCTGGATGATAATATGCGTGCCAGGCCGTTTACCGCCCAATGGCTGGGTGACGGAAAATTCGCAATGAGCGTAAGCCCGGTATGGAAAGCGGCAATAAACTCCCTGAGCAATCTGGATCTGGAATCAGCGGAAATCGGAAACAAATTTATTTTTACCGGAAACGCCTGGCAGGCCCAGAAAGAACCAATGCCAACCCGTCCTAACCCATCCTATGCAAGCCAGCCCTGAAGTAGCACCGAGCTCTCCGAATGAAACTCCTTACCTGCCCCGGGAAAATGTAACGGAGCGAACAAAAACTCTTTTGGATCAGGCCAGAAATGAGCTCCAGGTTGAAGCCGATAAACCGGTCCCCGGTTATGCCAGTTACGCTCTTGAGAGGCTCGGGAAAGCCAATCCTGACAAACCGGATGAAATAATCGCCGCGGTGAAAGAGATCGAATCAGGTAAGGGCGTGGCTGAGTTGACGCAGTCGGTACAGGAGAAACTGGCGGCTCTCCGGCACGATCTGGAAGGACATATCGGGCACTACACGTCCGTCGCGGAAACCGGCGTCGGCAAGGGGCTAGGCTGGCTTAAAGAAAATACAATCGACCGCCTGCCGGCCTGGGCCAGTGGCCCGCTGATGCTGGGTGGAGCCGGGCTTGTAATATTCAAGGGACTCAAAGGAATAAAAACCGGCATTACAGAAGGTTGGAAGTGGCTGGTCAAAGGACTTAAACGACTGGCAAAGATCGTTTTGGTTGCCGGTATCGGCGCCGGTATAACCTATGGCGTTGTGAAAAGTCAGGAGAAGAAAGAATAAATTGCTAAATGGTTAAATTGCTAAATTGTCAGCATGCAAAAACCGGGAGCGGCCTTTCTGGCCGCGCAGGCAGAAAGCCTGCTCCCAGATTTAAACAATTTAACAATTTAGCAATTTAACAATTTTCAAGCGTTAAAGCGTTAGCAGCCTGAATCCAGAAAGCTACAATGGCAGGGTGTTGTTGTCCTATTCGCAGCTTCAGACATATCGTCGCTGCCCGAAGCAGTATGAATACGCTTTCGTGAAAAAAAATCCGCGTCAGATCTCACCCGGCGAAAGCTTCGGTAGTAGCATCCACAATACTTTAAAAAAATTCGGTGAACTGGAGCTTACTGAAAAGAAAAAAAATCCGCCGTCCCGGGAACAGCTCTCGTTGCTTTCGGAGAACCAGACATTTTCCCCTGAACAAGCCATAAACCTGACCACCCTGATCACTCTCTGGCGGGAATGTTTTATCGCCGCGGGCTACGTATCGAGAGCAGAAACAGATGCTAGGCTGATGCAGGGCGAAGCCATGCTTCGTTTGTTTTTCGACTGGTGGTCGGAGGAGGAACGGACAGTCATCGGCATCGAAACCGGTTTCAAACTGAGTATCCCCGGGGTAGCCGGAGAGCTCACTCTTTCCGGCCGCATCGACCGGACCGAGCGGACGAAAACCGGCATACGGATAATCGATTACAAGACTACACCGCCCGTCACCCAGCCTCAGGCGGACGCCGATCTGCAGCTGTCGCTGTATGCCATGGCCGCGCAGGAAAAATGGGGTGAGGCTCCGACGGAACTGATACTACTTTTTATAAACGAAGAAGGCGTCACCGAGCGCAAAACACAGCGAAACACCGGTCAGAGAAAAGACGCACTGGCCGCCATCAGGAATATCCATGAACACATTTCGAGCCGAGACTTCCGCCCGGTCCCAAGCGTAAACACCTGCCGCGGCTGCCCGTATAAATTTATCTGTGGGGCGAGGGCGGTTTAGGGTTTGGGTTAGGGTTTGGGTTGGTAACCCTTAACCCCAGCCCTAACCCTTCGGGAGATGTTTCCTCGCACTGTAATTTTCCTGATCTCTCAAGCTGTTCGCCGCGTCTTTGAGCTCCGGCTTGAACCGGATAAGCAGCTTCAGCGCAGGTTCTTTAATAAAAATCCCTTCCACCGCTGCGATTATTTTCCGCGTCGCGGATGGAATATGTTCCCGGAGTATCGACAGAAATTTCGGCGGCGCCGAGATATAAACTTCTTTGATCCCCTGCTCCGAAATAATTTTCGTAAGCCTCTTTGAAACCATGTTCGCGAAATTCCGCAGCCGGTTTTTCTCCGCCGGATTCAGATCTCCCACTCCGCTGACCATTCCGCCTTTTCCCATCGCTGCCGGCGCCTGTAGCCGCCCCTGACTGTCCGAAAACTTTTCTTCCTTGCTCTCCACTGTCTCCTTTTCCATTATCAATCTCCCGCCGGCATTCATAAACCGGCACTTGTGCGAGTCGCAGACAACAAGCAAAGTCGGGTTCTCAATATCCGGCATCGCATCCGGCAGGCGAACAGGTTTTGGCATAATCTTGGATACGGGAAAAGCGTGGGATAACCTTAAGCATTTTGATTAAAATAGACAATTGACAATTGACCCCGCCCGTCCGGTCCGAATAAATTTGACTGGACTTCGGAGGACAAGCAATTGACAATTGATATAAGGAATAACCCAACAATTGTTCATTGTTAATCCGCGCATAGCGCGCCCGTGGCCTCATCGTCTAGTGGTTAGGACACAAGGTTCTCATCCTTGAAACCGGGGTTCGATTCCCCGTGGGGCTGCCACTCGATTCGCCTCGTTCACTTCGTTCACGAGGCTCACTCTCAGCTTCGGAGGACAGGCGTGATGGCTGCAGCGGCTGAAATTTGTGGGGCACCAGCCGCCGCAGCTCCGCTCGCCGGCCATAGCCCTGGCGACGGCTGGACGAAGACTGGCCGTTTCGGAAAACCGCCAAAGAACCCGGAAAACGATCGGCTCGAACGTCCTTCAATCTGCTAAACGCAAACTTTTTCTGTGAGCTCATGTCGAGACTTTAACACGAAGGATAGAGTGTACAAATGTACACCACAATAATTACTCTTTCTGCGCATCATCAATTCTTTGGAGAAGGGATATATATGCATTATTCTTCGCAAGTCTTAAACCCCATTCGATATGTACGACAATACAGTCGCACAGAAAATTGCCCAGCAATACCGGCAGAAACCGCTCACGGATTTTGCAAATTTCAACCCACGCACTGACCCACATGTACTTAATCTAGTAACTATTCCCGAAGCATCAAAGTGGGCATCAGAACTTCTCAAAAAAGCAGTTTTTCCTACAAATATTTCTTATCTTGTCCAATATGGAAAAGTAAAAAAACATGGAGAAAACGGCTCAACCATGGTTGATTTGAATGATTTAAAAAAATACTACGATTCATATAATGGCAAGCGCGAAGTAAGTTGGAAAAAAAATCTAGGCAATGATTTAAACTGGACACTTTCTTTTGACAATTTACGCGAAAAAGACACCACGAAGCATATCCATCGACTCCACCCATACAAAGGCAAATATATTCCACAACTTGTTGAATATTTTATAGATAGTTCAAAAAATGTTAAAATAAAGCTATGCGTAATGTAGCAACAAAAATACTGCTTGGCGATTCGCGTGAGGTGCTTAAAAAAATTGACGACAATTTGATTGATTTGATTGTTACTTCACCACCTTATGCAGACAGAAGAAAAAATACCTATGGTGGTATTGGCACTGAAGAATATGTTGAGTGGTTTTTACCCATCAGCGAGCAACTATTACGCGTGTTAAAACCAACTGGCACCTTTATTCTAAACATTAAAGAAAAAG
>Ga0155281_103_pt3 | contig 24499 bp, 15 predicted proteins | sample RifCSPhighO2_02_FD_106249 | JGI IMG/M metagenome (GOLD analysis project Ga0155281, IMG submission 106249) | Candidatus Peribacteria bacterium RIFCSPHIGHO2_02_FULL_51_15
ATCGTATTCGATGGCCGCGACCCGGCCGGCTATTCCGTTTTTTTGGGTCTGCTTGAAATCGACGAACCGGAGCAGGCGCTTGTGTCCGCCGCCGCGGTGCCGGACGGTCACCCGCCCCAGATTGTTCCGGCCGGAAATGCGCTTCTTACCTGCGGCAAGCCGTTTTTCCGGGCGCTTTTTGGCCAGCCCCGAGAAATCGGCGATCGACATCTGTCGCCTGGCGTTGCTCGTTGGTTTCTGCTGAATTACAGGCATATGAGAAGCTGTGAGCTGTGAGCTGTGTGCTGTGAGCTTATCATCGTAGGTAGCTCAAAGCTCATAGCTTCGCCGGAGAAAGAAAAATAAGGATTAATCATTGGGGAATTTAAAAGCGGGATCAGGAGGTTTGGAATTTGGTCAGATCAAGCGCTTTGCTCTTTTTGGTCAATCTGATGATCATCCGCTTGCTGCGGTGGCGCTTCTCGATCTGTTCGCCTTTCGGTCCGGATCTGACCTTTGGCCGTGTCCGGAGCACCCGGACGGAAGCCGCTTCGACGTCAAAATATTTCCGGAGCGCGTTTTTTACGTCGATCTTCGTCGCATGAGGGCCGACCCTGATCGTATATACTCCCAGCGCCTTGTTTCGTTCCGATTTCTCGGTAACGACCGGGCCGATGATGACGGAGGAAAGGTGCATGATTATTTGGCGGGCTTTTTCTTGGCAATGGATTTCTTCTTGGAGGAAACCGAAGAAACCGACGATTTTTCGCTTTTCTGTTTTCGAGGTTTTTTTGCAGAAGCTGTCTTTAGCGTGTTTAACTTTTTTTCCTCGGACTCTTCGGTTTCCTCGGATTCCTCGGTTTCTTTCTTCAGCTCAGCTTCTCCCGCCTCCGGCTTCCTCGCGAAGATTTCTTCCGCCCTCTGCACCGCATCAACGAGGAAAATCAGCTTGCTTGAGCCAAGCACATCCTCCGGGTTCAGATAATTCACCAGTAGCGTTTTGACGCCGGGAATATTCCGGGCCGACAGCTCGATGGCACGGTGACGGTCGGCGATTATCACGGTGATCCTGCGGCCGAGTTCCACCGGCAATTTTTTCAAAAGCGCGATGAACGCCTTTGTTTTAACCTCATCCGGATAATTCTCAAGTCCCAGAATCGAGCCTTCCTTCGCCCGCAGGGACAGGCAGGAAAACAGCGCCGCGCGACGCATCTTTTTCGGCATCTCTTTTATGAAATTCGCCTCGTTTCTGGGGCCGAAAGCCTTGCCTCCGCCGCGCAGTATCGGACTTCGGATCGGGCCTCGGCGCGCCCGGCCGGTGCCTTTCTGCTGAAAAAGTTTCTTGGTCGATCCGGCGATCTCGCCTCTGTGTTTGGCGTGCGCGATGGGTTTCCTGCGGTTGCTTTGCTGGCGGACAAGCGCCAGATGCATCAGGCCGGAGCGGAGCGGCGCTTCAAAAATAGCCGGCGGAAGATCCAGTTGCCCGGCTTTGACGCCCGTTGATGTGAAAACGTCGATCTTCATTTGGCGGATGGAAGTTTCTCGACCGTGATATAAACCAAAGCTCCGTTCGACCCCGGAATCGGTCCTTTTATGGCCAGCACTTTCTTCACTTCGTCGCAGACTATCACCGGCCGGTGCTTGAGCGTCACGGTTTCATTGCCCATCCTTCCCGGCATTCGCTTGCCGGCCTGGATGCGCCCCGGCCAGGTACGCATACCGACCGAACCCGGCTCGCGCTTGAAGTGCGACCCATGAGAGGCCGGGCCTCCGGCGAAGTGGTATCTCTTCACGACTCCCTGAAAGCCTTTCCCTTTGCCGACGCCGGTTATCGAGACCAGGGTCTCGGCCGGAACCTCGGAAACCGGGATGGTGGCGCCGATAGCGAAACCTTCCAGCGACTCGACTTTGAATTCTTTTTGATTCGCGTGTTTCTTTATCTCGTTGCCTTTTCTGGTCTTCACTGTTTTCGGTCCGATCCCCAGGACGACAGCCTGGTAGCCGTCCTTCTCGGAAGTTCTAAAACGGACCACGGAGTTGTCCTCGACTTTCAGATACGTCACCGGTACGGCTTCTCCACTCGGGAGAAACACGCGTGACATGCCGATTTTGCGGGCGATAAGGCCTGGAGCCATAAAAAAAACTTGGAGGTTCCATCTCATCCGCTTTTCCCTTCAAAATCAGTGCGGGATGCTTCCCGCTAAGCGCGGGGCCTCCAGCGGAGGCGGATCGGAACGTAAGTGAGGTTATTCCCACAGCTGGGAATAAGCCGCAAATTTCAAAAACGCTGGTACTTTATGGTTTACCGAACCCCGAGGTCAAGTGTTTTGCAAAAATTGTTGATCTGTTACCCGACAGATGATATTCTCTTTTCTGTAATCACGATGAAAAGCCCCTCGTAAGAGTAAGTGCTTACGAGGTTCTTTTCTTTTTATGAGGCAGTCTTTTGTATTCCAGTTTCGTCCTCAAATTATTCATAAATGCCAGATGTTTTTCGGCCGCTTTGTTGAGCAAAATCGAATATCTCCGCATGTCAGGGACAAGGACGCACTTAAGTTTTCCTTGTTCGCGAAGATATTTGACCAGGCAATGGAAATCCCCGTCTCCGCTCACTATGATTGCCTGCTTATATTTCTCGAAATCAATCATTGCCTGGAGAACGAGCTCGGCATCGCAGTTTCCCTTTATCACCCCTTCTGAATTTTTCAGTGTCGGCCTGAAAACAACAACGAAACCGAAGGATTGCAGGGACGTGTAGAGAGTGGCGTTTTCAGGGACATAGCCGATGAATATATATGCCGTCTCAACATTGTGTTTTTCCTTCAGATAAACACGAAATTTTTTATAGTCCAGATTCCAGCCTTGTCCCTGGATTGCCAGATGGAGATTTTGAGAATCAATGAATGCGTAGTTCGCAGATTTTTCCATTGGTTGCAGTTTAGCAAAGCTTTCTGGTGACCGCTTGGGCGCCTCAGTGGCTCTAGTCAAAATCGTCAATCCGCCCTGTTCTTAAGCTGTTTTTTCTGTTATAATAATGAGAAACTTACATAAAAAATTCCATGACACCCGCAATCGAAGGACAATTGCTTGAGGCAGCCAAAAATCAAAACCCCGGGGAGGTGTTTTACATGATAATCCACGGCGGGGAAAAAGATGCGAGGCAGGACCGGGTGATCCGGGCGAATAAAGCCCTGGAGCTGGCAAAAAATGAAAGCCTGGCCAAGGAAGCGAAGAAAAGCCTGATCGAAAGCACCCGCCGTGTCATGCAGGAGGAGCTGGACACGGTCGTAACGGAATTGAGGGAAAAAGCCGATGACCGGCTGAATTTATTAAAAGCCGAAATCCAGATAACCAGAGAAAAAGCTCTGGAGGAGCAGCGAAAACTGTCCGACAATCTGGAGTCCTTCGTCCATGAAGGCCGTGAGCTGGCGAATGACGTAAAAAATGAAGACCCGAAATCGATGCTGCTTACCGGTGCCGGTTATGCGGCGCTCGGAGCAGCCGGAGGCTATGCGGCTTACAAAATCAGCGACAAGATTATCGATGGCGGAAAATGGGTCTGGGACCACACGCTCGGCTGGGTGATAAAAGGGCTCGCCGGAATCTTCGGATTACGGGGAGCAGTCGAGAAACTGGAAAATGCCGTCACCGGCGGACTGAAAACCGGTGCCACGGCTCTGGGCGCGCTCATGGCGCCGCTTCTCTTCCGGATGGGAAAACGGAAAATCCCCGGACCGGGAGATGTCGCCGGTTACGCGGCGGACGCAGCTAAGGAAAAAATAAATTCCGGTATCAGAATGTTCACGCCATCCTGGCTTCTGGGATCGAGTTGGGTCCGTTCAAAGCTGCTCCTGAATACAAAAGCGAATAATTCCGGATCGACATTAGACGGCAGCGAACAAGCTTTCGACACAACGAAAACTCCCGAAGAAAAAACCGGGCACCTAAAAGAACTTTTGGGTAAAGGACAATATCTAAACGCACTTCTTTATGCCGCGGCGCAGGAAGGCGGACTAAAGAGAAACGGAACCAGGTTTTATCTGCACGTTAAGGACGGAGAGGAAGTTGATCTTGATCCAGAAGCGATAAAAGCCATTCACGGCTATATGGAAACAAATGGCTGGTGGAAATGGCCGGCAACGGGAGTCGGGTATCTCGCGCTTAAATCAATTCTCTGGGGAGGCTCTCCAAGCATCAGGGGAACCATCAAAGGAGTAGCGAAAGGAGCCGTACTCGGTCCACTTATCCCTGCGATTGACATGCCCTTGAAAACCCTGAAATACGGTAAGCATCTTTTGCAGCCGAGAGGCTGGGAAGAAGTAAAAACAGCGCTTTTGCATACTTCCCGTTACGCACGATTAAAACGCGGCTTCAGTGATTGGCGGCGCGAATGGTGGGGAAAAGATATAAGGACAGAGACTGCTTTGCGGGAAACGATTCTTCGTTACGAAAAAGAGAGACAATATTATAAAGATTTGAAAGGAAAACTGGGAGAGACGGTTTGGGATCCAGAAATCCCAAACGCCAACGGAAGAAAGGGTGATTATGTCGCACGCAAAGGAGGTAATCTCGACATACAAACCAGAAAGATGGCCAAACTCGAGAAACGACTCGTGGAAGGCCTCGATAAGTTGGCTGCAAAAAAAGTACCCGTTCAGGATCCGGTTGTCAGAGAAGTGCTAGACAAACGCGGTGTCAAAAACTTCGGAGGAGACTTCGATGAAATTATGACAAGGCATTCCACCACACCAAGTCCTGTACCCCCGCCGGACGCTGGAAATAATCCAAACCCTAAAACCAAGGACTTGATTATTAATGAACCAGCAGGTGAAGGTGGAGCAAAACCCGATACTGCCGAAGTAACAAATAAAAAAGAGAATCTTCCGATTGAACCGAAAAAAGAATCCGCTCCAAAACAACCGAAACCCAAGCAGGGTGCCTCGACCAAGCCGAAAGTATCCGCTGCGAAAGAGCCGGCAAGTGTCAGACCAAAAATAATGGTGGAACCGGAGACCGCTCCAGCTCTGCGGATCTTCCGCGGAGCGGATGAGACGCTGAAACCGGAGTTGGCAGCCAGGAAAAAAATCCCGCCTCCCGCGGAACAGAAAAAAATTATTCCCAAATCCCCGGCGGGTGTGATCGACGAAGGCGGACCGGCCAGAAAATTGCAGATAAAAGCGGAACCGGTGCCGCCGCCTCCGGCACTGAGAGTCGTCCACGGAGAAGCAGTACCGCGCTCCCGGGATGCCAAAGCGATGGGTCCGGCCGAGGGGCCGAAGAAAGCGCCGATTGCGCCGGAACAGGCGCCGAAACCCGACCTTAAAGAAGCACCGAAACCGGCGGCACAACCGGGCGTTCCTGCAGTTCCCGGCGTGGAAACGGGAACGAATATAAAAGATTTTGCGACGCTGAAACGCGAGGTGGATGCCGCTAAAGTGGCTGGCGACAAGGCTTTGGCCGGCAGACTGATTTCAGAACACCGCGGGATTATCCAAAGCGCCGCTGAAGCGGATGTAAGCGAAGCTTCTGCCATGATGGGTGCCATCGCCAGAACCGAACGCTGGGCCAGAGCGGCCAAAATCGCAAAAGGCAGCCTGCCGTTTTTAGGCACGATCTTCGATGCATATCTGATCACAATCAATGAGGGTGCTATCAGCCAAGCCCGGCAGGAAGGAAAGGCCGACAAAGTCGCCGACCTCGAGCGGGAGCGGAAATCACTCATCGGCGTCGGTGCCGGAGGTTTGGCTTGGTCCGGGCTCGAGGCGGTTGCAGCTGCCACGCCGAGTGGAGTGGGACTTAATACCACGGTTCTGACCATCGGTTCCGGAAGCGCCGCGGCTCCCGGTCTGGTGACGGCCGGAGCTCTCGCCGCGCCGGTGGTCGGCGCATCTTTCTACAAACAAGCGATCGATGCATCGGTCGCCGAGTGGAAGCAAAGTGAACAGGAATATGCCCAGAAAAACGGCGCTGAGCTGCTCGGAGAGATAAATAATAAAATGACCGAGCGGACCCGCGGATCAGCCGCGACTAACGGCGACAATTTTGTCCAGGCGGCAGCGTGGAAGATACGGAAAATTTTTCACCCCGAGGAATACGAGGAACATTATCGTAAAATGTGGGAAGACACTGAAAACAACATAAACCGCCCGATGCGCGAGAAAATGTATACGGCTTATTTCATGCGAAACACCGATGTAAATCGGTTTCCCGAAGCGGTCGCGGATAAAAAGAATTTTATTCAATTTTTTGGAGGCCGGAATTTCGGAACCGTCCCGGCGATGGTACTGAGACAAGCCGATGACTATGCCGAGCTGAAAGCCGCGTACCGGAGATGCAAAGCCGAAAACAAACCGCCGGTCATAAAGAGCCCTTTCGATGGAAAGGAAATCGATCTCACTCCTTTCTCACGCGACGGTGAACCGCCGGAGGAAGAGAAACTAAAAATCAGAAATATACTGGCCCGCTACCGCGAGGGGATAAAAATCCCCGATTCTTTCCGGGAAAATTCCAGAGAGATCGCCGAGGCTTCCGGACTGTCCGGTGCAAGTCAGGAAAAGCCGCTCCAGGCAATAGGGACGCGGATCCGCGCTGAGATTCTTTCCGGAATGCGTCACCATTTGCTGCTGGCCGAGGAACGTTTGCAGCGATATGAAACGGAAACGCCGCTTAGAGGACAGGTAGTGAGACAAGAGCTGCAATACGAATTCAATAATCTGCTTTCGGAAGCTGTTTCGAAAATGGAAAAACAGGAACTGACGCTGGATGAATACCAGGCGATCCTGAAAAAAATGGAAGGCGTTTGCTCGGACGCCGGACATCCCAAGCGCGTATTCCAGAGAAGCACTTTGCCGTTCAAGTCTTTCGCCGAAAAAGCGGAGAGTGGGGCTTATAATCGTGGTTCTGCCGGCGAAAAGCATCGGGCTAGAGCCGAGAGCGAGACACCGCCTCAGTGCAATATTAAATTCATCGATTTGGCTGAACCACAGGCGCAGAAATAAATGCGCTGGTTAACATAAAACATATTTTGGGTATTACGCGCCTCGGAGAGGCGCTCCTATTGAAGTAGGAGCGGGTCTTAAGACCCGCGTACCCAAATCTTTCATTCATCTAGCCCTATAAGTGAATATCTCGCTATGCTGTCCTCATGGATCAAGCTCGCTTGGAAAAGGTGAAAAAGCTCAGGTCGCTCGGCCGTAATCCTTACGCCGAACGATTCATCCGCACCGGCAGTCTCAGTACGGTTTCTAAATTTCCGGAAGGCAAGCCGGCAAAGATAGCCGGACGGGTCGTGCTTTTCCGGGATATGGGAAAGCTGACATTCGCGACGCTCCAGGACGAAACCGGAAGACTGCAGGTCGCGTTCAGGGAAGAAATTATCGGCGTTGACGATTACAAGCTTATGCTTAAACTCATCGACCTCGGAGACTTCATCGGTGTCAAAGGCGAACGATTCAATACCAAGAAGGGCGAGCCGACCATAATGGTCAAAGAATGGACGATGCTTTCCAAAGCTCTCCGCCAGCCGCCTGAAAAATGGCACGGTGTAGCCGACCGTGAGACCGCCTACCGCCAAAGATACCTGGATCTAATGAGTAACCGCGAAAGTTTCGACCGGTTTATTTTCCGTTCGAAGTTCATCCAGGCGATTAGAGAGTTTTATTGGAAAAACGGATTCATCGAGGTTGAAATACCGGTTCTTGTAAACGCAGCCTCAGGAGCGCTTGCTACTCCTTTCTTGACTCATCACAACGCTCTGGATCTGGACGTGTTCCTGCGCATCGCACTCGAAACGCATCAAAAGGAATGTCTGGTCGGGGGGTTCGACCGAACTTTCTCGATGGGTCCGGTTTTCCGGAATGAGGGCATGGACCCCAGCCACCTGCAGGAATTCACGATGTGCGAACATTACGCGGCATATTGGGACTATCGGGAAAATATGCGATTTACCCAGGATATGTTCCGTGAACTGTTGAAAACCACACGCGGGGGGTTGAAGACGAAGATCCCCGACCGATCGGGAAAAATAATCGAAGTCGACTTCGGCGGAGACTGGCCCGTAGTCTCGCTGCGTGAGATTATCAAACATGATTCCGGTATCGATTATGAGGATTACCCGACCGCGGAAGCCCTGAGACAAGCCATTTTCTCGAAGAAGATCAAACTGGAGGTGGATGTCAGCCGGCTTGGCCGCGGAAATCTGATTGATCAGCTCTATAAGAAAGTCAGCCGCCCCCGGATCACCCGCCCTACGTTCGTCACTGAACACACAATCGACTTGTCGCCGCTGGCCCGCAGGAATGACAAAAACCCGGCGATCACAGATCGATTCCAATTGGTTGTCGGCGGCTGGGAGATCATAAATGCCTATAGCGAACTCATCGATCCGGTAGATCAGGCAACACGTTTTTCAGACCAATCCAAAGCCAAAGTCGAAGGCGACAGCGATGCCCACGGCAAAGACGATGAATATGTGACGGCGCTCGAATATGGCTGTCCGCCGTGCTCGGGGTGGGGAATGGGGATAGATCGTATCGTCGCTTTGCTGACATGTCAGGAAAATCTGAAGGATGTGGTGCTTTTCCCGCTTATGAAACCGGATGATAAAAGCGCCAAAATTACGGCGAGTCCAAAATCAAATTCTCCGGTTCCTCCGGATTCTTCCCCTGCTTCTACGATGACCTCATCCAGCACGCCTCTTCTCCAGCGCCTGGACTACGGCCACCTGCTTCCGGCGGCCCACGGATTACTCAAGGCGCACGCCACTCAAACCCATGCGCACTTGATCGCGACAGGCGCTGCCATGGAGGCCTTCGCGAGGAAATTCGGCGGTGACCCGGCGACATGGAAAGTGGCCGGCATGCTGCACGATCTGGACTGGGACAAGCTGGAGAAAGACTATGAATCACACTGTGGTAATACGTTGGAACAAATGTTAAAAACAATAAATTCACCGGCGGAATTGCTGGCCGATATCCGGGCGCATTACGCAGAAAAATACGGAGCGGAGCATCCGCTGGATTCCATGCTGCGGAAATGTCTCTACTGTAGCGACGAGCTGACCGGTTTCATCGTCGCCGTCGCGCTGGTCCGGCCAAGCAAGAAACTGGCCGACGTAGAGGTGAAGAGCGTGAAGAAAAAGCTGAAGGACAAGGCCTTCGCCGCCCAGGTAAACCGGGAACAGATTAAAAAGTGCGAAGAGCTGATCCCGATGCCGCTGGATGAATTTATCCAGGTAACGCTCGAGGCGATGAAGGCAGTCGCGGGGGAACTGGGGTTATAATTCGCAAATTTTCCGCAGCCGGGTTTTAATTTTCAATTCTCAATTTCGTATTCTTTCCCCCTCTCCGGCATCTCTATCGCGAATTTTCCGGCAAGAGAGGAACGCTCAGCCAAGGCCTTCATCCCAGGCTCCTCGCCGTGAACCAGTATCAATTTTTTCAATCCGGTTTGAGCCGTGATGAATCGATCCAGGTCGTTTTTGTCGGCATGGCCGGAATAGGCGTTTATATACTGGATTTCGGCTTTTTTGTTTATCATTTCATCGAAGATCTTCACCTGCAGGATTTTGGGGTCCAGAAGCCGACGACCGAGGGTATTCTCGGCCATATAACCCACGGCCAATACCGTATTCCTCGGATCCGGCAGCTCGTTTTTCAGGTGATGGCGAATCCGTCCGGCTTCGCACATGCCTGAGCCGGCCATGATGATCATGGGACCGCGGACTCCGTTCAATTCTTTGGATTGCTCGACGGTTTCGGTGTAATTGATCAATGAAAACCGGAAAGGGTTGTGTGATTTTTTCAGGAACCCGCTGAAAATTTCTTCGTCATAACATTCGGGGTGTTTCATGAAAATTTCGGTCACTTTTGAAGCCAGCGGGGAATCGACCATTATCGGCACAGCCGGAATCTGCTGCGAATCCCACAGGCTGTGCAGATCGAAGACGATTTCCTGCGTGCGCTCAAGCGAGAAAGCCGGGATGATGACCTTTCCGCCCCTCGCCGCTGTTTTCACGATCACGTCCTTTAGCTTCGCCTGGGCCGTGAGAATGGGCTCATGCTCCCGATCGCCATACGTGCTTTCGCATATCAAATAATCGACTGCCGGCATTTTCCCGGGGTCGCGGATGATCGGCAGCATGGATCGGCCCATATCACCGGTGAATCCAAGCCGGACAGTCTTCCCGCCGGTCTCGATCTCGAGAAAAAGCATCACTGAGCCGAGGATGTGTCCCGCTTCGATAAAAGTGCAATAAACCCCGGGGATAACCTGAAAACGTTCGCCGTAATTTTTCCCGACGAAAAGCTTCGTGCATTCCGTTGCATCGGATTTCACATAAAGCGGCCCGGCCGAAGGGATCATTGATTTTCGCAAATGTTTCGTGAAATATTCCTCATCTTTTTCCTGTATATATGCCGCATCCTGCAGCATGACGACAGCTAGATCCTGGGTTGCATACGTGCAAAAAACCGGACCGGCATAACCTTTTTTGTAAAGCAGCGGGATACGCCCGGAATGATCCATGTGAGCATGGGTCAAAATAACCGCATCGATATCCTGTTTGGGGTTAAATGAAAAAGTTGCATTCTTTTCGGCGGCTTCGCTTCTTTTGCCCTGAAACATCCCGCAGTCGAGCAGAATGCTTTTGTCTCTAATTTTCAATTCGTGGCAGGTGCCGGTAACTTCTCTGGCAGCGCCGTGGGAGATGAGTTTTATAGAAGACATCAACTGAAGAGATAGAAGATATAAGACATAAGATATAAGTTCTTTTTTTAAGTTACTTACGTCTTATGTCTTACATCTTACATCTTCTTTTTTATTCATAGCCCTACTGCATTCAGCAGTGAAGTCTTTTCCTCATCCGTAAGGGCTCGGATCGATCCTTTTTTAAGTTCATTGTCTTCCAGTGTCATAATTCTTATACGTCTAAGAATCTTTACAGTGAAACCGAACTGCTGGCACATCCTGCGTATCTGTCTGTTCTTTCCCTCGTGAAGAATTATCCGGATTTTCGTGGGCGCCATTTTTTTGACTTCAAGCGGTTTGGTCTTGTGTCCGTCCATCTCGAATCCTTCCTCGATTTTTCGGCATATGATAGGGCTGATCGGACGGTCTACCACTACCTCGTATTCTTTATCATGATCAAATTTCGGGTGGGTCAATCGGTAAGCCAAAACACCGTCATTAGTAAAAAGTAGCAATCCGGATGAATTTTTGTCCAGCCGGCCGACGGGATATATCCTGCCTTTGAGTCGGTGCGGTAAAAGATCCCTCACGGAAGAAACCGAGGAAACCGAAGAGTCCGAGGATGCGAGGTTTTTTCCTCGGTTTCCTCGGACTCCTCGGTTTCTTTCGATATTAGTCGTCTCCACTCCTTCCGGCTTGTTCATAACGTAATAGAGCATCTCCTTGCGGTCTGCTATCACTTTTCCGGAAACTTCGATCTCATCCACGTCAGGATCGGCTTTTTGGCCCAAAACGGCCACTTTTCCGTTTACTCTCACCAAACCCTGTTCGATATATTCTTCCGCCTTCCGCCTGGAAGCGACACCCCGGGCCGAAAGTATTTTTTGAAGCCTCTCAAGCATGCTTCGATTTTACCTTTAATGCTCATTTAACGCTGCTATGTCCCTCAGCTTAATCGCTGCCAGGATACAAATTTTTCTTATCGCTTCCGCATTGTGATTTTCGGCTTGGGATTCTCCAACCCTTGAAAGTCTTGCCGCCAAATTGTCCGCATCGCCTGGAAGCCCGGCTTGTCTCAACATGGAAACCGCATACTGTACCATCGTGAGCCAAGTCCCATTCATCTTTGCCGGCTCATCGGGAGTCTTCTGGAAACAATCGATTGGAATCATGTTAATAATATAGTGAGATTATATTAATTCATTGTCAACTGTCAGTTTTTGAACGGGTTCAGTGACCAGACCGTTTAGTGATACCACTTCGCGTTTAAAACGTTCTTAATCAGACGCGCTGGCGGTATGGAGTTCTTGGCTTGAGTAAACGCTACGCGGTACGAGATGATGCCGTTACGAATGACCGATTAGTTATGTTTTAAATGCAAAATGGTATGAGCGGTTCTCACACAAAAAATCAGCACTCTGTCTTGGCACCGATCTACTCTCGCATGGCGTTCGCCATACTACCATCGACGCGCCCGGGCTTAACTGCCGTGTTCGGAATGGGAACGGGTGTTTCCCCGGGGCTATAGGCACCAAGACGGAATGCTGACTAAGAAAAGAGCATTGCGAATAATACAGTACAAAACGTGAATCAGAGAAGCTTTGAGCTTTGAGACATGAGCTTTGAGAAACTAAATCTCATAGCTCATAGCTCATCGCTCAAAGCTTCATCATGTCCACGGATTGCCCGCGCTAAAAAAACATGAACAGCACAAACATTAAAATATAAATGTTCAATCTCCCGTTAGTGCTACTCGGCTGAACACGTTACCGTGCGTACACCTGTAGCCTATCTACCTCGTAATCTTCGAGGGGGATTATGGGGACAATTGATCTTGGAATGGGCTTCCCACTTAGATGCTTTCAGCGGTTATCCCTGCCGAACATAGCTACCCTGCAATGCCGCTGACGCGACAACAGGCACACCAGAGGTTCGTTCACTCCGGTCCTCTCGTACTAGGAGCAAGTTTCCTCAATTGTCTAAACGATCACGGAGGATAGAGGCCAAACTGTCTCACGACGTTCTGAACCCAGCTCGCGTACCGCTTTAATTGGCGAACAGCCAAACCCTTGGGACCTTCTCCAGCCCCAGGATGCGATGAGCCGACATCGAGGTGCCAAACCGGTTCGTCGCTATGGGCGCTTGGAACCGATCAGCCTGTTATCCCTAGAGTAACTTTTATCCGTTGAGCGACAACCCACCCACGTGGTAAGGGCATAAATAAATATGCCCGGTTGCCGGATCACTATCACCAGCTTTCGCTTCTGATCGACATGTCCGTCTCACAGTCAGGCCCACTTGTGCGATTACACGACGACGCCGATTTCCATCCGGCGCTAGTGGACCATTGCGCGCCTCCGTTACTTTTTAGGAGGCAACCGCCCCAGTTAAACTGCCCAGCAAGCAATGTCCGTGTGGCTGTAGAAAAGCTCGGGTTTTTTTGTAAGTTGTTAAGAGTCTATAGGGTAAGGAAGGTATTGAAGGTCAGGAACGTAAGGGAGGTGATGTCACCTTCCTTACCTCCATTACCTTCCTTACGTTCCTTACTTTCCATTCTCTGATAACTTGCCTCAAAACCAAACACTTCTAAAGCCACACGTGAGTGACATCGGAACACGAGGGTGGTATCTCACTGTCCCCTCCACCCCGACCAAAGTCGGGGCTTCAAAGGGTCCCACCTATCCTGCGCGCGCGATCCAAGGCCACAATGCCAGCCTACAGTAAAGCTTCATAGGGTCTTTTCGTCCTACCGTGATTCACCCGGCATTTTTACCGGGTCTGCAATTTCACCGGGCCTTGCGTCGAGACAGTGCCCCCACCGTGATACCATTCGTGCGGGTCGGAACTTCATGCGCGCGGAGCGCGCAGCTGTTAGCTATGAGCTATGAGCTGTGAGCTGTGAGAACTTTGCTGCGATATTCCTCTGGTTGGCGATGCCAGAACCCAAGTTCAAACTCGGGCGCACTAACGCCTGCCGACTCAAAGCTCAAAGCTCATCGCTCAAAGCTTGATCGGACGCGTGTTTTTTATTTGCGCTGCAATTTCGCGCACCCTGTGTCGCCACAGGGATCGGACTATATCATCTCCGCATCGCTTATGCGTGCGGAGCGTCGCGTGTAGTCTCTGAGGAACCTATTATCTCTGACTTAGAAATGCGGCATACATCTATATCTTCCCGTTCTGCGCATTTCCGCATCAATCTGAGCTCTAAGCTCAGTCTCGATCGAATGGAATTCTGGATCATGTACCATTCTTTCGAAACGACCCATGCAGGTTTCAGGAAACTGCAGAGGATCAAATTCTGGTTTGGTGTCATCAACAGGTTTATCACCTTCCGGAAGATTTTCACCGTGAGCTTTACTCATATATTTGTGGGGAATAGTTTCCTGCTGATTGTCCGCAGGAGACAGATTATCACGAAATAATTATAAATTGTCAATTATTCCGTACTGCTCCATTCTCGGATGTTCCAGCATATAGCGACGTTTTTCACTGATTCACAGTCTGCGGGATGCAATCCCGCGCTGCGTATGTATCACAATGGTTTCTCTAATTTATTTCGTAATAAACTCTGCTTTGTTTCCATCACCGCGGCCTGAAAGGCCGCTGCTTAAGTGGAAAAACTAATCAAGTCCGCTCCGCGGATTACTCCCGGAGCACTCTGTCTGTCTGACAGAGGACCGACCAAAAACATTAGCTTGTGGCTTTTTGGCTTGTGGCTTGTAGCTATCAGCTATCAGCCATTTGCCATCAGCCTATTCCTCAGTGCTGTGTCTTGCGACACATTCGGGCAAGCTGTGGCACGTGGCCGCGAAGCGGCTTTACGTGCTCATATCGACCACCCGACAAGGAATTTCGCTACCTTAGGACCGTTCAAATGTTCCCCCGCTGCTGCGAGGTCTCAAACTCTAAAGGTAAAGAGCTTGATGCTCATGGTCGCCCATGAGATCGGACTATATCTTCATCCCTTTCGGAATGTCCGACGTATAGTCTCTGAGGATTCTCCATATGCATTCAAAATGTCTTGCTCAGAATATTTCCGTTTACCCCCATCGTTCATGATTCTTCTCAAGTCCAGAATTTTAATAACACCTTTTTTTGTCAGATGAACGCCACGTGACAGCAAATCAACAATCGTGCAAAAGATTTTAAAATCACGCTGCTTTTTCTGGGAGATAAATTTGAATCGATGAAAGAAAGGAATGACATAATTGCGAATATCATTGAGTGTGTTGGCTTCGTAATACCAAATCCCATCCGGACGGGAACGAAGTGTTCCGCATCCTAATGTCTTTTGAACAAAACGAAGAATTCGCTCTTCTTTCTGAGAAATATTGAAGCATGCCGACACTTTCCAGGGAAATTTGTAATCTTTTCTTTTTCGGAAAGAAATATTAAAACTTCCTTCGCCATCAGTGAATCCAGCCAAGTAATAGCCAAATTCCTGAAGCGAAAATGTCGTATGGAGACTTTCCTGCTGATTGTCTGCACCGGAGAAATTATCACTCATGTATACGATCGTACACCAGAGTATTCCCGGATACAACAGAGTTTCCAGCATATAGTCAGATTTTTTTACGTAACTACAACGTGGTCCGTTTTATAGTTACGGCCGGCGTTCGCTAGGGCTTAGATCGGAGGCATACACCCCCTCACGTGACCTTCTAGCACTGGCCAGGCATCAGCCCCTATACATTGCCTTACGGCTTCGCAGGGACCTGTGTTTTTGGTAAACAGTCGCAGGGACTCTTTAGCTGCGGCCCCGCTCCTGGCTTTAGCACCGAGAACGATTGATATCTGTAATTCTTGGATCAGAGAAGCTTTGAGCTGTGAGTCATGAGCTATGAGAAACATTCTCATCGCTCAAAGCTCATCGCTTCTCAAATCTTGAAATACGACACCAAACTTTCTTGGAACCAAAGTCAGGAGCAGGGCAGTCCTTATCCCGAAGTTACGGACGCTATTTTGCAGAGTTCCTTAACGCAAGTTGTCCCGATCGCCTGGGTCTACTCGACCATCCCACCAGTGTTGGTTTGCGGTACGGTCTCATACGTTCCTAGTAGCGACGGTTTTCTTGGAAGCCGAAACAGCCAGACTCAGCCCCGCAGAGCGGGGGTGATTGGTCGGCGCTTGGCTCAAACCGGGGATTTGCCTCCGGCTCTCAACGCTTCGCGCTTTACACGTCCAGTCAATGCAGACGCTCTGGTGTTCCGTCTCCGTCAAGCCGCTATTGGGTTGAAGGAATCCTTTCCGACCGACATGACCCCGGTAAACCGGGGCTAGAGGCCAGCCAGACTATCAACCTTCTCCCCTGGTCGGTTCGTACGAGGTGCAGGAATATTGACCTGCTGTCCATCGGCTACGCCTTTCGGCCTCGCCTTAGGATCGACTAACCCCACGCCGATCGACGTTGCGTGGGAAACCTTGGGAATTCGGCGGGCAGGGTTTTCACCTGCCTTGTGGTTACTCATGCCAACAGTCTCACTTCTATCCGCTCCACCCGGCCTTACAGCCGAGCTTCACTGCTGAATAGAACGCTCCTCTACTGCGCAGGATGCCGCTTCTGGAATCGAGAACGATTGATACTGTTCTTCTTGAATCGGAGAAGCTTTGAGCTGTGAGACATGAGCTGTGAGAAAAGTTTCTCATCGCTCAGAGCTCAAAGCTCATCGCTACTCAGAGACAAGAAAAACATCATCAACCGTTCCTGATACCAAAAGTGGCATCCCGCACTCGCTGCGTCGGTTACCGGTTTAATCCCGTAAATTTTCGGCGCATCGTCGCAATCGACCAGTGAGCTGTTACGCTTTCTTTAAAGGATGGCTGCTTCTAAGCAAACCTCCTGGTTGTCAATGCGATGACACTTCCTTCGATATACTTAACCGGTATTAGGGACCTTAGCAAACGATCTGGGCTGTTGCCCTCTCGACGATGGCACTTCGCTGTCACCGTCTCACTCCTATGATTCTAAGAGCAGGTATTCGGAGTTTGTCAGGACTCGGTAGGCGTAAAACACCCCCTCGTCGAAACAGTAGCTCTACCCCCTGCTGTATATCATAAGGCTGTTCCAAAAAACATTTCGAGGAGAACCAGCTATCTCCGGGTTCGATAAGCTTTTCACTCCAACCCACAAGTCATCCCAATGTCTTGCGATACATTATGGTTCGGACCTCCATCCGCCTTTCGGCGGACTTCATCCTGCTCATGGGTAGCTCACCCGGTTTCGGGTCTTGTCCCAGCGACTAATGCTCAGCTTCATCCCTGCCTCCGAAAGTTGATGTCGCAATGACCCAGACGATTGCTAAATTGTTAAATTGTTAAATTGTTGATAAGCAGAAACTCGCGTTTCGCTTGCGAACAATTTAGCAATATAACAATTTAACAATTGCCAAAGGCATAAATATTTTTTCGAAGACAGCGATGAAACTGAGCATACGCCCTGTTCGGACTCGCTTTCGCTATGGCTTCGGCTGAAACTGCCTTAGCCGCGCCACTGGGAACAAAGTCGTTGGCTCATTAGGCAAAAGGAATGCCGTCACCCAGCGCCGCTTCTAGTATCGAGAACAATTGATGTAGGTATCTTTGAACCAGAGAAGCTTTGAGCTTTGAGTTATGAGCTTTGAGTTATTCGTTACTCATCGCTCAAAGCTCACAGCTCATCGCTACTCAGAGACAAGAAAAACATCATCAACCGTTCCTGATACCACAAGTGGCGCCAGGCTCCGACTCGTTGTTCGCATCACATTTCAGAAACTATTTCATCCCCCTTTCGGGGTGCTTTTCACCTTTCCCTCACGGTACTATCCGCTATTGATCTCTCTACCTGTTTAGCCTTGGATGGTGGTCCACCCGGATTCGGGCCGGATTTCACGTGTCCGACCTTACTCAGGAATCCTCCACCGTGCACTCACGTTTCGGCTACCGGGCTATCACCGTCTATGGCCGCCCGTTCCAGGGCGTTTGCCTACGTTTGTGCAATCGGTTAATGAAGGTCCTACAACCCTACGCCCCGCTTCGCGGTGCGAGCTATAAGCTATTAGCTTTTGGCTGTTAGCGACAAGGAAAATCCCCGTGCCAATTGCCAATAGCCAATAGCCACAAGCTCGCCTCGCAAAGCGAGGCGCAGTTTGGGCTTTTGCCTGTTCGCTCGCCACTACTAGGGCAATCTCGGATTTGATTTCTTTTTCCCCGCTACTTAGATGTTTCAGTTCGCAGAGTATACCTCCCCGGTAAAACCGGGGTCATGGGTCATTCCACCCATGGGGTTACCCCATTCGGAAATCTTCGGCTGGTAGCGCCTGCCTAGCGGCTGACCGAAGCTTATCGCAGCTGGCCACGTCCTTCGTCGGAATAGAGAGTCGAGGCATCCGTGTGATGCGTTGAGTAACATATATATTCGAGACTTCTCGTCCGCCTTGCGGCGGATTCAAAGTGAAATTGTGCTGTTCACGTTTCATAACGCGGGCAATACGTAGACACGTATCGCTCAGTCTGAAACATAAACGTATTTGAATCATTAATCATTTTTATCGGCCGTTGTTTTCAATGAGCGCGGCGGCTAAAGAGACACTCCGGATACAAAAAACGGGTGGCTCGCGCGCACCCGTAGGGTCAGAACTCCTTTTATAAGAAGCTGATGCTACGGGTACGTGCAGGGAAAATGCATAGATGCCAAAAGATTTTACTCAGGTTATGGAGAGGGTCAAGGAGAAAGAAATGAAAAACTAAGGCAAAAGGTTTTTCACATTTTGCCCTTTTGCCTTTTTTCCTTTTTGCCCTAATCGTCATCACTCTCCGCCGCCTTCTTCATTTCCTCTTTCTGAGTGACCCCCGTGGCATCGCCGAGGTCGCCTTCTTCGACGCCTTTCTTTATCTCTTCGTCGTCTTCGGCGACGGCTTCCAGATCACTGATAGTGTCGGTCGCCGGGATCAAATCTTCGCTTTCCTGCTCCTCGTCGAACCGGGTTTTGAGCTTGATGACTTCAGCTTCGCCTTCGTCAAGCTTCACCACCGGCGCGTCGCTCGGCACCTCATCGGCAAATTTGAGAAGGTCGACTTTGAGTCCGAGAGCCTGCAATTCTTTGACCAAAACGTTGAAGGACTCCGGTGTCGAAGGCTTGCGGATTTGCTCGCCCTTTACAATCGATTCGTAGGCCTTGGAACGGCCGACCACGTCGTCGGACTTGATCGTAAGCATTTCCTGCAGCGTGTGCGCGGCGCCGTAAGCTTCCAGCGCCCACACTTCCATTTCGCCGAAACGCTGTCCGCCGTGCTGGGCCTTGCCACCGAGCGGCTGCTGGGTGACCAGAGAATAAGGACCGACAGAACGGGCGTGGATTTTATCCTCGACCAGGTGCAGAAGCTTGAGCATGTAAACCTGTCCGACAGTCGTCATGTTCAAGAACGGCTCGCCGGTTCGGCCGTCAAAAAGCTGCAGCTTGCCGGCAGAAGGGAGACCGGCGAGCTTCAGGAATTTCAAAATCTGCGGGGTGCCGATGCCGTTTAAGGCGGGGGTCGCGAGCTTTATGCCGAGCACCTGGCAGGCCCAACCGAGGTGAGTCTCGAGAATCTGTCCGATATTCATACGGGAGCTCACTCCGAGCGGATTCAAAACTATGTCGACGTGGCGTCCATCGGCCAAAAACGGCATGTCCTCTTTCGGCAATATTTTCGCGACGACGCCTTTGTTCCCGTGGCGGCCGGCCATTTTGTCCCCTACCTGTATCTTTCTGGTCTGGGCCACGAAGACTTTTATCTGTTTTATCACTCCGGTTTGGAGCTCGTCGCCTTCGGCCCGGTCGAAGACATGGACGTCGACTACCTTTCCGCCGGCTCCTCCGGGCAGCCGCAGCGACGAATCCTTCACGTCCTTGGCTTTGTCGCCGAAGATCGCCTGAAGAATCCGCTCCTCCGGCGTCAGCTCGGTTTCGCCCTTCGGGGTGATCTTTCCGACCAGGATGTCACCCTCGTGAACCGTCGCGCCGATGCGAACTATCCCTTCGGCATCCAGGTCCTTTAGCTTGCCTTCGCCGACGTTCGGAATGTCACGGGTAACTGTTTCGGGACCCAGTTTGGTATCACGGACATCGGTGATGTAGGACTCGATGTGGATGGAGTCGAAATAACCCTGCTCCACAACAACGTCGGAAATGATGATAGCGTCCTCGAAGTTGTAGCCGCCCCACGGCATGTAGGCCACCAGCAGGTTTTGGCCCAGTGCCAGCTCGCCGTCCTGTACTGCCGCTCCGTCGGCGAGTACGTCGCCGTCTTTCACTTTTTGTCCGGTCTCCACCCGGGGACGCATATTGAAACATGTGCCCTGATTTGAGCGGGCGAAATTGTCGAGCGCATGAGTGACCCGGCGGCCCGAGTGGTATTGAACTGTTATTTCCCGGGCATCGACCGACAAAACTTCGCCGTCCTCCTGGGCCAGCATGACATGGCCGGACGCTCTGGCTGCAACACTTTCCATGCCGGTGCCGATCAGCGGCGCGGAAGGACGGATCAGCGGAACCGCCTGCCGTTGCATGTTCGTGCCCATCGAAGCGCGGGTATTGTCATCGTGCTCCAAAAAAGGAATCAGCGAGGTGGAAACGGACAAAATCTGTTTTGGCGAAATATCGGCATGCGTTACATCCCTGACGTGAGCCAAAACCGGTTCGCCGTGTTTTCTGGCGTGGACTCTGGTCGTTATGAACTCGTTTTTTTCGTTCAGCTCGCTGTTGGCTTCGGCGACGGTCAGATGCCGTTCGCGATCGGCGTCGATATACTGCTCCTTCGCGACCAGGTAAGCCCGGACGGGGACATCGTTCCGGCCTTCATGCCTGAGCGCTGAAATAATTTTGGAAGCCTGCTGTTTCGTCGCCACTTTTTCCCCTTCTTTCACGATTATTTTGTGGCCGTCGCGCAAAGTGACGTCGATGATCCGGCCGAACAGCGCGTCCGGATCCATCTTCACCGTGTGCCGGACTTCATAATAGGGAGTTTCCAAAAATCCGTATTCGTTGACTTTGGCATAGGAAGCCAAATGTACGACGAGACCTATGTTCGGTCCTTCCGGCGTCGCGATCGGACAAATACGGCCGTAGTGGCTGGGATGCACGTCGCGTACATCGAAGCTGGCGCGTTCACGCGAAAGCCCGCCCGGGCCCATAGCCGACAGCCTGCGCTTGTGGCCCAGCTCGGAAAGGGGATTGGTCTGATCCATGAATTGCGAGAGCTGCGAACTCGCGTAAAATTCGCGCAGTGCGGCGGTGATCGGCCGGCAGTTTATAAGCTGCGTCGGCGTGACGGTTTCCATGTCCATGACCGTCATGCGGTCTTTCATTATCCGTTCGGTGCGCATCAGGCCGACCCGGTACTTGTTCTGAACCAGCTCACCGACCGAGCGGACCCGCCGGTTAGAGAGATGGTCTATGTCATCGGGCGAACCTTCGCCGTTATTGAGCCGGATCATTTCGCGGAGAATCTCGATAAAATCCGCGACCTGGAAAACACGGTGGCCTTCATCATTGGGGGTCGAAAGGCTGAATCTCCGGTTCAGCTTGTAACGGGCGATATTGCCCATGTCATATTTCTTGAAATCAAAGAACAACGCGTCGATCAGCTGTTTGGCGTTTTCGGCCGTCGCCAGATCTCCGGGGCGGATCTTGCGGTAGATGCTCTGATAAGCCTCGTCGACGGTCTTCACCGGATCTTTTTCGAGAGTGGCGAGAATATAATCGCGGTCGGACTTCACCACGTCCTGGAACAAGTCCATCATGGCGGAATCGGCCGGATACCCGAAAATACGCAGCAATTGGGTGATGGGGATCTTGCGTTTGCGGTCGATCTTGCAGGTTATCACCCCTCTGCGGTCGGTCTCGATTTCCATCCACACGCCGCGTTTCGGGATTATCTTGGCGGCGTGATGTTTGGGGAAATCCGGCATGGCCGAGAAAAATACACCCGGTGAGCGGACCAGCTGGCTGACCACGACCCGTTCGATGCCTCCGACCACGAACGTGCCGCTGTCGGTCATCAGCGGTATCGACCCCAGAAAAACGTCCTGTTCTTTTATTTCCCCGGTCTCCTTGTTGATCAGCTGGACATGCGCTTTCATCGCCGCCTCGTAGCTCAAGTTCCGTCTTTTGCAGGTCTGGGGATCGTATTTCGGCGCGTCGAATGTGTGGCCCAGGAAATTGAGTTCCATTTTTTTGCCTGAGAAATCGGTGATGGGGCTGATTTCTTTCAAAAGCTCGGAGAGCCCTTCGGTCAAAAACCAGCGATAACTGTTGATCTGCACGTCGATAAGCGAACGCATCATTTCGATGGATTCGTCGCGGGTAAGAAAAACCCTCCCGCCCAGTGTCATTTCCGGCTTCAAATCCGGATCGGCGTCTTTCAAAGCCGGGGGAACCCGCTCCGAGCTCACGAGCTTGAATCCGGTAAGCTGGGGCAAGATTTCCCGCTGGACATCGTAAGAGTATTCCTGTTTCCGGACGGGGGCCTTTTTTGCGGCGCGCTTGCCTTCGGCCACCAGCATTTTGCCGGCGATCCGGGACTTCGGACTTTTGGGGACGGCTTTGCCTTTCGATGAGGGCTTGTTTTTTACAATCTGGGCTTTCTTTTTTGGCTTCGACTTGGCGCTGGAAGGCATGGCGGAAAGGGGTTAGGGCTTGGGTTAGGGTTAGGGTGGGAATACAAAAAAAGTGCCGCGTTCCAACCAAATAACCTGATGGCAGGAACGGGCACAGCACTCAAAACACAAGAAGATGCCGCTGTGACGGGGGAAGTTTACTATTCGGGGTTCCGAAGTCAATTTAAATAAAGGAATTTTGAGGAAATTGACAATTGACAATTATTATTCATCGGGTTTCGCTAAACCTCCTCCCCACCTCCACCCAGTTCACCACATTCCACCCATTCGACTCGCTTCGCTCGCTCAGGGTGTATCCGCCTACTTTGACTCCGTAAAGCGTTTTTCTACTTCTTTCCAATTCACCACGTTCCACCCATTCGACTCGCTTCGCTCGCTCAGGGTGTATCCGCCTACTTTGACTCCGTAAAGCGTTTTTCTACTTCTTTCCAATTCACCACATTCCAAAACGCCTTCAGGTAATCCGCCCGCTTGTTCTGATATTTCAGGTAATAAGCGTGTTCCCAGACATCCGCCGTGAGTATCGGAGTCTTTCCTTCGGTTATGGGATTGTCCTGATTGGCGGTCGTTACAATTTCGAGTTTTCCCTCGGCAATAAGCCAGACCCAGCCCGATCCGAAACGGGATAACCCGGCTTTTTCAAATTGCTGCTTGAATTCCCCGAAGCTTCCGAAAGCCTCGCTCAAGGCTTTCTTCAGGTCACCCGAAGGTTCGCCGCCATCCGGACCGATTACCTGCCAGAAAAAATTGTGATTGAGGTAGCCGCCGCCGTGGTTCCGGACCGCCATCCTGATATCCTCCGGGACCATATCGAGATCCGCGATGATTTCCTCCGCCGATTTTTCGAAAAGACCGGGGTGTTTTTCGATGGCCGCATTGAAATTGTCGGCGTATGCCCGGTGATGTCTGGAATAATGGATTTCCATCGTGCGGGCATCGATATGCGGCTCAAGCGCGTCGAAGGCGTAGGGAAGAACAGGGAGTTTGAAAGCCATAAAATAATTGATAATTGATAATTGATAATTGATAATGACGAATAGAAAGAACGTTAATTTTCAATTTTCAATTGTCAATTGTCAATTCCTATTCGCTTGATCAATGGCGACGATGCAGCTCTGGCATCATATGAATCCTGGGTCCACACCCATCCGGATGGTTCGCTTTGGCAATCCTTGGCATGGAAAAAATACCAGGAGGCACTGGGGCGGGAGGTGAGGATTTATGTCGCCGAAAAGAATCAAGAATCAAATGACAAGAATCAAGATTTTCGTCAAATCGCGGCTTCGGCTCTTGTAGTGATAGATAAAACGGCTGGAGGGTTTTCGACCTGGGAAATACCGAGAGGACCGCTATGGAGCGGGGAAGTAACCGCTCATTACACTCCACCGTCCTCACTCCGCCCTGCGGGGCACCTCTCTCCATTGCGATGGAGAGAGGAATCTCAGGCAAAATCAACGGAAGTCACCCTTCTCCACAGCAGTGGAGAAGGGGATGGGATGAGGACGGTGACGGGCAATGAACAATTAATCCAACATTTTCTCGAAACAATAATTGCGGATGCAAAAAAAGAAAGAGCTGTCGCGGTTTATTTTTCTCCTTTCGTTAATTCTCAATTCTCAATTACCTGCCCCTCAAAGCCTTGGCGAAGTGGGGTCAATTGTCAATTGTCCCCCCGTCATGTCCATGCCGAGGCGACGCGCATCATCGATCTAGCCATGTCCGAACAGGAAATACTGGGTCAAATGCATCCAAAAGGGAGGTACAACATTTCGCTTGCGTCGCGAAACGGAGTGACCGTGAGGCAAGGATCGACCAAAGATGTCGATTCTTTCTACGAGATGCTCAAATCAACCGCCAGACGTGACGGGTTTCAAATCTCGCAAAAATCGCATTACGCGCGTTTTCTGACCGACCTCGAGGGAAGCTTCATTCAGATCGCGGAAAAAGCCGGAAAACCGATTGCCGGGCTTATCGGAGTCATTTGGAACTCGGTCGGAATCTATTATTACGGCGCATCTTCTTACGGAGACCGTCAACTGATGGCTCCGTATCTGCTCCAGTGGGAAGCGATTCGATTTTGTAAATCAAAAGGATGTACCAAGTATGACTTGCTCGGGATAGAGCCGGCGGAAAAGCTACAAGCCAAACGGCTCTGGGCCGGCATAAGCGAATTCAAACGCAAGTTCGGCGGGACGG